>Ga0187783_10000351_pt1 | contig 33786 bp, 30 predicted proteins | sample 1015_SJ02_MP02_2_FD_132471 | JGI IMG/M metagenome (GOLD analysis project Ga0187783, IMG submission 132471) | Tropical peat soil microbial communities from peatlands in Department of Meta, Colombia - 1015_SJ02_MP02_20_MG | ecosystem: Environmental > Terrestrial > Soil > Wetlands > Peat | place... | reverse complement strand
TCCCCAGTGTTCGTCTGCGAGTAGAGTGGCGTGGCACAGAGAAACAGCAAGCCCACAAACCGCCTCATAAGCGAGCGCGCTCCCTTCCCCAGACAATCTTCAACCAGATCACAGCCCCGCCCCGTGCGTACGGGCCACGTTTTGCTACCCCTCAATTCGAATATTCCGCCGCAGGGGATTCTGTTCAGTGTTTTTTTCAGAAAACCCTGTTGGCGGGCCGCCAAATAAAAATGCTGAACAAAAAGGGAGCAAAAGGAATATGCACAATAGAGGCGCATGGCCACTCGAATAGACCCATTTGACGGACTGTCGCTTTCGGGTGTAAACGGCGCGAGCAGCCCTCCCAGTTCGCACAGATGTGAACGCGAGGTCATCGCTCTGTTCGAGCAGTTTCGGCCGTCGGTGCTGCGCTACGTGGTTTCTCTCGGCTTGGTCGTTCAAGATGGCGAGGAGATTACGCAAGAAGTTTTCTTAGCTCTTTTTCAGCACCTCAGCCTCGGAAAGCCCCGTCACAAGCTGGCAGGCTGGATCTTCAGTGTGGCGCACAATCTTGCCCTGAAAAGACGAAGCACGAATCGTCGGCGACAGAAGGATCCGCTCGCGAATGATGGAACGCCGGGGCAAGAATCCGACCCTGCACCAAACCCGGAGGAGCAGCTATTGCTGACCGAACGTCAGAGACAACTGATGGCTATTGTCAATGCGCTCCCGGAGCAGGATCGATGGTGCCTCTATTTGAGGGCCGAGGGCCTGCACTACCGGGAAATAGGCCGAGTTCTCGGCATGTCCCTGGGCTCGGTATCAACGGCGCTCTCACGGTCGCTGGCTCGTCTCAATTCCGGCGATGAGAAGGTGACAAGATGTTGAAAAACAGGAAGCAATCGCATCCTTCCGACCAGGAACTAATGCTCTTCACGGACGGCGAGCTATCGGCTCGCGCTGTCGGCCGGATTCGGAAGCATCTTTTGGAGTGCTGGGATTGCCGCGTACGTCACGCGAAAATCGAGGCGACGATCACCGAATTCATGGAGGTTCACCGCAACTCTGCTCGGCCGTTGCCTTCTGGCGACGGCTCTCGGAATCTTCTCAAGGCGCGTCTTGCCGAACTAGCTTCAAGTCGAGGCCGCGAGGAATGGCGATGGCCTTTCTCTGCGCGAACTGGCCAAAGCTTCGCCGCACTCATTGTCGCGCTGGCGGCCGTGTCGCTTTTATTCCTGCTCTACGGAATCACACAAACCTTTTTGGAGAGAAACGCAGGACTCCTGCCCGATCCGAGGTTGACACCAGGGTCGGCGAGAACCGCCGCCATTCAAGACATCTGTTCAATGAATCACGACGAAGTGATTCATCCCGTGTCCGCTGTTTTGCAAGAGCGCGTTTTCCATGAATATGGATTGCGAGAGGCTCAAAGCTCCAACTACGAAATCGATTATCTCATTACGCCTGGCCTGGGCGGCGCTGATGATATACGGAATCTTTGGCCGCAGCCGCACAAGGCCAAGTGGAATTCCTTCGTTAAGGATCAGCTAGAGGATTACCTTCATCAACAGGTCTGCCAGGGTAGAATCAGCGTCGACAAGGCCCAGAAGGACATCGCGCAGGATTGGATTTCAGCTTACAAGAAATACTTTCACACCCAATCGCCCATTGCCGTCGGTGCGATTGGCGAGCAGTACCGGGATTGAAATACCGTCTCTCCGGCACACCAGGAGTGATTGCCGCTTCTTCCATCGTGTCGCCCGAAACGGAAATACTTTGCGTCTTCTCGCTTTGAGTCGCGGTGTCTGCCTTCGTTTGCCGATATGGATCGGCGTAGGCCCTCCCGTATGATCGTGGTAACTGACCTCCGGCTAAGGCTTCAGATGCTGTCTCCTTCCACAGGGAGCCTGGCAGCCCGCCGGTTTCGACGACGGATCAGAGAAGTCCCGATGCGCGCAGCTCGGTCGTGCCGACACGAATCTGTCATTCTTCCCAGGTACTGAATCCCCCCTGCTGGTGTTATTCAAGGCTTGGGTCGCCCCATTTGTGGGGTTCGATCATCGACTCCGCAGTCGATGGGAACGCTGCAGGAAAGACGACACCCGGGAACGAACCAATGAATCCCCAGATTGTCACCCTATTCGCATTGGTTGTTATTTTCGCAGGAGCACTCGTTGGCATGTGTTTGCGCTCTTCTCTTCCGAAGCATCATCTGAGCGACGAGTCCAGAGATGTCATGAAGCTCGGGATTGGGCTAATCGGAACGATGGCGGCGATGGTTCTGGGCTTGCTCGTGGCTTCAGCCAAGGGCTCCTATGACGCGCAGAGCGCCGAACTGATACAGATGTCGGCCAACGTCATGGTGCTTGATCGCGTTCTGGCCCGCTACGGGCCTGAGGCGAACGGAATCAGGGAATCATTGCGCAAAGCTGTCCTCGCCTTCCGGGATCAGACGTGGTCGAAGAGCCGAAGGGGAGCGTCCCATTTCGAGCCGACATCGGCCTCCACCGAATTTCTCTATGACCAAGTCCAAAGTCTTACGCCCAAGGACGAGCTGCAGCGCACGCTTCAGACGCAGGCATCGAGTATGGCGATGAGTATCAAGCAGACACGCTCATTGATGTACGAACAGGCGACAACATCGGTTTCGGCGCCCTTGCTTGCCGTATTGGTGTTCTGGTTCACCATGATTTTCATCGGTTGGGGTCTTCTCGCCCCACCCAACCGAACCCTTCTCGTCACCATGTTCGTCTCCGCGCTGTCGGTTTGCGGCGCAATTTTTCTGATTCTCGAAATGTACTCTCCGTATCGCGGATGGATCCAAGTCTCCCAGGCCCCACTTCGTGCGGCGCTCGCACAGCTCGGCCAATGAACCTTGAGAGCAGGGGTGCCGCCGCCCCTCGATCAACTCCAAGAAGGATTTTGAAGGGTTGTCTAATTTGCGGCTTTTACGGTTACCGAGGTCAACATCCTGATCCATCGGGCCGGACGTTTGTCGTGAGGTGCGACAATCTTGAATGGTCCCTGATTTGGCCCGAGCGGGGCGCCATTGAGCGTGTCGGCTACGATCACGTCGGAATCGAGAAAACCGGAATCGAGTTCGGCGAGCGAGAAGACAATCCGATACCGATCGGCGGCCTCCGCCACCACATAGCAGGCCATGTTCGCACCGCGAAGTTTTTCGCCCTGCGGAACTCCGACGCGCTGAAGTAAGTCGGCGAGGGGAACGCCTTCGTACACCTCAGTTTTCTTTTCATGCGGATTGACGACGGTCAGCGTCTTCCGCGGCATTTTCCTGTGATCGGCCGCGTACAGAACGAGCGAAGGCCCGCCGCCGAGGCCGGTGATCTTCAATTGAGATGGCGTGGCCTCTTGTGCAAACAAACGGGGTTCGGCCTGAAACGTGAGTGCGAGGGCCGCAAGAAAGCACGCCGCAAAGCTGAACGCACCATTGTGTTCGCGGAAGAGGTTGTGCATCGATTGGGCAGCGAAGCCGAGAGTAACTAGTCCTTCTCCAGCATTACTTCCGTCGATTTGATGACGGCTTTCACCGTGTCGCCCACTTTGAGTTTCAATTCTTCCGCGCTGCGCTTGGTGATCACGCTTTCGATGGCGTCCTTGCCCACGCGCACTGTCACATGAGCCATGACGCCACCAAATTCGATGGTTTCGATTTTGCCGGTGAGTTTGTTGCGCGCTGAGAGTGTCATAACCTCAGAGTACATTCCCCGTGGCTCGGTGTCTAGAGAATCGCACCCCCGGGCTCGTGCCTGAGCGGGCCCTGCAGAGAGCAGTTAAGCGCAATCGTCTGATCCTCGACCTAGTACCCAAAGGAATCTGTCGCTTCCGACCAAGAATACGGGAGGCGTAATCGCTCAGGCCCGGTCGATGGCACACCGGAGTGGGTTACTGGAGATCTAGGAACGCCGTAAGTCGCGCTGGGTAGAAATGCGACTAGATTCGTGCGAGGGCGGTCCCTTCGTCCTCGGCCAGATCGAGCACCGTATCGAGGCGGACCATCTTGAGCAGCATCGAGACGCGTTTACTCGGCGCGAAGAAGGTGCACCTCCCGCCGGCTCGCCTCAAGGTTGTAAACGTCCGCACCAGCGCGCCGATGCCAGAGCTGTCCAGATCTGTCACGCCGGACATGTTAACGGCGATGTGCGTTGTGCCAGCGTCGACGAGCTGTTGGACCTGATTGCGGAACGACTCTTCGGCCGGGCCGATTTTCAGCGGACCGCTCAGATCGAGAATCGCAGCCGCCCCTGCCTTGCGAATGCCGATGTTCACACGCCCTCCGCGGATCGGAAGGTCAATTGCTGATGAGAAGCTATCTCGATCGCGCCAATGATTTCAAGGGGGGAGTGTCCCTTGGACCGGTGGTCAGCGCCGATTTCTGGCCTCCACCTGTTCCCGTCGTTGGCGTCCAGCTTTTCTTGACGCCAAACCAGCCATTTTGCTAGGCTGCGCGCAGTTCCGTTCCTCCTAGCTTGGTGCCAGGTTTCCGCTATGGGCGGGCGGGAATGCCCTTCCCGGGGAGAGCCATGGAAACGACCTCTGCTCTCTTTGAACTCGCGACCGTGTCGCTCGCCTGCCGGGACCAGGATACGTTCCTCAAAAACTTCAGTGCGCGAGCCGGCGCAGTGCTCGGTGCGCGAGCAGTGCTTGTCTGGAGGACGGGCACAGAAGAGAGGGAAGCGCAGCTGGTCTGCCGCACGCGCTGGGCCGAGCCCGGCGAGCCGTTTGCCCCGCGAGAGGAGCCGGTCGAGAACGGCTTGCTCTCTGAGGTTTGCAACTCAGCCACCGCGCGGCGGCTTGGCGCGCGGGATGTCGCGCGGGAGGATTTCGGGCACCTCGACGAGGCCAGTCGAGCGCGGGTGAAATCTGCATTGTATGCATCCATTCCGGGAGTGGAAGGCCCGGAAGGCGTCGTCGAAGTGCTGAACAAGCGCGCCGGTGAGTTCACCGCCGAGGATTCGCATTTCCTGGAAGAGGCGGCGCGCATCGCCAGTCAGGTGCTGACCAACCTTGCGGCTATCGAGAACGAACGCCAAGCCAACCTGGCCACGCTCGAACGCCTCACCGCCCTGTACGACCTTGGTCGTACCTTTACATCAACTCTCGAACTGCACGAGCTTTTGCCGATCGTAGCCAACAAAATCCGTGACATTCTCGGTGCCGGCGCCTGCAACCTCTGGCTCGTCGACGGCTCCGAGCTTCAGTGCGCACAGCAAGCGGGCGAGGATCCCACCATTGTACAAGGAGAGCGCGCGTCGTTCGACGAAGGTCTATTCAGCGAGCCGATGCAGCAGGCTACGCCGAAACTGGCCGAGTCCGCGGCGGAGGAATCCATACTCGAGGAGCGGCGCGGTAAAGGCGGAGAATTCGATATCAAGACCTGGATGGCGGCGCCACTGCGCGCGGGCGAAGAAGTGTTGGGCGTGGTCGAGGTCGTCAACAAAGCAGACGGCACTTGCTTCGATGAGGAAAGCCTCTTTTTTCTATCCAGCATCAGCGAGCAGGCTGCGGTCGCCCTGCACAACGCGAACTTGCTTGAATCAGAGCGCAAAGTGCACACGCTCGACGCGCTGCTCAAAATATCGCAGGAGATTACTTCGACCCTCGATCTCGATCACGTTCTTACAACCGTCGTGCACCAGGCGGGATCGGTTGTGCCCTTCGACCGCTGCGTGGTCGGATTCTTCGATCGCGGTCGTTTCGTTTTAGGAGCGGTCTCGGGCGAAGCGGAGGTTCCTAAATCGCGTGAGATGGAAGATCTTCGCGAGCGGCTTGAGTGGGTCGCCGGCCAGGACGCGCATGTCTGGGCGAATCGCGACGATGGCGACTGGAACGGCCAGCCCGAGGCCACTTCTGTCCACTTCAAGGATTTTCTTGAGCAGCATGAATACAACGGCTTATATGCCGTCCCCTTGCGCGATGACCAAGGGAGGCTGGGCGCCATGGCACTGTTCAGCACGGGCGCCCATTTTCTCACCGAGGCTCACCGGGAAACGATCGAAATCCTGGCCAATCAAACGACGGTTGCCATTCGGAACGCGCAACTCTATCAGCAAGTGCCGCTTGCCAATCTGTTGCAGCCCCTGGCGGAACGCAAGAAGAAGCTGCTTGCCGGCCTACCGCAGGGCCGATTGCGGCAGTATCTCGAACGGGCCGCGTTGGCCGCTCTTATCTTGGTCGCCCTGCCCTGGCCGCTCCGCGTGGGCACAAACGCGACGGTGGTGCCGGCAGAGAAACGCGTGGTCAGCTCGATCCCGGGTGGAGTTGTCGAGCGCGTTTTCGTGCGCGAGGGCGAGATGGTCAACCCGGGACAGCTGCTGGCACAACTCGATTCAAGCGAAGACCGCGTGAAGCTTGCACGGGCCGAAGCGGCGCTCGGGGGATCCGAGCGCGAGTTGGCCGAGGCTGAATTCCGGAATGACCCCGCGGCGGCAGGTCAAGCGAAAATCCAGTCCGATTCCGATGCCGCCGAAGTTCGCTTCGAAAGACAGCGGCTCGATGAAGCGCAGCTCCATGCGCCCATTGCCGGCGTTGTAGTGACGCCGAAAGTCGAGGAAAAAGCGGGCACCATGTTGCATCCGGGTGAGGGATTCTGTGAAATCGTCGCGGCCGACCGTATGGCGGCGGAAATGAGCGTTCTCGAAACTGATCTGCCCCTGCTTCGTTCCGGGAACTCCGTAGCCCTGAAGTTGAACGCATTTCCTTCGGCGACCTTCCACGGTGTCATCGACCGAATTGGCGCCGAAACGAGGTCCGACAGCGGCGATCAATACTTCCTCGTCCGCGCGGTCTTCGACAACACAGCCGGTCGAGCGCGCGACGGCATGGTAGGCCGAGCGCGGGTTCGTGCGGGAGGTGGTTGGTTCAGCAGCGGTTGGTATCCGGTTGGGTACGTCATCCTTCGAGCGCCGCTGCGCTGGTTATGGCAGAAGGCGTGGGCCGTGCTGCCCTAGGACAAGCCATGAGCAGACCAAAACCGAAGTTGTTAGTGGCAGGAGCGGTTGCCGCACTGGTTGTCTGCGGTTGCACGGGCTCGTCGGTGGCATCCGGTTCGAGCCCCGCTTCCCCGTCAGAGCCGGGCCCCTCTTCCCCTCCCTCGATTGCCCCAGCGCACCCCGATTTGCGCGCCCCCGATTCCATCGACATTCTGAGCGTGCTCTCCGTCGAGCATCAAGTTGATATGGCCGCGTTGCGAGACGGAGCCGTGTTCTCGGTCTCGAAAGACGAAGGCAGCGCCGTGAAGGCGGGCGAAGTTCTCGGCCAGTTGGACGACCGCGACCTGCAAATGGAGCTCATCAAAGCGCAGGACGATTTGCAAGTCTCACAGAACAACGTGAAATACAAGGAAGCCGAGCTCAAGGCAAAAGGCGCGGCCTACCGGCGCCAGCAGCAGCTTCGAGACCTGGGACTTTCGACCCAGGCTGACCTAGAAGCCGCGGAATTCGAGGCGAAGGGCGCCGAGTACGACCTGCACGGGTGGGAAGCGCTGGTCGAAAGCGGTCAAGCCGAGATTCACCGGATCGAGCTCGAAATCGATCAGACCCGGCTTCGCGCGCCATTTTCAGGCGTAATCGTGCGGCGCTACATCCGTGAAGGTGAATCGGTCAAGAAGGGAGACAGGTGCTTTCGGGTGAGCCAGCTTTCTCCCTTGCAGGTGCACTTTCAGGTGCCCGAATCCTCCCCGCAACGACCGCAACGTGGGGCTGCTGTGACGGTCCTCCTGGTGGATGACGCGAGCCGCCCCCTCACCGCGCGAATCGTGAAAATCAGCCCGACGGTTGACCCCTCAAGCGACAGCTTCGACGTGGTCGCCCAGCTTGCGGGAAGCGCAATTTCCGACCTGCGGCCAGGCATGGCCGTGCGCGTCAGCTGGCCGGCCGCGCTTCGTAAACCTTAGATCTCTCGATCCCATGCGTTTCGGTGCCACAAGTCTTGAGGTTTCAAGCATCCTGGCCAAGGGATTGCGGCGCCCGAAGTTGCGCTCGGACCTGCGCATCAGCGAGCAGACGGTTGGGGGCGAAAAGAGCTACGTCATCAAGATCCACGAGACGAGTTCCTACAACCGCTACGGCGTGTCCGAATACGAGTTGCTCACCCTCTGCGACGGAACGCGCACTCCTGCCGAGCTCGCCGAGGAACTGACCTGTCACCATCCTGATGAGCCGTTGGCCGAATCCGAGGTGCTCGACTTTCTCGATGGTGTCGAGCCGGCCATGTGGGAGCGGTCGGTTGGAGAAAAGAATCTCGCCGTGCTCGAGCGGATCCGTGACGAGCGCAAGATCCGCCTGAAGGAGTCGAGCGTACTGTACCTCACCTTCAAAGCCTGGGATCCCAATAAATTCCTGGCCAAGATTGACCCTTACTTCAGCTGGTTGTTCACGCCCGGCGCGGTTGTGGGTTCTCTGCTTCTATTCACGGCCAGTGCTTATCTGATGGCGGGCGATTGGACGCGCATTGCCGCCGACACCATGGGCCTGTACACGTTTGAAAACAAGACGGCCTACGACATTTGGGTGTTTTGGTTTTTGATGCTCGGGCTCGGAGGAATTCATGAGCTCGGCCACGGACTGACGTGCAGGCATTTCGGCGGCGACGTCCACCAGATGGGTTTCATGCTGATTTACTTTACGCCGGCCTTCTACACCGATACGACCGACATTGTCTTGTTTGAGCGGGGTAGCCGGCGTCTGTGGGTGATTTTTGCCGGCATCTGGGTCGAGCTGGCCTTGTGCGCGATCTCGACGCTGGTCTGGCATTTCACTGCTCCGAGTTCGATTGTGAACGATCTCGCCTACAAGACGATGCTCCTGAGCGGTGTCGAAGCAGCGCTCGTGAATCTGAATCCGCTTATCAAGGCCGACGGGTACTATGCCCTGGGCCAATTCCTAAACGTCGACAATCTACGCGAGGATTCATTCGCTTTTCTCCGCGCCGCGGCGCGGAAGTACCTCCTTCGGGAGGACATTGATTTGCCTGCTGTCAGTCGCCGCTTGCGCCGCATCTACACGGTTTTTGGGGTTACGGCGGTTGTTTACAGTGTGACGCTGCTGGTCGTCGTACTGGGGTTCGCCAGAAACATTCTGGTCGAAAAGCTTGGGACCTGGGGCGATGTTCTTACGCTCGCTCTCGTGTACTTCTTTGCCCGCAAGGGCCTACAGAAAGCGGTTCCCCAGGTGCGTAACTGGCTGCGCGAGAATAAGGAGGCCCATATGGCCTGGAAAATGAGCCGGGCCCAGCAATTTGGCGCGGCGGGGTTCCTTGTCTTACTGCTTGTTCCGCCCCTGCCTTCGAGTGTCTCGACCGACTTCACCCTGGAGGCTGGCAGGGAAACGCGCGCTCGTGCCAAAGTGCCAGGAATGATCCGCCAGGTTTTTGTGCACGAAGGTGATCAGGTTGAGGCAGGACAGATTCTGGCGGTTCTCGATAATCCCGAGGTCAGTGTCAATCAAACGCAGGTCGCGCAGGAGCTTTCCTTTGCCGAGGCCGAAGTTCGTGCCGAGGAAGAGCGGCCTGAGGCGAATGGGCCGGCTCGTGCCATTCGCCAGCGCCTCCGACTCGAACAAGAATCTGCCGTCGCACGGCGCAATGCCGAACTGCTCCGTATTCGGGCGCCGTACCGGGGAATTGTGCGCACGCCGAATATGGAGCAGAAGGTGGGCGAGTACCTTTACGTGGGCGACGAGCTTTGCCAAATCGTCGACCGCGACTCCATGAAGGCGCGCGTTTTGGTACGCGACTGGGAGCTTGGCCGGGTGCCCAGCGGCGCAGAAGTGCGCATGAAAGTGCGGGCATTCCCCTTTCGGACCTATCGGGGCACCGTGGAACAGATTCTGCCCGCGGCGGCGCCTGATCAACCCGTCTCGGACCCCCAGCGGCTTGCGCGCCTGGGTCAGGAGCTCACGAACTACTTCGCCGTGGTTGTCGAGTTCCCCAATTCGGACGGGTCATTGCGCGAGGGAATGACCGGGACGGCCAAAATCGCCGCCGGCAATTCGCCTTTGCTGTGGAGGGTAGGTCGCGACTTCTGGCGTTGGGTGCGCTCCCAAGCCTGGTAAGCCAAACGGGTCGCAGAGCGGCCATAACATATGGCTTGGCTCTCGAGTCCGGCTTGGTATTCGTCCCTGGCGGGTTCTCGGGAGGTCAGCGGATCGGCCGGGCTCCCCGGTTAAGCATCCTCCCCACGACAGTGAGGGTCTCTTTTTTCTCGAGCTTTTTTCCGCTCGAGAGCTTCTTGGCCTTTGCGGGTTTTGACTTCGTGGTCACTGTTCCTCGTCCGATTCTTGGCGGCTACGGGCGCTCGAACCCACGCCCGGAACGCCATTGGCGTTTGGGGGGGGCGACCTCCGGACGGATGCCAGAGGCCGGCCCCCCTGCGGTTCTCACCCGGCACCGCGAGGGCAAACCGGCGGCCGGGCGAGAGACGTCTGTTTAGACGAACCTCTTTATCGTGAGGGTTTGCTTCTTTTCGACTTTCTTGGCCGGCGCGAGCTTCTTTCCCGATTTTGCCATTTTCTATGTCCCTCCTTAAAGTAGCCTTTGCGGCTCTGCCGTAGGTTATGCAATTGAAAAACCAAAGAGTAGAGCAGGCTTGGGCGGCGAGAAACAAAGGGCTTACAGCCCAACCGTACTTCCACCTGGGGATAGACCGAACCGAGGCGTGTTGAGTTATTAATAACCTCCTTGAATTTCTCAATGCCTGGCGGGACCACACTCTGAATTCCCTAGTGGCGATTGATGGTTCCCCGGCAGCTGGCCGCGCCACAATGACAGGGAGTGCGCAACCCGTGCCGGGGAAATTTGTAGTCGGCGACTAGCTCCTCTCCCTTTCGAATCCTCCGCAGGCTTACGAACCAGAGCCGCCCGTGCTCGCGCCGAGGCCCAACATTTGGTTCGCAGCTGTGGTTAACCAGTTCGGCGCCCGTCCCTCCTACCCTACCGTCTATCGTCCAATAGGAGTTAAGGCGGGCCAGGTAGTTGAAGGTGCCCCTGTGATCCTTCAGGATGCGAAGAAACCTTCGGCGAGTCTCCCGACGAGAGATCCGCTCACCGCCGTATTCGATGACCTTGACTCTTGGCGGAATGGCCTGTCCCGCGAAGACTCCCAGGCCGTGAATGGCCGAGCGGCGCACCCGCAAACGAAACCGGGAGGTTACCGCGAGGCGCTGCTGCGCTTGGCGTGCCGAGGCACTTACCTTCCGGTAGTTCAATGCCGCCTCCTTCCGATCTGACGACGACCGCGAAATGTCCCAAAGGCCTGCGACCGCGAATCGAGCCGCAGACCGGACCCGTTGGATTCACTTCCCCCTTATGGCGTGGTCTCTAGGCAAGTTGTTGGCCACAGCCAGGCGAGGGCGGCAGCAGGCTCGACACTGCACTTATTTGCTCCGGCAGAGGCGCCCCATACCCGTTGCCGATACAAACTACGCAAACGGGCCCACCCCAGTTGTGTTGAAATTCTCAATGGCCTATAAGCGGTGCTTGCGGCAGAGATAGTTCAGGCGGTTCCGGTCGACGCCCAGCAGACGGGCCGCCTCTGCCTTCCCGTGTTTCGATTGTTGGAGGGCCTGCTGCAGCCAGCGCTTCTCGAACGATTCGATCTCCCTGTCGAGATCGATCCCGCCCGACGGCAGGTGGAAGCGGCCGTGCGCATCGTCCCCACCAGCCGCGACGATCTCGGCGGGAAGATCGCGGGGGGTGATCTGGTCACCGTCGGTCATAATCACGATCCTTTGGATGGCGTTCTCAAGCTCCCGGACATTGCCCGGCCAGCCGTAGCGCTTGAGAGCCTGCATGGCTTCCCCATCAATGCGCTTGGGGTCCAGGCGGTTGGCGGCGCAATAGACGCTCGTGAAGTATTCGACCAGCAGCGGGATATCCTCGACTCGCTCGCGAAGAGCCGGCACGAAGATGGGCACCACATGGATGCGGTAGTAGAGGTCGTCTCGGAAGCGCCCCTCGCGTACCATCCCTTCCAGATCCTCGTTTGTGGCGCAGACCAGGCGGAAGTCGACGCGAATCGATTTCTTTCCGCCCAGTCGGGTGAGGGCCCGTTCCTCGAGAACACGCAGGAGCTTGCTTTGGAGGGCGGGTGTAAGCGTGGCAATCTCGTCGAGGAAGAGGGTACCCCCGTGGGCGAGCTCGATCCTGCCTTCCTTGGTAGCCACGGCGCCCGTGAAGGCCCCTTTTTCATAGCCGAATAGCTCGGCCTCCATCAGCCCCTCGGGCAGGGCGGCGCAGTTGACGCTGAGGAACGGGCGTCCGCGGCGCGGGCTCTGGTCATGAAGGGCTCGCGCGACCAGTTCCTTGCCGACGCCGCTTTCACCCCGGATGATCACATTCGTGGTGGCTCGGGCCATACGCTTGATCGATTCGAAGACGTGGCGCATCGAGTCGGTGGCACCGATCAGGTCTCCCAGCGCGTTCTTGCGGGTGATTTCCTCGCGCAGAATGCGGTTCTCACGGACGGTGCGCAGCTTTTCGACGGCGCGCTCGAGCAGGTGCCGCAGGACGTCCGTGTCGATGGGCTTGACGAAGTAATCGTAGGAGCCGGCGTCGATAACTTTCAGTGCACTCGATTTTCTGTCATCTGAGCTCAGAACAATCACGAGAGTGTCGATCGTGCTCCCCTCGAGCCGGGAGAGGAGTTCAATGCACTCCTTCACGCCTCCCGAAGCGATGGGCAGGCCAAGCAGCAGAACGTCCAGCGCCGAGTCCTGGAGCAGTTTGTAAGCGGCCTGGTAATCCTCTCCCTCGAGGACTTCAAAGTCGGACCGGAGGGCGGAGTCGATGCGCGCTCGAAGGCTTGCATCGTCATCGATGACGCCGATTTTCGGCTTGGAGGAAGGGGCGATGGGAAGTCTCCGGATCGGGGACACGCCGTGTCCGCGGCCGAAATTCGAAAAAAAAGTGTCCCAGGGCTGCGGGGATTCTAGGTGCGACTTCTGCTGGTGTCAACGTCGACCGCTGCTCAAGCCGGCCAGGCATGGATGTTTCCTTTTGGCTTCGTTCGCCCGTGCCCGGTGCTTGCTCGAGCAAATTCCGCAAGGTAGACTTCGAGCGTTCTCTTGCAGGCGATGCATAGGCAGTCGCCATCGTCGGAAAGGGCCTGGTCATGACGACAACTCCCCGGCTCAGTGAAACACGCAGTGAGGAAATCGTTCGGAAGCATAAGGAATTCATTTGGCCGGCCGTCACGAATTACTACCAAAAGCCCCTGGTAGCCGACCACGCCTCGATGCAGTACCTCTGGGACATCGAAGGAAACCGGTACCTCGATTTTTTTGGGGGGATCGTGACAATCGGTGTCGGCCACTGCAATCCGAAGGTCACGTCCAGGATCAAGGCACAGGTCGACAAGCTGCAACACACGTCGACGCTGTTTCCGAACGAGCACATCGTCGCCCTGGCCGAAAAATTGGCTCACATCACGCCCGGCAAGCTGCAGAAGAGCTTTTTCACGAGCTCCGGGACGGAAGCGAACGAGGCAGCAATTCTGCTGGCCCGCATGGTGGGGCCGAGCTATGACGTCGTCGCGCTGCGGCACGCTTATGCGGGCAGTTCGGCGCTGGCTAAGAGCGTGACCGCGCAGGCAGCCTGGCGGAAGGCGGGGGTGATCAGTGTGGGGATCTCGCACGCCTTGAACCCCTACTGCTACCGATGCCCTCTTGGGCTGCAGTATCCCGATTGCGGCGTGGCCTGTGCGAAGGACGTCGAGAGCGTGATTCAGACGACAACCAGCGGGTCGATTGCCGCCTTCATTGCCGAGCCCATTCAGGGTGTGGGAGGCTTCATTACACCGCCGCCTGAATACTTCAAGATGGTTTTTCGAATCGTGAAGGACTATGGCGGGCTGTTTATCTCCGACGAGGTGCAGACCGGCTGGGGGCGCACGGGCAAGAAATGGTTTGGGATCGAGCAGTGGGAGGTCACGCCGGATGTGATCACTTCGGCCAAGAGCATGGGCAATGGCGTGGCGGTCGGATTGACGATCACAACGGCCGAGTTGGCTGACAAATTTCAGGGGCTGACCATTTCGACTTTTGGGGGCAACCCGGTGACGTCGGTTGCGGCCCGTGCGGTGATCGAGGTGATCGAAGAAGAAAACCTACGAGAGAATACGTTCGTGGTTGGCGGATATTTTCGCCAGCGACTGGAGGGGCTCAAGGAGAAGTATCGGCTGATTGGAGAGGTGCGTGGCATGGGGATGATGCAGGCCCTCGAACTCGTTAAGGATCGCGGCAGCAAGGAGCCCGCCGCAGCTGAGACAACGCAGGTGCTCGAGCTAGCCCGCCGCAACGGGCTTCTCGTCGGCAAAGGCGGCTTGTACGGCAACGTCATTCGCATGGCGCCGCCCATGAATATCTCGAAAGCGGATGTGGATGAGGGGATTCGCCTTCTGGACAAAACGTTCGCAGAAATCCGAACGTAGGGGCGAAGTCTGGCCTGGATTGCACGGGCGCATATCAGCCGCCTCATCCCTCTCCCCCGACGGCGGAAGGTCAGGAATCTCGGACACGCTAACAATCGGAATCGGAAAAAAGGACTCGAAAATGACGACAGCGACCGAAACGGGGACGGTTTCGAGGAACTACATTGACGGGGCGTGGGTCGAGTCGAAGTCCCCGCACGTCGTCGAGCGTCGCAATCCGGCGAACACCGACGACCTCGTGGCGCGCATTCCGCTGTCGACGCGCCAGGAAACCAAAGAGGCCATTGTCGCCGCAAAGGCGGCCTTTCCCGCCTGGCGCCAGGTCCCTGCACCCACGCGCGGGAACATTGTGTTCAAGGCCACGCGGATCATGCAGGAGCAAAAAGAAGAGCTCGCCCGCCTGCTGACGCGTGAGGAAGGCAAGGCGCTGAAGGATGCTCTCGGTGAAGTGCAGCGGTCCATCAACATCATGGAGTTCATGGCCGGCGAGGCCAGGCGGTTGACCGGCGAAACCCTGCCCAGCGAGTTGCCCAGGAACTTCTCCTACACGACTCGGCGGCCGCTCGGCGTGGTCGGCCTGATTACGCCGTGGAATTTTCCGGTGGCCATACCCGTGTGGAAGATCGCGCCCGCGCTGGTCTGCGGTAACACGGTGGTCTTTAAGCCGGCAACGCTGACCCCGCTCACGGCCATGCGTGTCGTGCAGATCTTTGAGCAGGCCGGTTTGCCGCCCGGCGTGCTGAATCTCGTGGCCGGTTCGGGCAAAGAAGCGGGCGGCGAGCTGGTTGAGAATCCCCACGTCGAGGCGCTTTCCTTTACCGGATCGAATGAGGTCGGCAGCCGGATCTACGCGAGCGGGGCACAGGGGATGAAAAAATGCCAGTGCGAGATGGGGGGCAAAAACCCGGTGGTGATTCTTGCCGACGCAGATTTGCAGCTGGCCATGGAGTCGGCACTGTTTGGCGCCTTCGCCTCGACCGGTCAGCGCTGCACGGCCACCAGCCGTGTGATTATCGAAGAGGAGGTGGCCGACGAGTGGGTGGCCATGCTGGTCGAGCGCGTAAAGAGTTTTGTGGTCGGCGACGGGCTGGAACCGGACGTCGAAATGGGCCCCTTGGTTGATGAGAATCAGATGAATACGGTGCTGCGGTACGTCGAGATCGGCAAACGGGAGGCGGAACTGAAGTGTGGCGGGGAGCGGCTGAGCGGCCCGCGGTACGAAAGGGGCTGGTTTGTGGCCCCCACCGTGTTCGATCACGTGCGACCGGATAGCGCGATGGCCCAGGACGAGATTTTTGGCCCGGTATTGAGCGTCATTCGGGTGAACGATTTTGACGAGGCCCTACAGGTGGCCAATTCGGTGCGTTACGGGCTGACCAGCGCGATCTACTCGACTGATTCGAACAAGGTTTTCGAGTTCGTGGACAAAGTCGAGGCCGGCATGGTGCACGTCAATTCGCCGACCGTCGGCGGCGAGGCGCATGTTCCCTTCGGCGGCACGAAAGGGACGAGCGTCGGACCGAAGGAAGTCGGCCGCAGCGCGCTGGATTTTTATACCGAGCTGAAGATCGTCTATATTGATTACACGGGCCGAAGACGCGAATCGTCGATCTACTAAGGCGTGCTGCGGTTTAAATCACAATCATACTTCTGCGCTTGATGTGCCCAGTGCTCGAGCCAGGGGCATTGCGGCGCACTTTGGTAAAATGATCTCAGAGGGAAGTCTCATCCAGCGCACAGGTGCATCTTTGTTTGCAAGGCTTGCGACGGCCACGGCGATCGCCTGGACGTTCCAGGCCTCCCAGCCGCCAGCTATCGCGCGGGCGAACGATACGGCGGAGATTCGCTGGAAGCAGTTGCCTGACGCACAACTGAAGCTCGATGGCAAAACGCCGCTTACCTGGAACGTTTATCAGCCGGACAAGAAGAAGGAGTCAAATCTGGTACTCGTGCTACTCGGGCACCGTTATCTCGCGCTCGACATCAAGTCGCGGCTGGTGTACGAGGTGCCGCTCAAGGACTTGCGCGCCGATGGCAAGAACTTCCAGACAGGGGACGTCTTGCAGGCGTCCCACCAGATTCCCAGTGCGGACTGGACCGAGCGGGACGTGGGCCCGGCCGAGCTAATCAGGCTGACCCTTGGCGATTACGGGCGTGTGCTGGAAGTCCAATTGCCGCACATGCCGGATCTGCGGGCGTTCTACTGATCCGTTGGTCCCGCCCTGCAGGACGTCCGTTCGGTCGAGGCTGCGGCGGAACGCGAGGGGCCGTTGCTCACCGCTATAGAACCGAGAGCGGGGTGGCGCGATCTTCGGTAACCGGGCGCAGGGTGAGCCAGTCGGTGCGCACGGTGTCCCATTCCTGAATCAGGAAACCGTAGGATTCGAGGAACTCGCGGATGTGCGAACGCGACCAGCCCACGATATTCTCGAGGATCGGCACCAGGACGACCATCGCGTTATTGCCGAGGACCGTACGTTCGGCCACGTGGGCCACCTGCTTGGTTTCCGAGACGGCAATGGTGAAGCCGTCCCGAGCGTTCACGTGAAGCATGACATGGATGTCCGAACTTCCGTCGCCGGCGTAGACAATGTGGTCCGGTCCAAGCTCGAGGGTGGCCTGCAATTGGTCGAGAACGGCAACCTTGCCATATCCCGCCGTGGCACGAAGAATGGTCTCGACCTCACCGGCGGGGTTGTACTTGAACTCGGTGCCGTAGATCCGCTCCGGCGGCACGATGGCTTCCAGGGCGGACCGAATGACTTCGACGGGGGCGGCTGAGAGAATCGAAAAGTCGAAGTGGTAGCCCTCGATTCCGTGGTCGAGAATTTCGTACAGCAGGCCGATGTTTTCCTTAAGTCGAATCTTCTTGCCGACTTCGTAGAGGTGTTCGCGCCGAACACGCGAGCGAAATTCAGGATCGTGCAGCAAAAGATAGGCGAGTTCGGCGCCTTGCTGCACGAGGTTGATCCGTGCCAGGCCCGTAGCGCGGCGCTTGAACTCTTCGATCGGAATGCCGACAATCTCGCTCAGCACGTAACCGGAATCATTGAATGTGAGGGTTTGGTCGAAGTCGCTGGCAAACAGATAGTGTTTCAACACCTTTTCACTCATTCGTAGGCAGTTCCTCCCGACTAAGGATAGCGAAAGGCCGGAGTGCATTCTCATAAGCGCGCATTCCCTGTATTCGATGTGTAAGCATCCCATCAGGGCGCGAAGTACTGCGCGTCAAAGTTGTTATGGTTGTCATTCAGAAACACTATCGCGCCGCGACGGCTTTCGGGCGAGCCTCGACGGTGTTGGGCTCAGAGGTGACTTACGTAGCTGACGCCGGCGAGGGCGCGCCGGTTTGATCCCCTGACGCGGCAGGGGGGATCGGCTCGACGGGCTTGGGCTTTAACCTGAACGGTACGCCTCGCTTCGCGTTTTCCTTGACCGTGCGCTCCCAGTCAAGCTGGTCCATGTCGAGAGTGCCCTGGCCGCCGTAGCTCACCCGATAGTGCAGTTTATTATCAGCGATCCAATAGTCGGTGGCCGCGAATGTCGTGCCGTCCTTCAGATAAAGCAGGACCGTCGGCGCCGACTGAGCCACGTTGCCCGTATCGGGGTTCGCATTTGGCTGTGCCTGTACATGGGAGTAATCCTGCGGAGCAGAAGCTGGCGCCTGATCGGCGGGTGGCGCAGTCTCGAGTCGAGGAGCGTTTTGGTCTGTGCTCGAGTTATCCGACGAATCATCATCGCCTGGTTGGTAAGGAGGCGGATAGCCATAATCCGGCGGGTAGTAATACGGAGGAGGAGCATAGCCTATCGCGCCCCACCAAGGGTAGTACCACGGGCTGAGCCAGGGGTTGTACCACCACCAAGGACCGAGGCCCCAGCCCCATCCCCAATTCCAGCCCCAACCCCAGCCCCATCCCCACCCGAAACCGAAGCCATAGCGGCAACCCCAGCAGCCGACTCCACGAGCACCCCACCCGAATCCGCGGCCGGTGAAACCGGCGAATCCACGGCCGTTCAATCCGCCACTCGAGCGCGGATCACCGATTGGGTCCCTGCCTAAACTCAGCCGCGATCCGAGGCCACTCGATTGCAAAGTCCCCGAGCGACTGCTTCGGAACATTGACGAGCCGAGCGTCAGATGACTGAACTGCGAACCTGTCGATCGAGAACCGCCCAACGCAGCGCTGCCACCAATGCGCGCGCTCGACATTCCGGCACTCCCCAGGGTCGAACCCCCGAGTGTCGAACTTCCCAGGAATGGATTGCGGGATAACGTGTTCCGCGCGGCGAAATTCGACGCGACGCGGCTAGGCGAAATAAGAGGTTTTGCGGCTTTGCCGTATCTCGACATGGCCGAGCGAATTCCCGTGGCGGAGCTGCGCGAATAAAGTCCCGATCCCGCCGTATGGCCCGATGTGGTCCGGCCACCGAAGGAGAGCCACCCAGTCGAGGGGCTTGTGGTTCGGCCAGAGACACCGCTAGACGCCGAGCTGTGCATGCCCAGGTCCCCGCCAAATCCGCGTCCGCTTGAGTTGGCGGTGCCCGATGTATGTCCGAAGCCATGCCACTCGCCGTCAGCAATCCCCGGCCTGGCTTGCGGCCGGCCAAAACTTACGTTCGATCCCCCGTAGCGCGCCGAGCCGCCCCGGCCGTAAGCTCCGTATCCTCGCCCGCCGGAGCCGGCGCGACCATAATAGCTGCCGTACGGACTTCGACTGCCGTAGGAGCCCCGGGGGCTGCTTGCTGCATGCCCGCCGGAGCCGCCGCGATACGCTCCGCCGTATCCGCCTCCGCCGCTAAATCCGCCCCCGTGAGACCCGCCACCGAATCCCCCACCATGAAACCCTCCCCCTCCCCCACCATGGCCGCCACCACCGCGTTGCGCGAAGGCCGGGTGAGGAGTCAAAGAGAGAGCACCAAGTGCCAGAATGGAAAAAAAGGCTTTAAGACGGGTGGATCGACTCATATATTCCTCCACCAACCAGAGGCGGGGGCGGTTCGGGACTGGCCAACCCTCGAGGGTATATTTTACCATTTTATTCCAGCCGCGGATCCCTGGGTTCCCGCCGGGAGCCCCGGCCTAGTCGTCGCGTCCAGACCCCGCTCCGGGAGGGCGAGCTGGTCCGCTTGTACTAACCCCGGAAGCGGGATTTAGTTGCGGGGAAGGAAGACGCTTTGCCGCCGGCAATTGTGAGGCTGGTAGGCGGGGGAACACATAGAATCGAAATGGTAGTCGAGCGATCTTGACGTCGGTCCATAGGGAAAACAGCCGAGTGAAGGCGCGAGTGGTCATCTTTTTTGTCATCATCGTCCAAGCGATCCTGGTTGTTGGGCATCTCTTCGTTTATGAGACATGGCTCGCCCTGGCGGGGGCGCGCGGCTCGGGTCTGCTTGCACTTCGGGTGGCCTCAGGAGTTTTGTGTTTCAGTTTTGTGACGGCGACAGCGCTCGCACTCCGGTTCTCGAATGCGTTCGTGCGCTGTTTCTATTGCCTGGCCGCGGCCTGGCTCGGCTTGTTGAACTTCTTGGTTTGCGCGGCATGCCTATCGTGGATCACTTACGGTCTGGCCCGGCTTGCCGGGTGGCGGGCGGGTGGAGGCCCGATTGTCACTGGTTTCTTTTCGCTTGCGCTGGTCGTGAGCGTCTATGGCGTTGTGAATGCGCAGCGGATTCGTACTCAGCACGTCGCGTTGAGGCTGCCGAATTTGCCCGCGGCGTGGCGCGGGCGAACGGCCGCACTCGTCAGCGACCTGCATCTCGGAAATGTTCACGATGACGCATTCAGCCGCAGGATTGTGAGGCTCCTCTCGCGCGAGCAGCCGAGCATCGTCTTCATCGCCGGTGATCTCTTCGACGGGTCGCGGGCGGACCCTAGGCGCCTAGTGGCACCGTGGTCGGAGCTAGTTGCTTCCAAGGGCGCCTACTTCGTCGCCGGAAACCACGAGGAGTTTGCTCGCGATGCAGATTTTCTCGAGGCTGTGGAGGGTGCAGGCATTCGCGTCCTGAACAATCAAAAAGTTGTGGTGGATGGGATGCAAATTGTCGGCGTCGAGCATCGGGCGACCGCAAGTCCGCGGCGGTTCGAGACGATCCTGCGTGAGATGAGGCTCGACCCGTATTGCGCGAGCATTTTGCTGGTTCACTCCCCACACCGTTTAGAGACGGCCGAAGAAGCGGGAATCTCGCTTCAATTGTCCGGGCATACGCACCGAGGGCAAATGGTTCCCGTGCGATGGATCGTTGAACGGATTTTCGGGCCGTTCGCTTATGGGTTGCACAGGTTCGGGAGAATGATGGTGTACACCTCCTCGGGTGCCGGAACCTGGGGGCCTCCCATGCGCGTGGGCACGAATTCGGAGATCGTGCTGATCCGATTTGAATAAACGTGTCGAGCCGCAATGTGCGGGCCGGCCCGAACTGACCGGCGCGCGCCGATTAGCGCGGGAGGTCAGGGTTGGGCGTTGCGCGGGAAGGCTGAGGCGTAACAGGCGAGGGGGTGGTTCCCGGCGTGCCCGCTGGCTTGGGGGATTCGGGCTTGGGCGTTGCCGGCGGCTGAGTTGAGCGGTCCGTAGCGGGCGCGGGAGCCCGAGGCGCGTCAACCCCAGCGATATCGGAGCCGAGACCTAGCTTCTGAAGCGTGAGTGCGTCTATCTTGCCTGTGGAGTCGAGTCCGTGATCCGCTTGGAACTTCTCCATCGCACCCACCGTAGCGGAGTCCCACTTTCCGTTTGGATCTCCCTTGTAGTAGCCATCGCGCGCCAGCGCCGACTGAATCTCGGAAATGCGGTCGGGGGTGGGGGCCATCTGCTTGGGTTCATGATGACGGCGGTGCTTCTTCCGATTCGAAGTCTTCTTCACCGCTGAAGAGTCCGACGAAGTCGAAGATTGGGGGCGCGCGGAGAGTGAGGCTCCGACGAGCAAGTTGCAGGCAACAAAGCCGGATACAATCAGGTTCAACCGCTTCATGGGATTCCCTACTTTGAAGCCAACCGCGCGAATTTCGATGCCCCAGGCTGCTGGCTTTGGTTATTATGGCGCGCCTCGAGGGAGGACTCAACAATGAACACCTTACATGCACCATATCAGGTAAGAGGTGCCCGATTCGGGCACGCCGCACGGTCGCGAAGTTCGAGGTTTTTGAGACGTTCCGGCCTCGCTTCGATTCTCATAGCCTCTGCACTTGGACTAACCGTGAACCGCGCAGCTGCGCAAGGCACATTGCCGGTCGAGTGGGAGCGGCTGACTTCCGGCGACTTCGTCAAGGCCATTGGGCAGGCAGAAGGTACGTGCCTGTTGCCCTTCGGAATCCTCGAAAAACACGGACAGCAACTGCCGCTGGGCACCGATCTGCTAAACGTGCGCTACGTGTCAATCAACGCAGCGAAGAACGAGTTTGCCGTTGTATTCCCGGCGTATTACTTCGGACAGATCTTCGAGGCACGGCACCAGCCGGGAACTGTGGCCTACAGCGCAAATCTGCAGCTTGCGCTGCTCGAGGCCACGACGGACGAGATGGCGCGCAACGGCTGCAAGAAAGTGATCATCGTCAACGGGCACGGCGGGAATGAGCACTTGCTGCCCTACTTCGCTCAGAGCGAGCTAGCTGTGCCGCACGACTACGTGGTTTATATTTTCGGGTTGCCGAACCTCGAACGAGCGGGGCGGCCGGCCGTGAAATCGCCCTTTGACATGCACGCCGGCGAGGAGGAAACCTCGGACACCATGATTTCTGCACCGGATGCCGTGCACCTCGACCGGGCAAATCAGGAATCGGGCGCCGACTTGCATCGGCTGAACTTGCCCGACTCGCTGTATACGGGAATTTGGTGGTACGCACGATTCCCGAATCACTATGCTGGCAATGCGGCGCACGCGAATCGGGAGCTCGGCGAGTTCGATATGGAAACTTGGCAGGAAGAACTGGTCACGGCCATCAAGGCCGTGAAAGCGGACAACGAGAGCCTGAAGCTGCAGAAGGAGTTTTATGAGCAGGCTTCCCACCCGCTCGATACAAAACCCGAGGAATGAGGGCGTTTGAGTAAGGGCTCCGCGACAGAACGCTAGGACGTCCTGTTGCCGGATCCACCGGAGCGCATGGCGGTTCGCTTGGCCACCGCGCTCGATGACCTGGGCCCAGCCGTGCCCCCGCGCTACTTGGGCGTCGAACCCGCGGGCTGCGAGTTCACCAAGGGCTTCAGGAAGCTCGCGAATTCCATCGGAAAGATGAATTTTGAGGACGGGCTGGCGCCGAGAGTTTTAAGGGTGTCCAGGTACTGCAGACTCATGGTGTTCGGATCGACCGTTTTGGCGATCTCGAAGATCTTTCCGAGCGCGAGTGCATACCCCTCGGCGCGCAATATCGCCGATTGCTTGTCGCCTTCGGCCTTGAGAATTGTGGACTGCTTTTCACCGTCGGCCACGGTGATCTTTGCCGTCCGATCTCCTTCGGCCGCGGTGACCATGGCCCGCCGGCTGCGTTCGGCGCTCATCTGCTTGGTCATGGCCTCCTGAATATCTTTAGGCGGATCGATCTCCCTGATTTCGACCGAAGTGACCTTGCCGCCCCATCGTTCGGTCACTTCGTCAAGCTTGCCCCGCAATACGCTGTTGATCTCTTCGCGCTTGGCGAGCACATCATCGAGCGGAATATCGCCCACCACGGCGCGCAGGGTAGTCATAGCAATGCCCCGCGTGGCACCGCCGAAATCCTGCACCTGGACAACGCTCTGCACCGGGTCGGTCACCTTCCAGTAGACGAGAAAATCGATGGAGATCGATGCGTTGTCTTTCGTGATGCAGGTTTGACGCGGCACTTCGAGATACTGTTCACGCAAATCCACGCGAGACGCCACGTCGACCACCGGAATCAGGAAAATGATTCCCGGGCCCTTCTGTCCAATGCAGCGCCCGAAACGGAAAACGACGACACGCTCATATTCTCGGACGATGCGGATCATGTTTACCAAAAGCAGCAGGAAAGCGATCGCAATGATTACGAACACGACAAGCGAAAGCGTCGTGAAATCCATTCGTCCTCCCTCCACGTAAACCGCAAGAGTTTATGCCGGGTCGACGGAGTCAATCCGGCACACGGAAAATTCGATCCCCGACCATGGAAATTGCTCACCGAGATTCCCCGCGAGGCCCTGCTCCAGCCCTCCTCGTCCCGACGCGAGATCCCCGTACGCCCTGGCGGAGGTTTGCGCCTCGAGCCATTTGTCGGCCATGACCCGACCGCGTATCGAACGTCTTGCAGCTGGATCACGCTCTTGACTGGGTCGACAACTCTCCAAACCACACGGCCCCCATAACGGACTGTTCGCCCTTCGGCCGTTCGGTAGGCCCGCTCGGCCAGCGATACGGCGCTTCCTCTCAAATCGACGCGTAGTACTTTCTCGATGAGCACAAGAATGAAGGTAAATCCGGGTCCGCGTACACCGTTCACCCGGCCCATCCGCAAGACCACGAAGCGCTCGTTCTCGTGCGCGAACTTACATGCAGAGAAGACCCAAGACACAAAAACCAGTGAAACGGCGGTGATTTGAATTGCGGGCCAGGAGACGAACACGTTTCAAGTCATCCTTCGGACGTGGACCGTCAGTCCATCCACCGAGATTATAGTCACCCGTTCGCCCTTTGCTATGGGCGGTGTGTCCGCCAGTGCGTTCCAGTCCTCTCCGTTGACGAGGACAACCCCGCGCGGCGCAATGTCCGTTTTTGCAATTCCGGCGGTTCCCGCAAGGCGCTGCACGCCGGTCAGTAGGGGTCGCTGCCGTGCGCTGATTATTTTGCGTACCACAACTCCCAACATTATTCCCCACAGCGAAACGGCAACGCCGATGGCGAACGGCGAAATTCGATACCCGGGGATCCGCGGCAGAAGGAGCAGGGATCCAAAAACAAAGACGACGATTCCGACCACGGAGAGGGCGCCATGCGAGGTAATCTTTAATTCCAGTCCAAGCAGCACGATGCCCAGGACAAGCAAGGCCAAGCCGGAAATCTGTACTGGTAGGTCGGCCAGGCCAACCATGGCGAGCACAAAGGCCACAAATCCGATCGTCCCGGTCACGAATCCGTGCGGCGCAAAAATCTCGACCAGGATGGCAAGCAGGCCCAGCAAGAGCAGGAGATATGCGACGGTTGGGTTTGTGAGCACGGAGAGGAGCTCTTCGCGCGCATCCATTTCAACCGTGATGATCTGCGCGCCGGCGGTGTCGAGCTTCTCATCGCCACGAACGCCATGAATGGTCCGGCCGTTCAACCGAGACACAAGCTGCGGCACGTCGGGAGCAACCAGATCGATGACGTCGAGCGAAGCCGCCTCCTGCGCGGAGGCCGAGACGCTCTCTCGTACCGCGCGCTCGGCCCAGCCAACGTTCCGACCGTGTGCGGCAGCCAGCGATCGAGCGTAGGCCGCGGCATCGTTCACGATCTTCTCCGAGACTGTCCCGCCCGATGCATACACGGGATGGGCGGCGCCAATATTCGTCCCCGGCGCCATGGCGGCTACATCGGCAGCCAAGGTAATCAGGCAGCCCGCCGAGGCGGCTCGAGCCCCCGCAGGGGCCACGTAGACGATCACCGGCGTCCGCGAATTCATCTCTGCCTGAATGATTTTTCGCATCGAGGAGTCCAGGCCACCCGGCGTATCAAGCTCGAGAATCACGCCCTCGGCCCCCGACTGTGCCTGCGCGATGACCCGCGTCATGAACTCAGCACTGGCCGGGCTGATCGCCCCGTCGTAGGACATCAGGAGGATCGCCTTCGAGGGCGCTCCAGAACTCTCGAGGCGATCCGAATAAGCCGGCCAGACGCACATACCCGCAATGGTCAACAGGGCAGCGGCAGAAAGTCCGCGTTTCATATCCATGTGCCTGAATGGCGCGCATTATACCAAGACAGAGGAAAAATCGGTTGACCGGGGTGCGGCAGGACACTGTCGCGTAACACCGAGCGGTCTGATATCTTGGGGATCCCCGAAAGGGTCCAGACATGGTAATTCGTCACGATTGGACGCGCGAACAGATTCGCAAAATTTATGTGCTGCCATTGCCCGAGTTGGTTTTTCAGGCGCAAGTTGTGCATCGGGAATTCCACCGCGCGGACGAGGTTCAGCTGTGCCGGTTGCTTTCGATCAAGACGGGCGGATGTCCGGAAGACTGCGCGTACTGCCCACAGAGCGCGCATTACCAAACGGGCCTGCAGCGCGAGGAGCTGATCGACCACCAAGCGGTGCTCGACGCGGCAAGCGAAGCAAAGGCCGATGGCGCGACGCGATTCTGCATGGGCGCAGCATGGAGACAGGTCCCGGAGGGCCAGGAATTCGAGCGCGTGCTCGAGATGGTGCGTTCGGTGGCCGCGCTGGGCCTCGAGGTCTGCTGCACTCTCGGCATGCTCACCGAGAGGCAGGCCATTCGGCTGAGGGAAGCCGGTCTCACGGCCTATAACCATAATCTCGATACGTCGCCCGAGTTTTACGGCCAGATCATCAGCACTCGCGTCTACCAGGAGCGTTTGCGGACGATTGCGCACGTGCGCAAGGCGGGTATCACGGTTTGCTGCGGCGGAATCTTGGGGATGGGTGAATCCGAGGAGGACCGGGTCGGTTTGCTGCACCAGCTGGCCAGCCTCGATCCGCACCCGGAAAGCGTGCCGATCAACATGCTGGTGCGCGCGCCAGGAACACCGCTCGAAAGCGCGGCCGAGCTCGAACCGCTGGCCATGGTGCGCACGATTGCCGCGGCGCGGATTCTGATGCCGAAAGCGCGCGTGCGATTGGCAGCCGGGCGCAGATCCCTGTCGCAAGAGGCCTGCGCACTGTGTTTTCTGGCCGGCGCGAATTCGATTTTCACGGGAGAAAAACTGCTCACAACGGCCAATCCCGCCGCGGAGGAAGATGTCGCGCTGCTCGAACGTCTTGGGATGCGAGCCATGCAGCATGCCTGAGCCCAGAGAGAGCGTCCTAGGGCGCCGGATCAGAAGCGAACTCGCGCGCTGGCGCGATGAAGCGCAGTTGCGCGTGCTCGAATCCCCCGCCGGAATCGATCTTTGTTCCAACGATTATCTCGGTCTGGCCGCCGACCCTCGACTGAAGCGAGCGGCCGTTGAGGCCGCTGCCGAGGCCCAAAGCGTGGGCTCGACGGGATCGCGCCTGCTCTCCGGCAACGCGCGGGAGTGGGAGCAACTTGAATCCGAGTTTGCCACGTTCGCCGGTACGGAGGCGGCGCTTTATTTCGGGTCCGGATATGCGGCAAATACCGGGCTGCTGGGCGCGATTCTGCGACCCGGTGACATTGTCTTTTCCGATGCACTCAACCACGCGAGCCTAATCGATGGCATAAGGCTTTCGCGTGCGGTGAAGGTCATCTATCCGCACTGCGACCTCAATTTTCTCAAGCGCGCGCTCGGCGAGCGTTGCGGGGAAGCTGGCGCGAAGCTGATCGTGACCGAAAGCGTCTTCAGCATGGAAGGCAACGTCGCTCCACTTGATTCCCTCGGGCGACTGGCGCGGGAATACGGGGCTGAGCTGGTGGTGGATGAGGCCCATGCAACCGGAGTGATGGGCCCCCGGGGACGCGGCGTGGCCGCGGGGGTTGGCATCGTCGGGGAGGCCATGGCGATCGTCCACACGTGCGGGAAGGCTTTGGCCAGTGCGGGCGCATTGGTGTGTTGTGGCGAGGGGCTAAAGCAGTACTTGGTGAATCGGGCCCGCACGTTCGCCTTCAGCACCGCCATGCCGCCCTTCTTGGCCGGGCAAATCCGCGCCGCGCTCGAGTTGGCGGAGAAAGCAGACGACCGGCGCGCGCACCTGCAGGGAATGGCGTCCCTACTCCGGAGCGAGCTCATGGCCCGAGGTATCGGCGTCGGCACGAGCACGACGCACATCGTTCCCGTCTTTTGCGGGTCGAATGAAGCGGCGCTCGATGTGGCGGCACGGCTCCGAGCGCACGGATTTGCCGTGCGCGCGATCCGTCCGCCGACCGTGCCCGCAGGAACCGCCCGTCTTCGCCTCTCGCTCAACGCCAAGATCAGTCCCGAAGAACTCCTGCGTGTTGCCGACGTGATCGCAACCGCGTTTGAGTCCCTGCGCGTGCAATCTGCCTCCGTGCATGTCTAGCCGATTTTTCATCACGGGAACCGACACCGGGGTAGGCAAGACGGTAACCTCGGCGCTGTTGTGCGCCGCCCTGGATGCCGTTTACTGGAAACCGATTCAGACGGGTTCTCGTCAGGGCACCGACCGGGCCACGGTGGTCGAGCTTGCGGGCTTGCCGCGCGAGCGGACGCTTCCCGAGGCCTACATCTTTCGACCGCCGGTTTCACCCCACCTGGCGGCCCGGCTCGCCGGACGGCGCATCGATCTTCGTCGGGTGCACGCGCCAAAGCTTGGCCCCCGGGATAGTCTGGTTGTGGAGGGCGCGGGCGGCGTGCTCGTTCCCGTGAATGAGAGACAGCTCATGACGGCGCTCATCGAGCGGCTGGGGTTTCCGGTTCTGCTGGTGGCACGCACGACACTGGGCACCATCAATCACACGCTGCTGTCGCTTGCGGCTTTGCGGACGGCGCGGCTGGAAGTGCGAGGAGTGATCATGGTCGGCAAGACAAACGAGGAAAATCGGAAGGCGATTGAGCAGTACGGCCGTGTCCCGGTCGCCGGGCTCATTCCGCCGCTCAGGAATCTCAATCGCCAGGCGCTGCTCGGCGCATTTCGCAAGTATTTCGACCGCAGGCTCGTCCTGGCGTGACTTCCCCGCTGCACATCTGGCACCCGTTCACGCAAGAGGCACTCGACCCTTTGCCGGTGCGTGTCGTCAGGGCGGAGGGCGCTTATCTATACACGGCGGACGGGCGGCGGCTGATTGACGGGATTTCCTCCTGGTGGGTGACGATTCATGGGCACTGCCATCCGCGCATTATGGCGGCCATTGCCGAACAGACAAGACAGCTCGATCACGTGTTGCTTGCCGGCTTTTCCCACGAGCCAATTGAGGAACTCGCCCTGCGGCTCGGAGCCGTGTTGCCTCGATCGCTCACACACGTTTTCTTCTCCGACAATGGTTCAACGGCGGTCGAAGTGGCCCTGAAAATGGCTGTGCAGTATTGGCAGAACGCGGGTCGCGGCGAAAAGCGGTCGATTGTGGCATTCGAGCACGCCTATCACGGCGACACGGTGGGCGCGATGTCGGTAAGCGCCGATTCCGCGTTCACCGGTCCGTTTCGCGACATGCGCTTCCCCGTCCACCGCGTGCACTCGGCCTACTGCTGCCGGTGCCCGGTAGGTAAGACGCGGGCGAGCTGCGAAATTGATTGCCTGGCCAGCCTCGAGCGATTGCTCGAGGAGAAGAGCGGCGAGATTGCGGCGGTCATCGTCGAGCCGCTCCTGCAGGGCGGGGGCGGCATGATCGTGCACCCGGTCGAGTTCCTCGAGCGCATTCGGCGACTGTGCACGAATTACGATGTCCTTCTGATTGCCGACGAAGTGCTGACCGGCTTCGGGCGCTGCGGCAAGATGTTTGCGTGCGAGTTAGCCGGCGTCGTTCCCGACCTCATGTGCCTGTCGAAGGGATTGACAGGCGGCACGCTGCCGATGGGAGCAACGGCCTGCACGAGCTCGATTCACGACGCGTTTTTGAGCAGCGACCGCACGCGTACCTTTTTCCACGGCCATTCCTACACGGGGAGCCCGTTTGCCGCTGCGGCGGCCGTGGCGAGCCTTAGAGTCTTTGAAACGGAGCCGGTCTTCCAGCGTATCCGTGCGATTTCAAGCATACACGCAGAGCGCCTGGCCGCCATTAAGGATCACCCCGCAGTCCGTGAGGCGCGCGGAATTGGGACCGTAGCCGCAATCGAATTGCAAGCCGAGGACCCCGGCTACATGTCAGTGCTCCGGCCGAGACTCTATGCCTTCTTTTTGGAGGCGGGGATTCTTCTGCGGCCGCTTGGAAACATCGTCTATGTTCTGCCGCCCTATGTCATCACGCCCGAGGAACTACATTTCGTGCACGATCGAATGGCGGAATCACTGAATCTAATCGCCTCACAAACGGCCTGAGTTAACCGCCTCGTCGGCGGTAGAAAGCCCCCCCTGCTGCGCGTCAGCTCGGCATCTCTCTCCGATCGGCGCATCGACTGGCCGTATCCTGAACATTGTCCGAAAAACCCCTGCTAAGCCTCTTGGATCGGCAGGGGGTTTTCGATGGCGACTACCCGAATCGAACCTTTTTTGACCTAAGCCCAGCCCGGTCATATTCGCCAAAAGACAACGAATGCGATGAGGCGGAGCCCGGGAAGTAGCGGATGCCGGACAATTTAGGGGCCGCCAAGCCTACCCCCTGCCGGCCCTGCCGTGTCGTTGACTCTGAGATGCCCGTGGCCTAACATGCGCTCGCTGGATTGACTTCGGTCACCGTGTTCGAAAAGAAGGAAGATGGATCGCTGGGAGCGCGGATGAGCGAGTGGCCCTACCTGCAGAAGGATCCTTCCGAGGAACTAACGCAGCTCCACTTTTTTTCCATGGTCAAACGTCAGCAGCAAGGCGACGTCACCTTTCGCATCACTGTGAAGGAATTCGCCGCGCCTCCACCCGGCCAGCGCCTGCGCTTCTTCGCCGAGGCCGATAAACCGGTCAATCAGAAAACGGCTTCGTTCGTCCCCTGCGGTTGGGGCAATTCTGTGTTTGCGGCGCTGGGCGACTGCCTACGCCTGATCCGCCAGTTCCCCTACGAGGAGTGAGCGCGGTCCGGAAAGTTTGAACTTCTTCTGCCTTCACTTGAGCGGGGCAGCGAAGGGAGCCTGTCGCAGGGAGCCTCAACGCGGCCTTGAGCTACGCAGATTGGAGCCAGTCCCTTGACTACGAAAATCCTCACCGTGCAAATCACGCATCGGCAGTACAAGCCTGGTGTTGCCGTGCTGGAGATGAAGGGCAGCATCCATTCGGGCCCTGACTGCCAGCGCATCGAACATGAGCTTGAGGCCCTGCTTCGTGAGAGCAAGACTCATGTGATCTTCGACCTCAGCGGCGTCACGCACATCGACAGCGCCGCCGTGGGGACTATCGTCACCTGCTTTTCGCGGCTGAAACGGTGCGGTGGAGCCTTGCGACTGGCGGGAGTACGGGGGATGGTCGAGGGCACGCTGAAACTGACTCAAGTCCACCGAGTCATTGGCCTTTATCCCACCGCGTCCGCCGCCGCCGCCGACCTCCCTTTGCCGTAGCAGCATGCAGGCGTGAGTCGCCTGGAGACTCGGTACACTCCGCACGTGGACGCGGACCAAAAAGACCAGAGTGCGAGCCTGGGCGCGCGTGGTGGGGCGGATCGCCGCTACTTCACTGGTTCCAGTATCGCATCAAGTCTGTCCGGCGTCGCTTCGACGCGCTCCAGGTGCGAATAGCGCATGCCGCCGTGATAGTCGATCGAGACGGTGCGATACTCGTCGCCGCGCTTCAGCAGCAGCTTGATGGGCTGCTGATTTTTCTCCGCCGCGAGGATCGTCTCGCGTAGCAGTTCGGGCGTGTACTTCTGATCGTTAACAGCTTCCAGGTGCATCTGGGGCGTGATGCTTGCCTTAAACGCCGGACCGTTCCAGACTACGGTCTCGATATCGCCTTCCCTGCCGACATAGAAGCCAAGCGAGGTATCGAAGCTATTACCGAACTCCGGGTTTTGGTGCTTCACCCAGTCTGGCTCCATATCGTTATAAACTAGCCGGTAGCCGCCCTGGGTGAAGCCATTCTCGGGCACTTGCGGCGCCACGTCAAAAACCCTCGCACGGAAGAAACCCGCCCAATCGTACGGCTGCACGGTGTCCAGCACTTTCAGAACATCATCGAAGGTGTAGGTCACAGTGACGAAGCTCCCATTGTCGATGCCGAAGAATGCCTTGGCGAAGTCGTCGAGCGACTTCTTGCCGTCGCTCATCTCGCGGATTTTGGTGTCGGCATCAAGCCAAACGAGATCCGATTCTGGATAGTAGTCCTCGGAGCGCTGCCAACTAGGCCAGTTCTGTTGCATTCCACCGTACGAGCTGATGATGGGCTCGTTTGTAGTGTCTTCCAGCGAACGCCATGTGCGGCCCGGCTCGAGCTCGAAATCGGCCGCAAAAGCTGCCCAGACATCGCGCGCCTGCTCTGGCGTGCGAAGGCCCGACCGCGCGGCGAGCACGTTGCCGTAATAATCTGTCAAGCCTTCGTAGACCCACAGCAGGCTGTTGCGCATAGGCACATTGAAGTTGGGCGTCCACAGATCGGCTGGGCGACGAAATTTGCCGTTCCACGAGTGCGTATATTCATGTGGCAGAAGATCGCGCTCGCCCACATTGACCGTCCAGTCCGTGAAGTAATTCGCAGCCGAACCGTCTTCGCCGCTCTGATGGTGCTCCAGTCCCTTGCCGCTCACGACGTCGCTCACCGAGAAGAGAAAGTCGTAATGATCGTAATGATGCGAGGTGAAAAGCTTCTGCGCCTGAATGACCAGGTTCTTGTGATCTTGCAGTTCGTCGGGCGCGATCTCCATGTCGGCGGGCTTATCCGCAAAAACGTCGAGGTACACCCTGTTGTCCGGGCCGGTTGACAGGTCGACACGCTTGAAATTTTCACCGGCGTAGAGCGGCGAGTCGATCAGCGTATTCAACGCAGTGGCTTTGAAGCGGATTAGGTTTCCGTCTTCGGAAGCCGTCTCGAGCGCCGTCGCATATCTCCAGCCATCGGGAATGCGCAGCACTGCTTCGCAGTTGATGTCGCGCGAGAAGTATCCTGCGGGGTAGAGGACTACGCTGTTCCAGGTGAGGTCAGCGAATTTTTCGGAGATGCGGCCCCTCTTGGGGTCGATAGGCGCGAGGTACTGGAAGTTCACGTCCACCGCGTTTGCGCCCTTTGGCACTTCGATGTGAAAGGCGTACATGTTCACGGGATCGCGCTTCCACGCGATGCGCTCGCCTCTCGCAGTTACCACCAGCCCGGCCATATTGGCGATTGGATTCGATGGCGCATGCTCGCCGGGAAGCCACTGGGGATAGAGCAGCGTCACCTTGTTGCTTAATACGGGAATGCTTTCGCGCACGTCGAAGATGCGGTCGTTGACGTTGGTCATGTCGACCATCAGCGAGATGGTGCCGGGATAGGGGGTGTCGGCCGGGGCGACGATGGGCGGTGGCAGCGGCACCGGTTGCGGCCCGGACGAATTCTGCGCCAACGCGGCGCCAGCGAGCAGGCACATCGCACCGAAGAATGCCAGGAATCCGTGTGATTCCATCGTCTGCCCTCCAGCAGTGCATTCGGCAAAGACCATATCCAAGCGGTTTCTATCGGAGAAGTCAACTCTTTATGTTCCTTCCCAATCCGGTACTGACCCTGTAGAGGGATTGCCAAGTTCTGACCGCAGTTCTACCCGCAAATCTGGGCCCCGGCCTCTGATCTTACGTACAGTGATTTGCCGGAAAGCAAGGGAGGTAAGAAGAATTTCCGTTTGGATAGTTCAACGAAAAACTGCTCGGACAATCCTTCGCTGACTGCACTATCTTGGACGCAATCTCGCTCAGGTCACCACCGCCAGCTGCTCGAGCTCCCCTTCTGATAGATCTCAATCCATTCCGCCGTGATGGCCAACTGCAACCCAACTCGGGGCGTGTGCACCGACCGGCCCCTCATGTGGAAGAGGCGGACAGGCAGAGGTCGAAACGGTAATTCCATGGCGGGCAAAGGTTGAGCGGCCTGAGAGATAGGTAACACATCGTACCGGACACATGGGTAACACTTCCCTCCCCTACGGGGAGGAAACGATGCCTTGGAAGGAGTGTTCGGTGACGGATGAAAGAATGCAGTTTGTGGCTCGCCGGCTAGCCGGCGAATCGATGGCGGAACTTTGCAGAGAATTTGGCATTTCCCGCAAAACCGGCTACAAGATCTTCGATCGTTATCAAGAATGCGACGTCTTCAACAACGAACGGCCGCACGAAGCCCTGGACATGAAATGTCCGGCCGAGGTCTACCAACCCTCCCCGCGGCCCTACACCGGATTGCCGGACATCGACTATCCCCTCCACGATAAAACCATCGTGGTCACCCGTTGCGGACGCATCTGTCTCGGACGCAAGAAAATCAATTTCAGCCAGGTCTTTGCCGGGCAGGCGGTCGGCATCAGAGAAGTTCACGACGACATCTGGCTGGTCAGTTTTATGGAGTATGATCTGGGGTACTTCGATCTGGAGACTCGGGTGCTCGAGCCACTCGAAAATCCGTTCGGCCCAAAAGTGTTACCCATGTCTTAGGTACGTTGTGTCACCCATGTGTCCGGGCCGGACCCCGATTTAAAGTGGCGCGCCCGGAGAGGCTCGAACTCCCGACCTTCTGCTTCGTAGGC
>Ga0187783_10000350_pt1 | contig 33882 bp, 20 predicted proteins | sample 1015_SJ02_MP02_2_FD_132471 | JGI IMG/M metagenome (GOLD analysis project Ga0187783, IMG submission 132471) | Tropical peat soil microbial communities from peatlands in Department of Meta, Colombia - 1015_SJ02_MP02_20_MG | ecosystem: Environmental > Terrestrial > Soil > Wetlands > Peat | place... | reverse complement strand
TGACCGACACCTCCGCCACGATCGAGGATCGGCTGACGTCGATCATGCCCCGCCTGCAGGAGGCGGTGCGCGACAGCACACCGAGAGTGCCCAAAGGGCGCGTTCGCCGGGTTTTGGGCGTGGTGGTTCACGCGACGCTCGCTGATGTGCGCCTGGGAGAGATCTGCCACCTGATTGACCCGAAGACCAAGCAGCGGATTCTCGCTGAAGTCATCGGACTGATGGACGACCTGACGCTGTTGACACCGATCGGAGATCTCGCCGGCTTGTCGAGCATCACCGAGGTCGTGCCGACCGGGGAGGAACTGCGGGTTCAGGTCGGTCCGGGCCTTCTTGGCCGCGTCATCAACGCATTCGGGGAGCCGCTCGATGGCCAGCCGTGGCCGTCCGCGCAGATCGATGCCTCCTATCCGGTCCGGGCCTATCCGCCGTCACCGCTTAGCCGGGATCTCATCACAGCGCCGATCCGGCTCGGGGTGCGGGCGATCGATGGGCTCCTTACTTGTGCGCGCGGTCAGCGCGTCGGCATTTTTGGTGAGCCCGGAACCGGAAAATCGATGCTGCTCTCTGATGTCGTGCGTGGCACGGACGCCGATGTGGCGGTCGTGGGCTTGGTCGGTGAGCGCGGCCGCGAGGTGCGCGAATTCGTGGACCGGCAGCTCGGACCAGAGGGCCGGAACCGCGCCATCATCGTGGCCGCAACTTCGGATCGGCCAGCCATGGAGCGGGTCAAGGCCGCCTACGTCGCAACCACGATTGCGGAATATTTCCGCGACCGCGGGGCTCACGTGCTGCTGTTGATGGACAGTCTCACCCGCTTCGCCCGCGCCCAGCGCGAGATCGGACTTGCCGCCGGTGAGCCACCGACGCGCCGGGGGTTTCCTCCTTCATTGTTCGCCGCCTTGCCTCGTTTGCTTGAGCGCGCCGGGCCTGGACAGAATGGCTCGATCACCGGGATCTATACCATCCTGGTCGAGGGAGATATCAGCCTCGACCCGGTGGCCGAAGAGGTCCGTGCGATATTGGACGGCCACATCGTCTTGTCGAATGACCTCGCGCAGCGCAACCATTTTCCTGCCATCGATGTGAGCCGCAGCCGCAGCCGCTTAATGGAGGTCGTGGCACCCGCAGACCAGAAGGCGGACGCCGCCCGCATGCGCGCACTCATCGCCCGATATGCCGACGTCGAACTCCTGGTGCGGGTCGGCGAATACCAACGCGGCAGTGATCCGGTCACTGATGAAGCCATCGCCAAAATTGCAAGGATCAATGCCTTCCTGTGTCAGACGCCAAGCGAACACGCGACATGGGAGGAGACGCGGTTGAAAATGCGGGAGATCGTCACATGAAACGTGATCCCATGCTGAGCCGGCTTCTGGAATTGCGCAAAAAGAGCGAACAGCGCGCCTGCGAGACGCTGCTGCAACGTCAAGGCGATTGCCAACAGGCCGAGGCGCAGGTCACGGAGGCGGGCCACAAAGTATCTGCTCACACCGTGCGAGCGCGTCAGCGCGAACGAGAAATGTTGGAAAAGCTGGTTGGTCGCCGGGTCTCACTCGCCGAAATCGATCGCTTCCTGGCTGGTGTCGAGTCGCTGCAGTACGAGACAAGGCGACTGCGCACGACTGAGAACGCCGCAAAGGTCATGCTTCATCGGTCCGTGGCGGCCCGTGAGGCAGCACGGGTCGAATATCATCGGCGCCGCCGTGCCGCAGCCAAGCTCGATTTGATGGTCCAGCAGCAGAACGCAAACCTCAGGCGGCAGGATCTGGCACTCATCGAGATGGCCGAGGAGGATCATCGCTGGTCGGCCACTGCTCCTTCCGACAATTCCTCGCAAGGGTGACAAACTTCATGCGGCACATGGCCATCTCCGCTCCGGAGGAAGGAAACGGCTTCACTCCGGGGATCGATATCGCGTCCGATTACATCGGGTCGCTGCCGACCCTCTCGCCCGATCAGTGCAGCGCGATCGTTGGCCTATATCGTCCGCGGGGCGCGCTGCAACTTGATCTGGCCGGGATGCGGGCCACGTTCGCTCTCACGTGGCCGCCGGCGCGTCCACTTCCCGGGCGCCGATCCGTGGTTCGCCTGTCTGTGGACGAAGATGAAGCGGAGCTACGGATCAGCAAGACTCTGATCGAGAGGCTTCTGCAGCGGGTCGACAACACGCTGTCGCTTGATCGCCTTACCCCAGAGCATGCCGCTCTGATGGTCGAGTTCGGCCTTGAGGGATCGATGGAGGCCCTGGAGGCAGTGCTTGGCTCGCAACTGTCGCTTCTATCGATTGTGCCAGAAAGCGACGTGACCATGCGTGCCGAACAGATCGCCTTGCCGTTCGGCCTGGCCGTGGAGGGACTCGGCTCAACCACCGGTGAGCTGCGCATCCTGCCCCATAGCGCCGAGGGGCTCACGAGGTTGCTCGATCAGAGAACCACCGCAAAAAAGTTCGACTTGGACCTGCCGGTTGTGACCGCTTTGCGCATTGCCGCCGTAACCTTGACGACTGCAGAAATCCGCAGTTTGGGGCCTGGTGATGTCGTGTTGGTCGACCGGGCTGGCTCGCCGGTTGGTACGGCTGTGTTGGTATTTGGTGAGTACCTCGTAGCGCCGGTTGAATTGACACCGGCCGGAAGCCGGTTGTTGGCCCGGCCCATGCGCGGTCGCGGATCAGCTTGGGAGTGGAGCATGGAAAATCCTACGGAAACCGCAAGGAACGGGGCCCCGCAAGACGCCGGTCTCGGCGATCTTCCGGTGCAGGTCCGATTCGAATTCGGTCGCGTTGAGTTGCCGCTCAATGAAATCCAGAATTTGGCGCCTGGCACCATCCTGCAGCTTGCCAGGTCGCCGAGTGAAGCCGTGGATATCGTGGCTAATGGCAAGCGAATCGGTCTGGGGGCGATGGTCCGAATCGGTGACAGCCTGGGAGTGAGGATTACAAGGCTGTTCGAGAATGCCTGACACGAACCTTAATCTTCTAAATGTCCTTCTATTCGTCGGAGTGATGGGCTTCATTCCGCTGATTATCGTAACGACGACCGGATTTCTCAAAATATCAGTCGTGATGTTTCTGATCCGCAACGCGCTGGGGGTACAGCAGGCGCCGCCCAATATCGTGCTCTATGCGATTGCCCTTGTTCTTACAGTCTACGTCACCGCGCCATTGCTTGGTGAGATCTACACCAGAATATCAGCGCACCCGCTCAACGCCGAATCGATGGAAAGCCTTACCGAAACCGCCAACAATGTACGACAGCCAGTTAAAGCCTACCTCTCCAAGTTCACGCAGCCGGACGAGCGTCAGTTTTTTCTCTCCGCGACCAACCGCATATGGCCAGATGCTGCGCGTGCCGAGACCAAGGATGATGATCTCGTCATTCTGTTGCCGGCCTTCGTAAGCTCGGAGCTGACCCGGGCATTCGAAATTGGCTTCCTGCTGTACGTGCCGTTTTTGATCATTGATCTGGTTGTCTCTAACATTCTGATGGCGATGGGCATGATTATGGTCTCGCCGACGCTGATCTCGGTGCCGCTCAAACTCTTCCTGTTTGTCGCGGTGAGCGGCTGGTCGCGGCTCCTGCACGGCCTTATTCTAAGCTATAGCTGACCGATTGGGGGGAACGGCAAATGAATCCGGAATTGGCACTTTCAAAAGCTTTGGTAACCGTGCTGTTGCTTTCGGCGCCTGTACTGGTTGCGGCGGTGACCGTAGGCTTGTTGGTCGGCCTTGGCCAGGCGCTGACACAAATCCAAGATCAGTCACTTCCCCAGGCGATCAAGCTCATCGTGATTTTGTTGGTCATCATTCTGCTTGGCCCCATACTCTCCAAGCAAGTCTCCGACCAAGCCTCAATGGCACTCGACGAGTTTCCTCTCATAACGCGCTGATTGCCGCATCACGGAGACCTTCAGTGGACCCAGTGTCCGTCGCCGTGCCATTGTCGAAGCTGCAAGTCTATGTGGTGGCTGGCGGCCTTGCCATCTCGCGGACGCTCGGTCTGATGATCATTGTTCCGACTTTTACCCGTCTCGGCTTGACACCGTTGATAAGGGGAGCCATCGCATTCTTGTTTGGTCTTCCGCTCATTCCAATGATCGTGGGGACAATAAGTCCCGACCACCTGCCGGTTGGCACGATTGCGGTTCTCGTATTCAAGGAAGTCGTGGTCGGGATCGTCGTCGGATTGGTGATCGGGGTGCCGCTGTGGGCCGCCGAGGCCGCCGGTGATGTGCTTGACCTTCAGCGCGGCTCGTCGATTGCTACGGTGATTGACCCAACATCGGCCAATGATGCGAATATAACCGGCACCCTGTTTGAGCTTACTATGATTGCACTGTATTTTGGCTCAGGCGGCTTGTTGTTGACGATTCGCACTATATACGACAGCTACGGTGTCTGGCCGGTCGGCCGCTTTCTTCCGCTGTTCAGTGAGGAAGCGGGAGGTCTCTTTCTGGCGCTGCTCGATGATGTGGTGAAGATTGGCCTGATGCTGGTTGCGCCGATCGTTGTGTGTCTGTTGCTAAGCGATTTGCTGCTGTCGCTGATTTCCCGGGCGGCGCCGAATCTGCACGTGTTCGACCTGTCTCTCAGTGTGAAAAACTTGGTATTCAGCCTCCTGCTTGTGCTCTACGTCGCTTTCCTGGTTGGCTACATGAGGCAGGATCTGGGCCGATTGTTGGACAGCGGTCCCGCATTAGAGGCGATCGCGCCGCGAACGCATTGAGGCGGCGACACTCTTTTTCCGGTAAATCTGTTTGCCTGCCGTTCTACAGAGCGAGGCTTATGCTTTGTCGCGATCAAAGCGCAGCAACCGCAATCCAGCAAAGCAAACCGCTGGGCGGCTTGCCTCACTCGCTACGAACCCGCCTGTATTCGGGCCAACCGTGAGAATGCCTGACGGACCGTCATATGCCGGCAATCACGTCGGCCGGACCAGCTAACACTCCTGGGTGCCGGATCCCTGGTTGGAACCCTGGTAGCTATATTGGTTGCCGTCGGTGTACTGGGTTGCGTCGGTAGTCCAGGTCCCTCCGTACTGCGACCCTTGAGAACTTTGTGATCCCCCGCACCCATCTGATCCTTGCCCGCCGCCACAGCTCTGGGTACCGTCAGAATAACCCCCGCCCGAACCTTGAGACCCCCCGCTACCCTGCTGGGAATTCACCATGTTCTGCAGATAACTGAGAAGATTATTCGCGTCGCTTAGAGCATTCTGCGAGCTCGAACTGGTACCCAAATCCTTCTCGAGCTTCTTGATCTCCTTTTCGGCGGCCTTGATGTTCCCACTCGCTAAGTCTTTCTCGATCTGGCTGATATCCTGCCGAACGGTGGAGTTCTCACTTCCATTCGACTGAAGGGCGCTCATCAGCTGGGAAAAATCGGACTGCACCGTCGGATTTTGCAATAATCCGCTCATGCCGTCCGTTCCGCTCCCACACATGCCTTCCAAGCCGCCCATGTACGAGGAAATGCCCGAAGCATACATCGACATTGCCCTGCCTCCTGCTTGGTCTCGTCCATCACGCCCGATTTCAGGCAACCGGCTCGACGCCGATGGACACCGACAATTTTCGTCCGCGGTCCGGTCGGCATTCGTAACAATCAACACGTAAGTGGTACCCACAAATGATGTTAAACTGATGACGCCGTCACAATCAATCGGTTTGTGTTGCGTATTCCGCCTGCCGTGACCAGTCGTCCCATCCATCCCAAACCTCATCGAGAAGTTTTGATTGGGCGGTACCGATTGTATACAACCGGTCGGGCGTGACCTGCCCAGCGCCGCGGTGCGATTTGATCGCTCCTCCCCACAGACGTTCGTTCAGGGCGACCATCCATCGGGCCGGCAATACTTTCTGACTGCTTTTGATTGACCATAAAAGACAGCGCGCTGGAGTAGTCGCAAATGTTCGCCGGACTCTCTGAGCAACCCGTGTGCGCAAAGCTCGATGGATGAGGTCAGAGATAGTAACCCGTCGAATGCGGCCCGATGAGTGACGTGCGTTCTATCGACCACGGCGCCCGGCGAAGCTGCCGCGGTGCTGTTTTGCCACACGCGGCGATGAATGTCGCGTTCGGTTGGTCGGGCGCCCCGGAGCCGATACCGGCCCTGCGAAGCTCTCGCGGCAATCGCGGTTGCGGTGTGCCCTCTCGTTGACGATCCCTCGCGGCACAGTGGGGAACCATCGTCCGCTAAAGCACGCACCTTCGGCATATGACTAAATTGCCGGCACTCGCCTGCCTGCACGCTATCCATTTGCCGTCACAAACAGCGGGAGATCGCGGCCTTGGGGCCCCGCAGGCAATTGACCGTGTGGCATCATCGGTGCCACAACGTTGTCCGCTACAAGAAGAGTTCGCGGGCGCACGCGACGTTCTCGGTGGGGCGAAATCATCTCGTAAAATTCCGGCGGCACGCTGTTGGCTCAGCGTGCGCGATCTATTGGAATCCGCGGAATGCTAGCGAATGCACCATTGCCGTCCTACCTGGCGGCAGCCGACATCTCGCCGTGGACGAGTTATCTCGCCATCCTCGATCGCGTGACGCCGTATCTCGGCGATCTGGCCCGCTGGGTCGAGACGCTGCGGCGTCCGAAGCGGATCCTTACGGTTGATGTACCAATCATGCGCCTTGATGGAAGGGTCAGTCACTTCGAAGGCTTCCGAGTGCAGCACAATACGAGTCGAGGCCCCGCCAAGGGTGGAATCCGCTTCCACCCCGACGTGACGCTGGCCGAGGTCATGGCGCTCAGCGCATGGATGACGATCAAGAATGCCGTGGTCGATCTCCCCTACGGGGGCGGCAAGGGTGGCATCCGGGTCGACCCGAAGACGCTGAGCCCACAGGAGCTTGAACGTCTGACCAGGCGTTACACCGCTGAGATCGCCGCAATGATTGGGCCGGAGAAGGACATTCCGGCACCCGACGTCAACACCAACGCGCAGGTCATGGCTTGGATGCTGGACACCTACGCGCAGTCTGTCGGCCACTCAGCGCTCGGTGTCGTCACCGGAAAACCACTCGGCCTAGGAGGTTTGCCGGGTCGAGTCGAGGCGACCGGCCAAGGAATATTTCTGGTTACCAAGCGTGCACTGCAGCGAATGGGACGCAAACTGCAGGGATGTCGGATCGCGATCCAGGGCTTCGGCAACGTCGGAGGCACCGCGGCGCTGTTCTTTCACAAGGCCGGTGCGAGGGTTGTCGCGGTCCAGGAAATTGCCGGGGCGCTTGTCAACGAAGCCGGCATAAATCCAGATGATCTGCGGCTTCACCTCGCTGCAAATGGTCGCTTCGATGATTTCTCGGGTGCGTGTCTCATTGATGGAACGGACTTTTGGAGCGTTCCAGCGGACGTGCTCGTTCCGGCGGCCATTGAAGGCCAGATCACCCACGAGAATGCCGAGTGCATTCGGGCGGAATTGATCGTCGAGGGGGCCAACGGTCCTACCACTCCGGAGGCCGACGCCGTGCTGAGGGACCGCGGGGTGACGATCATTCCTGATGTGCTCGCCAATTCGGGTGGAGTCATCGCCTCATATTTTGAGTGGCTGCAGTACTTCAATGCATTTCTTTGGAGCAAGCAGGAAGCCAAGTCGCGCCTCGCCGGTGTGTTGTTGCCCGCCTTTGATGAGGTCTGGTCACTGGCGCGCGACCAGCGGATTGATCTTCGCACCGCGGCCTACCTGATTGCCTGCCGCCGGGTGTTGGAGGCGCGGGCGCTTCGGGGACTTTTCCCATAGGCGCGCCCCGCTAACTCGGGCTCGTTTTACGTGTATTAGTGGGCGATCTGCTGCCATGCGGAAGCACGCGGCTTGTCGACAACTCCACCCCGCGATGCCTTTGTGTTTGGGGGACAGGTTGCGCGAGCGAAATCCAAGCTGAATCGACATCTCGGTCTGGCACCGGAGCGCAAAGCCCTGTTTCGCCGCGCACGGAAACCAACGCAACCGTGAGCGAATGATTCGGCAGCCGTGTTCCGGTGTCCGGGTCCCGCACGGCAAGGGTCTGCCAGGACGTGACCGGCATCCCGCAAGGGCATGTAACCCGGCTCGGCCGCAAATCCCTCCTCCTGCTTGCCCCTCTCGTTCACGCGCCTTCGACGGTGTTCACCCGCGATTCTAAAATTAATTGGTGATAATTAATAATAATCGTCGGACGATCGATGACGGTCCAAACGATTAAAATCTAAGCGCTGTGAATCACTTGGATCACCCACGCGACCGCTAAGGCCCACTTGGATCCCTGAAGCAGCAGATACGACGTGGAAGTCGCGATGCTATTGCGCGAAGCTGATTGATTGTGGCGACACCACGATCCGAACGTTCTTTGAGATGTTCGTAACCTCCGCCTTAGGTGATATCCGGGCGACACCACCTTGAGAACCGGCGCTGTGGATATAAAGAATATACAATATTAAGGCGCAAAATGCCTTGAAGCTGGCGAATTCCTACGGTTTTCTTGTTGGGCCGGACGAGCTGACATCCGCTGCCAACAGGGCCCGCCATGGGGTGACGTTGATCCACCGCCGTCGCACGCCATCTGGCGCAGATCGCATCGATTGCTGCATTGCGCCTCAGCGCCAAGGCATCGAGACGGAAAGTTCTCAATGGAAGGCAACCGTGTCCGGCCGCGCATGAACATTATTTCGGCATTTCGGCTGCTCCGCCGTCCGGGCGTGGGACATCGCGCCATGTCGTATCGCGGCATTTGCTCAGGCCAATTCAAGGTGACCAATCCGCTGATCATTTGTCCGGTCGGTCGATTCATTGGGTGAGGAGGACGAGATGTTTGTAATGCCTATTGGTGGCGGCGGCTATACTCCTCCTCCGCCGCCGCCTCCGCCCAAACCGCCAGTGCCCCCGCAGACCCAACAGTATGTCGGTCAGCAAACCCAGAGCTCGTTGAGCAGCGCGCAGACCGCGACGACGACCTACGAAGGCGCCGTGAACAGCGGCGCGCCTCAATCCGTGATCAACCAAGACTACAACACCATGATCAATAAATGGGGAACGTACGAGTTCTGGCTACAAGAGCAAATGCGCATCGCGCGGTTGTCGGGCGGCAAGAGCGCGGTCAGAAGCCAGGCAGCCGGGATTACCGGGAAATTCAATGGCGATGGTTACACAAGTGGTATTCTCGGGCAGGCGGTCAAGATCGCCGAAGGCCAAGTACTCGCAGAGTCGACGCCGCACAGCGTAACCGAACTCGCGCTGGCGACCAGCGCGGCGGACGGACAAGCCATCAGCACGGCCACGCAAGTTCAGGCTATAGACGAGCGGCTTCCGGCCGGCATTAAAGATAACGATCCGGATATCGACACCGAGGCCAGCCAGGCAGTCACGCAAGCCGAACTAAACTATATCAATTCCATTACGACCATTCGCAACGATCTGATCAAAGAATTGGGGTTGAGCGGCAATTTCACTGACGCGCAATTGACAGCGGCGGTGCAGAGATTGCAAAACAGTTATCAAGGTCAGGGTCTGGACAGTCTCATCGCGGCCATCGGAGCCGAGGCTGAGATCAACCGCAACCTCACCTATCTCAATCCGAACAGTCCGTTGCTCGGTCCGATTGGCGAGAAACTGCTCGAGACCGATCGGCCATTGCTGGCTTTCAGCGAGGCGACCGGCGTCAGCCTCAACCCGAAGGATTACAATACGACCGATCCCAAGGCAGCGAACTATCTGAGCCCGCAAGATGTTCAGCTGATGAGCGCGGATCCGAGGGCGTTTACGCTGATGCGATTGGCGCACATGAGCGTCGGTATCGCATCGAACGGCATCGGCGTTCAGGTTTTCATCGACGGCAAGCCGGTGCCACTGAGTGCCAGTCTGAGCGACTTGGCCAAGAATGGCCAAGTCGGCGCGCTTGTGACGTCGCTGGTCAATCAGACGCAGTGGAGTCCAAACATACAGGCGTTGATGACCGCGACCGACTTGGCACGGCTCAACTACGTGTCGGGAAGGCTGAAGGTGATGATGTCCGGACCCCATCCGGATGCTCTCGCGGCGCTCAAATTCCTGACCACGAACATGAACGAGATGTTTTCCGAAAGCTCCGGGGTAGTCCTCTGGCAGCAGGTGGGGTTGCAGTACTTCAATCAGCAGTGGGTTGCCAAGCAAATCGATCAGATCCTGCAGAAACCAAATCCGCTGTCAAGCAATCCGCAGCAGCGTGCTGAGCTGATGAGTACCGAGATCAACGCCGACAAAGTCGGACAATGGATACAACAGGTCATACCAAATGCCCCACCGGAGCTTGCCACCATCATCGTCAGCACGGTCGAATCCAAGTTCAGTAACGCCTGGTACCAGTCAAACCAGGTCAATCCGATGGGTGGGACGACGCAGTTTGCCCAGTTCTACCAGGGCCTCAGCATGGCGGTGGAGCTTGGGTCCGAGCTCGACTCGAATCTGCCTTCGCAGGTCGCCCACTGGCTGTTGGATCGGTCGGCGCCACAAGGAGGCTTGCTCTACCAGATGAACGCGGCAACCGGAGGGCTTGAGGTCATCCGGCAGAGCGCGGCGGACGGATACCCGCTGCTTTCCGAGGCACTGGACCCCAGCATCCCGTCACAAATGCATTTTATGTTTGACACGATGCTCCAGCAGGGCGCGAGCATACTTCTCAATAAATATATGAATAGTATCAACGGGCAGCAATATCAGTCTTTCTTGAACAACCCGAGCGCAGTGCTCAAACCGTATTTCAACAGCTTTCCCAAATATCTGCAAATCGGTTCTCCCCAGAAGATCGAGAGCAACACCCAGCTGGACGATTTGATCGGTACAGCCCTTGGTCTGGCGCCTTCCGACGCGGCGGCCGCGAAGGCCGGCGACTTCAGCAAGGCGTGGTACCAGCCCAAAACCGAGAACTGGAATATCATCCAGGTGGTCGCCGATTGGATTCATGAAGAAGGCGGAGAAAATCCGACCGTGACATTGGTCCCGGTCATCAACGCCTCTCCCCAGGCAGGTGTCTCACCAGGGGCGCTCATTCAGGTTGCTACGCCGAACGGGTCGGATGAAATCGTCGACGCCATGGCCGCCGAGGCCGCTGTCGAGGCAAACGGCGGGGCGATGATCAACCCGTACGACGCCAGCGTTCAATGGAAGTATTCGAGCTTCCAGAATTACCAGGACAACAACCAAATATCAGGTGACCTCTACCTGCCGTCAAATTTCCAGACCTCCGCCGGGTCGACGGTGCTGACGGCAGATGTCAGCAGTGCCAACGGGCAGGTGGGCTGGACCCGATATTCTGCCCATATCGTCACTACCGGGGCGCGATTTGAGCAAATCGGCGAATATGTTGCGGCCGGACTGGCTGTCGTCGGCGGTGGTTTGCTGATCGTTGCCTCGGGTGGCCTTCTGGCGGCTCCGGTGGCCGCGGTGGTCGGAGCGGTCGGATCCGGGATGTTCGTAGGTGGCATGGTCGCAAGTGCTACTCTGTCGGGGGTAGACCTCGCTCAATTGGACAGTCATGGGGGATCGCTCAATCCCCTGGTGGATTCCCAGGCGCAAGTCGACGAAGTCAACATAGCCGGAAATGCTCTGGCCTTGCTGACGATGGGCACAGGAGTGCTGTACTCCAGGTTGCTGTCGGAAAGTGCCGAGGCCACGAGCGAGGCCGAAAATGCTGACCTTTCGCTCGGGGCAAGAGCCGCTGCCAGAGCGCGGGCGGCAGACCTGGCTGGGCAAGCCGCGTGGGCCAACCGGGTCAGTCGTGTGTCAGGATTTCTGACGACCGGCATTGGCTTCAGACAAGCCAGCAGTCAGCTGGCGAACATCATCGAGGACTGGGGTCAGATGACGCCCGGGCAACAGGCCGCCAGTGTCATGCTGTTTGGCGTAGGCCTTGCAGAAATGGCCATCGGGGCCAAGAGTTGGCGGCCTGATCCGCCTGAGCCGACGTTCGAAACCCTTGTCAATGCCCGTGCAAACGAACTATTGACGATCGCCCAGCAGAACAAAACGGCTGGCCCGGGGGCAACCGAAGCCGATTACATTCAGCCGGCCCGCGCGTCCGTTTTGCGACCCATTATCGTGGCGAGAGCTCAGGAGTTATCTCTCGATAACCCTGGCAGCCGGTTCAGTGAGAATCTGGCTCAGGCCGCGGACGAGCTTGAGGCGGCTATCGAGTGGCGGGCCCGTTACCTTTCTCGGACGTATCAGGATAAAGCCAGCTGGCCGACAGGGCACCGCGACTATCCCACTGGCCGGCCCCCGGGAGCAGACCTATTTCCTGACGATGCGACCGGTAGGACATACCGTCAAGTCTTCCGGCAGCGAGCCATGAACGATATCTATAGAGTAGAAGCCAATCCTATCGACATGGCCAATGCTGGCTATCTCGGAGTCATCCGGGGACAACCAAACGCTTGGACGGTTGCCGGGAGCCGCGATCAGTTCATCCAGATATACGCCGAAGCGTTGTGGCGAGATGCGGGTAGTCAAGGCACAGTCGACGATTTCACTTCGCAAGCGGAGGCGCAAGTAAACGCCATGACCGAGCAGCTTGCCCGGGACTATTGGCGCGCGGCTGGCCGCCCCAACCTAACAGATCCATTTCCTAACGATCCGGCAGGCCGGACCTATGGTCAGGTCTTCCATCAGCAAGCCGAAGATGCACTGTTTCGTGAAGCGCCAAACGTGAGGGCAGTCACTCGGCTATTGAATCGTCTGAGCCCCCGTTGGATGCGAACGAGTAATGGCAGCCGTCCGAATCCTGATGATGGAGATGCGGTCCAGCTATCAGCGACGGCACGGTATCGTGCATTGGAATACTTCAGACAGATGGGCAACTACGCAAAGATTTACGCCATAACCTATGGGGCAGTGAACGGGGCCGCACTACTCGATATGTTCGTTTCTCAAGTGTTCTTCCAGCCGATTCGAAAAACGGTCCCCGTAAACCCGAAGGACGCCTATTCTCAATTGTTGCAATTGGAAGCGAATACCACAAAATACATGTCGACAAATTACGATGACTATTCCAATGCGAACGGCGATCTTATGGAGATCAAGCCCGGAAGCTCGCCATTCTACGCCTTCACCAATTCTCCCTATTACTTCCGTCGCGTTCCTGACGATCTGTACGAGGCGCTGGTCTATTCTAGTAATTCGAACGTGGCTCATTCCCATACGTTCACGTCCGCCGACGGCCAAAAGACGACGCTGCACGGGGTATTTGTTACGGAGATGTATAAGGGACAGCTCCTTACTGTTGAAATCCGGCCGCCCTGGATCGACGAAGCGACGAGAGATGCCGGCTTCGCTACATGGCCCGGCTCCAGCTGGAACGGCAGCGGCTTTGACTGGAGGGAGCAGTTCGGTTTCGGTCCGATCGAGGGCATGCGCGTCCATTTGGACATCCAGCTGCTCTTCAACGATCGCTATGTCGCACCAACGGCTACCACGCTCCGCATAGGACTCCCGTCGCTGACGCAGGGATGGCAAGTCGGCCTCCGGCAGCAGAACACATCCTATTGGAGCCGCATAAACGTCAGCTTCAATGCCCTGGATATCAATGCAGCGAAGGTCTTCAACCTTACACAGCAGCAGGGCGTCCGGTTCGACCCAGAAGCCCCGGGCTTGTTTGAGACCAGCGGCATCGAGCTGACGGGTATGAATAACCGGCTTTACTTAAGTCTCGGCAACAGAGATCGCGTCAGATTGGACTACAATGGTGTGGATTATGGCGGGCTTCCGGGCGGCCAGCCGACTTTCAATCTCGCAGATGCCTACGCCCGGGTCCGGGAAACCCCGTTTGTCGAGCTCGGTGTTGGGGCGGACTTCGCTGAGGCCTCATTTTTCAACGGGAGTTCTATTGATCTCAATGCCTATTATGAACTCCAATTTTATCCACTTGATCTGCGCATGCAGCTCAACATGCAAAATGGTGATCTAAACACCCAGCCAACTCTGGCTGGCTTCGTGCCACCGCTTCAAATCGATCCGGCGTTGCAACTGACCGTCAGTGGCGACGTACCGTGGGCGGATCTTGGCGACATTCCGCGGATCATCTCGCCAAACGTCTTTACGGCGCCGTCCAACCCGAAATTATCGAAGCCTCCGTCAATTCAGACGCACCCCCACCCGAGGCCGCATCCGACCGCGCGCCCAACGCCGCATCCAACCGCGCGCCCGTCCCCGACTCCTCGACAGACGCAGCCTCGTCCGCGCCCGACGTTTACGTTCCCGACGTTTCCGGGCTTCCCCCAACCGACCACCTCGACATCGCCGTCCCCTCAACCGACGTCTTCAAGTCGTCGCCCGAGTCCATCACCCTCACCAAGTCCGTCGCCGACGCCGACGCACCATCGCCCGTCTCCGCCGCGCCATCTCCCGCACCCGGAGCACCCCCCCAAGCCGATTCAATATGTTGTTTTGCCGATCGATGGCCTCAACGTCCGTGCCGCGCCGTCGATAGAAGCTCATCTGAAGGGCGTCTTGCGCGAAGGCAGCTTTGTCATGGCGGCCCCAAACGACAAGAATCCGTGGATTTACGTGACCGGACGCGATGCGAGCGGTCAAGCGATCCAGGGTTGGGTTGAAACCAAGTACATCAAGCCACATCCAGCCGGTGCCGAAGGCCCACACGGACGGATCAACCCGGCGTTGGCGAAGAAGGGCGATCCGGCGGTCACCGTTCAACCGGGCGAATCGATCTGGAGCATCGCCGAAACCCACGGTTTCGCTCCACCCCTGATCGAGCGATTGAACAGCCCAACTTTCATTGACCCCAATTTAATCTTCCCCGGAGACGACGTATATTTGCCTCGTCGTCCCGCGTGACACCTACGTTTTGAGCACCGGGCAGGAGCCGTTCCGTCGCCCGAATTATTCGACCGTTCAGACACCATTGCGGGTGTCCGCATCGTTGGGGAATCTCGGGGTGCCGGCGAGCCGCGTTATTTGCAAAAGACGGGGTGTTGGCAGAAACGCCAACTGTCTCGAGCCAATTGGTGTTGTGCCAAGCAACCTGTTGATCGAGCGAATCAAACGCGCCACATTGCTGGCGTCGGGTGCGGCCAATTCCGAAATCCGCGAGTGCTGAAAGTTCGCACGTTCCGCCGATGCGAAACGTACCGCACAGCGGACCGGTCGGAGCCGAGGCCATTTTGGCTTCGGAATTCCTGCTCTTGATGCCGGATCACTGAAGCGAAGTTGATATTTCTCGTCTAATAGCATGTGGCTGAATGTTTAGCGTCCCTTTGCGTTGCCATGACCGGAGCGCGTGCGGAATCTAGCACCAATCGCAGACCCCGGCGCGCAGCAGCTTGCGCCGAAAACCGTGGAGTGTCGCGGATGTTGCAAGTGCCCCTGCTTAATTGATGATAAACAGCGATGATCTCAAGTCGTAACGCAAGGACATCTGATTTTACACAATGAGAATGCAGAAAAGCGCTAACGCTTCGCGACAAGCCATGTGCAATTGAACAGAATCTGAGCATCCTGAATCAAGTTGCATAGCTGATCACACGAACGTTTGCTTGAACGTCTTGAATCCGCCCGGTATGGTAATATACAACATTATGTATGAAATTGAGTTGCGATCAGGAGTGAGGTGATCGGTGATGGCGATCGACGATCTGCCATGATGTGAGTTCAGCGTGCTCGTGCGGCTGCGGTGAACGAAGGTGCAAAGAACTCCGCATGGCGGCCGTTGGGCGCGGCGAGGTTGTATGTTTTCGCTGACCCTGGCTGGCCGAAGCGCCTGGTTGCAGCTTGCCTGTTAGTGAAGGTGGTCAAACGATGTGGGGCGTCTGTCGCAACGCCGGGCGGGTCAACGTATTTCCGTGGGTCGACGCTCTGGGCGAGGCAAGGCGAAGGCAAAATCTGGAGAAGCGGGATGACAGCCTGGCGCTGGACGGCGACGGTAATCGCCATTATCCACCTGCGGGTGTGACTCTCGGGCGACAAATGGCCCTCTATTTCGCGGCGTCTTGATGACGTTGGTGTGGGCAGTCGACAGTTCCCGTCACAGTTTGAGATGTTAAACCAACCGATCGTTTGGTTGGTCGTCGGATCTTGTTGGCGAGGAGGATAGAAATGTTTCTAATGCCTGTTGGCGGTGGTGGTGGTGGCGACCCTGCTCCGACTCCAAAGCCCAATCCCCCGCCGGTACCGAAGCAGACGCAGCAGTTTGTCAGCCAGATGACGCAGTCATCTCTGAGTAGCGCTCAGAGTGCATCGACCGCGTATGAAGCCGCCGTGACGAATGGTGATTCGCAGAGCACGATCAATCAAAAATATCAAGATATGATCAACAAATGGGGAACTTACGAATACTGGCTGGAGGACCAGCTTCGTATCGCTCGTTTGTCAGGCGGCAAGACGGCGGTCAACGGTAGGGTTGCGGGGATTCGGGCAGGCTTCAGCGGCGATAGCTACACGAAGGGCATTTTCAATCAGGTCGTCAAATTGGCGCAGGGACAGGTGCTCGGCGAGTCGAAGCCCCACAGCGTCACCGAGATCGCGATAGCTACCAGCCAAGCCGACCAACAGAACATAGTCACTGCGCAGCAAGTCCAGGCCACAGACGCCAAGCTGCCGGCCGGCATTCGCGATGCTGACCCGGAAATCGAGACGGAAGCCAACCAAGGCGTTACGCAGGCTGAGCAAGCCTATCTCGACTCGCTTAATGCCATCCATGACGACTTGATCAAGGAACTGGGATTGAGTGGAAATTTCACAGATCAGCAATTGACCGCCGCACTACAGAAATTGCAGGCGAGCTATCAGGGCCAAGGGCTGGATAGCCTCATTTCTATGATCGGAGCCGAACTCAAGGTCAATCGCAACCTCAACAACATCACCACCAACGCTTCTTCGCTGAGCCCGATCGCAAAAAAACTTGCTCAGACCGATCCGGTGTCGCTGGCTTTCATCGAGGCAGCCGGCGTGAGCCTCAACCCCAAGGATTACAGCACCAATCCCAAGGCAGCGAATTACCTCAGTCCACAGGAATTCCAGCTCATGAGCTCGGATCCGATGGCATTCGCGATGATGCGGCTGGCGGGCGTTAGCATTCTGCCCGCATCGAATGGCCAAGGGGTCCAGGTTTATATCAACGGCAAGCTCGCCCAGAACCTGAGCGCGGAGCAGGTCAAGGCGGCGCAGGACGGCGACGTCGACCCGCTCGTGACTTCGCTGGTGGCGCAGACGCAGTGGAGCCCGACTATACAGACATTGATGGCGGGCACCGACATGGTGCGTCTGGATTACGCCACTGGAAAAATGCAAAAGCTGATGTCGGGACCTGACCCGAACATTCCCGAGGCGCTGCAGTTCCTAACGACGAACTTGAACGGTATGTTCTCGCAGGACACGCGGGCAGACCTGTGGCAACAGGCCGGGCTGCCTTATTTCAGTCAGCAATGGGTCGCTACTCAAATCAATCAGATCATCAAGGGCAACCCGCTCAGTAGTGGCGCCAACAGCGGCTACAACAATGCCGACAAGGTTGGCATGTGGATGCAGCAGATCCTGGCCAATGCGCCACCGGAGCTGGCCAATATTATTCTCAACACGGTTGAGTCGAAGTTCAGCGGCAGCTGGTATCAGTCAAACCAGATGAGTTCGGGAATGCCGCCGTTTCAGCAGTTCTACAAAGGCCTTAGCATGGCGGTTGAACTGGTGCCAAGTCGTGCTCAGGAAGTCGCAAACTGGCTGCTGGACCGGTCCGCACCACAGTGGGGTATTCTGTATGAGATGAACGATTCATCGCCAGGCTTTGGCTTTGACGGCGTGAAGACGACCATGGTGGAAGGCTATCCGACGCTTTCCGTAGCCCTCGATACCGCGATTCAGTCGGACCACAGTGTGCCTGAAAGTCTCAGCTACCAATTCAATCTGATGGCCCAGCAAGGGGCGCAGACACTTGTAAACAATTATCTTAATAATATCAATAGGCAACAATATCTGAATTTCATAAATAACCCGGGTCAAGTTCTGAATCCATATTTCAACAGTTTTCCAAAATATCTGAAAATGGGTACTGCTCAGAAGATAACCAGCGACACCCAGCTGCGGGATTTGGTCGGTACGGCACTCGGGTTGACGCCGACCAATCAGACGGCCGCGAAAGCCGGAGACTTCAGCAAGGAATGGTACACGCCTGGTACCGCCGACTGGAGTATTATCCAGGTCGCGCTCTCCTGGATCCATCAGGTGGGCGGCAACGATCCGACCGTCACATTCAACCCATACGCCTATGCGGACCAGACTGCTGGCGTCCAATTCGGAGCATTATTCAGCGTCACCACTTCGAACGGCTCGCAGGAGATCATTGATGGTATGGCGGCCGAGGACGCCGTTCAAGAAAGCGGTGGCGCCCCGGTTAACGCCAATGACGTTGGCATCCAGTGGAAATATTCAAGCGTCCAGAACTTCGAGGACAATAACCAATTGGATCCCGGCGGCTACATCTACCTGCCTAAAAACCTTCAGACCTCTGCCGGATCGATCGTGCTTACGGCGGACATCACCAGCGACAATTCCAATGCACCGGTCGCCTGGAGCCGTTACGCAGCCCATATCGTCACCCCGGCTCAACGTATTGAGCAAATCGGCTCCTACGTTGCAGCGGGCCTTGCCGCGGTCGGGGCTGGTCTGATGATTTTTGTCTCCGGAGGCCTGGCGACGCCCCTGGTGGCGGCCGGGTTCGGCATGTTCGTGGCGGGCAGTGTTGGCGGCATTGCGCTCTCGGGCTTGAACTTGGCCGAAATGGACCGCCACGGAGCGTCGTTGAATCCCTTCGTCAATTCGGAGGCGCAGGCCGACTGGCTCAACATCGCCGGCAACACCCTGGCCTTGGCGACGGTCGGTACCGGAGCGTGGTACTCGGCATTGACCAGGGACGGCGCCGCCGCCTTGAGCCAGGCCGATGATGCAGGCCTAACGGTCGCCGAGCGAACAACCTTGACGAATGAGGGGCGCGCGCTCCTTGCGAGAGCTTCGTTGGTCAATAAATTCAGCCGAGTGACAGGTTTCCTGACAACCGGCATCGGATTCAGGCAATCGGTCAGTCAATTAGCAAACATCGTGGACGGCAATCTATCTGGTTGGCAACTTGCGGCAAGTGTGGGGCTCATGGGGATGGGCCTTGCGCAAATGGGAATCGGAGCGCGGAGCTGGACGCCGGCGGATCCTCCGGAGATTTTTGAAAATCTTGTGAGTGCCCGTGCAAACGAGCTTTTGGCCGAGGCTCAGCTGAACGGAACTGCTGCCCCGGGCGCGACGGCCGCCGACTATATGACTCAGGCCAGCGCGGATATTTGGCGACCTGTTCTCGACGCTAAGGCCTTCCAGTTGCATCTCGACAATAGCGCCAGAACGCCGGACGAAAATTACAGTCTGGCGACAGAGCAAGTTGAGATGGCGGTCGGCATGCGTGCCCGTGACCTGTGGCGAGCAGCCGGTCGGCCCACAGGAACCGATCTTTATCCTGATGATCCTGCCGGTAGAACCTATGACCAAGTGTTTTGGCGGCAGGCAGAGAACCAAGTTTATAGACAAGGAGGCGATCCCATCATCATTCGGACCACCGTCGCAGGAAAGCAGGAATACCTTGAGCAGAGCGCCTCGGCGTTGTGGGAGGACGGCGGCAGACAGGACGGGCAGCAGCTCGCCACCTGGCTCCAAGCCGAGAAGGAATTGCAAAGCCTGACCACGCTGCGAGCCACCGGTCTTTGGCGTGTTGCCGGCAGACCGATGGATGGATCGGCGGCAAGCGCCAACTGGGACACCGCCGAAAGTGAGATCTTTGGTCCACCGCGGACTGCGCCGCAAGTTAATTGGTTCATGCGGGGGGTGAACAGGCTGAGCGATGGCTGGACCAGGCGTCCGGATCCAGCCGATAGCGATGCGGTAGCGGCATCAAAGACGGCTAAGTCCCGGACGACAGAGTATTTCAGGCAAATGAAGAGCTACGCCAAGCTATATGGGCTGGCGTACCTCGGGACCAATGTCGCCGGAATTATCGATTTCGGGATCAGTCAAATGTTCCAAGCTGTGCGAACCACAGCGCCGGTGACATCACAGGATGCCTATTCTCAATTATTGCAGTTGGAAACGAACACAAGCAAATATATGGCCGCTAATTATGAACATTATGAAAATTCGAACGGTGACCTGTTAGAGATCATGCCTGGATCGTCGCCGTTCTACGCTTATACAAACTCGCCCTATTACTTCCGTCGTGTTCCGTACGATCTCTACCAGGCGCTTCTGCATTCGAATAATCCAAATATAGCTCACACCCATACGTTCACGGACGCCAACGGCAAGAAAACTACGCTCCACGGGGTATTTGTTGAGCAAATGTACAAGGGGTCGCTGATTACCGTCGAAATCCGGCCGCCGTGGATCCACGAAATGACCAGAGATGCCGGTTTTGCCATTTGGCCCGGCTCCGGACTGACGACCGGCAAGGGCATCCCATTTCTGCCGGAATTCAATTGGAAGGCGCAGTTCGGGATCGGCCCCATAGAGGGGATGCGTGCACATCTGGATTTGCAAGTGCTGTTCAACGATCGCTATAGCATCCCCACCGCTACGACGTTGCGCGTCGGGCTGCCCTCGCTAACACAGCCGGCCGGAGTGGGTATCAGGCAACAGAACTCATCGTACTGGAGCCGCCTCAACATCAGTTTTAATGCCTTCGATATCAATGCAGCGAAAGTCGTCAATCTTACAGACCCGCAGTCCATACAATTCAATGCTGGCGTGCCCGGCTTCTTCGAGACCAGCGGTATCGAGTTGACCGCGATGAATAATCGCTTCTACTTGAGCCTCGGTAATCGGGATCGCGTCAGATTGGACTATGAAGGCCAGGATTTTACCAATCTTCCCGGTGGTCAGCCGACGTTGTCATTGGCAAACGCGTACGCTCGCATCCGCGAAACGCCGTTCGTCGAGCTCGGTGTGGGCGCAGATTTCGCCGAAGTGTCGTTCTCAAATGGGAGTTCCATCGATCTCAACGGCTATTATGAACTTCAGTTCTATCCTTCTGATTTCCGTATGCAGCTCAACTATGCGGACGGAGATCTGAACACGAATCCAACTTGGACGCTCTTGCCGTTGCTACAGATCGATCCGGCGCTGCAATTGACCGTCAACGGCGACGTGCCGTGGGCGGATCTTGGTGATATTCCGAGGTTCATCCCGGCCATTCCCCAAGTCACCGCACCGCAGTCCTGAGTACCGTCGCGACCGGGTTCCGAGGGGCGTGCGGATCATCGCCGCTGCGATAGCGGCCAAGAAACTCAGCAGCTTGAGAACATGGCCTCAGTCGCGGCAAAACTTTGGTCTCGGTTGGAAGGTGCTAGCCGCCAGATCGGAACGAATTGGCGAGCGACATCAGCCTCTGGTCCGTTAGAGCCGGACGAATGCCGCGTCCAGACTAGCTCCGATCAGGCAGGTTGATCTGCAACGCTGATAGCAGCGGTTGGAGCAGATCCGCATATGGCTGCCACCGCCCAACCGAACTGCGGTAGATTGGTTGTCTGACCTGCCTTGCGCTGGCGGTCTGCACGGGCCGCTCCGTCTCATGGAAGGCGATACACGAATCCTCCCAGTCGAGATCGCAATGTGCAATAATCCTGCGCGCCTGCCGTTCGAGATCGTCGACAACGTCCTCATATTGGACATCTATCATGACTCCCTCAGGCAGGACGCTGCGCCAATGTTCCATCAGCAACTGATAGGCGTGATAGAAATGGCCGAGCTCGGCTAAGTCGTAGCTGAATGGCTGATCTCCCATGAACAGAATCGAGAAGCAGGACAAGCAGGTGTCGAGCGGATCGCGGTGCACGTGAATGATGCGCGCGTTCGGTAGCGCCAGATTAATTAGTCCGATGCGACTGAAGTTCGACGGCATCTTGTCGACGATTCGCTGCGCCGTTGGCGCAATGGCTCTTATGCTGGAAAGATAACGAAATCCCAGTTCGTGGAATTCTTCGCCTGCCATGGCCGAAACCACGTCTGGAAAGACGATCTGGTCGTTGTTCCGCGCCCTGAGAGCCGATGTCAACTTGCTGAAATCGTCAAGCTCACCAGCTGCGACGATGCCGGAGTGACTAGCGAGAATTTGTTCGATCAGCGTGGTACCTGAGCGAGGCATGCCCACCACGAAGACCGGAACCGGGGAGGGGTCACCGGCGCCACGCTTCTCCAGCATCAGGTCACGCGTAAAAACGGTTTGAATACCCTCAAGGAGTCGGAGCGTGGCCGCCTCGTCGTAGGCAACGTGCCGCCGTTTGAGCGAGTTTGCCTTGAGCAAGTGGTGAAACGAGCGCTCATGCTGATGGAGATCCCCGTAGGCCTTGCCCAGCGCGAAATGCAGCATCGCTTGTTCGTCGTCGGTCAGGCTCTCCTCATCGTTCTGCAGGGCCTCCAATGCAGGAAGCCTCGGATCACCCGCCGTGAAGGGCCTTGAGCCGGCCAGGTTCCGCAGAGAGTCGACCTTCCGCGGGGCGATCTCGACCGCGCGTTCGAATGCTCGGCCGGCTTCCTCGAGTCGTCCGAGGGCGAGGAGGGTCAGCCCCATATTGTTATGCGCCTCGGCGTGATCTGGTTTGATGGTCAGAAGCATCTGATAGCGCGCTATCGCTTCATCGAATCGTCCGAGTGCGTGAAGCCCGTTTGCAAGATTGTAATGGATTTGCGGGTAGTCGGGACGATCCGCCAGAGCCCGTTCGTACTCGACGATGGCCTCCTTCAATCGTCCAAGCTTCTGAAGAACGTTCGCGAGATTACTACGCGCTTCGGCAAAGTCGGGGCGAATCGCCAAAGCTTTTTCGTAGTGGACGACGGCTTCATCGTCGCGGTTAAGAGCCATGAGCCGGTCGGCGAGATTGCGATGAGCGTTGGCGAATCCGGGCGCAATCGTCACGGCCTGTTCAAAATGCGCAATCCCTTCTTCCAGACGCCCCAGCGCGGCAAGGATAATGCCGAGATTGTAATGCGCGTTGGCCGCATCAGGATCGATCGAAATCGCGCTTTCGTAATGCGCGATTGCCTGCCGATGATGCCCGAGAGCAAACAGCATGTTGGCGAGGTTGTTGTGCGTCTTGGCAAGCCTTGGATTTATCGCAAGAGCCCGCTCGTAACAGGCGACCGCATCCTTGGGGCGTTGGAGAGAGTTCAACGCGTCGCCGAGACCATGGCAGGCATCAGCACGATCCGGGTCGAGTGCAAGCGCTTTTTCGTAATGCGCGATCGCTTGTTCGGCGCGCCCGCAAACGTAATGTGCATTGCCAAGGTAACTGTGCACATCGGCCTGATCTGGATTGGTGGCGAGGGCTTGATCGTAACACGAGATCGCTTCTTCGAAACGTTCAAAGGCGGCGCAAGCCAGCCCCAGGCGAACAAGGCAAAGCGCATGGCCAGGTTCGGCTCTCAGGATGTTGCGGTAAAGCGCTTCCGCTTCAAGCAACTGTCCCTGGTCTTCCAGGCTAGTGGCTTCCCGAAACATCCTTTCAGCGGGGCTCTCATCAAGGTCGGTCGAGACCATGGGCCTGATCATGATGCCTTGCGCGGAAATGCGGTCCTAAAAGACCGGTGCCGGATCGCTGTTCGCTGGAGGCCGCGTCGCGCAGGAGCCGCGGGGGTTGGAGCGGTCTGTTTCCGGTACCGAAGCCGGCGAAGTCGAGTGATATTCAAGTATACGCCGGCCGCGGTATTTCGCAAAATGGAACGCGTAGGCGTTGCTTGGAGCGCCAAAAGGGCCAAACCGGGTGATGGTGGTCGTGCGCTCCTTTTCGGCCGCCAACGCTGCCTCCAGAGCCGCGGCCAAGGGCATGCGCGGTGCGCCGCTGGCAGGTGCCACCTCCAGCGGATTTCTTGATCGAACGGCGACAGGCGAAATGTCGATCCGCATACGGCGCCTGATTCACCGAATTGATTGCCCATAGCGCAATCGAGAAGACCGCTAAGAATCCCGCGTCCGTGGGTCGAGCGGAGGCAAACGCTCGTTTGCCACACGGTTTGAGGGGAGGATCAGTAGCGTGGCGAAGCCTTGCCCTCGCTGTCGAGAAGGCTTCGAGGCCATACACGTCGTACATGTCTGGGTAACGTGGTACGGCCTACGGAGGCTCTCCAACCTCTTCGGCACCGGTCAGCGTCGGTGACTGGCGGTCAACACGATTATTTCACATAACGATATATAATCGAGGCGAGGGCTCTAGCAGGCAAAATGGCCAGAAATCGCGGAAATCAAGATCTGCTCCGTGATAGGCATCATGCGTTGCAGGTATCCAAAAATCACATGCGATCCACGATCGGCGCCATGTACCCCATTTGCTATTGGATGATCACATTGCCGACACGTGTTGAAAATTTGTTGGACCGTTTTTATCGTCAGATTAAAATTGATTGTCGTTCGCATAGTTCGCAGGTTTGGGCTATAGAATAGACCGGTTTTAGCGGGTGATTCGAAAACCGCTTGGTCCGAGGCTTGTGATGACCAGCCCCTCGCTACGACGGATCATTCTTCTTCCAAGGGCCCCCGCGACGGGTGCGGCGAGCGAACGCAAAGGGGGCAATTTCGATCCAACACCCGGTAGCGGCGATTCACACGGGCCGGGCGCCGCCAATGTCCCCGACGAATCTCTGATAATCGACAATGTCAGCGTCCCGAGGTCGCTGGATCCACGGATGATGTCAGACGGTGGCAGCCTTCCGGGGGCCAACCGAAAGTTATGGGCCGTCGGTCGAACCGCTTTGCGCGTCGCAATCGTCCTTGTCGCGGTCTGCATCACGGTACCAAGGATTCCGAGAATCTCTGTGGTCGTGGCGCCGCCTCCAACGAACGACCCAGGTGCCGAGTCGGTCGGGTCCGCGGCCGCCAATTCGGTCGATCCAACGCCGCAAGCTGCTTCTTCCGAGGCTCCGCCATCGGCACCGGGCGAGCGAAATCGTGCGGGGTCGACCTTGTCGCCGCCGGACCGACTGCAGGAAGGTGAAATCATTCGGCAGTTGATGCGAGGGCAAGAACTGCTGGGCCGCGGGGAAATTGCCGCCGCCCGTTCCCTCTTTCAACGAGTCGCTGACGCCGGTGAGGCTCGCGGCGCCTTGGCACTGGCCGAAACCTATGAGCCCTCGGCGACAGTAAGATTGCGGGTGAACAGTCTCGCCCCGAATCTTGAGTTAGCCAGGAAGTGGTACCAAAAGGCTGAGAGCCTGGGATCGGCTGAAGCAGAACGTCGCCTCCAAGCATTGGCGAACCATAATAGGTAACGAAGATCAGTACGGCTTTCGAATAGCGGTTCGAGCTGAGCCCGATTAGAGTCTTTCGACTGAGCTACCACGCTGGAGCCAAGCGTCTTCGGTTTATTGTGGCGCGTCTCCAAATATCAAGCCCAAAGACCCGCCTTTGAATCGTTTGCAACGCCTGCTAGACTTCAACGCACCACTCTGAGCCCGCCCCCGCCTAGCAACACGGCCGCGCGCGCTGCTTCGAACCGAGGAATTCGCCGATCGTTGTAACAACTATTTCCTGCCGATAAACGGTATCGAAACTTTGCGGCTGAATCGGCCTCGCGTCTCGCACGATCTGGTCCAGGAACGCACCGGGGAAGTCGGGTGCGAAAGGTTGCCTTGATAAGTGGCATAACGAATGCCACAGCAGCTCTGCCTTGTCGGACTCTACGGTACAATGCGCTCCTGCCAGTCAACCAGTCTGCGCGTCAATTTTCGCAGACTCAGGTCCATCAACACGGCGACGAGACCAATACAGATGATGCCGACGTAGATGATGTCCAGCTGAAAGAATGACCCGGCGTTCTGAATGAGTGCACCAAGTCCGTACTGCGCGGCGACGAGCTCGGATGCAACCAGTGTTGCCCAAGCTACGCCAAGGGCTACACGCAATGCTGTCAGAACATGAGGAACAGAGAGAGGAACAACTACCTTACGGAAGATCTCGGCATTGGTTGCGCCAAGCGCTTGCGCAGCCCGCACATAGATTGGATTAATCTGCGAAATTCCCTCATAGATGACGATAACACCCGAAAAGAACGCCGAATAGAACAGAATCACTGTCTTAGCGAGTTCGTCAACACCGAAATAGACGATCGTTAAGGGGATAAGGGCGATCGGAGGCAGGGCTCGAAAGAAGTTGATCAAAGGCTCGACAAGCGTGCGAATGTCCTTGTACCATCCGAGCAGAAATCCCACCGGAATCGCCAAGGCGATGCCGCAAAGCACACCGACAAAGACGCGCCGCGTCGAGACCATGATGTCGAGCGGAAGTCGATCCCTCAACAGCTCGACAAACCGAACCCATACCTCGTAGGGAGACGGCACAAGCGCCGGATTGATGAGGCCGCTATAGTGAATGCCGTACCATGCTGCCAGTAGGATCAACCACGGAGCAATGATCAAGGCCTGACGACGCAACCGTTTGTCCCCCTGTCATATTCAGTCCTGCCGCCCGGCGGACCATTCGAGGAACTCTCTGAACAGCTCCTGCTTCGTTTCCTCTGGCAGTGTTTGAGGCGACGCGGATTGCCGTGCTAGGAAGCGATAAAATCGTTCCCGGGAGTAATCGCTCTGAAGATGCTCCTCGCGTTCTAACCATTCCTGCGCAGGCGCAAATCGGTCCCAGCCGGGCAGATCGGCGCCAAGGTTGACCTCCAGCCATTTGGGATGCCGTGGCGGCTTTCTCAGTTCAGAGAAACGCGAGAAAAAAGAATTCACGAACCGACTCACCCGCACGTATCGCTCGCTCGAGGGCTGCCAGTTATTAGTGATCAAAACCGAGTCAACAGCGATCGTAGGAACACTGCCACCGCTGGCAATCAATCCCGGATAGAGCGCAGACTCGAGCTGGCCTGGAACGTAGGTATTCTCCAGCGTGGGGGTATAGGGTATCGGCAGTAGATGCAAATTGTCGTCGGCCGAAATGTGAGACAGTATGCTCGCAGGCTTGCCGGCAATCAGAACGGTTCCGGCAATCTCTCCCGTTTTGACCTTCGCTATTGCGTCGATCTGACTCAGATTGACTTCATCGACCCGAATCGACAGCAAACCGAAGACGTCGCGAGCGGTGATCTGTGTGGCGGAACCGTCGTCGGAAAAATTCACCTTCTTACCGGCGAGGTCCCCGATGTTGGTCACATTCGGACCGACCAGCACGTGCATCTCCTCTAGGAACAGCCGCGTGACGTAAGTCAGCCGTTGGTCCAGAGCGGAACTGAGTTCGCCTGTGGAAGCGAAATATCGAAGCATACGTGTCGTGGTCAGACCGAGGTCAATGCCCTTTAAGTATAGGACATCGCGAATATTCTGCGCGCCACCCAGTCCGACAATCGGTAACACTCGCAGATTGTCGCCTTTGACCACCGTGGCAAGGTCGTTGGTGATTTCGAGATAGGTTTCGTTTGGGCTTCCGGCGATGATGGAAATCGTGTTGGCGTTCAGTTTGGCCTTCCACTGATCCTCCAGGCGAGCGTCCGATGGATTGCCGGTCCGCGGATGTTCGGGGGGATCGGCTAACAGGCGCATAGACGGGCAGAGCAGCAATAGGACGGCAAACGCCAATGCCGCGAAGCATGTCAGTCGCGCATGACCGATTTCAGGCCCATTGACTCGGCGCCGGCGACACAATCGGCTTGCCGTAGGTCCCGGGAATCCGTTGGTTTGGAAACCACTGTGCACATACCGCGCTTTGCTCATCAGTTCCCTATGGATCGCGCCGACGATCGAAACTGAACCGAGTAATTATGGTTTTAGCTTTTTTTTTGATCCGGCTGAACTCATTGCGGATCGCGCACAATAAGTTGACTGTTATTCACTATTGCGGTGCGTGATGACGGTAATTGGGTATTTCAGGGCCAGAGGCCGCCACCAGTCCCGAGTTGGCCTGCTGTCTGGTGCGCGTCATCAATTGTCGCGACGAACGCAGCTACGCGACCACAAGAAAAAATCCTTTCTCAAGGCGTGACGCATAAGTAGCCTGGCGGCCGAATACGAATCACGTCCGTTTCGCCAGCCGATACCTTCTGTTATGTGGCACGGCGATGCAGCAATGTCGGCTCGCAGCGTGCTAGGTCCGATGATCGTTGGCGTTCGGTCTCCCTTCGGTGGACCTTGGCGACTGATGGGGACGCGAATGTCACAATTTTAGTCCATCTGGCATGTATGCCATGCGAGCCGCATCTATCTTGGCCATGAGTTACTCTGTGCTGACGCAAGTGTCTGCCAACGCAGCTAGTGAAATCTGAGATCGCTATGGCATCGTCGGGTGTTCAATGTCCAGGGAAGGGCCGGAGGGTCTTCGATCGGCGTACATTCATCGCGGGGGCCTGCTCGACATTGGGGTTATCGGTCGTTGGTCGACCGGCGATTGCTGAGACCAGGACGCGGATCCGGGTTGGCTACCTCCACACGCTTGCCGTCGACGCGCAGATCTGGCTGTGTCAGGAAATCGGCGCGTGGCCGCGCAACGGGCTGGATCCGCAGTTTATTGAGTTCAAAACCGGCCTGGAACTGTTTGACGCGATGGCCGACGGTCGTGTCGACATGCTGGCGACAGGCGCCGTCATCTCCAATTTTCCTGCGCGGGGACGCGGCAAAATGTTTCTCGTCAATAGCGTCGAGTACGCAACAGCCCAGCTTTGGGTGCGCGAAGAACAGGGCATCAAGGATGTCGCTGATCTTCGAGGTAGGCTCGTGGCAACCACGGTTGGGACGACTGCACACGTCTTTCTGGACAAGGCGCTGCGTGCCAACGGTATTGATCCCCGCGAAATCGAGATTCAGAACCAGCGGATGCCGGAAGCGGTCAACTCGTTCATTTCGGGGGAGGTGCCGGCCGTGGTGCTGTGGGTGCCCTTTAACATTACGGTGCAGGAGAAGGTGCCGCAGGCGAAGAAGCTGCTGGATGCCGGCGCCTATTATCCGGAGGCAGCAATCGTTGGTGGGTGGGCCGCATCGAACGCATACCACACGCAAAATCGGCCGGTCCTGGTCCGGGTTATTCGTGCCTGGACGGAAGGCAATGATATGCTGATCGCCCGGACCAACGAATCGCTGGAACTCTTGCATAAGAACTATTATCAGGGCGTTCCGGAGCGCGACCTGAAGGAGCAGTTTGGGGTCGAGCGCGTGTTTCCGACGTCGGTCTGGAGACGACTTTACGGCGACGGGACTGTAACAAGGTGGTTGCAGCAGGTTTCGGATTTCTTTGTGCGAATTGGAAAAATAGAGAACCCGGTGCCGGCGGCGCAATATTTCGACCCAAGTATCTTCCTTTCCACGGTTAGAAAGTAGCGCCAGCGGGAATAGATAGACATGAATGCATTAAGCCGCTGCTGCGGATAGGCGACCGCCGGTTCAGATCAAAGTCATTTAATGGACTGGCCGCCCGATCGGCACGAGTAGACGACTTCGATTGAAACTCGCCAATCCGTCTGCCGACCCTTCCCGCGGCAGTCTACGATTCGACTGCGCTTTAGGTTAGGTCGCGCTTCCTTCGAGTATTAAGTCCGCGCCCCGCTCGCCGATCATGATCGACGCCGCATTGGTATTGGCCGAGGTGACAGTCGGCATAACGGAGGCATCAATCACCCGCAGTCGGTCAACGCCTCGCACCCGCAGCAACGGATCAACGACAGATTTGCAGTCCGATCCCATCCGGCAAGTCCCGACACAATGAAACACCGTACCCCCGTGCTGACGGGCAAAATCGAGCAGCGCCTGATCACTTTTGGCTTCGCTGCCGGGTAGCACCTCGGTATCCCAGAGATCGCGAAACGCGGGCTTGGAATAGATGTCGCGCAGAATCTTGATTCCGGCGACAATCGTCTGACGGTCGTCCCCCGTGGATAGATAACGCGGCCGTATGGCGGGCGGCAGCAGTGGGTCTGCTCCTTGAATGACCAGAAGACCGCGGGAGGTGGGATGACACTGCCAGACGCTCGCGGTAAATCCAGAATAACGGTGGAGGGGATCGCCCGGCTTGTCGACCGAGAGCGGCATCACATTGAATTGCACATCGGGCCGCGGATCGATCGCGTGATGCGTGCTGGCCCCACCGCCAACCTGTCCGGCGCCGACGGTGAGCGGACCGCTCCCCTTAACCAACCACTGCCAGCCCATGCTGATCAAGGATAGCGGATTGCGGACGTCATCGTTGAGCGATCGGCCCTCCCTCAGGCGGACGATGGTTCGCGCCTGGTAGTGGTCTTGCAGATTCTCACCCACCTCGGGCGCGTCGACAACGACTTGAATTCCGTACTGACGGAGCAGGTCGGCCGGCCCAATGCCCGACAGTTGCAGGAGTTGCGGAGACTGTAGGGCTCCTGCGCAAAGAATGATCTCGCGCTCGGCGTGCGCCGTGGACAGTACCCCGCCATGAAGAAAGTCGACGCCAACGGCCTGTCCGCCTCGGATTATGATTCGGGTGACATATGACCGTGTGAGGACCGTCAGATTTGATCGACGTAATGCAGGTCGGAGAAACGCGCTCGACGCGCTTTCCCGCCATCTCTTTCCAAGGCTGAGTTGATACGAGCCGACCCCGTAGGTAGTCTTCCCGTTGAAGTCGGAATTATAGGGCAACCCCGCCTGCTGGGCTGCCTCGATCCACGCGCGACAGGCAGGATGATCATTGCGCAAAACGGAAACCGAAAAGTCGCCGTGTGCCCCGCGGTACTGACTGGGAACTCCGTTGTACCGTTCAATTCTCCGGAAATAGGGCAGAACCGAATGATAGTCCCAACCCGCCGCGCCGAGCCGAGCCCAGTCGTCGAACCCATCCGGCTGGCCACGAATGAAGATCAGACCATTAATTGAACTCGATCCACCTAACAGCTTCCCCCGGGGCCACACAATCGTGCGTCCCGCGGTGCCTTCCGAGGCCTCGGTCGGGAACAGGCGGGCAAACCGCTCGTCGTAGATGTTGCGAAAATAGCCGATCGGCAGCCGCACCCAGAAACTCCGATCGCTGCCGCCGACCTCGAGCAGCAGCACCCGAACGGTGGGGTTGCCCGACAGCCGATTGGCAACTACGCAACCTGCCGAGCCGGCACCAACTATAATGTAATCGAAACCTTGCTGTCGCAATGGTTCAGGCCTTGATGGTATCCAAGTAGATCGAGGGATCGAAATAGCTGGAGGCCGGCACCGGATTTTGGATGTTGGCACTTGATGTAAAAAAGTCGGTTACCTGCTGCAGCCATCTCGTCACCGTGCCTTCTTTGTAAAGCGACCGCCACTCGGTCGTTGAAAAGAGCTTCTCGGCACGAAACTGCTCCCTAAGGTCCGCTAAGGCCACTTGCGGATAGTATTTTTGCTGTAGAATCGCCAACCCCTCATCCGTCCGATTGATCAGAAACTCATTTCCTTTGCTCCAGGCTTTGATTAGCCCGACAAGAACGTCGCGGTTCCGGTCGTAATTGGTAGCAGTCGTCGCCCAGCCGCCCACGATTGCGGCCTGCGGGTAATACGCTGATGCATCGACGAGCTTGTGGGCTCCAGGCACTTTGTCGCGCACCGCAATATTGAAGGGCACCCATAGGGCAATCGCCGGGACGGCACCGGAGATAAAGGACGTAACGGCGTCTGGCATTCGCTGATTGAGAAGCTCGACGTCCGCGAAGGACATATTGTTGGCCTTGAGCGCCGCATTCAGAAAAACGTGGGCCGTAGTTCCTGCGGTCGTGGCAATGCGCCTTCCTCTGAGATCGGCCACATTTCTGATACCCTGATCATCTCGTACCCAGAGCTGAGCCGTGGCAAACTCCACAGAGTTGGCAAGAAACATCTTGCCCTGTCCTCGTGCTGGAAAATTGGAGATGACAGCGCCTGTCACGAGCATATCGAGGCTGCCGCCAATCATTGCCTGGAAGAGCTCCAATCCGGTCTGGAACAGCCGAAATTCCGGTTCGAGGCCGTTTGCCACGAATGCTCCAAGGTGGTCAGCCAGCCACATCTGCCCATCAACGGCCAATGTATGCAAATAGCCAATCCGGATCCTTGCCGGCGCCCGGGCTACGGCCGGCACGCCCGCGGTCATAAACCCAGCCGCGGCGCCCGCCGTCTGCAGGAATGTGCGACGATGGATCTGCATAAATGATTCTCCCCGGGGCTAACGCTGAACCACCCTAGTCTTGATTGATCTGACGCGCGTATTCCTGCATGACAAGGTTGCGTAGATGGGCGCGCAGTTCGCCGAAATGCTTGGTGTCGTGGAGCGCATCCGAGCGCGGATATCCGAAGGGTACCTCGATGACCTCGCGGATGCGAGTGGGTCTTGCCGTCATTACCACGACACGCGTCGACAGGTAGATGGCCTCCTCCACCGAGTGGGTGATGAGCAGCACGGTCTTGCCTTCGGTGCCGAGTACACTTAACAGAAGCTGTTGCATTGCTGAGCGCGTCTGGGCGTCAAGAGCGCCAAATGGCTCGTCCATCAGCAGAAATTGTGGGTCGACCGCATAGGCCCGCGCCAGCGCTAACCGCTGACGCATCCCACCGGATAACGTCCGCGGCCAAGCGTCGGCAAAATCCGCCAATCCGACGAGTGCCATGTAGCGTTGACATATCTCTTCACATTTGGACGAGCTGACGCGGTTGGTTGCGAGCGTCAAGCCAAAGGCAATATTCTGCTTGACGGTCAACCAAGGAAAGACGCCATATTCCTGAAATACGACGCCACGCTCGGGCCCTGGCCCGGTGACGGTCTTGCCGTCGAGCAGGACCTTGCCTGAGGTAGGCTGCAGGAAGCCGGCAACGACATTCAAAATCGTGGTTTTCCCACATCCCGACGGACCGATGATCGAGACGAATTCGCGATCGCAAATATCAAGGCTCACGTCATCTACGACAAGCATCCCGGAGTTTGCTGTTGGAAAATTGACGGTGACATGATCCAAGGCAATGCGCACCGGCTTCATTGGTTATCGTTCTGCCGAGTCGAATGTCCGCCAATCACCTCAGGATTGAGACCCATGACCGAACCGACGCCTTTTGCCAATCAACGTAGAAGCGAACACTCTTATAAGCAGAAACGTGCCGAGCGCTTTGTTAAGTGGCCGACTGGCATCACGCCTTAATCGGAAAGGAGGCGGGGATGCCCATCCCATCATCCTAACGGATCATGCCAATCGAACCACCTGAGCGCAAGGGAAAACCTAGACGCAGCTGGCGGATAATTTGGCGACCACGCAGCCGCGCAAAGCCAAATACCCTTGGCGGCCCTCATTCCGCCAGTTCGGTCGACGAGCCTGACAACCGGTCTATTGCAATGACCGGCGTAACGTCGATAGACCAAACACGCTTGGATTCCGATCAAAGTCTGAGCCTCACGCGGCTCTTTTTAATCAAATAACTTGCGGTAACTTGGCGAGATTAGTGGCGACTTGAGCATCTACGGGTGGCAACCTCGCAGCGACCCCATAAAAAGTATCTGGTCGAAAACCGGTTGCTCCTCTGTATTTGAATTGCAGCAATACCCACACCCAACCAAGAAAAATGGGCTCTCATAAAATCAGAGGAGACCGCTTGCCACGAAAACAGAACGTATTCGACTTGCCACCCGACTCACATCGATTCCTGGTAACGACGGCCTGCTAGAATTTTCTCGTTCCACAATACGGAACGACATACCGCAAAATAAATATTGAACCGCAGCCAATTGTTGTCGTATCATATTTTCTGTCAAAGTATAGTTCCACATTGTGGAACTATGAGAGGGCACTCAATTGACGGGCGTAAAAAGCATTGAACGTGCGGTTTGCCTGCTGCGCGCGATCGCCGAAAGGAATCGTGAGGGCGCGCGACTGACTCAGGTCGCGCGCGCCGCCGGTCTTAGTAAGTCAACAGCGCATCGAATTTTGGCGGCGCTAATTGACGCGAGACTCGTCGAGCAG
>Ga0187783_10000349_pt1 | contig 33922 bp, 26 predicted proteins | sample 1015_SJ02_MP02_2_FD_132471 | JGI IMG/M metagenome (GOLD analysis project Ga0187783, IMG submission 132471) | Tropical peat soil microbial communities from peatlands in Department of Meta, Colombia - 1015_SJ02_MP02_20_MG | ecosystem: Environmental > Terrestrial > Soil > Wetlands > Peat | place... | reverse complement strand
TCTTGTGCGCGACATTGCAAACGGCGAAATCGCAGAGATGCACACCACATCTGCTCCTTCGGGCAGCGCCTGAATCATTTCTTCTTGCTTCGCAAGAGGAATACAGCGAGCCCGGTGACCCGCCAGCTCCAGCAATTGCCTGAGCATCAGACCGGCAATTCCGTCCGCTTCGTCTCTCGCCGGAATGCAAGCTACGGTAAGCGCGTGTTGCGATTTCGATCGTGCTATGTCGGTGCGCGCGTGCGCTTTCACCCTCGGTGCTGCGCCATTGCCGCTTCCGTTGTACGACCTTGTTTTGTACTTTTCGAACAGATGGTCGATCATTTCCCTGATGCTGTGGCAGACGAGGTTTTCTGAATCCCTGTCCAGCTGTTCCTGATGGTGATCCTCTTCTGCGAGATTCAGCACCGGGATTAGGACGGTGTCGTAAACCTCTGTCAGCGATCTCTCCCTGAGTAGCGACTCCAAGACTTCTTCAGCCTCTTGCTGGTCCAGTGCCAGTACACGCTGGTAGACATGCGCGTCCGGCGTCAGAACAGCTTCATCTCCAAGCAGCAACGGCAGAAACCCGAGCGGCGGGATGTGTCTGCCCAACACGACCAGGCACACCGTGAGCGGCGTTGAGAGAAGCAACCCGACAGGCCCCCACAGGAAGGCCCAGAAGATGGCAGCCACCAGGATCGCTGGCGGAGAAACGCCCGTATACGTCCCGCACAACATCGGCTCAATCACATACGCCGCTATCAGCTCGATCGTTACAAACAGGCAGAGCGTAACGAGCGGTCCCCTCCATCCGTGCGAAATGGCCACCGACAACAGCAGGGGCATTACCGCCCCCATTGGCGGGCCAATATAAGGTAGGAATCGCAGTATCCCCACCAGGACACCCCAAAGCAACGCGCCCGGTATCCCGATAAAATGAAGCCCGATTCCAACCAATGCGCCATAAGCGGCATTCACGGCCAGCAGCGATCGCAGATAACGGCTGACCCGTTCCCCCGCCTCGTTCAACGCGCGAGTCATCGTGCTCAGCTGTCTTTGCGTGAACAGCGAAATGAAACGGTTCCTGAGATTTTCCCGCCGCAGAAGGATGAAAATCGTGAAGACGAATACGATCACGCCCTGCAAAATCCAGCCGAGCACGCTTCCCACAGACTCGATCGGCCATCGGGTCGGGGTGATCACTTCCACCGGCATCGGCGGCCGGCTTGGTTTGGACGATCGGTTCGAACTCCGCGTCGTTCCCGTGCTCACCGTGCCGGTAACGGACGGGATCGTCAAAGATTTCGTTATTTGATCGAATGTGGACGAAACATTTTCCAGCGTCGAGCTGGAAAAATGCAGCGAACTGATTTTTTCCTCGATGTTTGACCGATATTGAGGCAGCTCTTTCAGCACCCCTGCGAATTGATCTGCCACCATCCATCCGACAGCGCCCACGGCTGCGAGCATCAGCGCCACCACCACAACTGTCGCGAAGACTCTTCCGAAGCGAATTCGCTCTAATAGTCTTGCGAGGGGAGTAAGGGCAAAGGCCAGAAGCATCCCGAGTGCGAGAGGAACAAAGATCACTCTTGCAAAGTAGAGAGCCGCCAGGATTACGATTGCGCCTATCAGTCGATAGAGGCGCGCGATGTCTTTCGAAGCTGCCATGTCCGCCGTGACTGTTTACTCTGCAAGGCGGGCAGATACAGCAACATACGGCGAAAACAGGAACCTGCGATGGCGTGTACTGTATAGCGGGAAATCAATCCTGCGCAGCGGACCAGCCGGTTACGTTATTGCTTCGGTTGCGCGCTCGCGTTCTCTTCTTCCTCGGTTTTCTGCCACGTGGAGTCCGGATTGAACTGCTTCATGTCCTTCGCGAGTTCCCCCGTTTTGGTCCCCAAGTCCTTCTGATAAACGATTCCTTGCTGGTCCACCACGAACGTCATGACTCCGGACGCGCGATACTCCGCCGGGTAGGCCAGGAAAGCGAAACCCTGCGTCATCTTTCCGTTTACGACGTAATTCTTCGCGCCTCCCGTAGCCTTTGAGCCTTGAACCAGGAGAATGCGGTAAAAGTACCCCCGATACGGGGTCGCTCCCCCGTTTGGGTTCTTGGTGTAGCCTTCCGCGACAGCCGACGCTACCAGCGGTCCGATCGGACTTTGAGGTTCATTGCCGGACGTCTTCCAATACAGTCCGTCATGTTGGCCGTCGTCGCTGACAAATTTCTCGGCGTATTCATGGTGCTGCGCGTAATATTCTTTTTCGGCCGCCACCAGTTCATCGCAGACGCGAATCGTCGACAGCTCGTTGCGCCCGATTCGCCGATACAGAATCTCCTTCTCTCCCGCTGCCGTATCGAAATACCAGACTTTCCCTTTGCGCTCGAGCGGTATCGGCATTGGCCAATTTTCCGCGCCAACGTAGATCGTTGTTGTTCCATCCGGTTCTCTCACGAACCGATGCATCTCCTCATATTTCTTCGCAATATTCGCACGATTGTTCGCGTCTTCAGTTTCGTCTCCGGATGAAACGATTCGCTTCGCGTCCGGCCCCAGGATCTCCAGCAGTGCCTTTTCGTCGTTGATCTTTGCCGCTGCCATGAAAGCTTTGCTCGCCTCCTCAGGCGATGAGAACGTCTTCTGGCCCGCCTGCTGCGCCATGATTCCAGTCGTCACGCATCCGACCGTGAAGACAGCGGCTCCCACCACGGCAGCCAATCGCGAAACCCTCAGGCAAGCGCAGCCCCGCATTAAATTGCACACACCGAAATCCAGCTTGCGTCGCGGCATAAATCTCCTTCCTTCCAAATCTCACCCTCACCAGCAAAACTGGCGTAACGAAGAATGGCTCACCGGCGGCCGCCCCCACCGCGGAATCCGCCACCGCCGCCTCCGCGGAACCCGCCTCCGCCAAAGCTCTGCTGCCCGCGCGATGAAAAACTGCGCACTTGGCCGCCACGATCGTAGCCACCGAAGGCTCCCGACCGCATGCCGGCCTGTCCCCGTGGCGCGGCATATCCGCGAACGGCGCGTGCGTCGCCGCCGAACGGCCTGACGACCGCGCCCGGCCGATTGTAAATGCCGCCGCGTGTAAATCCGCCCCTGTAAAACGCGTTGCGGTTGTAAAACACGTTGCTCCGCGAAAAATACCGCCCACTGTCATAGATCACCACTCGGTTGTGCCAATCAAATCCCCAATGCGGCCAGCCCCACACAAAACCGCCGAAAAATCCGATGGGAAATCCAATCCCGAATGTGAGGTACGGTCCGGCGTACCAGATTCCAGGATACGGATACCATCCCGGCCACGGCGCTATCGGCGGCCCATAGATCGACCACGGATCGTACGCTGGCACGTACACCACAGTTGGACTCGCCGGCTGAATGACAATGGTCGAACCTTGTGTGGTCACGGTTTGCTGCGGCGTGGATTTCAAGTTGCCGGCCTGGTCCGCGCGCTGCCGCATCACCTGCACCGCGTCCATCACGTCCTGCTGTTGGTTGTAGTAAGCATCGCCCAGCGATGAAGTCCACGAAAGATTCTTATCCATGTTCCCAAGCACGGAGGGAAACGCAGTCAGCGCTTTCACGCTCGGGTCCCACGGTTGTTGATCCACCGCTTTTGCCAGCGCGTCGCCTTTCAGGTTCGGTTGCGATTGCAGGAACCGGTCAGCCTCGACCACCTGCTCCGGATACGTCGATGCAGCCAGAATCTGCGCAACCAGTGAATCTGGATACAGCGCAATCGGCGCCACCAGTTGTTGCAGCTGTTCCGGAGTCTGTTGCGTATATGGAGGAGGCGGCGCCTGCTGTCCTTGCGGTACAGACTGCGGTGGCGGCGGTGGTGGAGGGTTTTGGTCCTGGCCGGCTGAAATGTTCTCCGGCAAGGTAGCGAAGAGAAAAACGAACGACAAGCCAACCGCCAAAATCTTTTTTAGGAGTTCGGGTCTTGAGGGTCCTGGAACAGGTGCGGGAATGCTCATGCTCTTGAACCTCCGGCACGGCGTCTGCGATCGGCTCCCGTCTATAGAGATGTTTGGTCGGCCTGCTAAGTTTCCTCTGGCTAAGATTTTAACGCCTTCCGCTCGAGGACGAATTGGATTTGGCTCGAGCCACCTGCGCCCACCAAACGTCAGCTTAGCGGCTCGTGCCCGAACGGTGCGCCTGTCCCTTGGCGCCGGCCTGCCCGCTGTAATGTTCCCGGATCCGATTCGCAAACTCGGGGTCGGCCATGTCCGGCCAATTCCCTTTATCGAACCCCGGCGCGTTCCTCAACCGGTCCTTGTCGATGTTCAACACCGCGCACTGCTCCCCCGGCGCATAGTGAATTGCCTTCCACGGCACCGCAAAATGCTTGTCGCCGATGCCCATCACGCCACCGAATGACAGGATCACGTACGCGACCTGGTCCGTACGCGTGTCGATGATAACGTCCTCGATTTTGCCCAGATATTCGCGCGCCTCATTGATCACCTTCGATCCCACGATCGATCGCTTCACTCCCACAATGTAATTTCCGCTTGCATGCGGATCGGCTAAGGACATTTCGCCTCCATCGATTTCATTTTTCTGTGTGCCTGTCTTTCCTCTTTTCCTATAGGCCAAACATTTGCTGCCGCCACTCAGTTTTTCCCCTGAGAGATCGACCGGATTCCCCGTAGCTCCTCATCTTACATTCTGACCGATCTGTCAGATTAAAGTCTATTCAGTCAGACTCTGGCCTACAGCCGATCGCCAGCTCATCTGCAATGTGAAACAATCGCGCCGTACACAAACTCAAGTTTCTCCATCCACGCTAGACCCGATTCCTCAAATCGCGATTCCGCAACACTCTGGCCCACGCGAAGTGCCCGCAATTTTCTTCGCTCGCTGTAGATCACGTCCACTGGGAGATTGGGATGAAATTGAATTCATGGATCGCACAACTGGCGCTCATCTTTTTAGTCGCCATTATCTTTAGCTTCGCGTTTCCGTCGCGCGCCGCCGCACAGGGCCTCGAACTCACTGGCGGCTGGGCCCACGCCACCAGTGATTTTGGCTTGGACGGTTTCGATATCGGCGCAGGGTGGTTCTTTAATCGTCAAATCTCGCTCAACGCCGAGTATGACGGCATGTGGGACACTTCTCGCGTCGGCACCTTCGAATTCACCACCGTCGGCGCGATCGTATCTCAGAGCCATTTGCAGGACTTCCTCACCGGTCCGCGCTTTTACTTCAGCCCTCAGCGCGTTCAGAACGACCGCAATCAGAAGCGATACATTCGCCCGTTTGCCGAAGCTCAGTTCGGCGTCTCGCATTTGGAGCAGTCGGTGCAGGAGGGAACCACGCCCCGCGTACAAAACTCCGACAGCGCATTTTCCTGGCTGCTTGGAGGCGGTGTCGACTATGTGCTGACTCCCCACTGGACTGCGCGCGGCTATCTTGGCCTGCTTCGTACTCATCTCAACGCCGAAGGCCAGAGCCGCGCGCGCCTTGGCGTCAATATCGCCTACACCTTCGGTTCTCGTACGCCCGCAACCGCCAAGCGTCAGCCCACCGGCCCTTGATCGCTCTCCAAGTCACGCCGGCTAACTCAGAACGCTCGAATGTTCCCGAACGTATTTTGAAAGTTTCGACAAGGGGGATTCAGATGAAGAACAGTACTCGTGATCGAGCAGCAGGAAAAGCCAAGGAAGTAAAAGGCAAAGTTAAAGAAAAAGTCGGCCGAGCCACAAACAATCCGCGACTCGAAGACGAAGGCACTAGCGAAAAGGTCGCCGGAAAAGTTCGCAAGAAGATTGGCGAAGTCGAAAAAGTTTTCGAAGAATAAGTCAGCGCTTCCGAATCGTCGGCCCGGTGAAGAGCCAGTGGCGCGAAGAGCGGCGCGTGTGCGCGCTCCGGGCAGTCACTGGCCTCAGCACAGCTCCGGGAAAATTTCGTACAGGTGGTACTGTGCCCCGCCTCCGTCTGTACTTCGGTTCAGTATTCTCTCCACTCGCCTTTGCTAGCCTGTATCTGTGGTAAGAGGAGCAATCGCTTGATTGCGAGAGGAAAGCCGAATCCCAGCGCTGGCATTTCTGCGCTCACTCGCACCGGACCTGGTGGGGAACCCGCCGTAGCTCGGCCGTTCGGCGTCCGCCCGCAGCCAGGGTGCCCGGAAAACAGGTCGCTTCGGCGCCTGCGGCCCCCTCGGCGCCCGCATCCTGCACAGGTCCCCAATACCCTGATTACGATCGTTTCGCCAAATCTTCGCCTGTGTCGATCATTACGCGCACGAATTGTGTTGTACTCAGATCGGACATGCTGCCGACTAAGAATCGTCGTAAGTCATTGCAAAAAAAGAATGGGTGCACAATCTAATCGGACATAAACGGGGGTGCTGTCGGTGCACATTTCTTCACGTTTTCCGCGCTTACGGCACCACACGAAAAAGCCTCCCCGCCGCGCTCCTGGCGCCCCATGAACCCCCTCGATAAGACCGACCACCGCCCCTGGCCGCTGCCGCGCCGCCCGTGGATCATGGAACAGGTCTGGCGCGATCTCCTCTTTACCCACTGGGACTTTCCCGCCGACCAGATCAGATCACTGGTCCCGCCTTCACTCCAGCTGGACACCTTCGGCGGACGCGCCTGGGTCTCGATCACGCCATTCCATATGTCCATCCGCCCGCGCGGCCTGCCAGTTCCGCCGGGGCTGTCCCGCGTCCTCGAGATGAACTGCCGCACCTACGTCGTTGCCGAAGGCAAGCCCGGCATCTACTTCTTCAGCCTGGACACGATCAGCCGTCTCGCCGTCCTTGGCGGTCGTCTGTTCTACCTGCTTCCGTATTTCCTTGCTGACATGCGCATCGAAAAACGCGGAGACGTCTTCTCGTACTCTTCGCGCCGGGGTGATGCGTGGTGGCGCTGCGAATACGGCCCTCAATCCGCGCCGACTCCAGCCGCGCCAGGATCGCTCAACCACTGGCTTACCGAGCGTTACTGCCTCTATACGGTCCATAATGGGCGCACCTATCGTGGCGACATCCACCACGTTCCCTGGCCCCTCCAGGAAGCCTCGGCCCACATCCACGAAAACACGGTCTTCAAGCACGCGACAAGAGAGATGCTTGTCTCGAGCGCGCCGCCTGCCTTTTCCAAAGAGCTCCGCGTTCTAATCTGGCCCCTGGAGCGCCTCCGATTATGAAAAACTCATCCCCCGCGAGGTTGACCGAGCGGCTATTTCGGCTATTGCCAAAGGCCGGTGCTTCGCGCCTCTCGCGGCGAATTGACAACTCGGTTAGGATTAATGGTTGCAGCTCGGCCTGGACCCGGCACTACGACGCTCGAAACCACACTTCCATGTATCGCATAGCAATTGTCGACGACTCCGCGGTCATGCGGGATGCTATTAAGTCATTGCTGGCAAGCTCGCCCAGATGGGTGGTTTGCGAAGCGACCAGCCATCCAGAAGCGCTACGCGTCTGCCAGGAAGTCAAACCCGATCTCATACTGATCGATCTGTCGCTCGGCTCGGGTAGCGGGCTTTCCACGGCGCGAGCGTTGCGCCAAAGCGTCCCCGGGGCGAAGATCATCATTATGAGCGCGCAAGACCGCGCCCTGCTGGCGGAAATGAAGGGCACGTTCGGCTTTGAATGCGTTGAAAAGTCAGACCTCGCCGACAGCTTGCCGGCGATTCTCGCGAAGGTTGAGAACGCGCGCCTGAAGATTCAGAGCCCTTTTCCAAAAACGTGACACCTCAATAGATCCCCAAGACTGACAGCGTAGGAGGAGGACCATGGCAACCACAGTTTGGAAAGGCTTTATCTCATTCGGTCTGGTGGCGGTGCCGGTCCGACTTTTTTCTGCCGCGCGATATTCGCATGTCGCGTTTCACGAGATTCACCGCAAATGCGGGACGCGCGTCCGTCAGCAGCTCTACTGTCCCCACGACAAGGAAGTGGTCCCGCGCGACGAAATCACCCTCGGGTACGAAGTCGAGAAAGACAAATATGTGCTGGTTGAGCCGGAGGAGCTAAAGAAGCTTCAGCCAACTTCCTCCACAGCCATGGAAATTCTGCAGTTCGTCAAGTTGAGCGAGGTTGATCCGGTTTATTTCGAGACCTCGTATTTCTCCGTGCCGGAAGAAGGCGGCGCGCGCGCCTACGCGCTGCTGTTGAAAGCGATGGAGGACATGGGTTATGCCGCCATCGCCAAAATCACCCTCCATCAGCGGGAGCGCACTGCGATCATTCGTCCGTATCGAAATGGGCTGATATTGCACACCATCTACTATCCGAACGAAATACATGAGGTCAAAGATTACGGCAAGACCGATGCGGACCACGTGAAGAAGCAGGAGCTGGACTTGGCCGAGCAGTTCGCGAAAACCCTGGAGAAACCGTTTCATCCCGAGCAGTTTCACGATGAATATTCTGAGCGTGTCGAAGAGCTGATCGAGAGCAAGCGCAAGGGCAAAGCGGGGCCGAGGCCGGAAAAGCCTCAGAAGCTTGCGCCAGTGATCGATCTGATGTCCGCGTTGAAAAAGAGCCTTGCGACCGAACGGAAATCGGAGGGGGCGGGGACCAGGCGCCGACGGCTGAAAAAGACGGCATAGGGACTGCGATCGAGTCACGCTTTCAGCATTGAAGATGGGCGAACTGCCGGAGACCGAAATCCATGGCCAGCAAATCAGAGATGGTGGAGGTGGAAGGGCGCGAGATCGCGCTGTCTAATCTGGACAAGGTGCTCTATCCCGGGTCTGGATTCACGAAGGGGCAGGTCATTGACTATTATGCCCGCGTTGCACAATACATCCTGCCGCATTTGAGAGACCGCCCGATCACAATGAAGCGCTACCCGGACGGCGTGAACGCCGAATTCTTCTACGAGAAGAATGCGCCGAAATTTACGCCATCCTGGGTGAAGCGGTTTGCCGTCGCCCGTCACCATCACGCCGGAAAGATTCAATACATTCTCATCAACGATTTGCCGACGCTCATTTGGATCGCGAACATGGCCAGCCTGGAGCTGCATCCGTTTCTGCATCGTGCCCCCAAAATCAGCGAGCCCACGGAAATCGTTTTCGACTTCGATCCAGGGCAGGGCGCCGACGTGCTCACCTGCGCGCGCGTGGCCATGCTGGTTCGCGACGTGTTGGCTGAGCTGAAGCTGCAGTGCTTCGCGAAGGTTTCGGGCTCCAAGGGGTTGCAGATGTATGTGCCGCTGAATACCGGCTTCAGCTACGACATCGTGAAGCCGTTCGCGAAGACGCTGGCGGAGCTGATGCAGGAGCGGCATCCGGATCTGATCCTCTCGAAAATGTCCAAGGATCTGCGCAAGGGCAAAGTGTTCATCGATTGGAGCCAGAACAGCGAATCGAAGACCACGGTGAGCGTTTACTCGCTGCGCGCGAAATCCGACCGACCTTACGTTTCTCTGCCGGTGGATTGGGACGAGCTGAAGTCGGCCTTGCGCAGGAAAAATGCGAAAAGTCTGTTCTTCGAGCCTGCCCAGGCGCTGAAACGGTTGGAAAAAACCGGAGATTTGTTCGCGCCGGTGGAGACCTTAAAACAGAATCTTCCGTCTCAGGTGCTCGACTATTTCAAAGGATCGGCGCCGGCGTCGAAGTCGACGAACGGCTCGCTCGAAACGTATCGCCAAAAGCGGGACTTTTCAAAAACGGCGGAGCCGCCGCCGGAAATCCCTGCAAAGCAAGAGGGCGAGCGCAGATTTGTGATTCAGAAGCACGCCGCAAGTCATCTGCATTATGACTTCCGTCTCGAAATGCAGGGCGTCCTCAAATCGTGGGCGGTCCCGAAAGGACCTCCGCTCGAGCCAAGCGTGAAACGCCTCGCGATGCCAACCGAGGATCACCCGATTGAATACCTGAATTTTGAGGGAATTATTCCCAAAGGGCAGTACGGCGGCGGGACGGTGATGGTCTGGGACATCGGCACCTACGACCTGAAGGAAGGCAACTACTACAAAGGAATACTAAAATTCATTTTGCACGGGAAGAAGCTTAAAGGCGAATGGGTGCTGAGCCGCTCGCGCGACGACGGCCAGCGGCCTCGATGGTATCTGATCAAAGCCGGCCCCGAACTCCATCTCTCGAGAGCGAAGGAAGACAAATCAGCCCTGAGCGGACGCACCATGGAGCAGATTGCCAAAAAGCCCGAGCGGGAGTGGCAGAGCAATCGCCCATCGTAGTTTTGGCTTCGCCGCGTCTCGGCGTGATTAAGTCGGGTTGCTTGCGCGGACTTTCAAGTTTTCGAGCTCGTCGAGGGTGCGCGGCCAGTCAGAGCCAAGCAAACGCGACAGGCTGCGGTCGGCGAGCAGCTTTCCACCGGTCTGGCATCGCGCGCAGTAGTTGGTTTCGTTGTCGGCGTAGCGAATGCGTTGAATTTTTTCGCCGCAGCGCGGGCACGGCTGGCCATATCGGCCATGAACCGCCATCCCTTCGCGAAATGCCGTAACTTTTTCAGGGAAACTGGCTTCTGCTTCAGCGCAAAGTCGATCGATCCAAAATTGCAGGACGCTGCGTGTCGCGGCGTAGAGCCGCTCCCATTCGAGGGCATTGAGCTTGTGCGTGAGCGCCACCGGCGAAAGCTGGGCTGCGTGCAGGATCTCGTCCGAATAGGCGTTGCCAACGCCGCTGATCAGGCGTGGATCGGTGAGCGCGCGCTTGAGCGTCCGGTTTTCAGCCGTGAGCGCGGCGCGGAACGCGCCTAGGTCGCTGGCAAATACTTCGATTCCGCCCGGATCGACGGAGCGCAAGCCCTGCTCGCCGGCCAGCACGTGCAACGATGCCCGGCGCTTCGAGCCGGCTTCCGTGAGCACGAGCGAGCCATTAGGAAAATCGAACGCGGCGAGATTTTGGCGGCCGGAGAGTTTTACGTGCGGTCCGCGCCAATGCAACCGGCCAGCGATCATGAGATGAAGTACAAGCCAAAGATCGCCATCGACGCCGATGGCGATTCGCTTGCCGATGCGCCGCAGCTCGCGAATTTTCCGGCCTTCCGCTTCGGCGGGCGGCGGCTGCACGGTTCGAAGCAGGAATGGGCTCCCGAGCCTCACACGCACGAGCGGCTGGCCCAAGATTCGTGGCTCGAGCGCTGCGATGTAAGCGGAAATATCAGGAAGTTCCGGCACGGTAATCAGATGCTACTCGGCAATTTGGCGCTCCAAAGCTGATGTCGACCTACATCGAATCGATCCTGCGACAGCTCCAGAACTGCCGTTTTTGTACCTAAACCAATTCTGTCCTTACGACCAGTATGCAGCGGGAATTGTGGCCGGTACACTGCCGGGAAGCATGGCCACAACCCGGTTTCCAGCTTTATTCAATTCGCGAAATCTTCGCTCACGTCTCCGCCAAGCCCGGGGAAAGAATCGCCCATTTGTGCTGCTTCTGGCGGGATACCTGGTGCTGGCGGGCTGCGGCGGCACCAAGAGCACGGCGGGCACGAACGGCAGCGGCAACGGTGGAAACGGATCGGGATCAGGATCCGGAAGCGGATCCGGAAACGGTTCCGGAGGCGGAACGCAGAGCAATTCGGGCGCGCCGACGATCAGTTCATTTGCGGCGAATCCGACAGCGGTGAATCCGGGCTCCAGCAGCACGCTGAACTGGACGACAAGCGGAGCGACAAGCATTGCAATCGCTCCCGGGACATTCACATCAAGCGCGGCAAGTGGATCGACGAGCGTAAGCCCGAGCGCGACAACAACCTACACACTGACAGCAACCAATTCAGCAGGATCTACCACCGCGACAGCTCAAGTAAGCATCGTTGCGCCGGGCGGACAATTGATGATCACGACGGGATCGTGCCCTGGCGGAACGCAGGGGACGGCTTATGCGGGATGCACAATTACTGCGACGGGAGGCTCTCCTCCGTACACATTTTCAGTGAGCACGAGCCTCAACTTCCCGTCATTGCCTGAAGGAATGTCGCTGAATGCGAGCACGGGCGAACTGAGCAGTACGCTAATCGGCGCACAGGGAACCTACAGCCCCGAATTCATCGTGACCGATTCAACGAACACGCAGGCGACGGCGCAGGTCACGTTTGCGATCAACGGCAGCAATGCGTTTCTGGCGAACATATTTCCGTCCACATCGATTTTTCACCATCGAGTGGATGCCGCAACGACAAGCTTGCCAGTCGATGCATCCCCCGCTGCTCCGATCTACAGCGGGTATTTGTCGGAAACGATCAAGCCGTTTTTCGGGAACACTTCCGGCGCGCCTTTTCCGAATGGAATTCCGGCCATAGAGGTGCCGTACAACCAACCGGATGTGCCGGTTTCGACGACCGTATACCAGTCTTATTTCACATCCGGGCCGATCCCCCCGTACGCGCCGGTGGAGGGCACGAGCAATTCGAATGGCGACCGGCACGTACTGGTTTACCTCGAGGCGGGCGGCGGCAACAATCCCGCGCTGTACGAGATGTGGCAAGGAATCTACTTGGGCGGCAGTTGGACCGATTCTTCAAACGCTCTCTGGCCGAACGTAGCGGGGAACGCGCTGACGCCGCAAGGCAATGGGACATCCGACGCGGCGGGACTTCCGGTGGCGCCGCTGCTGGTGAACGCGGACGAAGTGATCGGCACGGGAACGCCGACGACGCCCAACGGAACCGTCCAGCATCCGATCCGGTTTACGCTGAACCATATGCTGAATTACTGGGTGTGGCCGGGAACCGAAACAGCGGGTGTCGGGAGCTGTTCGTCAGGAGGAAGCACGATTCCGACGGAGAGCGAGATTTCGCAATCGTCTCCGCCAACAAGCTGCACGATGACGGGCCCGGCGGGCGAAATCTATCGATTGAAGGCTTCGGTGGCGACTCCGACTTGCGCGGCGACAAGCCCGCAATCGGCGATCATCATTGCAGCGTTTCGAAATTACGGAATCATCCTGGCGGATAACGGAATGAGCGGCGGACTCATTGGGACCCCCGATGCGCGGTGGAACGACATAGATCTGCAATGCCTCACAAGCCTGACGCTCTCGGATTTCGAGCCGGTGAACGTGTCGAGCCTGATGGAGAGCAACGACAGCGGGGCGACCAGCCACTAATCAAACCTGATTCATCCGTACCAATTCCACAATCGGTTCGAATCTGCGCGCGATAGCGGTGTTATCTCCAGGACGGCGAGTCGTGCCAGAGGATGAACGGCGCTTCCAGCGGAATCTGCGCGTTGGCATGGAACGGAATTATCCGTGGCGTGTAGTCGCGCGCGGGGCGAGTATTGGGAAGAGCAACGGTATACATGAATCCGTTTTGAGAGCCGATTAGGCGTTCGCTGCGAGCCATGGGCTGGCGCACAGGCGCACCACCGTTCAGAGGCTCCGCATAAACCTCGACACTTACCGCTGCGGGATCGAGTTCGTCGAGAAAAACCTGAACATGAAAGACGAACTGCTTATCTTTCTGTTCAAGCGTGGCGGAGCCAAATCGCAACGCCGGCCAATGTTTGGCGACCTGGGACGCCCAATTGATCAGATCCGTCCCGATTGCGCCGCGATTTGCTGCGCGTTTGCGAAAGCCTGCAGCAGCTGAAACGTAGTAGTCATCCGTGTACTCGCGGACGACGCGATTGGTGGAGAAACGAGGCGTCAGCTTACACATGCTTTCGCGAATGCGGGCGACCCAGGCGCGAGGAATTCCTAACGCGTCGCGTGTGTAAAATTCCGGGATGATTTGCTGTTCGAGAAGATTGTAGACAGTTTCGGCTTCGGCGGCATCCCAGCCAGGGTCGACGCCGTGCTCGCGGCCGTCGCCAATGGCCCAGCCGACGTCCGGCGAATAGGCTTCCGCCCACCAGCCATCCAGCTCGGAAAGATTCAGGCCGCCATTCACCAGCACTTTCATGCCGCTGGTGCCGCTCGCTTCCCAAGGGCGCCGCGGCGTATTCACCCAAAGATCGACGCCTTGAACGAGATGCTCCGCCATGAGCAGGTCGTAGTCGCTTAGAAAAACGACGCGAGATTTCACATCCAAGCGGCGGGAGAATTCGATCCATTGACGGATCATGACTTGACCTTCGATGTCTTCCGGGTGCGCCTTTCCCGCAAGCACGAGCTGAACCGGACGGTCACGATTGGTGAGAATTCTGACCAGCCGATCGGGATCGTGCAGAAGAAGTGTGGGCCGCTTGTAAGTGGCGAAGCGCCGGGCAAAACCGACGGTGAGAGTGTCAGGCTCGAAGACGGTTTCGGCCTGCACAACTTCGGCAGCGGGAAGGCCTCGCGCGTCGAGCTGTCGCGCATATTTGTTGCGAATATATTCGACGAGCGACTTGCGAGAATTGCGACGGAGCTGCCAGAGATCCGAGTCGTCGGCTTTTCGAAGGTCGGTGTCCAAGTTCACCAAAGTTTCGTGCCAGCGAGTCTTACCGCAGGCTCTTTCCCAGATGCGGTCTGAATCCACTGAATCCCAAGTAGGCACGTGCACGCCGTTGGTGACGTGACCGACTGGCACTTCGGCCTGCGGCCACCTGAAAAACAGCGGCTGGAAAATTCGGCGGCTGACCTCGCCATGCAAGCGGCTGACGCCGTTGATGGCGCTGCTGCCGCGCAGCGCGAGGTAGGCCATGTTGAATGGCTCGGAAGAGTTGTTGCGATCTTTCCGTCCAAGCGCCATCAGGTCGGCGAAGGAAATCGAGAGGTCCCGCTCCGCGTACTTTTTGAGATACCTCTCCATGAGGCTGGGAGCGAAGCGATCGAACCCGGCCTCAACGGGAGTGTGCGTGGTGAAGAGATTGCCGGAACGAGTGATTGCAAGCGCGACGTCGAAGCGCTGCTTGTTTTCAGACATGTAGGAACGGGCTCGCTCGAGAACCGCGAACGCGGCGTGTCCCTCGTTGAGATGGCAGACCTCCGGTTGCAAGCCGATCGCGCGCAAGAGACGCCAGCCGCCAATACCGAGGACGATTTCCTGTTTCAGACGCAATTCCGGCCCGCCGCCATAAAGCTCGCCGCTGATGCCGCGGGCAGTGGGAGTGTTAGCCGGATCGTTTGTGTCGAGCAGGTAGAGCTTCGCCCTGCCCACTTGTACTTGCCAGGTGCGAATCCAAAGTTTGGAGCCGGGGAAATCGATCGAAAGGCGCAACCATTCGCCATTCGGTTCGCGAAGAGGTGTAACCGGAAGCTGACCGGGATCGTTGAATGGGTACAGCGCTTCCTGGTCGCCTAACGCGTCAATTTCCTGGCGGAAATATCCCTGCTGGTAAAGGAGGCTGACACCGATCACGGGAACGCCGAGATTGCTTGCTGTCTTGAGTTGATCGCCAGCGACGTTTCCAAGGCCGCCGGAGTAGATCGGCAGCGCCTCGCTGAGCATGAATTCCATGGAAAAGTAGGCAACAGCCGAAACGCCGGAACCCGGATGCGACTTTTGGAACCACGACTGAGCCTGTTCGGCCGATCTCTTTTCGCGGTGAACATCAGCCAAGAGCTTCTGGAATTTCGGATCAGAGGTAACAGCAACGCGCTTCTCGCGCGACACTGTTTGCAACACAATCCAGGGATTGTGAGTAAGGTTCCAAAGCTCGGGATCAAGCTGCTCCCAAAGCTGATCGGCGAAGTGGTTGTACGTCCATCTGAGATCGAGCGCGAGTTCGCTGAGAGTCTGGTAGGTTGCCTCGTCAGAAAGCTGACCGGTTTGGGCGGCGGTGGTCACGATCGGAGTCCTTTGGGATTATTTGCTGACAGGGGTTGGCGCACTGCGTGAAAGCGTGTCAGATACGATGGACTGAGCCTCATCTTCAATGCGTCGCAGATGATCAGTCCCCAGGAAGCTTTCGGCGTAAATTTTGTATATCTCTTCCGTGCCAGACGGACGAGCGGCAAACCAGCCATTCTTTGCAATCACTTTGATTCCGCCAATGGCGTTGCCGTCGCCGGGAGCTTTCGTGAGAATCTGCTCGATTGGTTCGCCGGCGATTTCAGTGGCGTGAACATCCGATGAAGACAATTTCTGCAAAACGGCTTTTTGTTCGGGAGTGGCAGCGGCTTCGACACGTTCGTAGGCTGGGTCGCCGAGCTCTCGAGTGAGTTCGCGATAGATTTGGCCCGGATCCTTCCCGAGGCGAGCAGTGATTTCCGCTGAAAGCAGGCAGGGGATGATGCCGTCTTTGTCGGTGGTCCAAACGGAGCCATCGCGACGGAGGAATGAGGAGCCCGCACTTTCTTCGCCGGCAAAGCCGAGGCGACCGGCGACGAGTCCCTCGACAAACCACTTGAAGCCGACGGGTACTTCGTAGAGGCGTCGCCCAAGCCGCTCGGTGACGCGGTCGATCATGCTGCTGCTGACGACGGTCTTGCCGACTTCGACCTCTTTTCCCCACTTGTCGCGATTCTGAAACAAGAAGTGGATGCACACCGAAAGGTAGTGGTTCGGGGGCAGCAGGCCGGTGGTTTTGGTAACGATGCCGTGGCGATCGTGGTCCGTGTCGCTGGCGAAGGCGATGTCGAATTTGTCCTTGAGCCCGATCAGCCGCTGCATCGCATAAGGCGACGAGGGATCCATCCGGATTTTGCCGTCCCAGTCGACAGTCATGAAGCGAAACGTGGGATCGACAGATTCGTTGACGATCGTGAGATTCAAGCCGTAGCGCTGTGCGATCAGCGGCCAGTAATCTATGCCGGCGCCGCCAAGCGGATCCACGCCAAGCTTGATGCGAGCTTCGCGAATGGCCGCCATGTCGACGACGTTTGCCAGATCGTCGACGTAGCTATGCAAGAAGTCGTGCTTGCGCGTGGTGGAGGCGCGCAAAGCCTGCGCCAACGGCATTCGCCTAACGCCCTGCAGCTTTTTGCGAATGAGTTCGTTGGCTTTCGATTCGATCGAAGAAGTAGTGCGCGAATCGGCTGGGCCGCCGTGCGGCGGGTCGTACTTGAAGCCGCCGTCATCCGGAGGATTGTGCGAGGGCGTGATGACGATGCCGTCGGCAAGGCCTGTCTTGCGCGCGTGGTTGTAAGTGAGAATCGCGTGCGAAACGGCCGGAGTGGGCGTGTAGCGCGTGCGATCGGAAATCATTGCGTCGACATTGTTGGCGGCGAGAACTTCAAGCGCGCTTCCGAATGCCGGTTCGGACAGCGCGTGGGTGTCCATCCCGAGGAAGAGTGGGCCATCTATTTTCTCGGACTTGCGGTAGTCGCAGATCGCTTGCGTGATCGCGAGGATGTGCCACTCGTTGAAAGCCACATCGAACGACGACCCGCGATGACCGGAAGTGCCGAAGACCACGCGCTGGGCGGCGATAGCCGGATCCGGCTGAAGCGTGTAGTAGGCGGTGATGAGCCTGGGAACATTCACCAGGATCGATGGGTCAGCAGGTTTTCCGGCGGCGGGATTGATCTTCACGTGGCTACCTCGGCGAAATCTGAGGTTGAAGGATTGGTCGGGTAAAATTCAGCGCGCTCGCTTCGCGTACATCCAGGGGCGACGAGCACCGACTATCATCACGCAAACGGACAATAGAGAAAAGAGAGAAAAAAGGTCCGCCGTGGCCTGCGGCGCGGCCCGACCTAGTGGGTCATCGCGTACACGACATAATTCACACCGATGCGTACGCCAAGTTCGGAAAAACGTTGTGGGTATTCGGGGCGGTCGGCCCATTCCCATGAATCGCCTATATCCGAATTGAAAGAGATGGCGACCATGATGCGGCCCTTGTCGTCGTAGATGGCGCGCCAATGCGCTCCTTTTCCGTCCTCAGGGCCCTGTGGATAGTCGGGGTATTTATAGCCAAGCCCGAGATGCTCGGCGCCTGGAATTTGGTAGCGATCGTTCAGGTCGTACACGGTGTGGAAGATGGGATCGTTGTCGGGAATATCGACGATGGGCCGATTGGGAAACACCATGCGAATGCGATTAAGGAACATCTGCCATTCGTAAGCGCCATGAAAATAGTCGGCCATGAAAAAGCCGCCGCGCAACAGGTAATCGCGCAAGACGTCCGCCTGATGTTGCGTGATGCCCCACTCGCCGACCTGAACGGCGTAGAGCCAAGGCCAGTTGTACACCTCGTCGCCATCGTCGAGATTGACGTCCTCTTCGACGGATCGTGCGTCGACGCGGGTGAGACGGCGAACGGCAGCGGCCATCGTGCGGTCGGCGGGCGGACCGTCCTGCGTCCAGAGCGACATGCCGAGACGCCAATCACCATCGAAGCGGCCGCGATAGCCATCGTTGGGCCCCGGCGGGTACATCAGGCGAGCGAAAGCCCATTCACCGGGACGCTGCCAATCAGGAGGCAAGGGCGTGGAGTCGCCATATTCAACGGACGGATACTCACGGAAAGGCTTTTGGGCAAAAATAGCGCCGACCAGCCCAAGCAAACACGAGAACAGGATAAGAGGCTTGACGACTCTCACGTGCTTCATCCGCAGCGAGACTTGCAAAGTTCAATCGTATAGCTACGCGAGCGCGGCGCAAAATGAACCGTGCTGTCCACAATGTAAGTAGATGCGTGATAGAGCGTGGACGAGATGTTCGCCGCCAGAAAAACGCTATTCGCGACGCTTCGCTTCGAGTGCGTGATTACGTCATTTCTGTCCTCGTGAGAGCAGGCGTGGATTGCGGAGCTTTCTGAACAGAAGCAAGGCGTTCGATCACCCCGTTCAGCGCACCACCTGAAAGCACGGCGACTCCACTCAAATAAAACGTGAGCAGCAAGACGATGACGGCGCCCAGTGAGCCATACGTGGCGCTGGAAGTGCCCAAATAGTGCAGGTAAAGGCGCAGCCCGACCGATATCAGCATCAGGAGAAAGACACCTACGATTGCGCCGGGACTGATCCAATACCAACGGTGATTTTTCAAGTCTGGAGCGAAGTGGTATGTGATCGCAAATGCCAGAAAAAGTAAAATCAGCCCAAACAGCCATTGCGCTGCTCTCCAGACGACCTCGACAATGCTCCAGGCAGGAAGCGCGCGAACGGCGCTGTTCGCGAGAACGGCAAAGGATAAGGAGAGAACGAGCAACAGCGCAATGCCGAGGGTGAGCGCGAGTGAGACGGCATACTGCTTAATCAGTGAGCGAGTTTCTTTCAAATTGTAAGCGGCATTCAGTGTGTCCATCACTGCCATCATGCCCATGGAGGCAGACCAGAGGGAGGCGACGATTCCAATAGACACCTTGAGCGGTCCGCCTGATTGGATGATCTCGTTGAACGTCGAGGCGATGAGCTCGAACGCGGGGGCAGCAAGAAACTTTGCCAACACTCCGAACAGCAGCGCTCGTCCTCGATCGGCGATGCCGAACACACTTAGACTGGCAATCACACAAATGAGGAAAGGGAAAAGAGCCAGGAAGAAGTAGTAGGCGAGTTGAGCGGCGCGCCCGAAAACATCATCCGCGCGAATTTCTGCCCACGTCCGCTTTGCGATCTCGGTTAACGAAACACCCCTGAGGTGTGACAAGCCGGGCAAGGCGAGCGCTCCAGGGCAATACCGCGCTGATTGAACTGTCGGCGCGTGTGAACGATACATACAATCGGGTGAAGACTGCAATCCTGAGCGAATTCAATGGGTTGGCCTAATTCTTGGTAGGCAGGCGCCCGAAATGCGAAGAGTCACGCGGCTTTTTCCGCCAAGGGCAGCCAGACTTGAAAGCGGGTATCGCCGGGTTGGGAATTGACCTGAACATTGCCCCGGTGTTTTTTGACGATGCGCTGAACGGTGTCTAGGCCGAGCCCCGTGCCTTCGCCGACACCCTTGGTCGTGAAGAAAGGCTCGAAGATGTGCGGCAGGACGTCCGGCTTGATCCCGGGGCCGTTGTCGCCGATCTCAACGAGGACGCAATCGTCCTCGCGATAGGTTCGAATCCGAAGCTCACCCTTCCCTTGCATTGCGTCGATGGCATTGTCGATGAGGTTCGTCCACACCTGATTCAACTCGCTGCCAAACGAATTTACGAGAAGAGGTATGCACCCGTAGTCGCGCTTGACGGCGACTCCGTGCTTCAGCTTATGGTTCATGATCGTGAGTGTGTTTTCGAGGCTCTTCACGATATCCACATTCTGCAGGGGATTCTGGTCCATGAAGGTGTATTCCTTGATGGCACGAACCAGATCCGATATTCGGGCGATGGCATTTTCGATTTCATTCAGCAAAGTTCCGACTTCGACAGACGCCGCAATTCTTACGAGAGCGGCCCGTGCGGTGTCCGCATCGAGCGTCGCGAACAGTGATTCGAGCGCCTCTGGCTTAACATTTTTTCGAGCCAAATCAGCGGCCAACTGCCACAAATCGCTTTGCCCATGACTGCGCAACAGGGAATCGATCCGCTCTTCGAGATCGCTGATGGCCAACGGATCGGAAGGAACTTCCTCGTGCTGGACGAGCGAGGCTTCAAGCCTTTCGATCTCGGATTTTTGCGCTGTGCTGAGTTCGCGGCTCCCGAGTTCATGGCTAGCATCCTTGATTCGCTTTAGAAGTTCACGCAATTGGCTTGTGGCTCGTTTGGCGGCTGATGCGGGATTGTTGAGTTCGTGGGCGAGGCCGGCGGAAAGTTTGCCCAGCGATGCCAGCCGATCGCGCTGCTGCTCGCGCCGCGTGGTCTCGCGGATCCTATCAGCCATCAGGCCGACCAATCGCTGGGTCAACTCCGGCATCCTGTAGGTGAGTTCGGTGAACAGGGACGCAGGAAAGCGAACGACGCGGCCGTCCGTCAATGCTCGAATTCCCACGGTGAACTGCTTCATTCGAGAAAACGGCAGGACGCCTGTTACGAGACCGGGACTTATCGGGAACACCATCGTCTCGCCGCCCAGTTCGCCGCGCGCCTGTAGCTGTCCCTCGAGGATGACAAACATTGAGTCGGCTGGATCGCCTTCACGAAATGGCGTGTCCCCTGCTTTGAGGTGGATTTCTTCGGAGTGGGCAATGAACCAGTCCAATTGGTCATCGGGAATACCTGCGAAGGCTGGAACTGCCAACAGTTCTGATTTTTCGACCATTTAGACTTTGCTCAGATATTGATGGATGAATTGCACCGCGACCGATCCCTCGCCGACACCGGAAGCAACACGCTTTACGGAGCCGTGACGCACGTCTCCTACGGCAAAAATACCCGGTACATTAGACTCAAGCAGAAACGGATCGCGATCGATGGTCCAACCTTTCGGACGCTGTCCTTCGCGTACCAAATCGGGACCGGTGAGAATGAAGCCGCGTTCGTCCCGCTCAATGAGGTCGCCTAGCCAATCGGTGCGCGGCAGCGCCCCGATAAAAATGAACATCGAGTTAGCCGCCACACGCTCGACCTTGCCGGTGTCTGAGCAGAGAAACGAAATCTCTTCAAGATGCGTTTCGCCGTGAGCTTCGTAAACGCTGGCCTGGGGCCAAATCTGAATGTTCGGAGTCTCTTTCACCTGGTCGATCAGATATTGCGACATCGTGCTGGACAAGGATCCACCGCGTACCACGATGACGACGCGTTCAGCGTAGCGGGCGAAATTCATGGCGGCCTGTCCTGCCGAGTTCGCGCCGCCGATTACATACACGGTTTCACCCTTGCACGAAAGGGCTTCGGTTGAACCGCCGCCGTAGTACACACCGGCGCCTTGCAGGCGATCAATTCCGGGCGCCTCAAGCCTGCGCCACTGCACTCCGGTGGCGATCATGAGTGCATGGCAGGAGATCTCATTTCCGTCCGCCAGCTTGATGATCCGATAGGGGGCCTCCGTGCGGACATTGAGGGCTTCTTGGGGCGAAAGGATCTCGACGCCAAATCGCTGTGCTTGAACAACCGCGCGGCGGGCCAGATCGCCTCCGCTGAGTCCGGTGGGGAACCCTAGATAGTTTTCGATGCGCGAGCTCATTCCGGCCTGCCCGCCCGGTGCCTCCCTTTCGATGATGACGGTGTGCAATCCCTCGGACGCACCGTAAACGGCAGCGGCCAGCCCGGCGGGCCCTCCGCCGACGATGGCGAGATCGTAAAAGCTTGTTTGAGCGCGAGTCCGCAACCCAACTCTTTGAGCGACTTGGGCAGGCATGCTCTCCAGAAGCTTCGTTCCATCTGGGAAGAGCACGATAGGTAGACTCGAAGCCTCCGGCCCGAGCACGTCCAGCAGGCGTTTCGTTTCCGGGTCATTGGCGGAGGCTTCGACGTCGATCCATTGGTAGGGAACGCGATTGCGAGCGAGGAAGTCTCGCAGTTCGTAGGATTGGCGCGACCAGCGGGTGCCGAGCACGCGGATCCCTTCGAAGGTTGGTTTGTAAGAAGCGCGCCAATCATCGAGGAGGTCATCCAACTGCGGGTACAGGTGTTCCGAGGGAGGATCCCACGGCTTCATAAAGAAATAGTTGATGTTGGCCTGATTGATGGCGGCGATCGCGGCATTGGTGTCGGCGTAGGCTGTCAGAAGGGCGCGCTTCGCATCGGGAAAAATGCGCATGCCCTCCTCCAGAAATGCGACGCCATCCATGTGCGGCATGCGCTGATCGGCAAGGAGAAGCGCGACGCTATCATTCCGCAGCTTCAATTGCTTTAGGAGGTCTAGCGCGCCTTCGGGGGAATCGCTTCCAATAACGCGATAGTCGGCGCCGTACTGCGACCGTAGGTCCCGTTCAATTGCGCGCAACACATCTGAGTCGTCATCTACACTTAGAAGGATTGGCTTGGCCATGATAAGTCCGCCCGGATCCGCCGATTAGATTCTAGGCCTTCGACGGATTTAGACAAGATCAGATGATGAAAACCTGCTTTGGTCGCAAAGGAATTTCGGGAGGAGCGGTTTTTTTTGTTTTTCGGTGTTACCGGGACACCCAAGAACAGTGTCCGGCAAACGAGCTACTTGATGAAGGGCGACGGAGGCTACGGGACGGTGACCGAGACCGGATTTGAATAAGGACTCTGAACGTTGCTCGAGTTTACGGATGTAACGACGTAATAGTAGGACTGCCCTGATTGGACGGTGTTGTCTGTGTACGTTGTGGTCGATACGGGTGTCGCGTTGAGGGCTGTGAATGGCCCCGCGGATGCCGCCCCACGGAATACATAATAACCAACGACACCGGACGATGCGCTCGCATCCCACGTCAATACGGTGGAGTAACTTGCCGGAGGAGGTTGCACGCCCGTGCCGGAGAGAGCGATTGCAGCGGAGGAGTCTGTCGCATTCGTAGTGAACGTAACACTTCCCGTTACGGTCGCGGCAGAAGCTGGCGTGAACGTAACGTTCAGTGTTGCACTTTGCCCCGGGTTCAACATGAGACCGTTTGATGCGCCGGTAGCATTGAATCCCGCGCCCGAAACGCTGACGCCCGAGAATGTAATCGCGGAAGCGCCAGTGTTTGAGAGCGTAAACGACTGAGACGCACTTGTTCCAACGTTTACGTTACCGAAAGCAAAGCTTGTCGCGTTCAGCGACAGCTGACCCTGCGCGGTCGTCACTGCTGCCGTCGATCCTGAATTCGAATTTGTTGACGACGGAGTGACGCTGATCGCGCTGACCTTGGGCCAATTAGCGGAGCCAGGGATGAACTGGACGGTGATCGCCCCGTTGCTGACCGTCACCGGAAAAGTCTTGTCAATGGCAGTCAGAGGCGCACCGGCAGCAGCGACGATGTCGAAGTTCGTCAAAACTTGCGTGCCGTTGATAGTCACGCTGAAGATGCGTTGGCCCGGAGAAGCGAAATAAATTTCCGCAAACTTCAGAAGGACATTGTAATTTCCATTCGGAACCGGGAACTGATACGAGAACGCGCCATAGCGTTCCGTCTGATACAGAGTGGGATCAGGCGTGTTGCTGATGGAGCTGGTCGTACTGTAAACGTTGCCGCCGCTGAAATCGGTGTCCGCGCTCCACGTCTGTCCGAGCGAGTCCGTGTAGGCCTCTCCGCCAGCGTTTACAAAAAATGATGTCGGAGCAGTGGTGGAGCTGCTCGGAGTTGAGGCGTTTCCTTCCGTTATCTGAATGGCACTGACTTTTGGAAAGTTGGCGGAGCCAACGATGAATTGGATGGCGATCGTCTCGTTGGTAACCGTCACAGGAAATGTTTTGTCGATCGCGGTGAGAGGGGCGCCGGCCGCGGCCACAATGTCGAAATTCGTCAGCACCGGATTACCATTGATAGAGACGCCAAAAATGCGCTCACCAGCAGACGTGAAATAAATTTCCGCAAACTTGAGCAGGACATTGTAGTTTCCGTTCGGAACAGTGAACTGATACGAGAATGCGCCGTAGCGTTCCGTTTGGTATAGAGCGGGGTCCGGCGTGTTGTTGATTGTGCTGGTGGTGCTATAGATGTCGCCACCTGTGAAGCCGGTGTCGGCGGTCCAAGCTTGCCCCAGAGAATCCGTGTAGGCTCCTCCCCCGGCGTGCACTCGGATCGGCAAGGAAGATGGCGCCGTGGTCCCAGCCGTTACTGCAATGGCGCTCACCTTGGGGAAGTTAGCTGAGCCCGTGATGAACTGGACGGTGATCGTCCCGTTGGTAACCGTGACGGGAAAGGACTCGTCGATCGCGGTCAAAGGGCCGGTGGCAGCTACGATGTCGAAGTTCGTCAGAACCTGAGTGCCGTTTATAGCCACATTGAAGACGCGTTGTCCCGGGGAAGTGAAATAAATTTCGGCAAACTTCAGCAGGACGTTGTAGCTTCCGTTTGGGACAGGGAACTGATAGGAGAATGCGCCGTAACGTTCCGTTTGGTACAGCGTGGGATCCGAAGTGTTGCTAATGGGGCTGGTGGTGCTGTAAACCTGGCCACCACTAGAATCGATGTCGGCGCTCCAGACTTGCCCTTGCGAATCAGTGTAAGACGGTCCGCCGGCGTTCACTCGAATGGGTGTGAATGTGGTGGCGGAAGCGGACTGTGTAAAAGCGATTGCGGCAAGGCCGATGCAAGCGAGAAATATCTTAGCTATTAAACTTCGAGACGTCATTGGGCCGGCCTTGGTTGGGTTGTCGCATACCCGCAACGTACAAGGACCGGAAATTTGGGGCGACTGGCCGACAGTTCAAGTTCGGTACAGGTGTGGAATTGGCTGGTTAGGGTTCAAAGACTGTACAGCTGAACAGGATAGCGATTGGCTGAATGTGGCCGTCATCGGGCAGGGCGCGCCTGCCATCGCACCTTGATCGGTATCGGCTGGGCAGACCTCTTGGGATTGCCTACTCTTTTGAAACGATGAAAAGGCGCTGCTCTTAGCGAGGTTTTTCCTACTGTGTTTACGGAGGGATCGTTTCGTCACGCCCAGCTTATCTGCGTGATACGATCGAGCTGAGGACACATGCGCTTTCTATTTCTTGCTCTGGCTTTCTTTTTTGCAATTGTCTGGATTTTCGCGTTCTTGCTTTTTCACGTAGCCGCGTTCTTTGTCCACGTATTTCTGATTCTCGCGCTGGTTTTTTTGGTCGTCCATTTGTTTCGGCCGCGCAGAGCCTGACCGGCGTTCAGCGGCCACGATTTCGACTTTGGCGCGCCGTTCGGGTCAGCCCTAATCAATGGCAGGCGATCTTGCGGATTTCAGGCGATCCTGAAACCTGGACTTTTGGATCGTAGGTAACCGTGCATTCTGAAATGTTTTGGGGAAGCTTCTTTGTCAGGACTACGCGTGTGGACGAATAGCGGCAGGTTAGCCAAATGCCGCCCGGTGAATCGGGCTCAAATTTCCATGTCGCATAGGCCAAACCATTGCGAACTGTCCAGCGGTCATATTTTAGGCTCGCGTCTTCAGACGGGGGGCCGCTGAAGAAAGTGAGCGCGGCCAAACTGCTCGCAGAATGATCGTCGCTAGCCGCCCAGCCACTGGGAGCGTTCTCAATCTTTTGGTCAACAGAAATGGATTGCGGGCAATATTTGTCTTGAGCAAGGCACGTCGAGGTGCCCAGTGTCAAAATGATGAGGGCGAGCGCGTTGAAAATCCAAGTGACCTGCATTCGGGGCAGTATACAGTCGCGATCCGCGCGATCCTCCCGAGTTCGGTTTATTTTCGGTCTCCTATCTCAAAGGGCAGGGTCTCAGTCGAATGGCGGGGCACAAACCGCGGAAACTGGATAACGAAAACGGTGCCTGCTTCCGAAGTGGATTCCACTGCGACCGAGCCTTCGTGGTCGTGCAGAATTCGGCTTACGATAGCCAGGCCCAAACCGGTGCCATTTGCCTTTCCAGAGCTGACGAAGGGATCGAACAGGTTGGCGCGAATTGCTGCGGGTATGCCGGATCCGTTGTCGGAAATGCGGACACGGAAGAAATCCGCGGACGACATCACGTCCACGCTGATGCGCCCCTGATCGGGTTGTGTCGCCTCGCACGCATTTAGCAGCAAATTGAAAAATGCCCGTTCCATTTTCTTCGGATCGAACGTTCCATCCATTTCACCTGTAGCGCCGATCGCGATTTTTCGATTTCTCATTTCGGGTACCAGTAGGACAGCGTCAGCGGCGCGACGGATAGTTTGCTCGAGGTTGGCGGGAACTGCCGAAATCGTCGTGCTCTCTCTGGCCAACTCGCGCAGGGAATCGAGAAGGTCGATCATTTGATTCGAGGCGGCCTGAATCTCACCGTAGACTTCGTCTTTGTTCATTTTCAGCTTGTCTGCTTCGTGCAAAAATTCGGCGTTGGCAACGACGGCAGCCAAGTAGTGGCGCAAATCGTGTGAGATGGAACTCGCCGCTCGGCCGAGCGCGGCGACTCGCTCAGCTGCGAGGGCGCGCTGCTGGGAAAGCAGCACGTCATCGCGCATTTTGGAGAAAGCCTGCCCGAGTTCGGCGACCTCGCTGCTTCCACGCGGCTCGACCGAATAGGTGTAGTCTCCCGCTGCAAGCGCGCGAACCCCGGAGACCAGATTTTCGAGCGGCCGAGTGATCGTGCGCGAGACAAAACTTAGAAGGAACCCGCCCAAAAGCAACGTCGAGCCGCCAAGAACGAAGATGATGCGATTGAGACGGCTGATAAATGCGTTGGCCTGCCGCTCGGAAACCAGCGCGTAGCAGGTCACTGGCACCGGAGGTCCACTGTGAATCAAAACGGCCGCGGCTTGATATTCGTCGGATCCCAATGCGAGTTCCTGTGGCGGGGCTCCAGGCTCGACAAGGCTCTCGTTCACAGCGCTTTGCAGCTCGATTTCGTCGCGAGGGGAAAGTGTAGAGGCGATTATTTTATTCTTGGCAGCGAGAGCGATTTGGCTGCCCACTGTAACTGCAAGTTGCTGCGCGAGCTTTGAATCCACACGGTATCCGACAGCAAGGATTCCGAGTTCCCTCTGATCCGTTTGCGTGCCGGCAGTAATCGAGCGCAGAAACACGCGATAGAGCTGGTCGTTGGCATACCACCAGGCGGAATCTTCGCCTTGTTCGAGCGACCGGTTTAGGTCGTTCTGGGCAATCGCAGGAGTCCATCCTCGAGTCGTGACGTGAAAGCCGAGAACGTTGCCCTGCGGAGTGGCCAGGAGAAAGAGATCGCTGCCCGACAGTCTCCAGAAAGGCTCGGACGCGTCCTGGATGGTCAGCTCGTGACTTGTGGTCATCAGAGCTTTGAGGGTAGGCAGCTCCGCGAGAAGAGCCGCTGTCCTCGAGAGCTCGATTTCGCGCTCTTGTTGAACGTTTTCGAAAGCGCGCAGGGAGGCGGTCGTACTTTCGTGGACCTGGCTCGCGATTTCAGACCGAACGGAGTGGCGAACTATGAAAAGTAGTCCACCCGTGAGGACACAAATAATAAGAAGGGTAGCGACCAGCAACTGGGTTCGTAATCGCAGCCCTGCCATCGCGCTTGTCTCAGGTTGCCGCTAGTTTCCTTGCTGACGCGCTGAATTTACCTGAATGAACTTATAACCCGCGCCATGCATAGTCAAAAAATAACGCGGGTTTGCAGGATCCGGTTCGAGCTTTCTCCGCAAACGAAGGACGTGATTATCGACTGTGCGGGTGTTCGGGTAATTGTCATATCCCCAGACTTCATTGAGCAATTCTTCGCGCGAAATGACGCGATCGGGAGAGCCCGCAAAAAACTTCAGTAGCTTGAACTCTTGAGCCGTCAACGTCACCCGCCGCCCGGACCGCGTGGCTTCCATACTGGTGAAATCGACTTCCACGTCGCCGAACGCGAACAGCTCGTGCCGCACGGCCTCCCGTCCTAGAGTTATCGCGCTCGCAGCAACCGCGCCCGAACGACGCATGGCGCGGCGGACGCGGGCCAGAAGCTCGCGTGGGCTAAAGGGCTTGGTTACGTAGTCGTCGGCCCCCAACTCCAGAAGAAGCACCTTGTCTTCTACTTCGGCATTGGCGCTTAGGACGACGATCGGAACGGCTGCGGCTTGGGCCTTGAAAGCGCGGCACAGCTCTTTGCCTGGGAGACGCGGCAGCTTCAAATCCAACACCACCACAGCGGGAGCCTGCTTGCGGAAGCTTTCGAGCCCAGCGACGCCATCGGGGGCAATCTCGACCTGCAATCCGTCCGATTCGAACAGGCGTTGCAGGGTCCGCTGCATCGGCCGGCTATCTTCGACAACCAGTACCGTGTCCATTTGCCTTCGCTCGGCTGCGCGCGGCAGCCTGGGAACCTCAAGTCTGTAAAGCGGAGAGCCAGAGAAAAAGGGTTCCTAATGATAGCGCGCGCGGTTGAGCGCATCAATCGCAGGCCTAGCGCGCTCCTGCTCTCGCCTCCGCTCGCACGGATAGAAATCTTAGCGATTTCTTGTCACTAGCTGGTCCGTAGGATGTCACAAGCTTGTAAACTCACCTCCTTCTCGCCCAGGCATTTCCTTGCCGGCACGGACAGAACCAGACCCTGTAACTCGCTGTAAGACCGAAATTTACAACTAGTTGACAAACTGCTGACAAGCCCGTGGCAAATCGTTTTTTGCGGTGTGCCAATGTGTCACTGCGATCTGGTGATCAAAGCAGGGTCGGATCCAAGTCTCGGGCCCATTCAGCCGATTCCAGCGGGACGGCCCGAAGCCGTGCTCATCGGAAAAACGCGAGGTACGCAGGTGAGAGACACAGCAAAAGCAGATTTAGAGACGCCAGCGGGTGGCATGTCCGACGCGGACGCGATTCGGCTGGCGCAAGCCGGCGATGCCAAAGCCTTCGAGCACCTCTACAAACGGCATCGCCGCCGAGTGTACGCCCTTTGTTTACGAATGGTGAATAACCAGACAGAGGCCGAAGACCTGATGCAGGACGCGTTCCTGCAATCCTTCCGAAAGATACAGACATTTCGTCAGGAAGCCGAATTCTCAACGTGGCTGCACAGGCTGACCGTCAACACCGTGCTGATGCGGTTTCGCAAGAAATCTCTGGTGGAGCGCTCAATCGAGGAGATGACTGAGCACGACGAACAATCCGACAGGCCTCGGCGCCAGTTTGGGAGGCCTGACTTAAGGCTAACTGGAACGATCGATCGTCTTGGGTTGCAAAACGCTATCGAGCAACTTCCGCAGGGATACAAGGCCATGTTCATCCTGCACGATGTGGAAGGGTATGAGCATACGGAGATCGCGAAGCTCATGGGGTGTTCCGTTGGGAATTCAAAATCGCAACTTCATAAAGCCCGCCTGAGGATGCGCAAGCTGCTTCGAGGGAAAGCCCGCAATTCCAACCACAATATGGATAACCCTGGGTCGCCATCGATGTCCCGCAAGCAGGTTCGATTAGAACCGCTGAAAGCGTAACGTTCGCACTCGATCGAATCAAACCGAAATTTAGCGATCTGGGCAGGAGTCATCTTCCAGCACGTCCCCCCAAGCGAGGCCCGTCCTCCCAACGGGCCTCCCCCTCCTCAAAATGAAGGCCAGCGTCGGCAAATTGCCGCACAGCTCCTCAAATTTCTACACAAGTTGGCAAAGCAAAAAACGAGGGAACAGATCAGCGGCTTAAGTATGTGGAGGGCGGAGGCGGCACGTAATCCTGGCCGTATTTGTTCTTGTGGGCCGAAGTAAAGTTGGGATTTTCGACGACATGGATCAAATCGAGCGAACGGTCCGAGTCGGATATGACCACGGTTCGCGCGAGCGTCCTAAGATCCTGCGGCAAGCTACGCTCGTACCAGACGTGCAATTCGTAGCGGCCGTCGGGAACGTCGTGCATCACGAGATGTCCCGACCGATCCGATACGGCGAAGTAGCGTGTTTCGACAGCGACGACGACTGCGCTCATCTCTGGATGGATGTTGCAGAAAAGATAACTGACGCCCGGTCGATCGAAGCGGACGGTGCGCGTTGTGCCGGCCTCGTACAGACCCAGGTCAAATCGCTTCCCATCAAACAGCGAAAAAATGTTGTGAAAAAACGGATCTTTGTTAGGGAAATCGACTTCGGTTCCGACTTCGACGGCAATTACGTGCGGCTCAAAAGTCTTGTTCCGTTGCACGATGCGGGGACGTTGCTCTGGAGTGGTAAGCGGGATCGAAGCCGGTCTGGCCCCGTTGGATGGAATCAGCCAGACGACTACGTCGGATGCATCCGCGCTCCTGGGTTTCGACGAAGGATGCGTTTCCGTCTCACGCGCTACGACAACCACATCGCCCGTCACAGGACGGGGCTCCGGAAGTGTCGGCCGCATTGCCAGCGGGAAGAGAGCGGCCGCTAGAATCCAAGCCCATTTTGAGAGTTGCGCCACCGTCTTTCACCGGAAACAGATTACCCTAAAACAGGTATCCCAAACTTAGCGTGACGTGATTTGCGGAATCCGATCCATTATCGAGCTGGAACGTTTGGAGACGGCGATACTCAGCTGAAAACAGGATATCGGATCGCAGCTGATATATAAAGTTTACGAACGGGCTCCAGTTCTTGGAAATTAAAGTTCCGTAATAAGATGAGGTCTGTGGAAAACGCCTGAGCTCGCCGGCAAAGGGGTTATCGAGCCCCACGGCGCCATTCACCTCGAGTTTCTCAGTAGGCTTGAACTTGAGCTGCGTCCAGCCGCCCATCGAATCGAGGCCCCTCACGGTGCTTGCCGGTTCGTAGAAGGCGCCCGAAAACAGCACGTCCTGACCGAAGGCTCCAGAAAGACCGCCGACCGCGCGGCCTCTATAGAACTCCCCGGTGAATTCGAAAAATTTTCCCAGCGGCAGCGTCAAATCGGTCGTTCCAGCCCAACCGTCGACATCTCTGCTGAAGCCCCAGTTCTGGCGTCCGTAGTATCCACCCGCGCCAATGGTCACATCCTGATCGAGTGCCCGAAAGTGCCATGCGGCTCGGGTGGCATAGGCTGGCTGTCCCGACTGCTCGCCCCACGTGGCTGACCGTGCGTAGCTCGTAAACGGGGGCTCGCCCGTCAGTGAATCTAGGATTCCGCCTTGAAGCAAAATGCTTGAATTGTCTGTAAGCACAAAACGATGTTCAACACGGACCTGCGGCGTCCAGCTCCACAAGTTGCCGGCGTAGGCGAGAGGCGGCACTGCGAGCGAAGCCAACGAGGTCGGCGCTAGAGGAGCGAAGAACAACGTATCCTGCCCCGCAACGATACTCGTGTTCGTCCAATCCAGGCGAATCGTTCCGGTTCGCAGACGCACGATTCCGAACGAGGTTCCATTCGAGACATAGGGAAAACCTCCAGCGAAGTCGAACCTGAGATCAGCGCTCGTGTGCGCGCCCGCCACATCCGGCCCAAAAGCCTCGAGTCCGATTTGAGACTGCCGCAGAGATGCGCCGAAAGTGCCCGCGGACTCGAGTGACTCGAACGGGGTCGCTATTTGTGGAACGTCCTGGCTGTCGACGGTTCCTCGGTTCGCGAAGACGTTCATCAGCACGATTCCTGAAAGACGGAGGCGATATTTCGATGCGCTCTCCACTTTCGTCTGGCTCTGTTCGCTGATTTTTGTGTCCATCAGCTGTTGATTTTCTTCCAAGGCGGAAAGGCGCTGCTCAAGGGTCTGGTTTTGGGCGTCGCCCTCTTGCGAGACGAAGGAAATCGGTGGCGTCTTGGAGGTTGCCCCGGACACAACAGCTGCCGCACCGGGATTCGACGAGGCAGAGACGCTTGCCTGTGAGGGTGTCTGGCCAATCGCTCGTTCTAGTTCGCTGCGAAGTTCCCGTGTTTCAGCGCTTGCTTGCTGCTGATCCGCGCGCAACTGTTGTATCTGCGCCGTCAGCGAATGAACTTCGCCCTGGAGTTCACGGACAGCGTCCGCCAACGCCTGCACCTCTTGAGCGGAAGTCGATCGAGATGCCTCAGATGCAGTGCTGGGCTTATCTTCACCTCGCGCCCAGCCTGCGCACAAAAACAGGACGCATCCGATCACGCAAAGCTTGGTGCATCGAGTCATACTAATGTCGCTTACCACGATCGCCTCCTTCTGCACATGAGGTGGGCCGGACCTGCTTCCAAGATTGCCTGGCTTGGCGCCTACACTGGAACCACGCGGCGCCCGCTCGTAAGGGCAGAGAACCGCCTCAGAGGGTAGCAAACGTCTATACGGCATCCATGACAAGAATTCTCGGGAGCCTGGCGAGGGCCAAAAGTCCTGGCAATGGAAATGGGAAAGAAATGAGACTGCGGGCGAGCCTGACCTCGATACTATTGAAAAGAAAGGGCTGCAGCGCAACTAGGCCGCCTAAGCGGCCCGAAAATCTGGACTTGCGCGTACTAGCATCAGGGTACCAGCGGAATGGGTCGCTTCAGCTAGTGTGAGCAGCCTGGCGTGGAAATACGCTTCTCTTGTAGCGCTGAGAGGAGCTTAAAGTGAACCACGAATCATCGGCCCAGCCAAAGCCGGGACAGTCGAAATCGCAAGCGCCATCAAGCCCGTCTTCGAACGGAAATACTTCTTCGGAAACAATGGAAAAGGTTGATTCGTTCGAAATCGCTCGACGACAATTCTTTCAAGGCAAATCGTCCAAGAACTAGGCTCGGATCGGGCAGATTTGGTTTTGCGCGATCGCGCTCCGCTGGTCGAAAGGTGCGCCCGGCGGCACGTTTGTGGCTCTAGCGCACTCCTATTTCCGCTTTCCAAAGTTACAGTTTTCACCCCATTCTAACCGCCCCATTCGGCGATATTTAATTCTTGGTGGAGTGCATGAACTGAACTAGGACGTTCACTGTGGACAGCTCGAACCCTCTCTCGCGAAGGAAGTTTTTAGAAGTAGGAGCAGCAACGGGTGCTCTAGCGGGTACAACATTTCGTCAGCAGCGCCAGGACACCGAGAAAGCTGAACAAGATAAGAGCAGTTCAAATCCAATTGGTCCCGACAATGCCGATCTTCACGCTCAAAATATCGACTCGGTAACTCCTCCACCGAGCGATCACGCCAACGTAAAACCTTTCAAATACCCATTCACGCTTTCCCATAAGCGCACACAAGAAGGCGGCTGGGCCCGGCAAGTCACTGTTGAAGATCTCCCTGTTTCGAAGACGATTGCGGGCGTCAATATGCGTCTGACGGCGGGCGGAATTCGCGAGCTCCACTGGCACGCGGCTGGCGAGTGGTCGATCATGCTCTACGGTTCGGCTCGTATCACCTGCTTTGACCAATACGGTAAGCCCTTCGTCGATGACGTCAAAGAAGGCGATCTCTGGTTCTTTCCCACAGGTTATCCGCATTCGATTCAGGGACTGGCGCCCGACGGATGTGAGTTCCTGCTCGTTTTCGACGACGGAAGCTTTTCGGAATACGATACCGTATTGCTCGCGGACTACACGGCTCACACGCCTCCGGGCATTCTCGCGAAGAATTTTGGCGTATCGAAGCAAGCCCTACGGAAATTGCCGCCTGGTGAGCTATACATCTTTCAGGCTGAATTGCCGACAGGTTCGCTCGAAGACGACCGGCGCGCAGCCGCGAGAAACGTCGAGCTTTCCAAGGAGAATTTTTCGTTTCGCATGATGCAGATGCCGGCGACACACAAAACCGCAGGCGGCGAGGTTCGAATCGTCGACTCGAAGGTGTTTCCGGTTTCCAATTCCGTGGCTGCTGCACACGTGATCGTGCATCCAGGGGGATTGCGCGAAATACACTGGCACCAGAATGCGGACGAATGGCAGTACTACGTTACCGGAAAGGGCCGCATGA
>Ga0187783_10000348_pt1 | contig 33978 bp, 25 predicted proteins | sample 1015_SJ02_MP02_2_FD_132471 | JGI IMG/M metagenome (GOLD analysis project Ga0187783, IMG submission 132471) | Tropical peat soil microbial communities from peatlands in Department of Meta, Colombia - 1015_SJ02_MP02_20_MG | ecosystem: Environmental > Terrestrial > Soil > Wetlands > Peat | place... | reverse complement strand
GGTTCGATCCGCGAGATCACCAGCCAGCGCTTTGCGCACCAAGCGGTCGATCGAAGCGAGGAAGGCAGCTAGCGTTTTGCCGGAGCCCGTGGGCGCTGCGATCAAAGTGTTGCGTCCGGCCACAATATGCGGCCATCCCAACTCCTGCGGCTCGGTGGGCGTACCAAACCGACGGACAAACCAATCGGTTACCAGCGGATGCGCCCATTGAAGAGAGGAGGGAAGCGAGGACATTGCATTTAATTTTAGCTGCCGCGCTGGATTTTCGCAAAATATTCGCCTGCGACGGAAGGGCCTTAAGAGTCAGGGGGTAGCAGGAAACAGGGCCATGTTGATCGCCATCAACATTACGCTGCTCACAGCAGAGGGCGCCTGCTCCCACGGTTGCGTCGGCGGATGTTTAAGGCTCGGGTCGATGATCTTGAAAGTACGAGCGATGGCACAATCCGACGCAAGGTGGGGCGTCACGATTCGCGAGAAGATTCGCAATGTAGTCCTTCGACAATCAGGCATTACCCAACAGCATCCCGCCGGAGACCGGCCTTCTCATCTCATGGACTAGTGAACGACTCAGGACTGAGAGGACGCTCACTGGACCTTGAGCGTTAGAGGAATCGATTCATTCACACCGTTCAGCTTGGCTGTGACCGTGACGGCGTAGGTCCCTGCTGGCGTGCTACCCGAGCTGCCGCCCCCAGTGCTGCCTCCACCGCCCCCACACGAGCACACCAATACCAGCAGTAACCACGGCAGCAATCCGACATACCGTCGTAATGACAACCCTACATTCCCGTTTCCGCCCACAATGACTAACCCCAACAGACCTAGCGAGCGCAAGTTGGTTCGAAATCCAGTAGGTTCCCGACGGTGGGCTAAGCGCATAATGTTGCTGAGGTAGTCCCGATGCACACTTCCGCACAGTGCGCCCGATGCGAAGGAAGCTGGAAATGTCGCGAGTGCAATGGCACGGGCACGAATCCACATCTGAATTCGTAGACCCCAAGTGTCCTGAATGCTCGGCAACCGGCAGGTGCAATCCATGCGATGGTGCCGGCGAATCCTCAATCGCATTGCCTCTTTATCGAGGGAGTCTGCTGAAGCACGGGATACTTTGGGCGGGAGTCGTCCTTGCGGTGTGGTGGGTTGCTGTCTTGCTGTTTGGCAGAAGTCGGTTCTATGGTCTGGTGGTGATTTTGATTTGGACCGTGTGCTTGTGCCTGATCCTGTATTGCAACGCTAGACGACACGAACGTCCGAGACTTTGCTGGTCCTCAAGCCCAGTGGACGATGCCGCCATCTGTCCAAAGCTAAAACGTTACCCAGAGCGCAGCTGAAAGCACTGGGAGCGATAAGGTCCTCCCCCCATCAGAAGGCATCGGATTGCAGCGATGGAAATGACTCTCGCGACACGCATCAGACGTGCGAGCTTCAACGGAAAGGCTGGTCTGGTACATCTGGCAACACGCCAAGTCCGATAACCGACATACGCCCAGATGTTCCGTAAAACCGATCTCGGAGGGATCAGGTAAGAAAGCCATTGCTGCGCTTTTGGGGTGCACCGAATTCCTCTAGTTGACCTTGAATGGGCGAAAGCAGACCCTGGTACTACCTCCCTGAAGATTCAGAGGGTGGGGCAGCAATCGCCATGCGGACTCGAGCGCAATGAGACCCGAACCCGCGATCACGAACTGCGCCGTTCCTCGCGCGGCAATCAGAAGCTGGGGCGGCCAGCCATTCTCCACGACCACATCAGAAACGAGGTTGAAGTGAGGTCAATGGCAGGCTCGGTGGTACTAAACGACTGCATGTTGTCCCTGTACACGGTTGTCTGCGAGGGGTCGTACTTCCCGTTGTTGCCGTTGAAGATTGCGAAGGTATCGAATCCGTGCGCCGGACACGATTTCATTCCGGACACAAAACCGGATGACACGAAACCAGCCGGCCCTTCCGTGGCCGCACCCCACAGTATCGGCGTGCCGCCCGAAGTGCCATCGAGTGCTCCCGCCAAGTTTGCCACCTGGTGTTGAATGCAATTGGGGAAGGTGCTCCCATCTCCGACAATAAATGACGACCCCCAGGCATTGGCGCCCAAAATGTTCGCCAGCCATCGCTGGGAATAGATATCGTAGATCTTCGACCGGGTAAGGTAGTAGGCTTCGCTCGCCATCACTGCCAGGCCGGCACCATGCGAGGTGGTATCGCCATAATTCCAATGGTAGCCGAAGCCCCACGCGTCGGTCCCAGCCTGACGCATGGCGGTTTCGACCTGATCCAGGAGCTGCCGTCGAATTCTCGATTGGGAAACCGCCAGACCCGCCGGATCTCCCGCCATGGAGAGCGCGCGATAGAGTTCGAAGTGCGCCAACCCGCTTACGTCATATAGGTTGAGCGTATCGCTGTTCCCGGAGTCATAGACTTCCTTAATGTAACGGTGGGCAAATTGAGCCGCTTGTCGCAGATAGTCCATGGGATCGGCGTCCACGAGTGCGGGCGGTAGATCATGGGCGGATCGAAGGGCAAAGTAAAGCTCCGTGGCACCGAGTTCCATGTCATCGTCCCACACATTCTCGGGATAGCCGTCAAATGGAATGACCGTCAATAGGCATTGGCTGCACGACCCGGAGCCCACCGCCGGAGCCGGGTCGGAAAAGGAAGTGTCCGCGAGCGCAAAAATATCTTCTGCATTCTTCAGACATTGATTCGCCAGGGCTGGGTGGGTCGTTTGATTGAGCTGGTAACAGAGTGCAAAGTCCGCAGTCAAGCGGCCCGCGAGGTTGGGGCTGATCTTCGACCCGGCGGGGCCGGCGAAGAATACGGGACGATGGCAGATGTAAAACGTGGTGAGAGGATCGCAGGCTTCTGGATCGCCGGGCTGCTGAAAATTGTCGGCGGCCTGCGGCAGGGTCCAGATGTCGTATTCCGTGATCAGGCAGAATGGAGTGGAGTAGCTTCCGCCACAGTTGCCGGTGGCGGAACTGGGGTCGCCCTCGCCGTAGTAATCCCAGTCTTGAGAGTTGTCGACCTGATAGTAGAGCGTCTTCGTACGGCTGTCCCACATCTTCATGAGCCAGTTGATCCCAAACCTGGCCTCGGCCGTGAAGTTGGACGAGGATGGCGCACCCGGCCCGCTCGCGCCCGCGTAGGAAACAGAGCGAGGAGGAGCCGGGGGATTTAGAGGCGCGCGAGAACCCATCTGATGGGGGAAATCCCGTATCCCGATCTCCATCAAAGCCACGGTATAGCTGGTCGTCTCCACGTATTTCATGTAGTCGCCGGCGTCCCACCACCCGCCCCCCGCGTTGATGTCTGGGTTGATGTCCGGAAGGTCAGAATGTACCAGAGGCGGAGCGGGCGGCACGTCATCGACAAAGTCGCTCGAGTCGAGAGGAGGGGTAAAGTAGACGCGGGCATTCGAATCTTTCAGATGTCCAGGCGCGTCCCGCAGCGCATTGGGGATGTAGTTCTGCCCGTCGCGTTCGGTTTCATAAAAGAATAGTGTGTTCAACAGCAGGCCGGCATAGAGCACGTCCTTCGAATCGACTGCAAAAGGGGGCGAGTTGGCCGGCACCGGGCCCGCCACCGAGATCGCATAGATATCTGGTCCGGGGACTGTGAAGTCGAGAGCGTAGACGTGGTAGGTGAGCTTGGCGCTGTGGCTCCAGATGCCGAGTAAGCGGCCGACGTTCTCAGCGCACCAGGCGACGCCCTTCGAGTTGATCACCTGGAAGGTCGCACCCGACTCGGGAACCGTAGACATGAGATAAGCGCGAAAAGGAGCGTTGCCGGCTTCGTATCCGGCTTGGCTGACGCGCACATAGGCAGACTCCGCCCCTGCGGCCATACTGGATGAAACCCAAGTGCAGAGCCACACGGCGGCGTACAAGAGAAAGCGCGGGCGGATCGAAGGCTGAGCTCTGGCAGGCATCAGGTTTTCCTCCTCGCGTCCTCGGCTAGCCGCCATGGACGGGGAATCTCGCTTCTTGTGCTCAAAAAACGCCCAATTTTACGCCCCAATTCCCACCGCTCGCAATGTTCGGGGAGTCCACGAAACCAGACGAACAATCCGCGCCCCGGCCCGTGTTTGCCTGCGCTGAGGTGCTTCCTGATGAATGCTAGAATCGCCTGCCATGCCCAAGAAGCAATCCGCGAGAGCCCGCGCCAAGAAGGTCAAACTTCTGTTATTCGATGTGGACGGCGTGCTCACCGATGGCAAGATTTATCTCTTCCCGGCGCCGGCCGGAATTCAGCAATCGATTGAGCAGCAAGCCTCCCGGCATGGCGGACAGGGTGGTTTCGGATTCGACAGCCAGAGCATGATCGAAGCCAAGGGCTTTCACGCCCACGATGGTGCGGGGATCTCGCTCGCCCGGCTGGGCGGCATCCGAACCGGCTTGATCACCAGGCGAATATCGGAAACCGTGGCCTTGCGGGCTCGGGATTTAAAACTCGACCATGTGTATCAAGGCATCCAGGACAAGCGAACGGTCTTTGAGGAAATCCTGCGCCAGGACGGCATCTCTTCAGCCGAAGCGGGCTTTGTCGGGGACGATGTCATTGATCTGCCGGTCATGAGAAGCTGCGGATTCGCCGTTGCCGTAGCGAACGCTCGCACCGAAGTGAAGACGGAAGCCCACTATGTAACACCCCACGGAGGCGGCGATGGCGCCCTGCGCGACGCCATTGAGTACATCCTCCGGGCGCAAGGAGCATGGCAGCGCGTGGTCAGCGAGTACATTTTAGAGAGAAGTCCGAAGAAGAGCCGCTAGCAACCGACTGCGCTCTGCCGCGTATCCCCGGTGTTCGTTCGAAATGGGAAGACCCAAAAAAAACCACCGGTTGTCTGCTTGGGGCGTGCTCGGGTCGACAACCGGTGGCCTACTGTTTCTCCTTACTCACCCTGTGTTTTCAGGAGTATTGATACGGATAAAACCCGGCGATCACCAAAAGTTGCGATTTTTCTCCGTGAATTTTCGGAATTATCTAAGTCACCAAGAAACAATAACTTACTCCGGTATCGCAGGCGGCCGGGCCGCCATCAGTTGGGTAAATCGCGCGTCGCTGCGCAGATGTTCGAACTCCGGATCCTTAAAGACGTTATCGATTCCTTTATATCCCTCTTCGAGTGCCCGTTTCAGATAGAGCAGGGAACGATCACTGTCCCCCTGCTTGGCGAAGAGTTTGGCCAGCACGTATTCAAAGTGGGCTCGGTCCTCGGGAGAGGACATTTGCGCCGAGATGCCGGCGTGGGAACTGTTTTCAAACACGCCCGGATCCAACTGAACCGCGTGGTTATAGGCGAGGGTAGCCTTTTCGAAGTCTTTCTTGGAGAAGTAAGCGGCCCCCAGGTTGCTGTAATAGGAAGCCGAATCTGGGCGAATCGTGATTGCCTTCTCGTACCATTTGATGGCGTTCTCGTATTTCTTCTGCAGGTAAAAAACCACACCCAAGTTGTTATAGGCGTCTCCGAAACCGGGATCCAGATGCGTAGCGCGCTCTAACTCTTTCTTCGATTCTTTGAAGCGTTGCAAGAAGAGCTCGGTGATTGCGCTTTTATTCCAGATTGCGGCATCGTTTTGGCCCTTGGCGAGCGCCGCGTGATAGTAGTCGAGAGCATCCAAGTAGGCTTTCTCGGCGCGCAGCTGGTCACCACGCACTTCGAGCTGCTCGCGGGACGCCGTGGGGGATGGCGGCTCGGCATGCCGTATGAGCGGCGGTGTTACTTGAACTGATTCCGGTTTGGACTGGGCTGCAAAGCAGGGCAGGACAAACAGAGTAACCACACAGAGGAGATAGTAGCGACCCATACGCTCACCTCCGGCAATGAGCGAACTCTCCCCGCGGCGCTCCGGAGTGCGAGACGGATCAGTGAGGACTTTCTGTAGTCGCCTCCGGGGGCTTCTGAGGAGGTTTCGACGACTTGTCCTCTCTAAAGATACCCGTAATCTTGTCCAAAAATCCTTTTTTCTTTTTTTCTTCGGAGTTGGGATCCTCTGAGGCGGCTTCCCCACCCGGAGGGGGGAGGGGCCTTTGTCCGCCTAAACCCAACATACGAGAGAAGAAACCCTTGATGCCCCCGGCGCTCTGGTCGCAGGTGGCGGTCGGCTCGGTACCGATGATGAAGGCCGCAGTATAGGTCTGGGGACACGCCGGGGTAGCCAGCAGGTTGGTGGTCTTGTCGAGTTCGACATCGACGACTCCGGTAGGCTGGGCGAAGGGTTTCATGTCCGAGTACTGCGGAAGGGTGGCTGCCTTTTTCATGAATTCGGCCCAGATCGGTGCTGCCGTTTGAGCGCCGCTCAGATGAAGGTCGCTGTAATCGTCAAAGCCCACCCACACGACACAGAGAAGATTGCTGGTGTAGCCGGCGAACCAGCCGTCATGAGAGCTGCCGGTCTTGCCTGCGGCGGGAGCCTGAAATCCGGCAAGGCGCACCGCGGCATATGCCAACCCGTTGTTAATCACCGCTTGCATCATGTCGGTCATGACGTAGGCCACTCGGCTATCCAAAACTGGGCGGTGTTCCGGCTTCAAGTCGGTGACGATGTCACCTTCCGCATTGCGAACTGAATTGATCAGGATGGGGGAGATTCGCTCTCCCGAATTGGCAAACACCGTGTAGGCAGACGCCATGTCTAAGGGAGTGGCGTCGTAAGCCCCCAACGCCATGGCGGGAGTCGGTTTCACCGTTGTAACCCCGGCAGATTTGGCCAATTCCGCCACTTTGTCATAGCCCACTTGCTGGGCCAAGGCGACGGTCGCGTTATTCAACGACATCGCCAAGGCGTATCTCGCGGTCACCTCACCGTGATATTCCTCTTTGTAGTTGCGCGGCTCGTAGATCTGATCGCCGTAGGCGAAGGTCGTCGGCTGGTCTTCAACCATGGAAGAAGGAGTGAACACGGGATTGGCGCCGGTAACGGCGGTATTCATCGCCGCCGCGTAAACAAAAGGCTTGAAGATCGAGCCCGTCGGACGCTTCGCCACGGCGTGATTCAATTGACTGACGCCGTAGTTTCGCCCGCCCACCAACGCCAGAACCTCGCCGGTGTGCGGATTCATGGCGACCAGCGCTACCTGTGCCTGCGGCCCGGGTTCGACCTTCGTTTCATACTTGTTTTTGCCAACTTTCGTCCGCTTGGTGCGACGCTTGGTCACCTGATCGTCCACCGACTTCATGCCGGCCTCAACCGCCTGCGCGGCCGCTTTTTGCAGGTCGGGATCGAGCGTGGTGTAAATGCGGTACGACTGCTCATTCAACTCGCGTTCGTTGAATCGACTGGTTAAGGTATCGCGGACGAGATCCACGAAGTAGGGAGCATCGCTGGCCTCCACGTTGGGCGGTGCAAGTTTCAAAGGTGTGGCCTTGGCGGCGTCGGCCGCGGCGCGAGTGATGGCGTGAGTCTCGACCATGCTGTCGAGCACCAGGTTGCGGCGCTCGAGCGCGCGATCAGGGTGACGATATGGGGACAGGTAACTGGGGCGCTGGATGATGCCTGCGAGCAAGGCTGCTTCCGCCAGGGAAATATCCTTCAAGTCCTTGTTGAAGTAGGCTCGGGAAGCTTGAGCGAATCCGCTGATGGTGAACGAACCACGCTGGCCGAGGTCGACCCAGTTGGCATAAAACTCGAAGATTTGCTGCTTGCTGAACTTCTGTTCCATTTGTTCGGCGATCAGCATCTCGATCAGCTTGCGCCGGATGGTCTTCTGGGGAGTCAAGAAGAAGCCGCGAGAAAGCTGCATGGTCAGCGTGGATCCACCCTGCTCGTGCCGCTCATGCATGAAGTCGATCCAGGCGGCTTCCGCCATGCGCATGAAGTTCACTCCGCTGTGCTGGAAAAACCGCCGGTCCTCGATGGCGAGCACGGCATCGATCATCACCTGAGGAATCTGGTCGTACTTGACCACCTGACGTTTGGCCCGCTGCTCAACGTCGAACGCAGTCACCATCTGGGGTTCCAGTTCATAGGCTCCGAGTGCCCCGGACTTCCCTGTGATGCTGGTCACCGCTTGGCCTTGGATGCGGATGGTCGCCGGTTCCGGGCTGTGGTAGGACTGCGGTCCGGGCTTGATCTCGATGCCATCGCGGGTGAGGCGATAGCTGCCGAGGGGTGAGCTGCCGTTGTCGGTGTATCCGGCGCGCTGCAGTTGGGCCGCGATCTCGCGGCCGGTCCACGGTTCCCCGACTTTGACCGAACGCGGGATGGCATAAATGCGGGCGGAACTGCTGAAGACCGATCCCCGAAACCGCTGATCGATGATGCGGTCGTACTTGATGTAGTAATAGGAAAACCAGGCACAGCCTGCGATCGCCAGGATGACAAAGGCAAACAGAGCGAACCGCACGACAGGATCGCGGGAAGCACCTCCCGGACTCGTCTTTGCGCTGCTCTTTTTCGGGATCTTTACTCTAATGGCCACGTTGAATTGACGGATTGCCTCTCGCGCCTACTTCCCACTTCGATGATGCGACCGCAAAGTCCGTTTCCCCAAGTAGCAACGTAGGGTCCGCGGCAGGGTGAGAGAACTCCTCCGTACCTCAAATTCCCCGATGGCTATTTTAAATGAACCGAAACGCAAGCGATCTTAGAAGGGGCTCTTATTCTCGGTCGACGGGTCAAAGTGCAGGTCTACGGGATATCCCGGAAGATCTACGTGCACCGTATACGGCGCTGAGATCGTTAATGACCCTGTGCCGGTGTTGCCGCGGCGTTGCACTTTGATTTGGTCCCTATCCAAGGGAAGTTCGAGCTGTTGCGCCTTCTTGAAGATGGTGTTCTGGATCTCGGTTTCCGGCTTGGTGGTGTAGGTCTCGAGCGTGGCTTCGGTCCGGATGACGTCCTGAAACTCGTAATTCGCGTAGTAAACAGGAATCAGCGCGACGCCCAAGTAAATGGCGACTGCAATGACAAGCAGACCGAACACCAGTTTGATGGTACCCATCGCAAATCCCCCTGCGCCGTCGGCCCTGGGGGAAGTCAGTGCGCCAGCGGCAAAGCCTCGAAGTACTCGCCTATGGCGGCGATCGTAACATCCTGGGTGGCACGAGTCGACCGATCTACGACTTCCAACATGCCTTCGGTAACCTTTTTTCCCACGGTCACACGAAAGGGCACGCCCACCAGGTCAGCATCTTTGAACTTTACCCCTGGCCGTTCGTCCCTGTCGTCCAGTAACACCTCGAAGCCGGCCGCATCCAGGCGCCGCGCCACGTCCTCGGCAGTGTGGAGCAACTGCGGATCGGAAGCATTGGTCGGGGTCACCAGGATTTGAAAAGGTGCGATCTGCAGCGGCAACCAGAAGCCCTGCTCGTCGTGACTTTGTTCGACCGCAGCCGTCAGAATGCGTTCGATGCCGATCCCATAACAGCCCATGATAGGCATGACTTCGCGGCCGTTGTGGTCGAGCACGCGGGTGCCCATCGACTGGGAGTACTTGTAGCCCAGCTTGAAGATATGTCCCACCTCGACGGCTCGATCGATGCGCAAGGAGCTGCCGCAATTGGGACATGCCTCCCCCGCCGTTACGCTGCGCAGATCCACATAACCCGTCGGCCGAAAGTCCACACCCGGAGTGACGTTTTTGAGGTGATAGTCCTGCCGGTTAGCCCCGGAAATCAGATTCCTGCGGCCTTCTAGGGCTTTGTCCACCAGCAGAACCGGACCCTGCCCATCGGGAAGATCCTTTGCCCAGGACACGCCAATCGGGCCGAGGAACCCTGCGGGCGAGGAAAACAGCTGCTGAATCTCCTCCTCCTGCATGGGACGGGCTTCTCCGCCGCCGAGAACGGAGGCGAGTTTCGCCTCATTGAGCTGATGGTCACCCCGCAGGAGCACGACGATGGCACGAGATTGTACCTTGCCGCCCTTCGCATCCTTCTCGTCCAACATGTAGGCCAGGGTCTTGATCTTGTTTTTCGGCGAGACTCCCAGGTAACGGGCGACATCCTCAATGGTTTTCTGTCCCGGGGTGTGAACCGAAAGTGGTTTACCATCTCCTTGTGGCGGTAAGTCCTCCACCGGCTCGAGTTTCGACGCGGCCTTTTCCAGGTTCGCCGCGTAGTGGCAGTTGTCGCAACTTACCACCTCGTCCTCGCCCGCCGGGGTAAGCACCGCGAATTCATGCGACTCCGATCCTCCCATGGCACCAGAATGGGCTTCGATGACGACGTACTTCAAACCGCAGCGATCGAAGATCCGACGATAGGCGTCGTAGTGTTTCTTGTAGGAAACGTCCAGTCCCGCCTCATCGAGATCGAAGGAGTAGGAATCCTTCATCAGGAACTCGCGCACCCGCAGCAAACCGGATCTGGGGCGCGGCTCATCGCGAAACTTGGGGGCAATCTGGTACCAGATCTGGGGCAATTGCTTATAGCTGCGCAGTTCTTTGCGCGCAATCTCGGTCATGACCTCCTCTTCGGTCATGCCCAGGCAGAGATCCGCACCTTTGCGATCCCGCAGGCGAAACAGATTCTCGCCCATCAAACTCCAGCGGCCACTCGCCTCCCAGAGCTCGCGAGGATGCAGCGCCGGCAGCAGAAACTCCTGCCCAATCTTGTCCATCTCCTGGCGCACGATGGCGATGATCTTGTTGAACGATCGCTGTCCCAGAAACAGATAGGAATAGATTCCCGCGCCCAGCTGACGGATGTAGCCGGCTCGCACCAACAATTTGTGGCTGGCGACCTCGGCGTCCGCCGGGGCTTCGCGCAGGGTAGGGATAAACAGTTGTGACCAACGATACATAGAGAAAACCCCGGGCCTTAGGAATTGGTTATTCTACGTGGCGGGGGCAACTTTTATCTAGGCTGCGATGATCCTTGCTCGCCGGTGGCGGCAGCGGGAACTACATCATTTCCGTTCCCCACAGGTCATGCAGATGGACGATTCCTTCCAGTCTGCCCTCGCCGTCGACCACCGCCAACGAGGTGATCTTACTTTCTTCCATTTTGGCCAGTGCGGCGGTGGCGAACTCAGTGCGCGAGATGGTGCGCGGATTTTTGGTCATGCATTCGCGGGCGGCCAGGTCGAGAGCGTCCTTGCCGTGTTTCTCGAGCAAACGCCGCAGATCCCCGTCGCTGATGACTCCGACCAGTTTGTCGCCTTCCACCACGGTCGTAATCCCTAGCTTCTTGCGCGACATCTCGTAGATCACATCGGGCATCTTGGTGGGCGGGGTGACTTGGGGCACAGCGTCACCGGTATGCATCAGCGACTCCACCCGCGACAGCCGCTTGCCCAACTTTCCGCCGGGATGCAGATTGGCAAAATCCTGCTCTTTGAATCCCCGCTTCTCCGCCAGCGCCATCGCCAGGGCGTCGCCCAAAGCCAGCATTGTGGTGGTCGATGCCGTCGGGGCCAGGCCCAGTGTGCAGGCCTCTTGTGCTACCGAACAGTCGAGGGCGATGTCTGCAGCCGCCGCCAGGGAACCCTTACGATCTTTTCTTTCTCCGGAACCAGATGCGGTTCGCGCAGCGGCCGATGAAAGCGAGGAAACGGAGCGGTGGGCCCTCCCGTAGGACTGGTTGCAAGTCATGGCGATCAGAGGAATCTGCAATCGCTTCAAGGTTGCGAGCAGGCGCAGAATCTCTTCGGTTTCCCCGCTGGCCGAGAGCGCCACCACCACATCGCCTGCTACCAGCATTCCCAAATCGCCGTGCACGGCCTCGACCGGATGCATGAACAGTGCCGGCGTGCCGGTGGAGTTGAGCGTGGCGGCGATCTTGCGTGCGATGATGCCGCTCTTCCCCATGCCGGTGACCACGATTCGGCCACGGCATCGGTGCATCAATTCGACCGCCCGATTAAACCCTTCGGCCATGGGTCCGGCGATGCGGTCGGCCAGCGCGCGCAAGGCCTCCGCTTCAATGCGCACCACTTTTTCCCCGACGTGTTTCATGAACCAGGAAATGTTAGCAGGTCAGCGGAAAACCAGGCCTCAGAAATGGTCCTCCAGCCTCTTGCGGGTATCCGCGTGGTGCCCCAGCCCGGCCAAGCTGCTGGCCTGGATGGCACGGTCCCACGGGCCCACCTGCCAGTTGTCGCGTTTCTGCTCGGCAGCGATCCAAGGAGGCAGGGCCATCACCAGCGCCCGCCCAATGGCGTGCGCATACGGCTCATACATCGTACGCAGAGTCATCAGCTTTTGCTCGAACTCTGCCCCTTGATTCAGTTCGAGGCCGCGCTCGGAAAGGCCTTGCCGCAGTCGCAACGCCTCCTCCGCCGAAAGGCGATCGGGGTAGTTCGGGTCATAACGCGCATTCACCAGCTGGGCTAGGTCGACCAGCGCGTGGCGCGCCATGGAAAAGGTAAGCCTGGCCTGATCACTGGTGACCCCCTCGACACCGGCAATGACCAGCGAGGTGGCATCGAGTATGGCGGTCAGCGCTGCCAGCCAGGATTGATTCCGGTGCTGCGAACGGAAAAAACAAAGGGGAGGATACGAGATGTGACTCTCGAGAACGTCGCCTGCAGTTTTTTCCCAGTCGCGAAAAAGCTGATCGAGTAATCTCTGTTCCGACGAGCCCAACCGGCCCAACAGCTCGGTCGCCGTTGGGGGGGAACCCGCGTAGGCATCGAGAAGCGAAATCTGCACCTCGCGACGCGAAAATGCCGAATAGATGGTCGGCAGGTATCCGACCACGATGCCGAGAAAGGCAAAGCCCATCCCGGCTTCGAGCACGGCCAGAGCGCGGCTGATCGACGAGGCCGGAACGATGTCGCCGTATCCGAGCGTGAAGAACGTCTCTCCGCTCAGGTATACCAGCGTGCCGAAGGTGACGGACTGACCCGCCAAATGGAGATGTTCGCCGCTGCTGTATTGCAGCAGGGCAAATCCCAGAATCAAACCGAAGGCCCACAAAACCAGCAGCAGAATGAGCGAAAGGGGCCCGAAGTAGGAAAGAAGATTTTCCCGCCGGCGGGTGGACTGGACGGAACCGGCGAGCTTGAACCATGGAACTCCGACCAGGCGGTAGAACCAGATGGAGATGCGAAATCGCCCCTCGACCCGGCGGGGCAGAACGACTGCCTCGAAGGCATCCTTCAGGACCACGAAGATCAAAGCTGCGCCTAAAATCGTGGCTGCAATATTCATATTCCGAGAAAGGATCCGATTCGATCAGGAGGGATCGTAGCAGATTCCCCGCGGACTTACTTGCGGGGTCCGCGCTCGACCCGGTCGAGGTCCAAACTCTCAGGGTACCAGGTGGGCTTCTCGGATGGCGCGATGGATGGCGAGCACCTCCTTCAACACGGGGCGCAGCTTGGTCGATTCGAGAGCGTTGGCACCATCGGACTTAGCCTGTTGCGGATTATCGTGGACTTCGAGAAAGATACCATCGACGCCGGCGGCCGCGGCCGCCCGTGCCAGGACAGGAATGAACTCAGGTTGGCCTCCACTCTCCGCCGGCCGATCTTCATCGCCGGCGGAAGCAGAGGGCAGCTGAACCGAGTGGGTCGCATCAAACACCACCGGCGCAAACCTGCGCAGGATAGCGAGCGACCGCATATCGACCACCAGGTTGTTATAGCCGAAGCTCGATCCCCGTTCGGTCACCAAAACCCTGTCGTTGCCGGCAGCCCGGCACTTGTCGACGGCATGCCTCATATCCCAGGGAGAGACAAACTGGCCCTTCTTGAGATTCACCACCCGCTCGCTCATGGCTGCGGCGACAATCAAATCTGTTTGCCGGCACAGCAAGGCCGGGATCTGCAGCACGTCGGCTACCTCCGCCACCTTTCCGACGTCTTGCGTCTCGTGCACATCGGTCAGCACCGGGATGTGTACTTCCTCTTTGATTTTCTTGAGAATGCGCAGACCCTCCCGGAGGCCTGGACCGCGAAAACTGCGGATCGATGTGCGGTTGGCTTTGTCATACGAAGCCTTAAAAATGAAGGGAAGGTTGAGGGATCGCGTTACGCCCTTGATGATCTCAGCCATGCGCAGCGCGTGCGCCTCGCTCTCGATCACGCAGGGACCGGCGATCAGAAACAGGTCCCCGGAGCCAATGCGGACGCCATCGAGTTGGAAAGAGAGACCCATTGCCGCCAGAGGCACGCCGGATCAAGAAAGGGATGGTTTCGCGACCATTCTATCGGCTGCTGACCTTTTGTGGTCGATGAAACATTTCCATCTCGGCCGCGACTTTGTCCGCCCGCCGCCGAACTCCATGCTTGTAGGAGGCGCCAACAAAAGCTTGAAACAGCGGATGTGGCTCGAGGGGCTTGGACTTGAATTCGGGATGAAACTGGCAGCCGATGAAGTAGGGGTGATTGGGAAGTTCGATGATCTCCACGTAGGTTCCATCCGGGGTAGAGCCGGAGATCTTCAAACCGCCTTGGACGAGCGGTTCCTCGTATTCCCGGTTGAATTCATAGCGATGCCGGTGGCGTTCGCTAATCTCCGGGCGGCCATAGATTCTGTGGGCCAGAGTGCCGGGCACGATCTTGCAGGTCCATGCTCCCAGCCGCATCGTTCCTCCCAGCTCTTCAACCCCCCGCAGTTCACGCAATTTGTAGATCACGCGATGCGGGGTCGCGGGATCAAACTCGGTCGAATTCGCCTCGGGCAAGCCGCAAACGTTACGGGCAAACTCGACACAGGCGAGCTGCATTCCCAGGCAGATTCCAAAGTAGGGAACCTGGTGGATGCGGGCATAGCGAATCGCGTTCAGCATGCCTTCGCTGCCGCGCTTTCCGAAACCGCCGGGAACCAGGATTCCGTCATAATCCCGGAGTTGCTCCTCGTAAACGCGAGCCTCGCCCTCAAGACCTTCGGCCTCGATCCAGTTCACATTGAGTTTCAGATTGTGCGCCAGGGCCCCATGCACCAGCGCTTCTTTCAAGGACTTGTAAGAATCCTCGTACTCGACGTACTTTCCCACGATCCCGATCGTAACCTCGGACTTGGGGTTGTAGACACGGTGGACGATCTCTCTCCACTGCTTCAAATCATGCTCTTTGGCTTCGAGCCCTAGGTAACGAAGCGCCAAGCTGTCCACGCCTTCCTGGGAGAACACCAACGGGACCTCGTAAATGGAATTCACGTCTTTCGCCGTGATCACGGCTTCCTCTCGCACGTTGCAGAACAGCGCGATCTTCGACTTGATCTCCTGGGAAAGGAAGCGATCCGTACGGCATAGGAGGATGTCGGGCTGAATGCCAAGACTAAGCAGCTCCTTAACGGAGTGCTGGGTGGGCTTGGTCTTCAGCTCCTGCGCGGCCGCGATAAAGGGCACCAGAGTCACATGGACGAACAGCGTGTGCTCCCGGCCAAGTTCGAGGCGCATCTGGCGGATGGCTTCAAGAAAGGGCAGCGACTCGATATCCCCCACCGTGCCACCAATCTCGACGATCAACACATCCACATCCTGCGCGACCTTCTTCATGGCGGCTTTGATCTCATCGGTGACATGCGGAATCACTTGGACGGTCTTGCCGAGATAGTCTCCCCGCCGCTCTTTCGCGATGATCTGCTCGTAGATTCGGCCGGTTGTCCAGTTGTTGTCGCGGGAGAGTTTCGCGTGCGTGAAGCGCTCATAGTGTCCAAGATCGAGGTCGGTTTCGGCCCCATCATCGGTGACGAAGACCTCGCCGTGCTGGAATGGCGACATGGTCCCCGGGTCCACATTCAGGTAGGGGTCGATTTTCATCAGATTGACTTTGATCCCACGGGTTTCGAGCAGGCAGCCAATCGAGGCGGCTGCCAGCCCCTTCCCCAAGGAAGACACTACGCCGCCCGTTACGAAGATGTACTTCGCCGACATCGCTTCCTCACCTTGATTTGTATGTGGAATTTTGTGCAGGGTGGGTGCACAACCTATTATGCCAGAAAGCGCTGTGGAAAGAAACTTCGAGCCTCGTCCTCCGGCAGCTGGAGCGGAGAAAGACAAGGTGCCTGAATTCAGCCTTACGGCATCTCCATGGCCTGGCTCCCAAGTCTTTCGATTATCAGCCGTTACTGGCTGACGTTTGGGGCGGTCTTTACCTAAGGCTTATCGCTCGCGGCGGGAGCTGGTTGAGGTTCGAGCGCGCCTGCATTGGCAGGGGCTGCGGGGTCGATTCCGAAGTCCCAGACAAAGGTATTGACGCCTTCGCTGCCGAGCAGCTCGACCACCGCGTATTCACCTGGCGGAAGCGCGGTCGTGGGCGTGAGCTTGACCCATCCGCCGGTCAGCTCTTCGGAGGTCGTTGGAACCAGACTTTCTTCTTGGCTTACCTTTCCGATGAAGCTGGTTTTGATCTCCGCTACGATTCGTTTCCCATTCTTCGACTTCATGCGCACGATGCGATATCGGTCCGCTGGTGATTGCATCTGTGGATCTGACGATGCATTCTCCGACGGTGCGAGACCGACGTAGAGCGACGGCAAGCTTACATGCGCCTGAACTTTTGCGTGAAGGCCTTCGAGTTCGATCGGTTGCCTGCTGCCGGCAGCCGGATTGACCGCCGCTTTCAATACGTTCTCTTTGCGGTTCTTATTTAGTTTTCCACCGCTTTGTTCCAGTTCTACCAATTGCGGCCGATTCTGAAAGGTGTCGAGCAGCACCACCCCGCCGTTCTCGGGCAAGCGCAAACCCGGAGCTACCTGCGGCGTTTTGGCTTCCTCGGCCGCACGTTCCGCTTCGAGCTCTCTGTCCACCTCCTCGGCTTGAGGACTTCGCGGCTGACTAGCCCGTTCCTTTTCGAATTTTTCCGTTGCGGGCCAGTCCACCAAGGAATACGGCACTTCTTCCCATTCGTTGCGCTCGGCGCTGAGATAACGCACGCGGTCACCCTTCACTTCCCATCGGTTGGCGAGCTGATAGGAGCCGTCTTTGAGGATCAGCCGTTTGGCGGACGGCTGAGAACCGAGGCCAGGGGGGAACACCAACGCAGAGAGGCTGAGCAGGCAAACAACCAGGATCGGAGAAAGATAACGCATACGACGGGCGACGATCGATGGTCTCAGTGTATCCCTAATTCGCGCTCAGGCTATGAGAAATTACCGGCCAATCGTGATCGCCCTGAAACTGCTTTTCTGAGCATTGTCCTTACATGGGCTCTCGGTGAGGTGGCATACAATTGCCAGCAGGCGCCCCCGTCCCCATCTCATCCTGCCCGTTCCCGACCTTCGCTTCCGGCCAGAGCTTCGGCTGCTTGCTGAATCCTCTGCCACGCCTGGCGTACGTGGCGGGCCTCGGTCGTCGTCTGCCCGACACAGAAGCGCAGGGTGGTTCGCTCCTTTAAACGGGTATGCGTCAGATAGAGAGCCCCGCTCCGGTTCAGCCGGTCCATGAGAGCCTGATTGACCGAGTCGCCCCCGCGGTGCCGGAAACATACAAGGTTGAGGGGTGCCGGCGCCGCCAGTTCGAAACGGGAATCCTCACCGACCCAATGGGCGAACTCCTGCGCCAGTTCGACATGACGTCGAATATGGTGTTGCAGCCCTTCAATTCCGTAATGGCGAATCACGAACCAGAGCTTTAAGGCGCGGAAACGGCGGCCGAGAGGAATCTGCCAGTCACGGTAATCAAACACCGCTCCCGAGGCGGTTGCTTGATTCTTCAGATATTCCGGAAGGACGCTGAGCGTCTTGATAAGGGCGGCGCGATCGGCCACCCAGAAGCAGTCGCAGTCAAAATTTGTGAACATCCATTTGTGCGGATTGAAGGCATAACTGTCGGCCAGGTCGAGCCCCTCCTGTATGGAGCGAAACTCCGGACAGAGTGCGGCTGTACCCGACATCGCGGCATCCACATGCAGCCAAAGCCCACCTTCCCGACAGATCTCGCCGATCCTGCGAACCGGATCGAGCGCATTCGAAGACGTCGTGCCCACGGTCGCGCATACGAAGCAAGGAGTTCGGCCAGCGCGCCGATCCCGCTCAATCTGCTCGACGAGCGCTTCCGCGCGCAGGGCGAAGTTCTCGTCGACCTCGATCAACCGCAGGTTGTCGCGGCCGAGTCCGGCGATCTGGACCGCTTTTTCAATCGAAGAATGGGCTTGGGTGGAAGCGTAGGCCACAAGAGTTCGATCGCAGCCTTGCCGGTTGCTGGCGAAGCTGGTCGCCCGCTCTCGCGCCGCCAGCAGGGCGCATAAGGTAGCGCTCGAAGCAGTGTCCTGAATTACGCCGCCACCCGACTGCGTAGAACGAAATTTTTCCGGTAACGCCAGCATTTCCACCAGCCAATCGAGAACCTGCGTCTCCAGTTCGGTGCAAGCCGGACTGGTGGCCCAAAGCATGCCTTGCACGCCTAACCCTGAGGAAACGAGGTCGCCAAGAATGGCCGGTCCGGACGCGTTGCAGGGGAAGAAGGCATAAAAATTCGGTGACTGCCAATGGGTGATGCCGGGCACAATAATCTTCTCGATATCAGCCAAGATCCGCGCGAAAGGTTCCCCTTCCGAGGGCGCCCGCGCAGGTAGGGAAGCGCGCACCTGTCCCGGTTCTAACGGCGACAGCACGGGGTAAGATTCGATCCGTTCATGGTAGTCCGCAATCCAGTCGATGACGGCATGGCCATGGCGGCGAAATTCGTCCGAAGTCATGTGAAACGATTTTTCTTTCCTCATTCGGGCTCCAGGCTCGATGGAATCGTTGCCAGATTCTCATCTGGCAATTCCTATTGTTTGGGATTGTCTCCGCTTGAGCAAGCCTCATTGGAACAGACCGACAAATCAGGCAAGCCGACCGTAGAACACACGGGTGTCATAGCGAAGCACGACGCGTTCGTCGCTCTGATGGGCTCGAAAAATCCTGCGCAACTCCCTGAGCATCGGTTCATAAGCGGGATGTCCGGGCTGGGGGGTATAGGAAGAAGACAACAGCCGCCCTTCGAGAGCCGGGTAATCGCACTCCTGGCTGGTCTCGAACGTCCGCAATTGAAACCGCGAGGGAGCAAAGAAATCCGCAATTTCGGCGGTCGTGCGCTCATGCCGCACTTCCTGATAATCGGTGCCGTAGGTTAGAAGCAGACGCTCATAGTCTCCGAGAAACGCCGTCCCGTCGGTCTTCCTTTCATTCCATAGCAGCACCAGCCAGCCGCCGGGCTTCAGAATGCGAGCAAATTCCCTGCGGGCTTGGCTCCGGTTGAACCAGTGCGCCGCCTGCGCCGCGGTAATCATGTCGACGCTTTGAGCCTGCAGGGCGGTGGCTTCGGCGCTCCCGGCAACACTGGTGAACCGCTCAAATCCTTGCAGGAATTGCTCTCCCGCCGCCCGCATTTCTCGATTCGGCTCGACGCCGAACACCGAGTTCCCGTTTTCGAGCAAGAGCCGGGTGAAGATGCCCGTCCCTGAGGCAACGTCGGCAATGACAGATTCCGGCGTAAGGCCGCATTCGGTTCGCAGCAGCCCGATGACCTCCGGAGGATATCCCGGACGGTAGCGCAAGTAATCACCGACGCGGGAAGAAAATCGCGAAGTCGCGTTCGTTACTGCCATGGCAACAGTTTAGCGTTTCTGCCTCTTCGAGGACACGCAGCCAAACCGGCGGTGCGTTACCATGGAAGGACAGTCGCCTATGGCCCTTCGATCGACCTCAACCCGCAACCTGTCAAGCCAAACTCTTGCCGTTTTCCTGTTCCTGGGCTTGCTAGGCGCCACCCTTAAGACCGAGGGTGGGGAGGGGAAGTTCGGAGCGAGCTCGAGCTCCGGCTCTCCTCCTATCTTTGGGTTCCGCGATGCGAGCTCCGAAGTCGAGGTCGAAGATCGCTTCATGGCCGTGCCGGATCCGAAACTGGCCGAGGAACACCTGCGTATTCTGACTCAGGCCCCGCATCTTGCAGGCTCCCCCGAGGACAAAGCGACGGCGAACTATGTGGCCCAGAAATTTCAGGATGCCGGGTTGGAAACGGAGCAGGTCGAGTACCGGGTTTGGATCAACTATCCAAGCGAGGTCAGCGTCGATGTCACCGCGCCGGCGGGAGTGCACATGCACGGCCCCACCCGCGAACACGTCGATGGCGATCCCTTGGCCGATGATCCCAGAGTGGTCATGCCGTACAGCGGCATGTCTCCCTCGGGCGATGCCGAGGGTGAAGTGGTTTACGCCAATTACGGTTCTCTCCAGGATTTCGACAAACTCAAACAGATGCAAGTGGACTTACGGGGAAAGATCGTGCTGGTTCGCTACGGCGAGAACTTTCGTGGTGTCAAGGCTTATCTCGCTCAGGAGAATGGTGCCGCGGGCCTGATCATTTACTCCGATCCTGCCGACGATGGCTGGCGCCGTGGTGACAGTTACCCGCGCGGTCCCTGGCGTCCCGCGACGGGTGTGCAGCGGGGATCGATCGGTTACATGTTTGAGTTCCCTGGCGATCCGACTACCCCGGGAGTGGCTTCTCTGCCTTCGCTCCCCGAGGACGAAAGACTTCGACCCGACCGCTCGGCACAGCTGCCCACGATCCCGACGACACCCCTGTCGTACGCGGATGCCTGGCCGATTCTTGAAAACTTGGGCGGACGGGACTCGCCGCGCGAGTGGCAGGGTGCCTTGCCATTTACCTATCATGTGGGACCGGGCCCGGTGAAGGTAAAGCTGCATCTGAAACAGGATTACCAGTTCCGTACGATCTGGGACGTGATCGGGCGCATCCGTGGCGCTCGCTCGGCGGACGAGTGGGTGGTGGCTGGCAATCACCGGGATGCCTGGGTGTACGGTGCGGTCGATCCGAGCAGCGGTACGGCAGCCATGCTCGAAGCGGTGCACGGGATTGGTCAGCTGCTGAAGTCGGGCTGGAGACCCGAGCGGACGATCGTGCTAGGCAGCTGGGACGCGGAGGAGCAAGGCTTGATTGGCTCGACCGAATGGGGAGAGCAGCATGAAAAGGAGCTGGCCAACGCGGTGGCCTATTTCAACATGGACGTGGCCGTGTCGGGATCGAAATTCGGCGCTTCTTCCGTCCCCAGCCTGAAGCAGTTTCTGCGGGATATCACGCGAGTGGTAGCCAGCCCGAATGGGTCAACGGTGTACGCGGAATGGCAAAACACAAGCCGGCCTGGATCGCAAATTCCCCAGGAGCCTACGGAGGCCATCGGGGACAGCCGACGCATTCCCGCGGCAGAGAGCCGGTCCGACGTACCCGTAGGTGATCTGGGAAGTGGATCTGATTACACCGTCTTTCTGCAGCACCTTGGCGTACCGGCGACCGACATCAGCTCGACCGGTTCCTATGGGGTTTACCATTCTGCGTTCGACAACTTCAGCTGGTTTCAAAGATTTGCCGACCCTCACTTTCTCTACGAACAAGAAATGGCCCGCATCTTCGGCCTGGAGATCCTGCGCATGGCTAACACCGACGTCCTACCCTACAATTACGAGGAATACGGGCAGGAAGTCGCAGCCTACGTCGAGGCCGCTAGGAAAAAGGCCGAAGCGCAATTCGGCGTTCATGCCATCAGCTTCGAGGAGGCGGCTCGAGCGGCCAATCATTTCTCCCAGGCCGGAGCCAAAATCCTGCGGCGACAAAAGAACCCACCGAGCGACGCGACCAAACTCAATGAAACTTTACGGGACGCAGAACGCGCCCTACTGATCCCCGATGGCTTGCCGAATCGCCCCTGGTTTCGGCATGTGATCTACGCTCCCGGCGAATACACAGGGTACGCAGCGGTCGTGATTCCGGGAATTAACGAGGCGATCGACCAGCGTGATCTCGTCCGCTGCCGACAGCAGGTAGACGTTCTGGCCGGGGCCTTGAACCGTGCAACCACAGTTCTGGCCCACCAGCATTAGCGCCAATCGGGCGAGCGCCGAAGCCGACGATTGTCAGGGCTGCTCCACCCGCTCGGGCAGAACGATCAGCTTGTCGACCAACGGTGAGTAATCTTCCTTTTCGAGTCCGTGGACCTGGCGATTGTATTCGTCCACCTTGCTCGAATAATTCATCGAGCAAAACTTGGGGCCGCACATCGAGCAGAAGGCGGCTTCCTTGTAGTAGTCGTCGGCAAGAGTTTCATCGTGCATGGCGCGCGCCGTATTGGGGTCGAGCGACAGCGCGAACTGCTTCTCCCAATCAAACTTATACCGGGCATAACTGAGAGCGTCATCGCGGTCACGAGCGCCGGGGCGGTGCCGGGCGATGTCCGCCGCATGCGCGGCAATCTTGTAGGCGATGATCCCGTCTTTGACGTCTTTCGCGTTGGGAAGCCCCAGATGCTCCTTCGGTGTTACGTAGCAGAGCATGGCTGCTCCGTGCCAGCCAATCATGGCCGCACCGATGGCCGAGGTAATGTGGTCATATCCGGGAGCTATGTCGGTCACGAGCGGTCCTAGGGTGTAAAAGGGAGCCTCGTAGCAAAGCTCCTTTTCCTGGTCGACCTGCTCCTGGATTTTGTCCAAGGGGATGTGCCCTGGACCCTCGATCATGACCTGCACGTCGTGCTTCCAGGCTGTCTTGGTCAACTCTCCCAGAGTCTTCAGTTCGGCAAACTGAGCCTGATCGCTGGCATCGGCAACACATCCCGGGCGCAGCCCGTCCCCCAGAGAGAACGATACGTCGTATTTCGCGAAGATCTTGCAGATATCCTCGAAGCGTTCATAGAGGAAATTCTGCCGGTGATGATGCGCCATCCACTGCGCCAGAATCGCTCCGCCCCGGCTCACGATGCCGGTAATGCGCTTGGCAATCATGGGCAAGTATTGGATCAGCACACCGGCGTGAATGGTCATGTAGTCGACGCCCTGCTCGGCTTGCTCTTCAATGACTTCGAGCAGGAGGTCGGCATTGAGGTCTTCGATACGTTGCACCCGGGTAACCGCTTCGTAGATCGGCACGGTACCGATCGGCACCGAAGAGTGACGCAGGATGGCTTCTCGGATCTCGGGGATATTGCCGCCGGTCGAAAGGTCCATGACGGTATCCGCACCGTAGCTGACCGAAGTTTCAAGTTTCCTCAGCTCCTCGTCAATGTTCGAACTCACGGCGGAGTTGCCGATATTGGCGTTGATCTTACATAGCGAGGCCACGCCGATGCACATCGGTTCGAGTTCAGGATGATGAATGTTGGCGGGAATGATCATTCGCCCGCGGGCCACCTCGTCACGCACCAGTTCCGCCGGAAGCTTTTCGCGGCGGGCAACGTATTCCATCTCTTCGGTGAGCACGCCTTTGCGGGCATAATGCATCTGCGAGAAATTGCCGTCGCTATTCTCGGACTCGCGACGGGCGATCCACTCCGCCCGAGGTCGAGGCCTGCCGTTTCGATTACCACTCAGCGAAGAATCGTGGCTGGAAGTCATGCCGAACCGCCTTTTGGAATGTTTTGTGCGTTTCGATTATACGCTGGAATCCAGTTGAGTATTGTGATCTGCCGCGTCGCCGGCGCTCTTCGCCGTGGTGACGACGTATGCTTTCGGTTTTTCCCTCGCCGGCCACAGGAAAGGCATGCGGCTATTTTCCTTCTTCTCGAACGTGCTCGTTGAACGAAGTCATCACTGGAGCTCGGTTGCTCGCCATGCAGTGCGCGGCCCGCCTCCCGCAAAGCGTCCGTGGGGTTTCAGTTCGGAACACGGCGGAAGCTTAATCCGCACACCGATTTCTACCCATCCTTCGCAACCGGCTCATGCCCGCGAGCACCACTCGCCAAACCAGCCAGCCGTGCTGCGGTTCCAAACCGGCTTAACCGAGCGAAGCTTGCCGGAGAGCATGGCCATCGAAAGCCCGGCGAGAATCGAAATCAAAAACCGGCGCGACCGGTGAATCGCAGTAACCTGGAGGTCACAGTTGCAGGCCTGGCACCGCCAGGGTTCGAGACTATACCCTCTAAGGTCTAAAGCCAACAGCGAGAGTTATTTATGGAAGTTTAGAAGCGGAGATCGGCGGCACCGGTAGGGCCGGAGCGAGCCCAACCCGGTGTCCGGCGCGCCTTGCGGCTTCGAGCGCCTTGACCGGGCGGGGAGTCAAGGGAATAATGTTGAGAACAGCGGCGGGGAATTATGTCCAATCCAACAGGCAAATACCTGAAATTTGGCGGCGCGATGGCTGTGATTCTCCTGGCGTTCGCGTACCTGGCGTACACCGGAGTTCAGCAGAGCAAGAGCTACTACGTGACCATCAAAGAGCTGCGGGGCATGGGGCCGAGCGCCTACGCCAAGCGGTTGCGCGTGGCCGGTAATGTCCAGCCGGGGTCGATCAAACGAACCGGTACCCGAGTCGAATTCGTACTGGTAGAGAATGACCAGATGCTTGCGGTCGACTACAGCGGCACCGAAGCTCCACCCGACACCTTTAAAGACAATTCCCAGGCTTTGGCCGACGGCAGCTTCGGCCGCGATGGTGTGTTTCACGCCAAACAGCTTCAGGCCAAGTGCGCCTCAAAATATGCGCCTCAACCCGGAACGACTGCGCCTTCGGCTGAGCCCGCTAAGAACGTCTCTCAGGTCGAAGGCGTTGGCTCTGGCCCAGCCAACTGAGTCGCTTCTAGTCGCCTTCCTCTCCGCGGGGACCAGCGGGGGTACCTGTTCCTGAGTTTGGACGGAAGAATTGTCGTTTACTGTATTCTGGTGCTGAAGAGCCCAACGAACGGAAGGACAGCGTCCTCGTTGTTTTGGGTTTCGCCCGGTTCGGCGGCAGCCAACACGGTCACTACCCCCGGTTTTGAATCACCGCGGTTGGTCTCGCGCCTCGTGTTCTGATGCTTGTTCAAAACGCACCCAGCTCGATCCCTCCCGTGGTCACGGTCACGAATCTGGTTAAGCAATTTGGACGATTTGCCGCTCTGCGCGGCGTGACCGCCGACTTTCCCCCCGCCAGGCTCTACGCCATTCTTGGCGACAACGGGGCAGGGAAGACCACTCTGCTGCGTTCTCTGGCCGGGCTGAGCGCGCCTACCCGCGGCACGATCTCCGTACTGGGCGCGACCAACCCGCGCGAGGTGTGCGCCGAGATTGGCTATATGGCCCATCCTTCGCTCTTGTATGACGAAATGAGCGCGATGGAAAACCTGTGTTATTTCGCCCGGCTTTACGGAATTCGGGATCCGGAACGCAGTCGGAATCTGCTTTGTCGGGCAAAACTTGATCCCCACCTCAGTCGTCCCGTTGGACAATACTCCCAGGGAATGCGCCAACGCGTATCCCTGGCGCGTGCGCTTCTGAATGACCCGAAACTCTTGCTGCTCGACGAACCGTTTTCCAATGTGGATGTGGGCTCTGCACGCGAGATGGCCCGCTTCCTCGGTGAATTACGCGACCAGGGCCGAACGATTTTCGTGGTCACTCACCAGGCATCTTTTCTTGAGGAAGCGGCGGATGAATTTGTGTGGATGGCCGAAGGCCAAATCGTGAATCGCACTCCCTCGCTCCTGACCACGGAGGCACGATGACAGGCTCCGCCGGGCTCACGCGAGCAACCTTGTTCAAAGATCTTCGCTTGGAATGGCGCTCCAAGGATGCCACCAACGCGATGTTGTTCTTTGCCCTGCTGGTGGTGGTCATCTTCAGTTTCTCCTTTGATCCTACGGCGGAGGAATCACGCCGGATTGCCGGCGGACTGATCTGGGTCGCATTTCTGTTTGCCTCGGTCGTCGCCCTCAACCAAACTTGGGCCCGCGAACTGCGCAATCAGGTGCTCGATGCCTACCGGGTTTCCCCTGCCCCGGCAAACTCCTTATTTCTCGCCAAAGTGCTGGGGAATTTTGTTTTTGTCAGCGTGCTCGAGATCCTTATGACGCCTTTGTTTGTAATCTTTTACAACCTGCGTGCTCTAGGACCCGCCTACCAGCTGTGGATCGTTGCCGGACTCGGCACCTGGGCTCTGGTGGTCAACGGGACCTTCTTTGCCGCCCTGTCGTTGCGCACCCGCAGCCGCGAGATCATGTTGCCCTTATTGCTTTTTCCCATATCGATTCCGGCGCTTTTGGCCATGGTCGAAGCGACCAGTTCCATCCTGACCGGGGAATTCTCCGCCAAGTTCTGGATCGTATTGCTTGTCACCTACGATCTAGTGTTTACTATGGCTAGCCTCTTCTTCTTCGAGTTGGTGTTGCACGCGGAATGAAACGCGCCTTTCCCATCCTTGCGATTGCGACTGTGATTTTCCTCGGCTACGCCACCTATCAGGCGCTGGTGGTCGCGCCCACCGAGCGCACCATGGGGGATGTGCAACGAATCTTTTACTATCATGTGTCTTCGGCTTGGACAGCGGGCCTCCTGTTCTTCATCAATTTTGTCGCCTCCATCGTGTACCTGGCGCGTCGCTCGCAAAAGGTTGACGCTTTGGCTTTAGCTTCGGCCGAGGTGGGCGTGGTGTTTTGCACCATCGTACTCGTCACCGGACCCATTTGGGCGCGTCCGGTTTGGGGGATCTGGTGGACCTGGGACATGCGCCTCACCTTGACCCTGGTGCTTTGGCTGATCTACGTCAGCTACCTGCTTCTGCGGCGCTTTTCCTCGAGCGGGCAGACGCCGGTCATGGCCGCCGTCCTGGCAATCTTTGGCACGCTCGACATGCCGCTGGTGTACTTCTCCATCTGGTTCTTCCGCACGCAGCATCCCCAGCCTGTCATGGGCAATGGCGGTTCGATTGATCCCCGCATGTTGCACGCGTTCTTTGTGAACCTCATCGCCTTTACCTGTTTTGGGTTGCTCGTCTGTTGGGCGCGTTATCGGCTGGAAGTCTTACGCCAGGAAGTCGAAGAAATGCAGGCGCTCGAGTCGTTACTCGAAGTTCGGAGTTCGCGGTGAGTTATCTCTACGCCGCTTATATAGCCACTTGGGTGATCCACATTGCCTACCTGGGAAGCCTGGTGAGCCGTTACAGCCGGCTGCGCCGGGAAATTGAGGAACTAAAGAACCGGTAGAGGCCGGGAAGGGACATCCACCACCGCAGGCGGAGGCGACCGGAAGTGTTAGGTTCGAAGAACGTGTGGTTTTGCCCGGCATCTCTCGACCCTGCCCGGCGCATCTGAGGATTTGGGCAAGAAGAGACAAAAACCGCGGCCTGCGGCGACGCGCATCACTTGACAGTCAATCGGTCCGATGTTTAAGTAGTTACTTACTTTTTCGGGCGATTTTCTGCTTACCAGTGCGCAGCTCGCAGGGCACGCGAGTCGAAGTGTCGTTTCTTCTTCCTCTCCATGAGGTTGGGAAATCCGGAGGAGGTTCGTGAGATTGAATCGCCGTTGGGGGGGAGTAGCTTGTTTCGACCGACGGGTTGCCGGAGCACTGGCGCTGTTGGTTTCGGTCGCAGTCACGGCTTTGCTGTATGGGCCGAAGTTAGATCCCGGCAAAGAGAAGGGTAGGAAGGGTGTTGTCCCGGCCCCGGGGCCGGCAAAGGCCAACCGACCTGTCCCGTCCTTGGCTCATCTTCCTTTCATCTTTGAGCGAAATCAGGGGCAGAGCGATCCCAGAGTGATGTTTCTCGCTCGCGGCAGTCGCTACGCGCTGTTTCTCACAGCGGATGCTGCGGTTCTCACCCTCGAGCACGCGGCCGATAGCAAGCTGCGTTCCGCCAACTCCGTTGCGGTACTGTCGATGGAGCTGGTCCATTCCAATCCCCGCACCGAGATAAAGGGGACCGATCAACTCCCGGGTAAGAGTAACTATTTCATTGGAAATGATCCTGCTCAGTGGCACCGCGACATTCCTCAGTTTGCCCGAGTGCGATATGCGGATGTCTATCCCGGAATCGACTTAATCTACTACGGCAATCAAGGTCGACTCGAATACGACTTCGAAGTTGCTCCGGGAAGCGATCCGCATCTGGTCCAAGTAAGGTTTCATGGGGCGAAGCCACTCCGCATCGCCGCGAACGGCGATCTGCTGATCAAGGTTTCGGGAGGAGAAGTTCGTCTCGAGGCTCCTCGCGCCTATCAGAAGATCGCAGGCCAGGATCGTCCCGTTTCGGGACGATTCGAATTGCGTGGCCAGCAGGAAGCGGGTATTTTGCTGGGTTCCTATGATCACCGTCACACTCTCGTGATCGACCCCGTACTCACCTATTCGACCTACCTTGGCGGAAGCGGCATCGAAGGCTGTTCCCAGCTAACTGGCACCCTCATTCCCGTTCTCGGCACCGGCCTTCCCGTCTCTCAGTGTCCCGCCGTAGCCGTGGACGATGCCAGCAATGCTTATATTGCAGGACCCACGACCTCGGTCGACTTTCCGCTGACCGCTTCGCCGTTCCAACCCAGCATCAGAGGCAAGGCGAACATCTTTGTCACGAAATTCAACGGCCTCGCCAATACCTTGGAGTTCTCCACCTACCTGGGTGGAAATGGGACGGATTACACCGGCGGGATCGGAGTCGATTCCGCAACCGATGTGCTGGTCGGCGGGACGACGACCTCGAGCAATTTTCCTACGACCACCTCCACCTACTGCTCTTCTCTTCCTACTCAGACGCAAGTCCTGTGCATGCCCGCCTTTCAGACGTCTCCGGCCAGTCCTCACTCCCACGCCTTCGTGAGTAAGCTAGATCCGACGGGCCAGATCTTATACTATTCGACCTATCTTTCCGGCAATGGCACGGAGATTGTCACCGGCTTTACGGTTGGACAAAGCGATCAGAACGCGTACGTGACCGGCACCACCACCTCAACCAACACTCCGACCGCAACCTCGATTTTCCCCGCGACGCTGGGCGCTTATCAGACAGCACCGGCCTTGGGATCGACGATTCAGTTCTTCATGAGCAAGGTCCAGCCCGGTCTCTCCGGAAGCTCGAGCTTGGCCTATTCCACGTATTTTGGCGGAGGCAACCCTTCGAACGGGGTGGCGGTCGGCGGTGGAATTGCCGTGGACGTCAACAACAACGTCTACATCACCGGAGGCACGAACTTCTTGCACGTTGGCATTGCCAGCGATTTCCCCATCCTCAATGCGTACCAGGGTTGCCTGGATACTCCCTCGTCTACCAGTACGACGGTCTGTCCGACGAACGTTACCGCTACCGATGCGTTCGCGGCTGAGTTCAATCCGAATGCCGTCACGGGCTCGCAACTTCTCTATTCGACGTACCTGGGCGGAACCGGCGATGATGTTGGCTACGGGATCGCTACCGATGGCACCAATGCCTATGTGACCGGCTCGACGGGCTCGCCGGATTTTCCGGTTACCGGTACCGGTGTGTATCAGAGCCTCTATGGCGGAGGCACGAGCGACGCATTCCTTGCGAAATTAGCCAATCCGGTCACGACGCCCGGAACGACTACCGGAAGCGGAACAACCGGAAGCAGTGGAACGACTTCGGGAAGTCAGACGCAGGGATTGGTCACCCTGGCCTACTCTACTTTCCTGGGTGGCTTGGACACCGATGTAGGACTGGCTGCAGCGGTCGACAGCAACCAGGGAGCGCGGGTTACGGGCTGGTCGAATTCGCCGAATATTCCCGAGCTCAACAATAATATCCAGGCGGGGTATGCGGGAGGGAACGATGCCTTTGTAGCCCGCATCGATACCACAGGTACCTCCTCGACCGCGCCAGGTCACTATTTCACCTATCTGGGCGGAACCGGCGCTGATTATGGCACCAGCATCGCCGTGGATCAGCAGGAAGCGAGTTACGCCGCGGGGGAGACCAATTCGTCGAACTTCCTGCAGCTCGCGATTCCACAAAATCCCCCCTTTCAACCTGCTCTCCATGGAGGCGTCGACGCATTTCTGAGCAAGCTAGGACCGACTCTGAGCCTGACCCTGACCGGCTCCAGTTCGCCTCCTTCCGTCGGGGTTGGTAATCAGGTCAGCTTCGTGTACACCGTGACCAATACCGGCGATCTGGCCAATAACATCGTCTTCAGCGATGTTTTGCCCACCTCGGGGGCTTCGTTTACCTCGGCCACCGTGAGCTCCGGAAGCTGTGGCAGTGCCACCGGAAACATCGTGAGCTGCACCATCGGAACTCTCAACTCGGGTGCCACTGCGACGGCAACTGTGATCTTGACCCCGGTGGCGGCCACGATCCCTTCGCTTACGGCACTGACCTTGGGGAACACCGGTTCAGTTACCGTCGTGGGATGCACCTCGTGCACCCAATCGATGACGCTCTCCACCGTGGTGAACGATTTCAATATCAGCGTATCGCCCACCTCGGCCACGGTTCCGGCAGGCGTGCCCGCAACCTATACGGTTACCATAACCCCGACTGGCAACATTCCGGAGAGCGTTTCCATCTCCTGCAGCTCCGGCCTGCCCACGGGCGCGACCTGCACCGAGGCCCCGACGTCACCGATTCCCAATCTCAGCAACGGTCCGATGAGCGTTGTGCTGGTGGTCAACACCACCACCCGCGTCACCACGACGACCGATCTCCTAAAACCTAGCGGGCCATGGTATCGAACGTGGCTGCCGATTTCCGGTTTGGCATTGCTCGGCCTGGGAATGGGCAAGTCGCGAACGCGCCCTTGGCTGCTGGGACTTCTCCTGAGTGCTTCGTTGTCGCTCGTCTTTTTCCAAGCTGGCTGCACGAAGTCATCGGTTACTACGACCAGCGGGACTCCGGCGGGTACCTACATCTTGACGGTCAGTGCGACTTCGGGCACGGCTTCGCGCAATGCCACGGTAAACCTAGTGGTGCAGTGAGCGGCAAGCAATCGAGGATTGAGAAAGCAGCCCAAGCCGCTTGGAAGTTCGCTACGGTTGAAACAGCGGATGGGACGGGATCGCCAGGGTTGGGTGTTAGGCGCCTGCGGACAATCGATGATGGCCCTTCTGCTCGGCAATCCCGTATTGCCGAATCTTGTATAGCAAAGCCTTGTAGCTGATCTTCAGCAGTGCTGCGGCTTGCTTGCGGTTCCAGTTGGTTTCCTCGAGAGCCTTGGCAATGGCTTCCGCTTCAGCTTCATCCTTTGCATTGCGCGCCAAAGACTTCAATCCTCCGCTTCCATTGCCGGGGGCCTGCGCCGCGGGACTGAACTGCGCGCCATGGCTGTCGCTTTGAGGCCGGAGTTCCTGGATCGCGAGCTTCTCATCGCCCAAAACCAGGTAGCGCTTCACGAAATTGCTGAGTTCGCGCAGATTGCCCGGCCAAGCATAGGCTAGACAGGCTTCGAGCATGTCGGGAGAAATGGGCAGCGGCGGCCGCGCATAGCGCTCCGAGAGTCTGGCCATGAAGTGCTTAAGCAGAAGCGGAATCTCTTCTTTGCGCTCCCGCAAGGGCGGCACATGGAGGGTGAATGCGTTGAGACGATAGTAAAGATCCTCTCTCAGCCGCTTGGACGCCAAGGCCTCGGGAATATTGACGTTGGTAGCCGCCAGGATGCGGACGTCTGCTTTGATGACCGAGCGGCTGCCTAATCTCGAGAATTGTCCATCCTGCAGGATGTGGAGCAGCTTGGCCTGAAGGGAAGTGGGCATTTCACCGATTTCGTCGAGCAAAATCGTTCCCTTGTTGCACAGTTCGAACTTGCCGGGTTTGGGGTGATTGGCGCCGGTGAAAGCTCCCGCTTCATAACCAAACAGCTCGCTCTCGAGCAGATCCGCAGGAACGGCAGCACAGTTTACCTTCAGGAAGGTGCGATGAGCGCGCGGCGAGAGCTTATGGATCAACCGCGCCATCACTTCTTTTCCCGTGCCGCTTTCCCCCAACATCAGCACCGGAATATCCACATTGGCCACGAGCGCCGCCTCCGAGCGTAGTTTCCGCATCGCAGGGCTGGCGGCGACGAAGAAGACATCGTCGGCAAGTTCTTCGACCTCTCCCGGACTATTCCGCTGATTGGCACCGAGGCACTGATCGATGACGGCGTCGAGCTCGGCCTTCTGAAACGGCTTGGTCAGGTAGTCGTAGGCTCCGAGGCGCATCGCCTGCACGACTTTGCGGGTGTCCCCCACGCAGGAAAGCATCACCACCCTCATGCCAGGTTGCAGCTGGCGCATTTGTTCGAGCGCCTGCAGGCCATCGATGCCCGGCATGAGCAGATCGAGCAAAACCAGGTCGGGGTGCAGACCCTTCTGGACCCGTTCAATCGCCTCTTGGCCGGTACTGGCGGTTTCGACCTTATACTCGTCCACTTCGAGCAAGGTGCGAATGTAGCGCAGCATTCCCGGTTCATCATCGACCAACAAAATGTGCGCCGTAGTCTTCATGCGCCGTTTCCCGAGGTGACCGGAATGGGAGGGTTCAGGGGCAAAATAAAGGAAAACTTCGACCCAGCTCCCGGTTCGCTCTCAACCCAAATCTTGCCGCCCATGCTGCCCATCAGCCGGCGGGCAATCGCCAGCCCAAGCCCCATACCGGATTGGCGCTCGGTGGTCGGCAGGCGGAAGAAATCGTCGAAAACCTCAATATGATACTCGGCCGGGATTCCCGGTCCGGTGTCGGCGACACTAATCTTGACCGAATTCGGTATGGCGCTGGCCTGGTGCCGGCGCTCGGTCAGAACCCCCGGCTGTTCCACCGTGCGCCGGTCCCACATGTAGGGCTCGGCATGCAGCCACACGGTGCCGCCGGAAGGAGTGAACTTCGATGCATTATCGAGCAGGTTCGAGATCACCCGCTGCACTTTGGCGGTGTCAAAAGCGAATTCGGTCAGCTTCTGATTGGGCAGGAAATACAGTGCCAAACCTCGTTCTTGGAAGGTGCGGGACCAGAGACGGCAAACTTCCGACAGACAAGCATTCAGGTCACCGGTCTCGAAATGCATTTTCATTTCCCCGGTTTCAAGAACGCTGTAACTTAGAAAATCTTGAATGAATTGCTGCAGCCGGCGTCCACTCGAACCCATATCCCTAATAACTTCTCTCTGGCGTTCATTGAGGGTGCCGAGCTTTTCGCTCTCGAGGAGTTCGATATAGCCATTCAGGATGGCAAGTGGGGTTTTCAGATCGTGAGCCGCGGAAGCCAGCGCATTGGTAGTTCGCTGCAGGCGTTCCCGCAGCTGTGCGTACTGCTGCAACAAATCCTCGCCGCTTACTGCGGGATCCGGGGCAGGCTCGGCAGTGGCTGGCGCGGGGCTCGAAGCCGAGTTCGAACCCGATGTGGCGTTACCGGTAGCACAGGAGTTTTGATACATAAGGGCCATGTTTGAATAGGCTTTTTTCCCATGCGAGGAGAGGGTATCACGCAGGTTTTAACTATGGAACGATGCTAAGCGAGACCCTCTCGTCTGTCAATTAAAATGCGCAGCGAAATACCACTCATGGGCAAAAGTGTGCAGTCGAAAGTACTCATTTCCCTAGCGGTTGATCCCGCTGTCGGGCAAAAAAAAACCAGGAAAACGGTGTCCGGCCCTGAGTTCCTCGCCTGATGCGCGCCCATACTTCGAGTTCTCGCGTAGCTATCGGCACCAGCTCGTTTGAGCGCGGAAACTTTGGCCCCCAAGGTGCGGTAAAAGCGCATCACCTTTAGGAGTAGAGGGTGCTACTTTGCTCCGAAGAAGGGCAGCCCCAGAACGACGGAAATGGCAGCGTCTACCCCTGGCGATTCCTATCTTTGTCCGCGGCAAGGAGGGAAATGACAGGGAGTGGTTGGAGTTTGCTACCGCATTGAATGTTTCCGCGGGGGGAGCCCTGGTAGCCGTTCGCCGTTCCTTGCCGCTCTCCGCGCAGGTTTTGCTCGAGATTCCCAGCGCACCTCCGGTTGCGAACGCGGAATTGCCCAGGTTTTCCCGTAATTTGCAGGGGCGAGTCATGTGGAGGACCAATGCGCAGGGTTACCAACTGGCGGGGGTGAAATTTTCTCGCGCCCTGCTGCACTCAACCACCCGTGCGCTCATCGCAAGACGGAAAGTCGCTTCCCCAAAGTGAAAACTTTTACCCACCGGAAACCTGAGTGAAAGCCGGTTTTTCACCGCCTCGATACCCCATTCCCCGGCTTTCAGTTTCTTCGATAAGGCCATGAATCCAAAGCAAATGTAGGCAGTTTTCAGCTGGCTGAGTGAGCCCACCCGGCTTTGGTGGTCAGGGTGCACCTCGCATTCCGTCGAGGATACTGTGGCAAACGAAGCAGTCAATCACTTCAACGCGTTGGTTCAGTCACTAGGTGAGTTTCCGCCTGAGCCTGTGGTCTTCGGCAACTCGGAGGCCATGCAGACGCTTCGGGCGCGCATGAACAAAGTTGCC
>Ga0187783_10000347_pt1 | contig 33981 bp, 23 predicted proteins | sample 1015_SJ02_MP02_2_FD_132471 | JGI IMG/M metagenome (GOLD analysis project Ga0187783, IMG submission 132471) | Tropical peat soil microbial communities from peatlands in Department of Meta, Colombia - 1015_SJ02_MP02_20_MG | ecosystem: Environmental > Terrestrial > Soil > Wetlands > Peat | place... | reverse complement strand
CCGCCAATACGGAGGCATCAAGCGACAGGTCGAGCGCAGCCAGTGTCTGGTCGAGTTGCTCGGGCCTGCTGGCACCGATAATCGGACTGGTAATGGTCGGATTGGCGAGCACCCAGGCCACTGCGAGCGTCGTGAGCGATATTCCGGCACGAGATGCGATTTGCTCCAGCGCCTTCACGACGCTAAAAACCTGGTCGTGCCAGTAGCGGCCACGGTAGAGTTCTCCGACGCGCCCCGCGTAAGCAAAACGCGTGCCCTCGGCGGGCGGCTGCGAGCGGTCGTACTTGCCCGTGAGCATCCCCCCGGCAATCGGATTGAAAGGGATGACGCCGATTCCCTCCTCCGCGCACAGCGGCAATAGCTCGCGCTCGATCTCGCGATACAGCAAATTGTAGCGGGGCTGCACGGAGGCGAAGCGCGCCCAACGGTGCACGTCGCTGCGCCCCAACGCTCGGGCCAGTTGGTAGGCCAGATAATTCGAGCACCCGATGTAGCGTACCTTGCCGGCATGAACCAAATCATCAAGCGCGCCCAGCGTTTCATCGACCGGGACCTGCGGGTCAAATCCATGGAGCTGATAGAGATCGATGTAATCGGTACCCAACCGGGCCAGCGACCGATCGACGGCATCAAGAATATGCCGTCGATTGTTTCCCGAGTGAAAGGGCTTAGAGCCGGTCTGGCCGAAACACTTCGTCGCAATCACGAAATCGTGTCGCTTGCTGCCCATCCAGCGGCCGATGATTTCCTCCGTGCGCCCCGCACGATCCAGGCCTCCACCGAGCGGATACACGTCGGAGGAATCCAAGAAAGTGATTCCGGCGTTCGCTGCGCGATCGAGAATCGCAAAGGATGTCGCCTCATCACACTGAAAGCCGAAGGTCATCGTGCCGAGGCACAGGCGCGACACTCTGAGTCCCGTATTTCCAAGACGGACGTGTTGCAAGTCGAACCTCCTCACAGATGTCTCGGGATCAAGATTCTCTGATCTTGGCCGCCGCCACTCAATCGAATTCTCTCGATTGTCTGGCGAGAGCCCGTGGGCGTAGGATAGCTCGCTGGGATTGTTGGATTTCCAGCTCGCTTGCAGTATCTTGAAACGGTGGTTAGGAGGCAGCCGCGATGGCCGAGGACGGACCCGGTGTTCGCATGGTGAAATGCGTGAAGTTCGGCCGCGAAATGCCTGGCCTTGACCGCGTCCCGTGGAAAGGCGAACTCGGCAAGCGCATCTATGAAAACGTCTCCAAACAGGCCTGGGCCATGTGGGTCGACCACTCCAAGATGCTGCTAAACGAATACCGCCTGAACCCTCTGGATCCCAACGCGCAGAAAATCATGGAAGAGCAGATGGAGCAATTCTTCTTCGGCGAAGGCGCCAAGCTTCCCGAAGGCTATGTCGCACCGCAGCACTAGAATGGTAAAATGCCGGCCGATCGAACTCCTTGAGGGGGGACACGCCATGCACGCTCGAAATCTTCTGGTGCTTCCCATACTGTTGTGCTTTTGCGCCGTAGTTGCGTGGGGCGACGCCGCTCCGAAATCGGCGCATGCGGACATCCTCAACGTGCCGGGAATGAAAATCGGTACTGCCAAAATCACCGCTACGAAGGACGGCGTTAAAATTGCCGTCAAGGTCGATCAGTTGCCACCGGGAGAGCATGGAATTCACATTCATACGGTGGGCAAGTGTGAAGGACCCAACTTCGCGTCGGCGGGTGGCCATTTCAATCCCACGAGCGCACACCACGGTGTGAACAACACACAGGACCCCCGTCCGCATCTCGGTGACATGCCGAACCTCGTCGTAGACAAGGACGGCAAGGCCAAAGCTACCTTCACGCTGAAAGGCGTGACGCTTGGCGATGGCGCCAATTCGCTGTTCCACGATGGCGGTACGGCGATCGTGATCCATGCCAAGGCGGATGACCTGATGTCGGATCCGTCGGGCAACTCCGGTGACCGCATCGCCTGCGGCGTGATCGAAAAATAAAGGGGCCCCGTGTTTTTGACAAGGCGCCCGATGGTTTGGGCGTTTTTTCCGCTCGCACTGGCTTGGCCAGCGGCGGCGCAAACACCGACAAGTCCCACGCCTGTTGACGACGTTGCGCCGATCCTCTACCAACACTGCACGTCCTGCCATCACAAAGGCGAGTCCGCACCTTTCCCACTCACAAGCTACGCCGACGCCAAGCGGTACGCGCCTGAAATCGCTCAGGCGGTAGGCGCGCGCTCCATGCCGCCCTGGCTTCCCGAGCCAGGCTTTGGCAACTTTGCCAACGACCCTCGACTCACCGACGCAGAGATCCGGTTGATTGAGGACTGGGTGAAAAAGGGAGCACCGGAAGGCCCGGCCTGGAAGACTCTTCCTCCTCCGCAGTCGACCGACGGTTGGCAGCTTGGCCCCCCTGACCTCGTTGTGGAAGCCTCGCGAGCCTACACGGTTCCTTCCTCCGGGCCCGACATCTTCTGGAATTTCATTTTTTCACCACCGATCCAAACACGCCGTTACGTCCGTGCGGTCGAAGTCCGTCCGGGGATTGCGCACGGCGTGCATCACGCGAATCTGCTCGTCGATCGCACGCGCTCCGCCCGTCTGAAGGAGGCCGAGCCAGGTGCCGGATTCCCCGGCATGGACGTAAACCTGGCACGCAGCGTTTTCGATTTCGACAGCCATTTTCTTTTCTGGAAGCCTGGCAGCCAGCCCTGGGTTGAGCCCGACGGCCTTGCCTGGGAACTCGACCCCGGCAGCGATCTGGTCCTCAACACACACCTTATGACCATGGGTATGCCGATGGAGGTCAAGCCGTCGATCGGGCTCTATTTCACCGAAAAACCCCCCGATCGCTTCCCTCTGCTCATTGAGCTCGAACACGATGGAGCGCTCGATATCCCCCCTGGCGCGCGCGACTTCACCGTCTCGGACGATTTTCGTCTGCCGCTGGACGTGGACGTACTGGCCATCTATCCGCACGCGCATTATCTCGGCCACGTGATCGAAGGCTACGCCACGACCCCGAGTGGCGAACGCAAGTGGCTCATTCGCATCCCTGATTGGGATCCGAATTGGCAAGCCGTGTACCACTACCGCGAACCGGTGTTCCTGCCACAGGGCACCGTCGTCTCGATGCGCTGGCATTACGATAATTCCGAAGCGAATTCCAGGAATCCCCATAAGCCCCCTGCGAGAGTTGAGGGCGGCAACCAGTCGACGGACGAAATGGGCCACCTATGGCTGCAAGTGCTCCCGCGAGGTCGAGGCGACCGGCGCCGTGAACTCGAAGAGGCCATGATGCGTCATCGGCTCGAAAAATATCCGCGCGACTACAGCGCCCGTCTCTGGCTCGGTGCCTTGATGCTCTCGCGGCTCAATCCGGCCGGCGCGGTCGATGAAACAGCCGAAGCCGTGCGCATCGAGCCAAAACAAGCGGAAGGACACAACTGGTACGGCATTGCGTTGGCGGCTGTGGGCCGCTTGCAGGAGGCTATCGTGCAGTTTCGGATAGCGCTCACGATCCAGCCCGACTATACAAGCGCGCGGTACAATCTCGCCAAGGCTCTGGTCAAATCGGGACGGCTCGACGAGGCCGAACGGGATTTCTCCGATGTCGTTGCCGCCGACCCCAACGATGCCGAAGTGCGCAATGATTTTGGCGAGTTGCTGCTGCGGATGGGTAAAACCGAGGACGCTCTCGATCAGTTTAACAAGGCACTGGCCATCGATCCGTCTGCAAAATCGGCGCGCGAAAACCGCGATCTGGCCCTGCATCAACTGCCCGCCCATTGAACCTCGGCACCGGCCTCCTCCTCGGACGGGTTCTCGCACTGGATAACAACTTCCCTAACATGGATACCGTGTTTACAATGGATCGATGGCTTCGCGATCCGCAGACCTAGTCCGCCCATGAGCGCAGCTCCGCAAGACTCCTTCTCGACGCGAGCGCGGCTCCAGCTCGGCAGGGAGTCGTTTGAGATTTTTCGCCTCGACCGACTCGATCGTGCCGGTCTCGGCAACGTCTTCCGGCTGCCTTTCTCGCTGAAAGTCCTGCTCGAGAATCTGCTGCGACACGAAGACAACCGCTTTGTCCACGCCGACGACATTCGCGCACTCGCCAGTTGGGACCCAACCCAACCCGCAAGCCTCGAGAAAGAAGTCTCCTTCCTGCCTGCGCGCGTCCTGCTGCAAGACTTTACGGGCGTGCCTGCCGTCGTCGACCTGGCTGCGATGCGCGACGCCATCGAAAAGCTCGGTGGCAATCCGAAGAAGATCAATCCCGTGCTTCCGGCCGAACTTGTGATCGACCATTCCGTGCAGGTGGACAAGTTCGGTTCGGCAGACGCGTTCCGCTTCAACGCCGATCTGGAAATGCAGCGCAATATCGAGCGCTACGCCTTCCTTCGCTGGGGTCAAAGGAGTCTTCAGAATTTCCGGGTCGTCCCGCCCGACACCGGCATCTGCCATCAGGTGAATCTTGAATATCTGGCTCGCGTTGTTTTTTCCGAAAAGCAGGGGGACGCCTGGGTCGCCTTTCCCGACACGCTGGTGGGCACCGATTCTCACACCACTATGGTCAACGGCCTCGGTGTCTTCGGCTGGGGAGTGGGAGGCATTGAAGCGGAGGCCGCGATGCTCGGCCAGCCCCTTTCCATGCTCATCCCGGATGTCGTCGGCTTCAAGCTGCACGGCCGCTTGCCGGAGGGCGCGACCGCAACCGATCTGGTGCTCACCGTGACCCAGATGCTTCGCAGCCGAGGTGTCGTCGGCAAATTTGTCGAATTCTACGGTACGGGCCTTTCCAGCCTTACGCTTCCCGATCGCGCCACGATCGCCAATATGGCCCCGGAATATGGCGCGACGATGGGTTTCTTCCCGATTGATGCGGAGACGCTCGCCTACCTGCGCTTTACGGCGCGCCGGGAGGAGCAGGTGAAGCTCGTCGAGGCCTACGCGAAGGAGCAGGGTATTTTCCGCACCGACCAGACACCCGATCCGGTTTTCTCCGACCGCCTGGAACTCGATCTGGCTTCCGTGGTGCCCACCATGGCCGGACCCAAACGCCCGCAGGATAGCGTTCCTCTCACACAAGCGAAGACGGCGTTCGAAAAATCACTTTCGGCCGCACCGCGGCATGCCAGCGTGCAAAACAACGGGGACCAGTTCGATCTTGCCGATGGCTCGGTGGTCATCGCAGCGATCACAAGCTGCACCAACACGTCCAATCCGTCGCTCATGCTGGGCGCGGGACTGCTCGCGAAGAAAGCGGTCGAGCGGGGCCTCACAACCAAGCCCTGGGTGAAGACAAGTTTCGCGCCCGGCTCGAAGGTCGTGACCGATTACATCGAAAAGGCCGGCCTGTGGCCGTACCTGAACGCGCTGCGCTTTCATCTGGTCGGCTACGGCTGCACAACGTGTATCGGCAACAGCGGCCCCCTTTCTGAGCCGATCGGCAAGGCTATCAAGGACAACAATCTGGTCGCCGTAGCTGTCTTGAGCGGCAATCGCAACTTCGAGGGCCGCATTAATCCTCTCTGCCGCGCGAACTACTTGGCCTCGCCGCCGCTGGTGGTAGCCTACGCGCTGGCCGGTCGCATGGACTTCGACATTGTCAATGAGCCAATCGGCCAGGACCGGTCTGGAAAGCCCGTCTATCTCCGCGAGATTTGGCCGACTCCGCAGGAGGTTGAATCGACGATCCGGAGCGCCGTTTCTCAGGAGATGTTCTCCAAGGAATATGCCGATGCTTTTGCCGGCGATGAACACTGGAAAGCGTTGCCCATTCCCGAGGGCGATCTCTACAGATGGGATGCCACCTCCACCTACATTAAGAACCCGCCCTATTTCGAGGCAATGAAAGTTGAGCCGAGCGAAATTTCTGACTTGCGAGGATTACGCGCGCTTGCCGTTTTAGGAGACAGCATTACCACCGACCACATCTCGCCGGCTGGCTCGATCCAAGCCGACGGCCCAGCGGGAAAATACCTGATCGGGCACGGCGTCGCACCAAAGGATTTCAATTCCTACGGCGCGCGCCGCGGCAATCACGAAGTGATGATGCGGGGAACGTTTGCCAATATCCGCCTGCGCAACCTTTTGGCTGCTGGCACCGAAGGTGGCTGGACGACGCATCAACCGAGCGGCGAACAAATGTCGATCTACGATGCGGCCATGAAATACCGCGACGAGGGAGTGCCGCTGCTTGTGATCGCCGGAAAAGAATACGGCTCAGGCTCTTCACGCGATTGGGCTGCCAAGGGTACGATCTTGCTCGGCGTCCGCGTGGTGCTGGCGGAAAGCTTCGAGCGCATTCACCGCAGCAATCTCGTCGGAATGGGCGTGCTGCCGCTGGAATTTCAGCCCGGGGAAACCTTTTCCTCGCTAGGTCTGACCGGCCAGGAACTGTTCGATTTCGAGGGACTTTCGGAAACGTTTGAGCCACGCAAGCAAGTCCGCGTCACCGCGCGGGGTCCGAGCGGCAAGGTGAAACATTTCACCACCGTCGCGCGCGTCGACACGCCGTTCGAGGTTGCCTACTACCAGCACGGAGGCATCCTGCAGTACGTGCTCCGGCAAATGTTGTAGGACTTCGCTCTATTTCTTCTTTCCGAGCAGCCCCCCAACAAGGCCTGACGCCGCTTGCGAGGTGTTTCCAGGTACACCGATGGCACCGGCGGCGGCACCTTTCGCCATCGCTCCCGCCGCCCCGGCCACGTCGGGGATAAACACGGGATTGGAGGTCGTGCCGGTGATCCGGAATGGAATCCCAGCGCCACCCTGCTGCGAACCCTTGCCTCCTCCCGTGACAGCCGAAAGCGCCGAAACACCCGAGGTCATAGCTCCTACTGGATTGCCTGCGGAAAGCTGGGCGACCATTTTGCAGTCCAGCTGGCCGCTCGCGCTGACATTGGCCGTGCCGGTGACCGTACCAATCGAAGGAACCACCAGGATCAAATTATTCGCCTGCGTTCCGCTGGGATCCTGATGCAAGTCCGCGCTGAGCTTCTGGATTTCTGTGTCGGAGCCACCACCTCCCCCACCTAGACCCGTAAACGAGGACAGCGCTCCCAGCTTCGATTTGAGACTGTAGCCAGCGATCTTGCCATTCGAGAGATTGACGGGACCGGTGATCACCAGCTTGTCAACGGGGCCGCTGATCGCAAGGTTGAGATCAAGGCTGCCGCTTTGAAGCGATGCGCCGGATGGAAGCGTGATGCCCGCAGCCGGCAAAAAGGCCTCCAGGTCGGCAACCGGCATCGACTGACCATTCAGCTTCATCTGCACCGTGGTCGTCTCACCCGCCACGTCATAGTTACCGGTCACACGCGCCAGAGCTTTGCCGATGTGAACATCGCCCGTTTTCAGCGTTCCCGATTGCCGCTTCAAGTCATAGGCGGTTGTGTAGTCGACGTTCACGGGCACGCCGGAGGGTCGGCCGTTCGCGACCAGCTTCAACTTATTCGCCTGGATCGTGCCGTTCGAGTTCGCCTCATGGCCGTTGGAGGAAACGTTGCCGTTAAAATCGATCACCCCCGCCACACCGGACGAAGCTTCGACGAAGCCTGCCGCGGCGACATCCAGATTGCGGACACTGACCTTGGCGTCGAGAGGAGTCAGGGAGGTATCGGCGGAATCGATCGGGCCCGCCTTCCCTTCCAGGCTGATCGTACCCCCGCCCGGTGCCTTGGCCGAGAACTTGAATGGAAACTGCGACGTGTAGGAAAGGTCGGACGCCTCGAGATCTACATTCTGATATGTCTGCTTTTTCCCGTGCGCTGTCCCGAAGGTCACCGTGCCGTTAGAAATCTTCAAATTCTCGACAGAAAATGTCGACGCCTCGGACGATCCGCTCGGGGCGCTGGAAGTCTTCGATCCGGTCCCCAGAGTTGAGTAGTTCCACGTTCCCGACGCTGAACGCAGTAGTGAGACCTGCGGTTCGATGACGGTGAACGATTGAACCTCCAGTTTCTTGGAAAAGATCAGAGGCATCAGCGACACGCCCGCCTTCAATTGCTTAGCCTCCAAGAAGGGCGACTGGCTGAACGCGGGATCGTCTGCGATGGCAACGTTATCCACCGTGACGGAACCAGAAAGGAGCGAAAGTCCAATGTCTCCGATGGTGACCTTGCGACCGAGCGCTTTTGTTAGCTCAGTTTCCAGCGTGGGCCTAAATCGGTTGACGTCGATGATAAACGGCAATGCGATAAGGATCAGGATCAGCACAACAATCACGATGCCCAGTATAACGAGGGGTTTTCTCATGGCGCCTCCGAGGGGAGAGATGACGCTAGGTTGGGAGCGTCGGAGTGCCCATCATACTCCCGGTCTGTCCCGGCGAGCGAACTCAATTTCCGCGTCCGGCTGGCGCGTACCCCCTAGCGAGGAGTGAGAACGGTGCGGCCCGTGACCTGGCCGCGCCGCAACTGGTCGATGGCTTCATTGGCCTCAGCCAGCGGGCGGGCCGATACGTGACAATGAACCTTTCCCTCCGATGCCATCGAAAGAGTTTCCCTCAAGTCCTGGCGGGTGCCTACGGCGGAAGCCTGCATGCGAATTTCGCGCGCCGCCAGTAGGATGGGAGCAAAGCTAATATCTTCAGCCGGCAATCCCACGATCAGAAGGGCTCCGCTCGGCCGCACGCAGCTAAAAGCAGCGTCGTAGGCTGCTTTCGCCCCCGAAGTCACCATCGCAACATGGACGCCTCCGATGTCCCGTAGCCCCTTCTTCACGTCCTCCGACCCGGCGTGAAAGGTTCGAGAGGCTCCCAGTGATTGGGCCAGCGTGAGCTTCGCCTCCGACACATCGACGGCGATTGTGTCCACGCCCAGGGCCCGGCCCATTTGCACGGCGATATGTCCCAGCCCTCCGATGCCAAAGATGGCCAGCCGCTGGCCGCGGGAAAGTTTCGCCGATTTGAGCGCGCGGTACACAGTGACACCGGCACAAAACAACGGAGCGGCCTCCATCGCGGAAAGTCCGCTGGGAATTGGTATGGCATGGCTTGCCGGCGCCTTGGCGAATTCCGCAAAGCCGCCATCCACCGTGACCCCGGTGATCTTCTGGCGCGCACAAAGATTCTCGTTCCCCTCGCGACAGAATTCGCACTCTCCGCAGCTCCAGTGCAGCCACGCAACACCTACCCGGTCGCCTACTTGGAGGTTCGGGGCGGCGGGGCCTTTTTCAACCACTCTCCCCACGATTTCGTGGCCTAAGATGACGGGTTTCTTGACGATTTTTGCCAGCTGGGTCCAGTCCCCGTCGGCTACGTGCACATCGGAATGGCATAGGCCGCAGGCCTCGACCGCAATGACGACTTCTTCGGCTTCCGGAGTGGGTGACTTGACTTCCTCAAAGCGGAGCGGTCTCCCGAATTCGTGCAAGACCGCAGCCTTCATCGTCCCGATCCGATCCTCAAGGCTGGACTGCGCGCAGGAAAAACTCCACGGCGCTGCTCACACGCTCACGCAAGCTGTGAGGGCCGGTCAGGTCAACGGCCCAACGCCTCACCACCGTGGTATAGAGGGCTTCCATGAATTCGGCAAGGTGCACGGCCGGGAAAGCGCGCACAATCTCGCCACGCTTCTGTCCCTCGGCCAGAATCTCGCGCAACAGGCTCGCTGCAATTTCTTCCGGTTGCCGCATCTCAGGCGAGCGCACTGGATCCATGGCCCCTGACAGCACCACCGCCTGCCAAAGCGGTCGGTCCGACTCCACTTCCTGGGCCATGGTGTGATACATCTCGCGCAGCCGCTCGGCCGTCGACGCCTTGCTCGACAACTCGGTTTCCAGATGCTCCTTCATGCAGATAAAACCGCGTCGCCCCACTTCGCGCAGGACTGCGTCCTTGCTCGGAAAATAGCGGAAGAAGGTAGGCTGGCTGATCTCCAGAATCTGAACGATGTCGTCGATCCGAGTATTCTCGTATCCGCGCTTGCGAAACAGGCGAATCGAGGTATCGATGATCTGCTGTCGCAGACGCACCTTCTTGCGCTCACGAAGACCTGCGACCTCCCCGTTCACCGCTCCTTCGAAAGGCTGGACCCGCAGGCGAGCGTTGGCCGAGCCTCGACGCTCTGGGCCATGGCCGAGAGTTAAGGGCGATGCATTTCTACGAGCGATCTTCGCGCGAGCCATCAGTCAGCATTCTCCTTACATGAGTGGGCAGCGCCCCGGGGGGCGCGACAAAATGCAATACCTACTCTAACATGATAGCGACCCACGCCGCGAGGCTTCCCCCCTTGGGCCGGGAGCATCCCGGTGAGAGCCTGCTTCCGGTAAGAGCTGACCAGAAACACGTTGAGCACGCCAGACAGTTGTAGCAGACTTCCTCAGAAGTTACTCTCCCGTCGGCCGGCGAAGGGCAAGGCTGCACTGATGACTGGAGCCGAAGGTCTCGTCCACACCCTGCTCAGAAGCGGCGTCGACGTCTGCTTTGCAAACCCCGGGACCACCGAGATGCACATCGTTGCGGCGCTCGAAACGATCCCCGGCATCCGGTGCGTGCTGGGGCTGCAAGAGAACGTGGTAACGGGAGCAGCCGACGGATACTGGCGGATGGCGAGCAAGCCGGCGGCAACACTGCTGCATTGCGGCCCCGGTCTCGCAAACGGTCTGGCGAACTTGCACAACGCGCGTCGAGCGCGATCGGGGATTGTCAACATCGTGGGTGACCAAGCGATCTCCCACCGTCCCTTCGATGCCCCCTTGACAGCAACCACCGAGGCTTGGGCACTGGGAATCTCGCCCTGGACCCGAACCGTAATGGACGCCACCGCGGTTGGTCGCGACGCCGCAGATGCGGTCCAGGCAGCACGACAGGGACAAATTGCGACGCTCATCCTGCCGGCCGACACGGCTTGGGATGCCCACGGTTCTGTAGGCGAGGCGATTCCCTTCCCACCCGCGCCCGAGCCAGCCCTGCTTGCAATCGAAGAGGCGAAGCGCGCTCTTGGTAGCGCCCAGCCAACACTGCTCCTGCTCGGAGGTAGGTCGCTTGGAGCCACCGCACTGGCGGATGCGCATCGGATCGCTGCTGCGACCGGTGCGCCGATCATGGCAGAAATGTTTAACGCACGCTTCGAACGGGGCCGTGGACGACCGCCGGTCGATCGTGTGCCGTATCTTGTCGATCAGGCGTTAGCGAAACTGGCAGCGTTCAAGCATGTGATTTTAGTGTGCGCGACGCCGCCCGTCAGTTTCTTTGCCTATCCGGGCAAGCCTGGCTGCCTGTGTCCGCCCGACTGCGAAATGCATGTACTCGCCACACCGGAAGAAGATGGGCCGCATGCGCTTGCGCAACTGGCCGATGCGCTCCAAGCACCTAGGGTTCCGCCAACAGACCGTGGCACACATCCAGAAATAGCGCATGGTGCTCTAACTGCCGCGGCGGCAGGGCAGACCATCGCCGCCCTCCTGCCCGAAAATGCCATCGTCGTGAATGAGGGCGGCACGTGTGGGCCAGCAGTTTTTTCCCCGAGCCATGACTCAGCGCCGCATGACTGGCTTGATCTAACCGGCGGGGCCATCGGTGACGGCCTGCCCATGGCCATTGGGGCAGCGATTGCGGCACCGTCGCGACGGGTCGTGGGCCTGCAAGCCGATGGGTCAGGGATGTATACCGTCCAAGCGCTCTGGACGCAGGCGCGGGAACGACTCGACGTCACCACCGTCGTATTCTCGAACCGAACCTACGGCATTCTTCTCCACGAATTTGCCGGTGTCGCTGCCAAACCAGGGCCAACCGCTGTTCATCTGATGACTCTCTCCGATCCAGCCATCGACTGGACCCGCCTAGCAGACGGCCAGGGCATCGAGGCCGCCCGCGCTCGAAACTGCGAGCAATTAGCCGATCTGCTGCGGACGAGCTTCGGTCGTTCCGGACCGTTCCTGATCGAGCTCTGTATGTAGTCTCGTTCAGGCAACTGAATTGACGTTGTCGGTCGAAGGGACTTCGTGCCACGCGCTTCCAGGATCAGAACCCCCGAGTTGTCCCCTCCGAAGCGCGTGCTCTTTCATCAAAGCGAACAAGACCGGAACCAAGATCAGGACGGCGATCGTGGAAGTGATCATTCCTCCGACGATCGGGGCGGCAATCGGCTTCATCACATCGGAACCGACGCCGGTCTCGAGCAAAATAGGAATCAAACTAGCGAGAACAACGCTGACCGTCATAAGCTTCGGCCGAAGACGCTGGACGGCTCCCTCCATAACCCCCGCTTCGATGTCCTGTTTTCGCAAGCCAGCCCCGGCCTGGAGTCGGTGGTTTAGAGATTCATGGAGGTAGACGACCATAACCACGCCGGTTTCCACAGCGATGCCGAACAAGGCGATGTAGCCGACCCACACGGCTACGCTGAAGTTGAAGTGAAGGATCCGTTGCAGTATCAAGCCGCCCGTCAGAGCATAGACTGTCGGGAAAATGAGAATCGCGGCTTCCCCGACGGAATGAAAGACCATATAAAGGATCAGGAAAATCACGAAGAAGACAACTGGCAGGATGAGCTTCAGGCGTTGTTTGGCCCGCATCTGGAATTCGTATTCACCCGACCACTTGTAGGTAAAGCCCGGTGGCAAGGTGAGTTTCCCTCGGAGCAGATCGCTCGCCTTTTTGACAAATCCGCTGTAGTCGTTTGTGTTTAGATCGATGTAAATGTAGCCGGTCAGCGCGCCGTCTTCATCCCGGACCATGGAAGGTCCGCGCGAAAACGCCACCTTGGCCACTGTGGAAATGGGGATTTGCGCGCCCGAGGGGGTGGATATCAAAACGTTCTGTAAAGCTTCGACGTTCGCTCGAAAGTCCCGACTATAGCGGACGTTGACAGGATATCGCTCGCGGCCCTCGACGTTCTCGGTCACCATTTCGCCGCCCATACCCGAACTGATCGCCTGTTCCACGTCAGCGATGGTCAATCCATACCGAGACGCTTCCTCCCGGTTCACGGCGATGTTCAGATAGAAGCCCTGCGAGACGCGTTCGGCAAAGACGGATCGCACCTCAGGGATCGTCGAAAAGATTTGCTGTATCTCAGCGCCAACCCGCTCGACGCCTTCCAGGTTGGGTCCCTGAATCTTCAGTCCCAGAGGGGTTTTGATTCCCGTAAGCTCCATGTCAAGACGGCCTGCCACAGGCATGGTCCAGGCGTTGGAAAGGCCTGGAAATTCGAGCGTAGCGTTCATCTGCTCGACGAGCTTTTCATACGTCATACCTGGTCGCCACTGCTCGCGCGGCTTCAGCATCACCGTTGTGTCGTACATATCCAGCGGTGCGTTATCGGTTGCGCTGTCCGAACGCCCTACCGAGCCAAAAACGGTGTCCACTTCTGGGAAGGTGCGGATCCTTTTGTCTTGCTCTTGAAGCAGCTGCGATGCCTGCGTGATGGAGATTCCCGGCAGAGCCGTGGGCATATAGAGAGTGGACCCCTCAAATAACGGTGGCATGAACTGAGCTCCGATATGCGAAGCCAGCGGCAAGGTTAGGACCAGGAACAGCAGACTGAGCAGCAGTACCGTTTTGCGAAAGCGAAGACAAAGCCCGAGGACCGGCAAATAGACGGCCTGCGCCATTCTGGAAATCGGATTTCGCGTCTCCGGTATCAGCTGTCCACGGATACATAGGACCATCAACACGGGCACGAGCGTGATGGCGAGGACCGAAGAGAAGCTGACAGCCAGCGTCTTCGTCCACGCGAGCGGACGAAACATACGTCCTTCTTGCGCCTCCAGCAGAAAGACAGGTAGGAAAGAGACCACGATGATCACGAGGGAAAAGAAAATGGCAGGGCCTACTTGCTTGGCTGCATCGAGCACGATGTGTCGTCTCTCGGGCTCGGGTACAGGGCCTGGTTGCTGATTTTGGCGCTCCGACAACTTCCTGTAACCGTTCTCGACCATGACGATCGCCGCGTCCACAAGGACGCCAATCGCCAGCGCCAATCCGCCGAGCGACATAATGTTCGAGCTCACGCGGAGGTAGTACATGGGAATGAACGACGCGATCACCGCGATCGGTAGAGTCAGAATGGGAATGAGAGCGGATCGGAAATGAAGAAGGAAAATTACAATCACCACACTGACGATCAGAGCTTCCTCGAGCAGGGTGCGTTCGAGAGTTTGAACCGATGCCCGAATCAACTCCGAGCGATCGTACCCGGCGACGACTTCCACGCCGGGGGGCAGAGAAGGGGCGATTTCGGCCAATTTCTGTTTTACGCCCTGGATCACGTTTAAAGCGTTCATCCCGTCGCGCATGACAACGATCCCGCCGACGGTTTCTCCCTCGCCTTGCCAGTCCGCAACGCCCCGCCGAATATCGGGTCCAAATGTGACGGTCCCCAAATCGCGCACCAGCACAGGAGTGCCGTTCTTGGTCACAACGGGAACCGTTTCCAGATCATGGAGCGATGTGAGATAGCCGAGGCCGCGAATCATGTATTCGGCCCCACCCATTTCCAGCAGGCGTCCACCGACTTCGTTGGTGCTGTCACGAACCTTTTCAATGACCGTCGACAGCGGAATGCCGTAGGCGCGAAGCTTGTCCGGATCGACATTCACCTGGTACTGGCGAACAAATCCACCGATGCTTGCTACCTCAGCAACTCCGGGCACCGTTTCGAGTTGATAACGCAGATACCAGTCTTGGAGGCTGCGCAAATCGGCCAGGCTCTGGTGATGGCTGTGGTCAACAAGGACGTACTCGAACACCCAACCTGCACCAGTTGCATCCGGTCCGATCAGAGAATGCACGCCCTCGGGAAGACGGCCGGTCATCTGCTGCATGTACTCCAAAACGCGGGACCGAGCCCAGTACAGGTCGGTGGAATCCTCAAACACGACATAGACGTAGGAGTCACCGAACATCGTCTGGGCGCGGACAGCTTTGACGTGCGGTGCGGCGAGCAGCGCCGTAACGATCGGGTAAGTGACTTGGTCCTCGATGATGCTGGGAGGTTGACCAGGCCACGGCGTGTGAATGATCACTTGCACGTCGGAGATGTCGGGCAGCGCATCGAGCGGAACTTGACCGAGCGACCAAATCCCTGCAAGCACGAGAAGCAGCGTGCCCGTGAAGACGAGAAAGCGGTTCCGAGCGCACCAATCAATCCATCCGCCGATCACCTCACATCTCTCCCGTGGCGTCGACGCTCAGTTGCTTGCTGGCTATGACTTGTCCGTCTTTCCTGGCAAGAATCGTGATCTGCCACGTTCCGCTGCTTCCTAAATCGCTTGAACCCTCGTAAAACCCCTTTCCCCTGTCGTCAAGGTTGATAGAGGTATGGATGGCTGCCATACCCATCGCGGGCATGGCGGGCATGAAAAACGTTAGGCTGACCTCTGCCCCGGAAACAGTCGCGCCACTTGCGTCGAGCAGCTTCACGCGGAAGACATTCCTGCCCTTGCGCGGGGGGCTGGGCTCGGAACTTAACTCGGCACTTGCCTCGAGAGCATTCACCCCCGACCCCGTAGTGGCTCGGCTGGGAGGAGGTGGCAGGAAGGAACCTAGTGCGGCCTGCAGCTGACTTTCGGAATCGATCAGGAAGTTGGCGGACGTAACAACTTGCTCACCCGGTTTCAGTCCTTTCAGCACGATGAGATTGTCGCCCACCCGGGCACCCAGCTCGATTTCGCGCGGTTCGATGTAGCCGTCCTTGCGGTCCACAAAAGCAATCGCGCGGGTTCCCGATTGCAGCACGCCCGTCGCGGGAATGACGACTTGTAGCCCCATGGGCACGCGAAGCGTCACGTTCACGAACATGCCGGGCTTGAGCTGGAGCCCTGGGTTGGGAAAAACAACTCGCACCTTGGCCGTCCGCGTGTCCGGATCCACTTGCGGGTAGATGAAATCCACGCGACCACGGAACGTGCGGCCTTCGAACGTATCCATCGTGAGCGTGGCCGAATTGCCAACCTGGATGCGCCCCAGATCACCCTGGTAGGCCTGTGCCTGAACCCACACAGTCGAAAGATCGGCAATCGTGTAAAGGCGCATTTCGGGCTGGACGGCAACACTGGGAAGGGCATTCCGCTCGGTGATAAACCCGGAAAGGGGGGAATCGATTTCCAGTTCCTGCTGGACTTGGCCGGTGGCTTCCAGTCGCGAGATTTCTGTTTGCGGCACACCCCACTGTTTAAGACGTTCAGCCGCCGCGTCGAGCAGTGCCGCGGCGCTCGATGCAACGCCTGGCACCGTGCTTTGGGCAACCTGCTGCTGGTTCTGTTTGGCCACCAGGTATTCACGTTCGGTCGCCACGAGATCCGGACTATACACCGTGAGCAGTGGCTGTCCCTTGCGGACGTACTGATAGGTGGCGTCGGCAAACACCTTTTGGATATAGCCGGAGAACCGCAGCTGGACGTACGCCAGGCGAGATTCGTCGACAACGACATTCCCGGTCGTGCGAATCTCATCTTCCACCACCTTGCGTTCGACCGCGCCCGTTTTCACGCCAATGCTCTGCAATCGTTGAGCCGAGATTGCGACCGGAGCCATGGGCGCCTCCGGCGTGGCGGGCGATGCGGCCGTCCAATGCACGGCTGAGTTCAGGGGGATCGAGGTCGCCATCGGTTGTCGTTCTCGGTCCTGGCTGACAGCAGGTGTCCTGTAATGCCACCAAACTAGAGCCAAGACCGCGGCGAGAGCAATGTTTCCCGTCACCGCCAGCAAGAATCCTGTGCGGTAGGCTTTCATTGCTTCGTTCCGTCCTCGCCCAGTGACAGCCCGGTTAGTTCTTCCAAGCGAGCCAAAGCCATCTCCCGGTCAGCCACACTTTGCCAGTACTCCTCGTCCAAATGAAGAACATCGAGAAACGAGGCCAACAGTGCCGGAAAATCCTGCCGGTTGCTTTGGTAGGCAGCCAAACCCGATTGAAATTCGGCGCGGGTTTGTGGAAGGAGTCCCTCGCGATAGATTCGCAGCAGCTCGGCCGATTCCTGCTCGGTGTCAAACTCCGTGCGTACCTCGAAGGCAATTTGTTGCAACTGGGATTCCGCCTCGCTGTTCGATCGATGGACGTTCGCTTCCGCTTGCGCCAGCTCTGGCCGCTGCTTGCGAGCGTGATAGATGGGCACCTGCACGCCCAGCTTCAGGACGTAGTAGGCACGGTACTGGCTGGGATCGGTGCGCTGCCAGATATACTGCACGTTGAAATTCGGGTAGAAGTCCTTGTGGGCAAGATCCACTTGAAGCTTCGTTTTTTCTACGTTTGTTTCGGCCCCCGAAATTTCCGGATTTTGAGCGTCGGCTGCAGCCAGTAATTCCTCAAAGGTGTATGCGAGCGGAGTGCTGGACAGCTCAGCGGCTTCAATGTCGGGGGAAGACTGCGGACGGCCAAGAAGTTGTTTGATCTGCGCCTGCGCCTTGGCAGCGTCGAGATGGTGCATGGTGACCTCGCGCACCAATTTGGTCTCTTCCACCTGTGCCTGCAGAAGATCTTGCTGGCTGCCCATACCGGAGCGGTAGCGCGCCTCCGCCGCCTTGGCAACTTGCCCGAGCAGCTGTCCATCACTTTCGAGAATTCGGAGCGTTTCTGCCAAGTAAGCAAGCTGGAAATATGCAGACTTAACCGCGGCAATGACGGAACGGCGCACGAACTCGTATTGCTGCCGCGCGATGTCAGCGTCGCGCTTGGCCATCTCACCCCGCAAACGAAGTTTTCCCGGGTAGGGAAAATCCTGTGAAACACCAAGACCGATATAGGCGAAGTCACTGTTGGTGTAGCCTGCGAACGGCCTCGGGCTCCCCACGTTGGTTTGATCCAGCACGAACTGCGGGTCGGGTAGCGTCGAGACCTGCGACGGCACCTGCTTGGCAGCTTCCCATCCTTGTCGCGCGGCCTCCATGCGAGGATTGTTCCGCTCGGCCTCGGCCAATAAGTCCTTTAAGGGGGTGACGACGAGGGTTGGTGCACGCCCTTGGGCAGGGGAAGGGCCTGCGGGTTGCGTTTGGCCGAAAGTCTCGGGCGCATGAGCTAAGAACATAACAACCAGAGCAATCCAAAAGGCGCTCTGTAGGGACGACTCAGAGTGCTGTCTCGCGTCGTGTCGTACCGACATTCTATACCCTCCCAGGAAGGCGTTCGATTTGCCGTAATTGGAAATTTGCGCGCTGCACGGTCAAGGAGAGCGCAGAACTTTCACCGGCTAAGGCCGGCTGGCTTCTAACTCATCCTTGTGTGGCTGCTCGCCTTTGGCCTCGCGGCTTCGCGGAGGGGATACCAGCAAGGGAACGATCGTCGAGGCCGCCAGCATGGCGGCGATCAAGCGCAGTCCTTCCCTATAGTCACCTGTCGTCTGTCGTAAATAGGCGAACAACTGAGGGCCCAGCGCCGCCGCAAACGCCCACGGCACCAACATGAGTCCATAAATCGGTCCCACGTTGTTCGGCCCGAAATAATCGGCCGCAAACACCGGCGTGACTCCGTAGCCTCCGCCGTAACACATGACAATGACGAAGGTGACCGCCACCAAAAGCGCTACGGTGGGAATCTCTGGGTAGAAGAAAAACAGCACGCCCTGTAGCAGGAACATCACGACGAAGGCCCCGCGACGAGTGATCCCGTCGGAGATCCAAGCCCAGGCCACGCGCCCCATCCCGTTCGCAACGCTAACGACGGCGACCAATCTCGCTGCCGCAGTCGCGCTCACCTTTCCCATCTCCTCGAAAATCGGCGCGGCCTGCGACACGATCGAAAGACCGGCCACGGTGTTTAGCGACACCAGCAAGCAGAGCGCCCACCATTGCCAGGTCCTCAGCGCTTCACCCAGTGCGTAATCGTGGTCGGCAAGCTGCGCGCTTTGAGACTGACTCGGCGCTCGGGCCGCCGGCCGCCAACCTTTCGGGGGATCCTGCATGAACGAGCCCGCCGTCACGGCCACCATCGCGTACGCGATTCCCAGGTACCTAAATGTCTCCATCACTCCCACCTGGGCCATCAACCATTGTGCTAACGGCGCGGCCACCAGTGGCCCCGCGCCAAATCCCCCGACGGCGAACCCGACAATCAATCCGCGATGTTCCGGAAACCATTTCACCAATACCGCCAGTGGGACGATATAGCCCATTCCGAGCCCGGTTCCGCCAACCACTCCGTATGCGATGTACAGCCACCACAACCGGTGCTCGGCGAAGCTGCTCAAGAACACACCCAGCCCCCAGAGCAGTGCCGCTACCATCGCTACCACCCGTGGCCCTTTGCGAGTAAGCCACAGCCCGCCCAGCACGGAGGTGCATCCCAGAAAGAACCAGCTGATGGTGAAAGGCAGCGTGACCTGCGGGATCGTCCATCCATACAGTTTCACGAGCGGGATTCGAAAAACGCTCCACGCATATCCCGCACCAAGCGCCATCTGCATGAACACTCCGGCCAAAGCGATCCGCCACCGGTTCACGCCGCGTGATCCCCCTTTCTTGACTCGAGCTTATTTCTTGATGACCGGATTGACATAGCCAGCCGGTAGCACCTTGTCGGGATCAGGCCGGACGCTCAGGTAGTCCACGTGGTCGGTGATGTCAGTCCAGCCGTGGAACACGTTTGCGGGAATGATGATGACGTCGCCGGCCGACACCGTGCGGCTGTAGGCGTCTTTCACGGTGCCAGTTTCGCTCGGCCCGTTCAGGACTCGATAGGGTTCGCTGTCTTTCGAAATCGGCTTTGCGTCCACCATCGTGCCGCCAGTCACAAGCGTTCCCGAGCCTGAAAGAATCACATAGGTCTCGGCGGTGAAGTCGTGAGAGATGCCGGTCACTGGCGCTCCCGGCTTCGTCGGCCCGCGATGGATCACGGCCACCGCCAGGTTGTACTTGCCCATGTCCACCACCCGGATCTGCTGGTCAATGGCCGGCGGCTCGGTCTTCAGAACAGCCTTGATGTCTGCTAGAGGAATGTCGATGGCTTGTTTGGGTGGAACAGAATCTTGCGGCTGCGCGGCACAGGAAAACGCAAGCAAGAACATCAGACTCAGGATTGTCTTACACATTGTCCTCTCTCCTTTTCGTGGCCATGCGGCGCCAGGGCGAGATCCTATTTTCCGTTCGACTCCGAGTTGTTGGGTTTCGTCGCTTCGATGCGAATCTGTCTCAGCACTTCGACCCTCGGGTCAAGTTCGGTTTTGCCAGCTGGGAAGCCATTGAAGCTCAGCACGTGCGTGATGATGTCGGCGACCTGCCGCCGGGTGAGATGTCCAGGATCATTTTGTGGCATGGTGCGGAAGATTCTTTCGGCGAGGTCACCCACCGTCAGGCCGTCCCAGTTGGCAAGAAAGGCCGGACCGGAGAGCGGCGTGGCTTCGTCGTTGCCGGCGAGATCTTCCCCGTGGCAGTGTGCGCAGGTATGGGAGTATTGCTCGGCACCCCGCTTTTCCTGCTCGGCCGTATAGACCCCGTCCCAGACCGAATGCGTCGTCTGTGCGGGCTCTTGCGCGGACCGCACCGAGCGCATAGCTCCGGTCGCGGTGATGATCGCCGCGATACCGATTCTGCTCACGATGGCCTTCACGTTGTACGATTCAACCTTATTAGTCGCTTGATGGCAAAGCGAACGCGATGTAGTCGCCCGAATAGGCTCCGCCGCTCACGGCGACGACGATGTACTGCTTGCCGTTAACCAGGTAGGTCATCGGTGAACCGCTCTGCGGTGCCGGCATGTAGACCGCGCCCACTTGCTTGCCCGTCGCTTTGTCGTAGGCACGCAGCATCGCCCCTCGCGGATGCTCCGGCGTCGTGGTGAGGATCGGATCGCCCACGATGACCAAGGTTTTGGTGACCACCAGGCCGACGTTGCCGGCCTGCCCAGTTTTGGGAATTTCCATTCCTTTCAGTGCCGGGCTGTTACGGACGACGTCGGGCGTGTCACCGTGCGGAACCTGCCACACGATATCGCCCTTATCCAGATCGATCGCTGAAAGCAGTCCGTACGGAGGCTTGACAATGGGCAAACCCTGCACGCTCAAAGCGTACCCACCACCGCCGGCAGGCGGCGCCGCGGCCTGAGGAGTACGGGGCGCGTCGGCGGCGCTGCCTTCACCAGGACCGAGGATAAAGCGAAACGGTTGATCGGCACGCCCCACCACATAGTCCATGTCGGTCGCGAACTCCTTCGGCGGTTTGATGAGACTCAGGGGAGCCACCGAGGCATTCGAAGCCGGTGCGTAAACAATGTGCGTTTCAGGATCGTATCCGGCCCCGGGCCAATTCGTTCCCCCGGCAGTCGTCCCGATCGTGATCGCAGCAAGCGGCCCGTCCGCCTTGCTTACAACGGCGGGGTTGAACATCGGGCCCATCCTATACATCTTCATTATGTCCAGGGCCTTGGCGCGCATCTCCGGAGTGAAATCAATCAAGTCATCCACCGTGACGGCCTGACGCGCGTAGGCAGGAGGCTTGGTCGGGAACGGTTGCGTTGGCGAATACCATTCGCCAGCCACATCACCTTTCGGGACTGGGCGCTCTTCGATCGGCCACACCGGCTTGCCTGTCACGCGATCGAAAACGTAGAGAAATGATTCCTTGCTCGGCAGCGCCACAGCCTTGATGGCACGGCCATCCACGTTGATGTCAGCAAGAATCGGCGCTGAAGAAAGGTCGTAATCCCACATGGGGTGATGGACGATCTGATAGAACCACTTGCGCTGGCCGGTCTTCAGATCGACGCAGACAAGACTGTCTCCGAACAGGTCGTTCCCTGGACGGTGCCCACCATAGAAGTCCGATGACGGATCTTCCACCGGCAAGTAGGCCAGGCCAAGCTGTTCATCGACACTCATCTGGGTCCAGACGCCGGCATTGCCGTTGATGGCCCAGGAATTGTTGAGCCAGGTGTCGTTGCCGAACTCGCCGGGTTTGGGGATGGTATGGAACGTCCAAAGCAGCTTGCCCGTGCGCGCGTCGAAGGCCCGAACCAGGCCCTTCGTATTGTTGTGAGTCTTAATGGTGAAACCTTCGCGCATGGCAGAACCAATCAGCACCGTGTTGCCGACGACGATCGGCGTCGAATGAATCCCGATCTCGCCCGTCTCCAAATCAATCGGCTGGCCAGTTCCGTACACAACGCCGACCTTCAGGTCCACAACACCGTCCGTGCCAAAAGAACTGACCAAAGCGCCCGTCTTGGCATGGAGCGCAACCAGACGATAGCCCGTGGTTACATAAAGGACGCGGTCGTCACCCTTGCCGTCGGACCAAAAGGCCAGTCCGCGTCCGGACAACTGCCGGGGCGCGTTGACAGCGCGCGCACCTTCAAACTCCGCGTGGACCCACACCAGCTCGCCGGTGTCTGCTCGGAGAGCGACGACCGAGCGCCGCGTGCCGCCCGTGGCGTAAAGCATGCCGTTGACCATGAGCGGCGTGCCCTCCAGCTTGTACTCAGGTCGTGTCCCGAGGTTGTCAGTCTTGAAGTGCCAAGCGACTTCGAGCTTGTTGAAATTGGACGCGTTGATCTGGTCGAGCGGCGAGTAACGCGTGCTGGCCAGGTCGGCAGCGTAGCTGGGCCATTCGCCATTTTTGGTGGAATGCGCCGATTGGGCCCGCGCTCCTATGGCAGCTCCGGCAAGCCCCACAGAGAGTGCGAGAAGTGCGCGGATCAAACAACCCCGTTGCGACATCGCTCACCTCCTGCTAGCTGTGGAGAACCACGTCTACCTTGTCGTGGAAGCGGGCCAAGGTGGCCCTTGGTCGAGCTTCGTGACCGGCGCGAGCCCCTCGTAGACGAATTTCTGCACCCTCCTGCCTTCGTATGTCTCGGTGGTGTAGATATTCCCCTTCGAATCGGTGGCAATGCTATGCACCCCGAAAAATTCACCGGGCTGGCGACCTCCGTCGCCAAAACTGGTGAGAATCTCTAGGGTGTCGCGCAGCAGGATGTATACCTTCTGGTTGCGGCCGTCGGCGAGATAGATGTACTTCTGCTCGGGATCCTTTGAGAACGCGATGTCCCAGACCGAACCATCAGCGAGGGACCGCTTGGCGATGAATTGCTCCTTCACGAAGGTACCGTCGGGGCGGAAGACTTGGATGCGATCGTTGACGCGGTCGCAGACATACAACAGCTGATCGTGAGAGAGTTCGGCGCAGTGCACCGGATTGCGAAACTGCGGCGCCGGCGGCGCGTCGGGATTGTAGCGACCTAAGTTGGCATCATCAGGCTTGTGGCCATAAGCGCCCCAATAACGCTTGAATTGGCCGGTATCAGCGTCTATGACGACAACGCGATGGTTGAGATATCCATCGGCAATGTAGGCTTCGTTGGCTTTGGGATCGACAAAGATCTTGGCGGCTCGGCCGAAGTTTTCTGTGTCGTTGCTGCCGCCATTTTTGCCTTCGCGACCGTATTGCGCCAGAAACTTGCCATCCTGCGTGAATTTAAGAATTTGGGCATCGTTCTGGCCGTTGCCGCCGATCCAAACGTTGCCCTTGTAGTCAATCGTAATGCCGTGGTTTGACTCCGGCCACTGATAGCCCGGTCCCGGTCCACCCCAGTGTCCGATGAGGTTGCCCTCGGGATCAAATTCGAGAACCGGAGGTGCCTTCGCGCAACACGTGCCAGTGGCCGGGTTTTGAGCGGCAGCCGCCTCCGACGCAGACAACGTGTCGGGGCGGTGGACGATCCAGACATTGTCCTTGTCATCGACCGAAACGCCGATGGTCATGCCCTGGTACCAGTGATTCGGCAGAGGTTTCGGCCACAGGGGATCGACCTCGAATTTCGGCGCCATGACGACGCCGGCTGCCTGCGCAGGAGTCGTCTTGGCAACCAACTTCTGACCGACGGCGAGAGCGACTGCAACGACGATAAAAGACGCACCCACTGAAATATCTCGCTTCCACTTCATCGATCGGTCTCCTTCACCGTGTCGAACCGTTCTGGCCCGCAGCGGCGAGACCCTGGTAGGCGAATTTCTGAACGCGCTTGCCTTCGTACGTCTCGCCGGTATAGACATTGCCAGCCGAATCCACGGCAATGCTGCCCACGCCGTAGAACAAGCCGGGGTAACGACCGCCGTCACCGAAACTGGAGATGACGTCAAGCGTCGAGCGATCGAGAATCCAGACCTTTTTGTTCTGGCCGTCGGCGACGTAGAGGAAGCGCTGCCGAGGGTCGCTCGAGAATGCGATATCCCAGACCGAGCCGTCGCCGAGGGTAGCCTTCGAAACAACCGTTTCCTTCACGAACTTGCCGTCCTTGTGAAAGACCTGAATGCGATTGCCCTGACGATCGCAGACATAGACCAGGCCGTCCTTGGCAATCTTGGCGCAGGTTACCTCGCGGAACTGCTGGGACGGCGCTCGACCAGGATCGTAAACACCCAGAGGCGAATCATCCGGTTTCCCACCGTAGGCGCCCCAGTGACGCTTATAGGCGCCCGTGGCGGCATCGAAAACCACGACGCGGCGATTGCCTAATCCATCGGCCACGTAGACTTCCTTCGCCCCTGCGTCGACGCTGACCCCGGCGGGACGGTCGAGACCTGTCGTGCTGTCGTTGCCCCCTGGCTTGCCAGCTTGCCCAATCTCGAGGACGAATTGTCCCGTACCTGAAAACTCCACGACTTGTGCATCCTGTGGGGCATTTGGTTGAACCGCGCCAGGGCCGCCCGGGCCACGCGCGGTCGCGGGAGCCAGACCAGCGGCGGCGATCCATACATTTTCGTTTGGGCCCACAAAGATGCCGCCCGTCGAATGGGGCCAATCGAAGCCCGACCCTTGTCCTCCCCAGTGCCCGATGAGATTGCCGGCCCGATCAAATTCCAAAACCTGCGGCGCCGGCACGCAGCAACCGGTGGGCGGATCCTGGATCGCTCCTTTCTCTAAAACGGACAGTGAGTCCGCACCACGGTGCACGATCCAGATGTGATCGTCTGAATCAACAGCGACGCCGGTGACCGAACCAAGAACCCAGTGATTGGGCAATGGTTTTGGCCATAGCGGGTCGACCTGAAATTTGGGCGCCTGAACAGGATTTTTTGCCTGTGCGACGGACCGTTCGAGAGCGTTCCCCGCAACGGCGAGCACAACCAGAAGCGTAGAGAACGCCACACCCATGCGCGGGGCGAGAGCCCGCGTCCTATCGCTCATATTTTCCTCACACCTCGGATGCAATGCATTCGGAAAAGGACAGCAAGCTCGATTCCGCTAATCCTGAGCTCCCCGCTCAGGACTCCCCCCTTGGAGGGCGCCAGTATACACGCGTCGTCTCGCTGATTTCGTAAGTATTTCTCGTTTGATATGGCCTCTCCTTTTTTATTGTCAGTCACTTCGCCTTCCACTACCATGCGCTGCCGGAGGACAACTCACTTGGGGAATAGCATGCGCCGAATCCTCGCCTGCTTGGCCATGGCTGTGCTGGTCCTGGCGCCGTGGTTTGGCGTGGCGGCGCACGATATCCCGAGCGACGTCACGATCCAGGCATTTGTCAAGCCGGCCGGGCACACGCTGGAACTGCTGGTTCGCGTACCGTTGGGCGCCATGCGCGATATCGATTTTCCCCGGCGCGGTCCCGGCTACCTAGACATCGCGCATGCCGACCGTTCCCTTGACGACGCGGCAACCGAGTGGATTGCAGGCGAGATCGAACTATTCGAGAACGATCGACCGCTGACGGAGTCGCGAGTTCGAAGTGTCCGCGTGTCACTCCCGTCGGACCGCTCGTTTACCACCTACGAAGCAGCTCGCGCGCACCTACTGGGCCCTCCCCTGCCGAACGACACAGACCTGTACTGGAATCAGGGAATGCTCGACGTACTGCTCGAGTACCCGATTCAGTCTGACCAGTCGCGGTTTTCGATTCACCCCAATGTGGAGCGGCTGGGTCTGCGTGTGGTGACAGCCCTGCGGTTCCTGCCGCCAGGCGGTGCGGTTCGCGCCTTCGAGTTTAGCGGAGACCCGGGACTCGTACGACTGGATCCCGAGTGGCACCAGGCGGCGTGGCGCTTCGTAAAAATGGGCTTTCTCCATATTCTGAGCGGGAGCGATCATCTGTTGTTTCTACTGTGTCTGGTGATCCCGCTGCGGCGGATCGGACCGCTGGTCGCGGTGGTCACATCGTTCACCGTGGCGCATTCGATCACGCTCATTGCCTCCGCCTACAATATGGCGCCGGACGCGCTGTGGTTTCCGCCGCTGATTGAGGTGCTGATCGCAATCTCCATTGTCTATATGGCGCTGGAAAACATCGTAGTGGGGGACAGCGTCAAGAGGCGGTGGATGATGGCCTTCGGCTTCGGACTGGTCCACGGGTTTGGTTTTTCGTTCGCGCTGCGGCAGGCCTTGCAGTTCGCGGGTTCGCATCTGCTCACTTCGCTGCTTTCGTTCAACGTGGGCGTGGAGCTCGGACAGCTACTGGTCCTGGCGGTGGCGGTGCCTATCCTAAACGTGCTGTTTCGATTTGTGGTCGCTGAGCGCATGGGAACAATTATTCTTTCGGCGCTGGTGGCCCATACGGCCTGGCACTGGATGATCGACCGCGCCCTGCGGCTGGGCCAGTTCCCGTGGCCGGCGCTGAACGCCGCGCTGGTGGTGACACTGATGCGCGCGTTGATGTGGATGGTGATCTTTGCCGGAGCGCTGTGGCTGGCGTCGAAGATATTCGCGGCCCAGGATCGACCGACGCTTGCCCCAGCGCGCCCCAGCGCCGATCTGCCTGGGACGGGGGCCGATGGGATCGAGGCGACCGGAAAGATCGAGTTGGAAACTACGGGCCAGGTCCCAAGCCGGTAGAACTCGAGGAGGTGTGGCGTGCCCGATTTCCTAACCAGGAGGCCGCTCGTTTTTGCAGCTATGGCCGTTGTGTTGGCCGTTTGCCTTGGGAGGGCACGCGCACAGTCCGACGTCGGACCTACCAACGACCTGCCCAATCCCTACCGAACCATCGAGGGATGGGCCAAGATGCCCGAGGGAAGAGCCTGGGGGTCGACCTCGGCGGTCGACATTGACCGGGATGGCAAGAGCGTTTGGGTGGGCGAGCGCTGTGGCGCCAACACCTGTGCCGGTTCTAGTCTGGATCCAATTCTCAAGTTCGATGCCAGCGGCAAGTTGGTCAAAAGCTTTGGCGCGGGAATGTTCGTCTTTCCGCATGGCATCTTCGTCGACCAGGAAGACAACATCTGGATTACCGATGGACAGGGGAAAGACGGAAAGGGTCAGCAAGTTTTCAAGTTCAGCCCAGAAGGCAAGGTGTTGATGACGCTGGGGAAGGCAGGGGTGGCCGGGGACGGCCCCGATACGTTCAATCAGCCGTCCGACGTGCTGGTGGCGCCGAACGGCGATGTCTTCGTCGCCGACGGGCACAGCCCAAGCTCGAATGCACGGATCGTCAAGTTCACTAAGGACGGAAAGTTCATCACACAGTGGGGTAAGCACGGATCAGGCCCCGGGGAATTTGAAACACCACATGCTTTGGCGATGGACTCCCAGGGACGACTTTTTGTGGGTGACCGGACCAACAACCGAATCCAAATTTTCGATCAGAACGGAAAATTCCTGTGGGAGTGGAAACAGTTCAGCCGACCGAGCGGACTTTTCATCGACAAAAACGACGTGCTCTACGTGGCCGATTCGGAATCAACCGATAAGGAAGGCTACGGATACCACCCGGGGTGGAAGCGAGGCATTCGCATCGGCAGCGCCAAAGATGGCAAGGTAACCGCCTTCATTCCCGATCCGAATCCGACAGGGGCATCGAGCACCGCCGAAGGCGTGGCGGCCGACTCTGCGGGTAATGTGTACGGAGCCGAAGTGGGTCCCAAGGCTTTGAAGAAATATGTCAAACAGTAGACAGTGGCTGCTAATATATGATAGTCACTAACATTATGGGCGCGCTGCACGACCCTTTTTCGAGCGAGCAGCCGGGGGAGGAGTAGGCCATGGCAACATTTCACTCTCAACTTGGCATGGGGCGACGGGTTGGAACGATCGCCGTGGCTCTCGGCGTCTTCCTTAGCCTTTCCAGCGCCATCGACGCAGGCGGGGTCGATACCAAAGTGACATTTTCTAAGGACATCGCCCCCATCTTCCAGGCAAAGTGCCAGGAATGCCACCATCCGGGAACTCCTGCCCCGATGTCGCTGATGACATATCAAGATACGCGCCCCTGGCTGGCCGTCATCAGGGATCGTATCGAGAGGCGCCAAATGCCGCCGTGGCACCTCGACAAAACCGTCGGCATTCAGAAGTTCGCAAACGACCGGTCGCTGACCGACGACCAAATTAGCATGATCGTGCGCTGGATCGACGCTGGCGCTCCCGAAGGAAATCCGAAGGATTTGCCGCCAGCCAAGGAATGGCCGAGCCACGGAGAATGGCAGCTCGCCAAGCAGTTCGGCCAACCCGACCTGGTAATCAAGTCCGATGATTACACAGTGGCTGCCGAGGGCCAGGACGTGTGGTGGAGACCGCTGAGCCCGGTCCCGATTACGGAAACGCGCTGGGTGCGTGCGGTCGAAATGCGACCGGGGACCGTGGAAGGAGCCAAGGTTACACACCACGCTCTGGCTCAGCTGGAACAGGTAGAACCGGGTAGCGCTCCCGGGACGGCGCCGACGGTAGGCGATGCCGGCGGTTTTACCGGCCCTGGGCTGCTGATGGAATGGGCGATCGGTAAGAATTTTGACATCTACCGTCCCGACACCGGCAAGTTGCTGGTGCCTGGTGCAAAGATTCGCTGGGAGGTCCACTACCATTCGGTGGGAGAGACGATTCGGGACCACGTCGAGCTGGCAGTTTACCTCTACCCTAAGGACGTGACGCCGAAATATCGGACGCGCCTGATGGCTTTGCAGACAAGCTGCGGGCCGGCTTGTCTAGACATTCCGCCGAACTCCATGGCAGAGACGCAAGGCGTGTTCGTACTGCAAAAACCAGCTCTGCTTGAAAACTTTCAGCCGCACATGCATCTGCGCGGCAAGGCCATGTCAATGGAAGCGGTTTTGCCGGACGGAACCACGCGGATCCTGAGCTACGTCGACCATTTCAACTTCAACTGGATGAACAATTACATCTATGCGGACGATGTGGCTCCTGTGCTGCCCAAAGGCACAGTGCTTCGGTTCACGGCGTGGTACGACAACACGACGAACAATCCATCGAATCCCGATCCCAATCAATGGGTCGGCTGGGGCGACCGCACGATTGATGAGATGGGGCATGCCTGGGTCAACGTGACCTATATCAGCGAGGAGGACTACCAGGCATGGGCCGCGTCACAAAAGACAGCTCGCCCAGGGCCAGCGTCCGAGGGCGGAGCAGGCGTGCACTAGAACTTGTCCAAACGGAAAACTCGCTCCTGCTAACCGTTTTGAGAGCCCTTGCGCCTCATGCGTGCGTGGCTCTGTGCCAGTTTCGATGGTTCCGGGGGCCGTGATCGATCATGAGCGGAAACCGTCTGGGAGCTTACGGAGTGGGACTGGCCATCGTGCTGCTTGGCTTCGCGTTTGCGTGGGCCACGCCTGCTGCGAGCGCACAGGCAACGTTGCCACTTGAACCTCAGCACGACTCAGGACAAAGCGTGACGGGAGCCTACGAGGGGTGGTTCAAGAATCCCGACGGAACTTTCAGTCTGCTTTTCGGCTACTTTAACCGCAACCTGAAGGAAGAACCCGATGTCCCGGTCGGTCCCGACAACGACATCGAGCCGGGCGGACCCGACCGAGGTCAGCCAACTCACTTCCTTCCGCGCCGCCAGTGGGGCATGTTCACCGTGACGGTGCCGGGTGACTTTGGCAGCCAAAAGATCACTTGGACGCTGATGGTCCATGGTATCAAGACGGTGATCCCGGCAAGTCTCAACCCTCTCTGGGAGGTCTCCCCTTTTCACGAAACCGGCATCAACAATACGCCGCCGATCATTAGCTTTGGCGCGGGAGCGCTTTCCGTGCAAGGGCCGCGCCCGGTCGAGCAGAAACTCGTCGCGACGGTCGGCGTTCCTCTGGAACTTCATCTGTGGATCGGCGACGACGCCAAGGTCTATCCCGGCGACAAGCCACTGTTGCTGCCTCCGGTAACACTGCGGTGGAGCAAGTACCGCGGGCCGGGCACGGTAACGTTCTCGAATGTCAAACCTCCCGTGGAAAAGACCGACGACAAGGCGGTGGTCGACGCCGTGTTCACGGGACGCTCCGTGACCACAGCTACCTTCAGCGACCCGGGAGAATACATGTTGCACGTGGTGGCCAACGACTGGTCGGGGGAGGGCGGGCGCGGATTCCAGTGCTGCTGGACCAATGCACTGGTGAGTGTTTCTGTCAGACCCCCCACGAGCAACTGATCCGGCCCGATTCTTGCAGACTTTCTTTTCCTTCCCACCCCGTCAGGCTCACGCGGCGGCTCGGAGATGCGAAATGTTCGCTTGACGCTAGTCGCTAACATGTGATAGTTACACACGCGACTTCCTGGTTGTAAGTTGCTTCAACATGCACCGGGACCATGTCATTTGCCCACCCCTCGGTTCATGGTCCCGTGCATGTATTTGTCGGGTCGACGCTTCCTCCGTCGGCTGAAAAAGCCTTGGCGCGGATCCTGTTCGGAGAAGGCCGTCGATTGGGTGGATCGAGTGAGAGAAGTCGCGCAAGCGATGAACGTCAAACAGCTGTTCGACCTTACCGGAAAAGTGGCCGTGGTGACCGGCGGCTCGGTCGGCCTGGGGCGCCAAATGGCCGAAGGGCTCGCGGAAATGGGTGCGAACCTCGTCCTGTGTGCTCGTAAGAAGGAGCGCTGTGAGCAAGCGGCGAGGGAACTAAAGGCGCTAGGCGTGCGCACCGTTGCGCTCGGCTGTGACGTAAAGAGTCCATCGAGCGTTCAAGAACTCCGAGACGCCGCCCTTTCCGCGTTTGGCCAAATCGACATTCTCGTCAACAACGCAGGCACGTCCTGGGGAGCGCCGGTCGACGAGATGACTCTGGAGCAATGGAACAAAGTGATCGACACCAACCTCACCGGAACATTTCTGTGCTGCCAGGCCATAGGCAAGCTCATGACCGCTCAAAAACACGGGAAGATCATCAATATCGCGTCCACAGCCGGCCTGCGCGGTTCCTCTCCTGAATTTCAGGCAATCGGGTATACCGCCAGCAAGGGCGGAGTCATCGCCTTGACTCGTGACCTGGCACGCAAATGGGCGATGCACAACGTTTACGTGAATGCCATTGCGCCGGGATGGTTCCCCACGCACATGTCGCAGGCTTTGATCGAGCGAAACAAGGAGAATTTTCTGCGGGGAATTCCGCTGGGCCGTGTCGGCAGCGACCATGATTTGAAAGGAGCCGCCGTGTTCCTGGCTTCCGATGCCTCCAACTTCGTCACGGGACACGTCCTGGTGGTCGACGGGGGACAGTCCGTCTAGCAAAACAAGTTATGAACATTCCTCTCACACCAGTCCGATTTTTGCGCTACGCCGAGCAACAGTATCCGGCTAGGACTGCCATCGTATGCGGGCGCGAGCGGTTTTCCTATTCGCAATTTTCAGAGCGGGCGGCGCGGCTGGCCGGCGGCCTGCGCGAGGCCGGCGTGAAACCCGGCGACCGAGTTGCATTTCTCAGTATGAACTGTCACAGGCTGCTCGAAGCTTACTTTGGCGTTTTAGAGGCCGGTGCGGTTCTGCTTCCGCTGAACACTCGGCTCGCGCCCGATGAACTCGCCTACATGCTGAATCACGCCGAGGCAAGCGTACTTTTCCTGCAGGCCGAGCTGTCGGGCTTGGTGGATTCGTTCCGCCAAAGGCTTTCTACCGTGCGTCTGTTCTCTGTGCTGGACGGCCGCCCCCAGGCGGGATGGCTCGGGCCCCAGAACTATGACGATATCCTGGCCGCCGCCACACCCCACCGCCTCGAGGTGACGGAGTTTGACGAAGATTCGCTGGCCGAGCTTTTCTACACCAGTGGAACCAGCGCCCATCCCAAGGGTGTCATGCTGACGCACCGGAATATTTATCTGCACGCCCTGAGTGCCATGTTGGCCCGGGAAACGTTCGACGATACCGCGCACCTTCATACGATTCCGCTGTTCCACGCCAATGGTTGGGGCGCTGCGCACACCCTCACGGCCAAGGGTTCGAAACATGTGATGACGTCGCGGTTTGATCCCATTGAAATCTTTCGCCTGATTCAAGACGAGCGCATCGAGACCCTGGGACTGGTGCCTACCATGGCCATTGCCTTGCTGAACTCTCCCGCGTTCGCCCACTACGACCTCAGCAGCCTGAAGCGGGTCGGTCTGGGTGGTGCCGCGTCCTCGCCTACGTTGGTCCGCGAAGTGGAGGAAAAGCTGCATTGCACGTGCCACTCCGGATATGGACTGACGGAAACAGCGCCCGTGCTGACCACTTCTTCAATGAAACCGGGGCTCGAGTGGGAGGGCGACCAACGCTTCACGGGCCAAGCCATGACCGGCTATGCGGTTCCAGGCGTGGAGCTTAGGGTCGTAGACGCCAACGATCAAGACGTGCCGTCGGACGGCCAGGCGGTCGGCGAAATTATCGCCCGCAGTGACGGCGTTATGAGCGGTTACTGGAAACAGCCGGAAGAAACCGCCGAAGCGTTGCGTGGCGGTTGGTTTCACACCGGAGATCTGGGTACAAGGGATCGAGATGGATACCTACTCATCGTCGATCGCAAGAAAGACATCATTGTCAGCGGCGGGGAGAACATTTCTTCTCTGGAAGTCGAGAAAACTCTATTGGCCCATCCCGCCGTCCTGGAAGTCGCGGTGATTCCCGTGCCGGATGAGAAATGGGGAGAGGTTCCCAAGGCTTTGGTCGTATTGAAGCCTCCCGCACGGGCAAGTGAAGCCGATCTGATCGAGTTCTGCCGGTCGCACTTGGCGCACTACAAATGCCCAAGATCGGTCGAATTTCTCGAGAGTTTGCCCAAAACCGGGACCGGCAAAATTCTCAAAAGAGAGCTGCGCAAACAATACGGGCAAGGGCAGGACGGGGAGTTTGCCCGGCCCATCTACAAGGGATCGTCTGCCTAGACGGTTTAGTCGGGTGCGGGGAGTCTTGGGAATGGATCTGAGCCTCAGTACGGAAGAAAAAAAATTTAGCGATGAGCTTCGCGCCTGGCTCGAGTCGAACGTCCCACGGGATTGGCCCCAATGGAGGGAAAAGCCTCTCGAACAGTCCTTTCCGTATCTGCGCGCTTGGCAGCGAAAGCTCAACGAGGGCGGGTGGGCCGCCGTTTCATGGCCGAAAGAATACGGCGGCCGGAGCGCGACACTGATGCAACAAGCCATCTTTTGGGAGGAGATGGCCCGCCTCCAAGCGCCTCCGATGGCCAACGCCCTGGGCTTGGGGCTCATCGGCCCAACGATCATCACCTACGGCAGCGAAGCGCAGAAGCGGAGATTCGTTCCCAAAATTCTAAGCGCGGAAGAAATCTGGTGCCAGGGCTTCTCCGAACCGAATGCGGGTTCTGATCTTGCGAGTCTCCAGACGGAAGCCCTTCGGGCAGGTGACCACTATGTCGTCAACGGCCAGAAGGTGTGGACCAGCTACGGTTGGGTTGCGGATTGGTGCGAACTGGTTGTTCGCACCGATCCGAATGTACCCAAGCACAAAGGACTGACCGTCCTATTGGTGGACATGAAGTCACCGGGCGTCGAAGTTCGCCCGCTGCGGCAGATGACCGGGGAAAGCGAATTCAACGAACTCTTCTTCCGTGACGTTCACGTTCCGATAGAAAACGTCCTTGGGCAAGTCAACGACGGCTGGAACGTGGCCGTCAGCACATTGATGTTTGAGCGCGGCTCCTATGGCGCGCGTCTGCATCTGTCGTTCAAACGCAATATCGATCGACTGATCGAGCTCGCTCACACGTTTGGAAGAAACGGCCGCCCGGCCGCCCAAGACCCGCTCCTGCGACAGAAGCTTGCGCAGTGTTATGCGGAGATTGAAATCATGCGCTGGAATCAACTGCGCGCCTTTAGCCGCATAGCCGCTACGGGCGTTCCTGGACCCGAGGGGTCGATCCAAAAGATCTTCTGGAGCGAGCTCAATCAGCGCCTCCAGCAGGTG
>Ga0187783_10000346_pt1 | contig 34053 bp, 27 predicted proteins | sample 1015_SJ02_MP02_2_FD_132471 | JGI IMG/M metagenome (GOLD analysis project Ga0187783, IMG submission 132471) | Tropical peat soil microbial communities from peatlands in Department of Meta, Colombia - 1015_SJ02_MP02_20_MG | ecosystem: Environmental > Terrestrial > Soil > Wetlands > Peat | place... | reverse complement strand
TCGCGGAGGTCGGTCGAAACACCCCCGTCGAAGGCGTTAAAATGAACGGCCTCTCGCAATGAAGTGGCTGGTAAAAACCATTCGGAAAGAACGGCGCGACCTCGAGCGCGCGCGCCGGCGCTTTATCTCCAAACCGACTGAAGCGCGTTTGCACGACGTGCGCACGACGGGGCGGCGATTTCGTTCGCTGCTCGAGGACGTTGCCGAGCTTGCGCCGGTCGAGCGGCTCCGACGCCGCGTGAAGCGCGCGGCCGCTGCGACCGACGCGGCACGCGACGCGACGATCATTCTTCGGCTGCTCGAGTACAGTCTTGATGAGTCGGAAGCCGAGATCGCGGCGCCGCTGCTGATGCGACTGCGCGAGCACGAACGAGACGCTACGCGCCGCGCTCGCAAGGAGTTGCGGCGGATGCGCTTCGCGCCGTAATACTTCGATGAAGCCCGAGCCGATCGATCTAACCGGCGTAACGACGGTCGAAGAACTCATCATTCGCGTCCTGCAAGCGCGGTTACGCGAGGTCGGGGCACTTACGATCGGTCTGGAGCAACGCGACAAGCAAGGCCTTCACGACTTTCGGATCGCGTGCAAGCGCCTGCGATATGCGCTGGAGCGCTTCGAGGATCTCGAGCCTTCCCTGCAGGGTGTCGCCGAACGCCTAGCGCTTCTTCAAGATGCGCTTGGAGAAGCGCACGATCGCGACGTGTTGCTCGCCATTCTTCCACCGGCAATGATTGCAACCGAGCGCCGCCTGCGCGGCGAGCGCGAGGCCTGCGTCGAGCGTGCGGTCGCTCTTTGGAGCGATCTACAGCAAACGATGCGTGCGCTCGACTTTCATCCCGTTTGAATGGGGCTCTAATCCTTGCGCACGTGTACGCAAGGCGTCACGGTGGTATGGAAAGAGCATGATGAACCTACGCAATCTAGTTCTTGCATGCGCACTGGGTGGAGCGGTTGCAGCCGGCATCGCTCCGGCCGCAGCGCAGGTTTCCGCAGGCGTCTACGTTCAGGCCGGGCCTCCGGCACCGGTGTACGAGCCCGTTCCGGCAGCGCCGGGCGCGGGTTACTATTGGGTCCCCGGCTACTGGTCCTGGAATGGATACCGTTACATCTGGATCCACGGACGTTACGCGTATCCGCCGTATGGCGGCGCCGTTTGGCATCCGGGACACTGGGCTCACAACGCCTACGGCTGGTACTGGCGACCAGGCCACTGGGGAGCTCCATACTAACCGCATAGTCGTGGCCCACCGCCCTGACCGCGGTGGGCGATGAGCTTCACGGTGTTGAACCCGCGCCCGCATGCATCTTCGGCGGACGCTGGGCTTGCCGGACGTCGTGCTGTTTTTCGTGGTTGCAGGCTCGAATCTGCAATGGGTTGCGACCGCCGCCGCCGCCGGCGCCAGCTCGATTCCGGTTTGGCTGATCGGCGCGCTTGCGATGTTCGTGCCGCTGTCGATCGCGGTCGTCTTTCTATCGTCGCATCATCCCGACGAAGGCGGTCTCTACGTCTGGAGCAAGCGCGCTTTCGGACCGTTCGCGGGCTTCATCACCGGCTGGACCTACTGGGCCAGCAATCTTCCGTACTTTCCGGCTCTGCTTTACTTCGCTGCCGGCAACGCGCTCTTCATCGGCGGCACCAACGGCGGCGCGCTCTCCGCGTCGCCGGCATATTTCATCGCGGTCGCGCTGGCCGGCTTGGCGCTCGCGACGATCGTCAACATTTACGGCTTGCAAATCGGCAAGTGGCTCAATAACGCCGGCGCCGTGTCGCGCTGGGTCGTGACGCTGCTGCTGATCGCGCTCGGCGGCTTCGCCTGGTGGAAGTTTGGCGCGGCGACGCCGATCAATGCCGCGACGATCCGCCCGGGCTTGCAAATCAAAGACGTGATCTTCTGGTCGGTGATCGCGTTTGCGTGGACCGGTCCCGAGGCCATGCCGTTCATGGGCGGCGAGATCAAGCATCCGCGCCGAACGATTCCGCTGGGATTGGCGATGGCTGCTCCGGCGATTGCCATCATCTACGTTGCGGGAACGGTCGCCGTTTTGGCGGCGCTCGTGCCGCACGACGTGAACCCATCGTCGGGCGTGATGCAAGCAATCGGACACGTCTCAACGGAGTTGCGCTGGTATGCGCTCACCCCGGTTGCGGCGCTGCTGGTTGCGTTGAGCTGCATCGGCAGCTGCGGCGCCTGGCTGGGCGCGGTCGCGCGCATCCCGTTCGTCGCCGGTATCGATCACTATCTGCCGCCCGCGTTCGGACGCATGCATCCGCGCTGGGGCTCACCGGTTGCGGCGCTGCTCACGCAAGCGGGGATCGCCGCCGTCTTCATCTTTCTCGGGCAAGGCGGGACCAGCGTACGCGGCGCTTACGACGTGCTCGTTAGCTCGACGGTCGTGATCACCATGGTGCCGTTTCTCTTCTTGTTTGCGTCGGCGCTCAAGCTGCGGACGGCCCCGCAGACGCCTGAAATGGTCGTGATTCCGGGCGGAAACCTGACAGTCGCGATCGCCGCGCTCGTGGGTCTGCTGACGACGATCTCGGCGATCGTCTTCGCGGGCTTCCCGGCCGACGACGACCCGAACAAGGTGCTCGCCGTCGTTAAGGTGATCGGCCTCACCGCGCTGATGCTGCTCAGCGGCGTCGCAATCTATCTGCTCGGCCGAAAGAAGGCGCTCTCTTCTTAGTCGTCGCCGATGATCGTCTTGGGCATGACGCGGTTGCGCAAAGCGCGGGCTTGAGAAAGCCAGTATTCCGCCGATTTGCCGCCCGCAATCTTCTTGAATGCGCGCGGGGTTTGATTGAAATCGAAGACCGCGGGATCGTCGGCCGGATCGTTGGCGCGCCGGTCGGCCGCCGCGAGGTGCGGCAGACCGAAGTCGTCTTCGATGAAACGCAAAACGCTTGCGGTCTCGTACTGGACGTGGGTCACCGAACCACGCTTAGCGTAGGGCGAGACGACCAGCAACGGTACGCGAAAACCGAGACCGTCGTAATCTTCGTATGGCGGCTGCACCGGATCGAACCAGCCGCCCCAATCGTCCCACATAATGAAGATCGCGGTCGTTTTCCAGAACGGGCTCGTGCCGATCGCATTCACCAGCGACGCGATCCAGGCCGGCCCCCCGGTGGCATCCAGACCGGTATGGTCGGATTGCGGCCAGAGCGGCGTAATCCACGTGATGCGCGCGAGTTTTCCCTTTGAGATGTCGGTGAGAAACTGCGCGGGCGGATTGATGACGTCGGTTTTCCAGTCGGGGCCGTGGTAGACGCCGTAATCCGCTTGGTAAGCGGTCCATAAGCCGCCGCTGCTACCGATGCTGCCGGCGTAGTACCGCCAGCTTATCCCGGCTTTATCGGCAGCGACGCCGAGCGTCGCATTCTTGAAACAAGGAAAGATATCGGGGCCGTAGGTGCGTTGCTCGGTGAGCGTGTTTTCTGTGTCGCTGGCCGAGCCCTCGCAACCCCATAACGACCACGGATCGTTGACGGCGCGGCTTGCATAGGCCGCAACGGTGTATTGATGCGCGACGAAGCTACCGTCCAGATTCGAGGCAAACATGTGATCGGCGAGCACGTACTGGCTGCCGATATCCCAGTATTGCTTGATTTGATCGCGTGGAACGTAGGCATAAGCGAAATTTTTCGGTTCGCCCGGACCGGCAATCTCCTCATTCCAGCCATTCATGCGGCAGTCGGTTCCGGGAAGCTTGCCGCGGCCGTTGCACGCGCTAAAGAATGCAGGCGCGTTGTGGTCGATGTCCCACAGCGTGCCGAGATCCTGCGCGTGCAGCGGAATCTTGTGCCGTTTCTCGTCGTAGCCGTAGTTTTGCGTCAGCGCGCCCGGGTAGCTCATGAAGAAATTGTTGAACGAGCGATTCTCCTGAATGACGAAGACCACGTGATCGATCGGCGTCCTCGTAAAGATTGCGGGCGCGTTCGAACGGCCGGCCGCGGGCGGCGCGGCCGGAATTTGCGATCCGCCGCAGCCGGCAAGCACGCCGAGCATGACGGCCGCGCTAATCGCGCGACACCTCAGAGTAAGCAAGCTCATTCGTTGACGCTCCCGATTTTCGACCCGGCCTTCGCGACTCTTTTCGCCATCAGTCGCCGAAGGTCGCGATCGAGCAGGGAACCCGGCGGGAGCGGCGCATTCACCAGCAGTCATAGCTACGGAGGAGTCGCCATGCGCTTTTCACTTCTCGGTGCTTCGAGCGTTATCGCAATCGCGGTTGCGCTTGCAGCGTGTTCCAGTAACGGATCCCAGACGATCCCCGGCGGTCCGCAAGCGGTCGCGCCGATGGGTCATCAGTCGGGTTTCCATCTCGAGGTCGTTGGTCTCGAGCCGGCGGCGGCATCGTGCGGGTCGGGGTATGCAGCGTGTTACGACATCACACCCGGCAAAACGTACAAGGACGAGTGGTGCATCGTTCCCGAGTCGAAAGAGGGCGACGGCTGCCACAGCAGCGATCTCTCGCCCGGCACGTGGACGTGGAAGCTTGGCAAAGTAGAGAAAGCCAAGAAGAGCAAAAAAGTCGCCATCAAAGTGTCCATCAAACCGAATCCGGGCAATCCGACGTATAACTACGTCTTGGCGTCGAAAAAGGTAAAGTCCACAAAGGGCAAGGTCGGCTACGAGTTCTCGATTGAAGCGTGCAATAGCACCAGCTATTGCGCTACGGGAGAGATCGGAATCATCGTCAAGTAGACGAAAGCCGAGGTCGAAGTCTAAATGAGGAGGGTCGGCGTCTGCCGGACCTCCTCAATCGTTGCCGGTCTCCTCTTGGATGGCGCGCACCGCCGATGAGCCGCGTGCCGCTTTCATCCAATATCGTCCTGGCCTATCGCCCGCGATCTTTTTGAATGCCCGCGGCGGCGCGTTGTAGTCGAAAACGTCCGTCGCCGGATCGGCGGCGCGCCTGTCGGCTTTTGCGAGGGGCGCCAAGCCAAAGTCGTCCTCCATGAACCGCAGAACGCTGGCCGTTTCGTATTGCACGTGCGTCACGTAGCCGCGCTTCGCATAGGGCGAAACGACGATCAATGGAACGCGAAAGCCGAGCCCGTCATAATCTTCGTATGGCGGCGCCACCGGATCGAACCAGCCTCCCCAGTCGTCCCACGTGATGAAAATCGCGGTCGAGTCCCAGAACCTGCTCGCGCCGACGGCATCGACGAGCGACGCGACCCACGATGGTCCGGATTTATCCCACAAGCCCGGATGGTCCGAAGTTCCCCATGTCGGCGTGATCCAAGTGATCGCGGCCAGCTCTCCCTTAGCAACGTCGTCGAAGAATCGGGCCGACGGACTGATCACGTTTGCGGACCAGTCGGGCCCGTAAAATATCTTGCTGTCGGCCTGATACGACGACCACATCCCGCCATCGCGGTAAATCCCGCCGGCATAGAAGCGCCACGTCACTCCGCCAGCGTCGGCCTCATCGGCGATTGTGGGATTATCGAAGCACGCGCGGATATCCGGTCCGATCGCGCGCTTCGACGTCAACGTTGGGAGCGTATCGGCTTTTCCGCCTTCGCATCCCCACCACGACCGCGGCGAATCGACGCCGTGGCTTGCATACGCGGCCACTGCATACTGGTGCGCGATAAAGCTGCCGTCGAGATTCGACGTGAACATCCGATCGGCGAGCACGTACTGCCGCGCCAGGCTCCAATACGGTTGCACGTCTTGGCGCTCGACGTAGGAATAGGGCGCGTTCGGCGGATCGTTCCGTTCCTCGTCGCCGCCCCATCCGTCCATCTTGCAATCGGTGCCGGGAAGCTTGCCCTGCCCGTCACAGGCCGCAAAGAACGCGCTCGCCGAGTGATCGACGTCCCAACCCGTCGCCAGACTCCGCGCGCGAAGCGGAATTCTGCGGCCTTTCTCGTCATTGCCGAAATCTTGCGTCGTGGCTTCGGGATAGCCCATGAACAGATCGTTGAACGAGCGATTCTCCTGGATGATGAAGACGACGTGCTTGATCGGCGAGTGTGCCGCTACCGCTTCGCCCGAACCCGGTCCCGATGGGACGCCGCCGGCAAAACACCCGGCCAGCGCAAACATCGCCGCAGCCATAACCGGCCTGCTCATCGCGTTCGGCGTCTTCCCCGTGCGAGGGTTCAATTCCGTGCCCGAAACCCATAAACGGGCTGCCCCGCAAAGTACGTGCGCAGGATCGTCGTTTCAAGGATAGCTTCCGGCGCAACGGCCATCCAATCGCGATCCATCACCACGAAGTCGGCGTACTTTCCAGGAGTAATCGAACCGATCAGATGGTCGGCAAAGTTCGCGCGCGCCGCCGCCAAGGTCATCGAGTCGAGCGTTTCGCGGCGCGTCATCCGCTGGTGCGGCTGCCACGGCCGAGCGACGGCCGCATAGAAGCTGCGCGCCGTATTCACCGCTTCGACCGGCGCGTCGCTTCCGTTTGCTATCGTCGCGCCCGCGTCCAGCAGCGACCGCCACGCATAGGCGTCTCCGGCGCGCTCAGGCCCAAGGCGTGACTCGACCCACGGCGCATCGCTGAGCGCGTGCGTCGATTGCATCGACGCGATGATGCCGAGCTCCGCGAACCGGCGGACGTCTTGCGCGGCGACGACCTGGGCGTGTTCGATTCGCAGGCGTGGCTCGCTCGTAACGCGCGCTCGCCGCAACGCTGCCTCGTAAGCATCTAACGCGCCGCGATTGGCGCGGTCGCCGATCGCGTGAACGCAAACCTGGAACCCGTTGCGCAATGCGGCGACCGTCGTGTCTTCAATCCTTTTCGGCGATGCCAGCGTCAAGCCGAGGTTCGCGGGATCGTCGCTGTATGGCGCAAGCAATGCCGCACCCCGCGAACCGAGCGCTCCATCGGCATACATCTTGATCGCGTTCACCCACAAGCGCCCATCGTAGGCGGCTTCGACGGGGCCGCGCCCGGTATGCGACGCAATCAGCTCCGGTTGGTCGTGCAACATCGCGTAGTTTCGGATCGAGAACTCGTCGCGTTCGAGAAGTTCGCGGTGGGCGGCGAGCGCGGCGTCGTCGCAGCCCGGCTCGGCAATTGCCGTAACGCCCCATCGATTGCACTCGGCAATCGCGGCGCGAATCGCTTGAACCAGCCGCGCCTGTGACGGTTTTGGCGCCCTGTCGAAAATCAGTTCCTGCGCTGTGTCGATGAAGACCCCGGTGAGCCGGCCGTCTCCCGCGCGCACGATCCGGCCGCCGGGCGGAGTGGGCATGTCTTCGCGGATGCCGGCGTCGCGCATCGCGCACGCATTTGCCAGTAGCGCGTGACCGTCGACCCGAGTGAGCACCACCGGCCTGTCAGGAATCGCCGCGCTCAACTCGTCGTGAACGGGCAAGTCGCGATCGGGCCAAAGACTCTCGTCCCAGCCGCGGCCGAAAACCCAACCGCCGTTCGAGGTTCGAGCATGGCGCTCGGCACGCGCGACGAGCTCCTCGAACGAATGCACGTCGCGAAGGTCGGCCTGTTCGAGCGCCAGCCCAAGGCCGGTCAGGTGCAAATGCGCGTCGACCAGTCCGGGCATGACGGTCGCGCCTTCAAGCTCGAGCACTTCCGTCGCCGGCCCGCGCATCTCCATCGCGCCGGCAACCGAACCGACGTAGGAAAAACGATTGCCGGCAATCGCGAAAGCCTTTGCCGAAGAATACCGGTCGTCGACGGTATGGATCGTGCCGCCGATGACGATTACGTTTGCCGGCGCCAATGCCACTCCAGCGTGATTCGACGTTGAGAACCGTCGCACTACCCGAATTCAAGCAGGGGGCCACCGGCTTAACCGGTGAAGCACCCGCCCTTGGGAGGAGCTGAAATGGCAGAGACGCCGGTACTGACCGAGTATTTGTTAAAGCTTTCCACCGATGCTGACGAGCTGAAGAACTTCCGCGCCGCGCAGAAGGGCAAAACGGTGGTGGATTATTTGGCACAGCAAGGGCTCGACAGTGAGCAGGCAGATGCGATCGAAAGCAACGACCCGCACAAGATCGTGAAGGCGGTTCTCGAGGAGCTCCGGCGACTTAGCGCCCTTCACAAGGTGGATCCAAAGGAAAAACCGCTCTTCGGAACGCCGGTCACCATCGTTGCGCCGCTGGGAAACTTCCAGCAAGACCATCTCCACCTGACGCAATAATTCCCGATGAGTCCAAGGGCGGGTTCCCTGTCCGTGGTGGGAGTGGGTATACGGGCACCTGCGCAAGCGACGCTCGAGGGTTCTTCGCGAATCCGCAGCGCCGAAAAGGTCTTCTCCCTCGTCACGGACCCTCTCGCCGAGTACTGGCTCCGCACGCTTAATAACCGAACGCAGTCGCTTTGCGACCTTTACAGCGTCGGAAAGGATCGCTTTGAGACGTACTGTGAGATGGTGGATCGCATTATGGGAGCCGTTCGCGAAGGGCTGCAGGTATGCGTGGTCGCGTACGGGCACCCCGGCGTAGCCGCGTACCCGCTTCATGAATCGGTGCGGCGCGCGCGCATCGAAGGATTCGCGGCAGAGATGCTCGCCGGCATCTCCGCCGAGGACTGCCTCTTTGCCGAGCTGGGGATCGACCCGATTGCTGGTGGCTGCTGTAGTTACGAGGCAACGGATTTTCTTTTGCGGCGCCGCAGCTGCAACCCAGGCGGCAATTTAATCCTGTGGCAGGTTGGCGTGATAGCGGAACGAGGTCACAAGCACGAGGACGTTGCGTGGAACCGCGCCGGGCTGGCCGTTCTCACCGGCGTGCTGTTGGAGACCTATCCGCCGGATCATGAGGTAGTTATCTTTGAAGCGGCGCGGCTTCCGGCGTGCGAGTCGTACGTCGAACGAGTCGCTTTACGCGACTTACCGGAGGCGGGCGTTACGGCGATGTCGACGCTATTCGTTCCCCCGATGACGAGCGCGCCGATCGACGACGAAATGTCGCGAAGGCTTGGACTGCGGGAGCCGTGTCGAACTCCGGAAGAGTCGCGCTCGTAGCGTTTCTCGGCATTTGGTCGGCCGGCACGCTCTGGCCGCAGATTGCGTGCACCTGGCAGCAATGTCCCGGCAACGGCCTTGCTACCAACTTCGACGGCGTCGTCACGAGAGTTCAAGACGGGTCGCCGGCTCAACGCGCGGAGATCGTTCCGGGCGACCGCATTGTTTCGCCGTTGCCCGAGGGACTTTTCCGAAGGCCGCCCCCGCTACTCGAATTTCGCCTTCTGCACGAGGGCGCCGAGCGCGCCGTAACGCTGGCCCCGGAGCCGGAGAGGATGACTCCGTCGGACCGGTTGACCAGGCTGGCATTGGTCGCGTCCTATGCGATATTCTTGGTTGTCGGATCCGGCGTGCTGCTGTTGCGCCCAAGCGCCATGACGTGGGCTTTCTACTTATACTGCCTCCTGCGCAGATACGGCGACTTCGGGTTTTATTGGGCGGGATCGAGCGCGTTCTTTTGGTTTAACTTTTTGGCCTTCGCGGCGCTGGGCGGAGCGAGTTGCGCGCTGGTGACGATCTTCGCCTTACGTTTTCCGCGCGACCGGCTGACCGGCTGGCGCCTGCAGGTTAATCGTTTTGCCGTTGGGCTGACGTTTGCACTTCCTGTTGCGTGGCTCTGCCTGTTTGTTCGCGTCGGGATTTTCGGGTTGCCTTCCCAGTCGCTCTTCGATGCGATGCTCTACCTCACGTCGCTGGTCTACCTGGGCGCGGCCGCGATCTTCGTACTAACGCTTATTCAGAGCCACGGCGAGGACCGGCAGCGTCTTCGCTGGATTCTCGTCTTTCCGATCGTCCTCGTCCTGCGCGTGGTGGTGGTCAACTTTCAATACTCGCTACCGAGCTGGTTTTCCGTCATGCTCATCGTTCTTGCGGTTTGCATTCCGATTTCGGTCGCATACGCCGTCGTTCGCCAGCGCGTCTTCGATGTCGAATTTGCGATCAGTCGAGCCCTAGTGTACGCGGCGATTACGAGCATCATTGCGGGGACGTTCATTCTGCTCGACTGGTTTATGTCCAGACAGTTCGCGCAGACGCGTTTCACGTTAACCGCCGAGATCATCCTTGCGCTTGCGATCGGCTCGTGGCTGAACATGTTGCACCGTAACGTGGATCGGTTTATCGATAGCACGTTTTTCCGGCAGCGTCATCTGGCCGAGGAGCGCCTTACGAAAGCGGCTGCCGCGGTCCTACGCGCCGAATCGCGCGAGGTTGTCGATCGATTCCTGGTCCACGAGCCGCTCAAAGCGCTCGATCTGCACTCGGCGGCGATCTTTCGGGGCAGCGACGCTTCGGGACGTTTCATCCGAGAGATGGCGGTAGGTTGGGAGCGAGTCGAGACACGCGAGCTGACGCAAGAAGACCCGCTCGTGCTTCATCTTTTGGCTGAGCAAACCCCGGTCCGGCTTGCTGACGTCGTTTGGCCTTCCGAGGAATCGCCGATGCGCCTCGGAGATTCGGTTCTCGCGATGCCCGTGCTGCTGCGCGATCAGCTGGCTGCGATCGTTCTTTACGGTCCTCACCGCAACGGCACCGACATCGACCCCGACGAAGCGCGCGCCGTATCGTTGCTCGTCGAGCGTGCCGGCGCCGCCTACGATCACATCGAGGCCCGGACGCTGCGCGAGAAAGTCGACGCCCTCATGCGCGAGCGCGACGCGCAACGCCGCGAAATCGAACTGCTCCGCGCAAGCACCGCGTGACTGTTAAATGACGCAAGCCTAACGGCGCCTCGCACACGCTCGTCGCGCGCCTCCTGCGCGCTCCTGCTCGGCGACTTTTTCGGGAGAGCCTGAGCGAGCGCAGCGAGTCGAAGGGTTTGTAGCGGCCATCCATGGCCGGCCCGAAAAAGTTCGACGGTGCTCGCTGCCGTTAGGCTTGCGTCATTTAAGCGCGTGCTTCCTTAGACCATATAGGTTTTCGGGGGAGCCGCCATCTGCAAGACGGCGCGGTCAATCTTAAAAGCCGAAAGATCCAATCCGGCCGGGGCGTCGCCTAACGCGAGGTCGCTCAAAATACGGCCGATCACGCTTGCAAATTTGAAACCGTGCCCGGCACCGACCGCGACGCTGACGTTTGGATGTTCCGGAAGCGTGTCGACGATGAAGTCCCGGTCGGGAGTGAGAGCGTACAGGCACGTCTTGAGCCGGACGATCGGGCCTAGGGCGCTTGGCAGATACCGCTCCATGAATCGGGTGACGCGCGCGGTAATCTCCGGATCTTCCTCGAATCCGCGGGTGTCCGGGTCGACCGGCTTGCCCCCCGTGTCCTGCGTGATCTTCACGGCATCGCGCTCGCCGAAGACCGGAAAGCCGTAGAACGCCGGATCGTCCATCCATATCCAAATCGGAAAGGATCCGAACGCAAACGGCCGCAGATCGCGTGCTTGAAAGTACGTGACCTGCTCTTTCGTTACTTCAAAAGGAATGCGAACACCGAAGTGCGCGAGGGCGCGATCCGTCCACGCACCGGCCGCGATGACGAGGTGGCCCGCGCGGTAGCGGTCGCCGCTCGCCTCGACCTCGATTTCGCCGCCTGCCGCACGCAGCGACGTTACCGCAACCCGCTCGCGCAGCGTCGCGCCGAAATTGGCGGCCGCGCGGCGAAGCGCAGCGGTCGCAGCGTCGGCGGCCACGATTCCGCTGTCGGGCTGGAACAGCCCATGAATCTCGTCGTCGATTTGCCAGACCGGCCAGCGCTTGCGGATTTCGGCGGCGTCGAGCCGCTCGTAACCCACGCCGCATGCTTCCAACGAGTCAGCGTAGGTTGCGATCGGGATTGCGCCGTCGTGCGGGCCGATGTCGAGGCCGCCGGTCGTGAACACAAGCTGTTCGCCGGCGTCGCTTTCCAAAGACTTCCAGGCGGCATAAGCTTCCTTCGCGAGCCGCACGTACGCCGGCGAGAAGTACGACAGGCGAATGATGCGCGACCAGTCGTGAGAACTGCCGCGTGCGTGGCCGAATTCGAACTGTTCCAGCCCCAGGACGCGCGCGCCGCGCTTTGCCAGCCAATACGTGGCGCCGCTTCCCAGCGCGCCGAGACCGATGACGACGGCGTCGTAATCGCGGGTCACGGCAGTGTCGTATCTCCCGACACTAAGCCGCGCGATTCGAGGTAGCGGCGGATGTCGAGGCTGGCGTCCTCCATCGGCGCGTAGTAACCGTGGCGAAATGCGCGCGAGCTCATTCCGGCTTGAACGCTCTCGCATATGCTCCAGTCCTGCCGGTTTACGAGATTCCAAAACTCGATGACATCGCTTGGATCGAAACCCGGTTTCGCGATTTCGTCGGCGTGGAATAGAAAGTCGCAAACGATCGTCGTCGCCGCCGGGCCGGCCGGCCAGAGTGAGAATGCCGCGACGTGCTCCGCCGCCAAGCTCAGCATGAAATTCGGATAGACGAGCTCACCCTTGTGGCGCACCCTTTCGTCGTCGCTCAAGCCCGCAAATGGAGCCCGATCGGCCGTTCCGTTCGCGGTAAAGGTCCAAGCACCGGCGCGATGAGGAATTCCGCGTTCCCAATCAAGCTCGGCGCCGCCGCGCCGCTTGAAAGCCGGAACGACGCGGCAGAGCTCTGGATGAACGCCCGCGCAGTGGTAGCACTCGTTGTAATTTTCGAGCATCACCTTCCAGTTAGCGACGACCTCGTAGCGGAGCGTCCGAACCACTTTTAACTCACCGAGTGGATAACGCGCGAGCCGTTGTGGAATCGCTCCGAGTTGCGTCGCCAGCGTTGCCGCTCCGTCGCCGATTGCCCCGGGCGAACATCGAACGAAGACAAAGCCGTTCCACTCGTCCACGGCCACGTGGTGCAGGCGGCGCGCGTCCGGCGGAACGGCTTCGGGCGCAACGAACGGTGAGGCAATCAGGCGGCCATCGAGCGCGTACGCCCACGAATGATAGGGGCAGCGAATCGTTCCGCGGACGGTGCCCTGGCCGCACAGAAGCCGGCTGCCGCGATGGCGGCAGAAGTTGAGGTGCGCGCGCAGACCGTCGGCTGCGCGAATCAGGATGACGCTTTCCCCGGCAACGTCGAGCACGCGGTAGGACCCGAGAGCTTGGAGCTGCTCGGCCCGCCCGACGTAAAACCATTGGTCCCAAAATACCGACTCGCACTCGCGGGCATAGAACGCCTGGTCCCAGTAGGCTTCCCGCGGAAGAGAGGGCTCGAGTCGGCTATTTTCCGAAGGTTTCACGGTCTATTTATTAAAAAGCCAAATAAAACGGTGCCCTGAAGCGGATTCCGTCAAACGAGATAGAACCCTGCGGATGACGCTGCCCACGTGGTTACGAGGTGAGATTATGCAGACGTTTGTAAAGCCGCAGGTCGGCGCCGGCGCTAAAACGCTGGCGGCTTCTTGGTACATCTCGCCCGTGATCTTCGCTGAAGAACGCGAACGAATTTTTGCGCGCTCGTGGCTTTGCGTCGGACGCGAAGAACGGATTGCGCGCCCCGGAGACTTCTTCACCGTCGAGTGTGGAAGTGAAAGCCTGATCGTCACACGGGATTCCGCCGGTAGCGTGCACGCTTTCTTCAACGTGTGCAGGCATCGCGGCTCTCGGATCTGTGACGTTTCGTCAGGCCGTTTCCAAGGCTCGATTCAGTGTCCGTACCACGCGTGGACCTACGGACTCGACGGGCAACTTAAAGTCGCGCGCAACATGGCCGAGGTTGCCGGCTTCGATCAGCGCGAGTATCCGCTTAAAGAGGCGCATGTCGCCCTTTGGGAAGGATTCGTTTTCATCAACCTTGCCGGCGAGACGGCCTTTGAAGCCGCATTTCGGCCGTTGCTTGGGCGATTTGGAAACTGGAACATCGCGGCGCTGCAAACGGCGCGCAGCTTACGCTACGAGCTGAAGTGTAACTGGAAGCTCGTCTTTCTTAATTATTCGGAGTGCTATCACTGCCCGCTCGTGCACCCGCAGCTCGATAAGCTTTCCCCATCCGACAGCGGACGGAACGATCTTGCGGAAGGGCCGTTTTTGGGCGGTTATTCCGAGCTGCGAAAGCCGGGGACGAGCCTAACGACGTCGGGCCACAGTACGCTAGCCCCGCTGGGTACGGTATCGGGCGCCGATCTCGATCGCGTCTACTACTACACGATCTTTCCGTCTATGCTGCTCAGCTTGCATCCGGACTACGTGATGGTGCACTACGTGAAGCCGCTGGCGGCAAACCGGACGGAAGTCGTTTGCGCCTTCCTCTTCGATCCATCCACAATCGCGCAGCCCGGCTTCGATCCCAACGAAGTGGCCGATTTTTGGGACCTGACCAATCGGCAGGATTGGCACGTGAACGAGCTGACGCAACTGGGCTTGAATTCCCGCGCCTATTCGCCGGGGCCGTATTCGAACGCCGAAGGATTGCTGAGCGCCTTCGACCGCCACTATTTGCACGTGATGGGAGCGTAGCATCACGCTGGGGCTGCTGCTCGCGGCGGGCGTAGCGATGCCGTCGCTGCAGGGTCTGGCGTGGCGCAACATTGGACCGGCAACCGCCGGCGGCCGTGCATCGGGTGTAGCAGGAACCGACGCCGATCCGAACCTTTACTATTTCGGCGGTGCCGACGGTGGCGTGTGGAAGACGACCAACGGCGGATTGACGTGGCGGAACGCTTGGCCGCAAGACGCGCCGGGCGCAATCGGCGCGATTGCAATCGATTCACAGGATCGAAACACGGTCTGGGCTGGGACGGGCGAGCCAAACTTTCGCAACGACATCTCGTACGGCGACGGCGTATGGGTGACGCATGACGGCGGGGCGCACTGGCGCAACGCCGGTCTGCGCGAAACGTGGGCGATCGCGCAAATCGTCATCGATCCCCGAGACTCTCGGCGCGTCTGGGCAGCTGCGGCCGGTAATCCGTACCGGGACAGCGGCGAACGGGGCGTCTATCGCACGCTTGACGGCGGACGCACTTGGCAGCGCACGCTTTATCTCGGGCCATCCAGCGGCGCATCGGACGTTGCCATTGACCCGCGTAATTCCAACGTCGTTTTCGCCGGCATCTGGCAGTTCCGGCGAGTTCCATGGAGCTTTTCGAGCGGCGGTCCGCTCGACGGCATTTTTAAATCGGTTGACGGCGGCTCGACGTGGCGCCGCCTGCGCGGGAACGGGTTGCCGCGGGGCGACACCGGGCGAATCGGCCTTGGGGTCGCCGGCGCTCGCGTTTACGCGCTCATCCAATCGAGAGAAGGCGTGCTCTGGCGCTCCGACGACGGCGGCGCAGCTTGGCGACTGATGACGCGCGACACGCTGGTGAACCAACGGCCTTTCTATATGAGCAGGCTCGCGGTCGATCCGTCGGATTCCAATCGTGTCTTCTTCTCCTCCGAGGATTTGATCGAAACGCGCGACGGGGGCAAGACGTTTGAGGACGTTACCGGCGCGGTGCACCAGGACCACCATGGCCTGTGGATCTCGCGCAACGGCCGGCGCATCATCGAAGCCAACGACGGCGGCGCGCCGATCTCGATCGACGGCGGAACGACCTGGGACTGGCGGTTCAATGTCGTGCTCGCGCAGATCTACCGCCTCGGTTACGACGAACAGAACCCGTATCACGTTTGCGGCGGGATTCAAGACAACGATTCCTACTGCGGGCCGTCGGATTCGCTCAGCCCGCTGGGCATCGAGAACTCTGACTGGCGCGACGTCGGCAACGACGGCGACGGTTCGTGGGTGTGGCCTGAACCGGGGAGCCCGTCTTCTATTTGGAACGTCGGCGTCAACGAGCTCAACGGACAGCTCGGCATCTTCGATTTAAATTCACGGCAAAATTACGACATTACCCCCGACGTAACCGACACGAACGGACGCGCGTTAGCGGGGTTGCAATACCGGGCGAACTGGGAAGCGCCGATTGCGTTTGGCGGGACGGCCCGGCCTTCGGCACCGATCGCCTATTATGGCGCGAACGTGTTGTTCGAGTCGATGGATCGTGGGCGCAGGTGGGTGCCCGTAAGCCCCGACCTCACGCGCAACGATCCGAGCAAACAGCAAGTCGCCGGCGGTCCGATCAATACCGACATTTCCGGTGCGGAGTTCTATGACACGATTTTCGACATCGCGCCGTCGCGGCTCGAGCCGAGTCGCATATGGGTTGGAACCGACGACGGATTGGTCCAGCTAACGCCGGACTGGGGAGCTCATTGGCGCAACGTAACGCCCCCCGACGTCGCGCCGTGGGGCCGGATCGATACGGTTGAAGCCTCGAGCGCCGATCCGATGCGCGCCTACGTTGCGATCGATCGGCACGTCATGGGCGACGCGAGTCCCTACATTTTGGTTACCGACGACTCGGGAACGACCTGGCGCACCATCGTCAACGGCTTGCCGCGCGATCAGTACGTCCACGTGGTACGCGAGGATCCGGCAAACCCAAACGTTCTTTACGCGGGACTGGAGCAAGGCGTCTGGTTTACCCTCGATCGCGGCCTGCACTGGCACAGCCTGCGCCTGAACATGCCTTCGGTAGCGGTGCACGACATGCGGATTCAGCCCGAGTATCGCGACCTCGTCGTCGCGACGCACGGTCGCGGGTTTTGGATTCTCGACGACCTGGCCGGCATTAGCGGGCTGAGCAGCGCGGTCGCCGCCGGAACGCCGGCGTTATTTCCAGCGCGGACCGCATACACGTGGTATCGCTGGTGGACGTCGTACTACGGAACGCATGCCGACGAGTGCTGTCTCTCCGCCGGAACGTACGCGGGAGAGGATCCACCCGAGGGCGCGACGCTGACGTATTATCTGCCGGCGCCGACGCGAGCGCGGATCGAGGTGCGCGATGCGATCGGACGCCGCGTTCGATGTTTCGACGCCGCCGGCGATGCGGGCGTCCAGCGCACTGCTTGGGATCTTACCGAAACTCCGCCCGTTCCGTGGCTGCGTGCGCGTTCTTGGAATCGCGGCGGACCCGGACCGACGGTCATTCCCGGGCGACGATACGCGATCGCGCTTCACGCCGGCGGCACCACGGTCGTCCAAACCCTCGATGTAAAACCGGACCCGCGGGCGGCGTGGACGCAAGCACAGTACATGGAGCGCTATCTCTTCGTGAAAACGCTCGACGACGAGCTATCGGCGACCGACCTCGCACTAAACCGGATGGATGCGTTGCCCTACCACGATAAAGCCGTGTACTCGATGTTCACCTCCGACGTCGTGAACTCGGAGGACGATCTGCTCAAGCCCGATCGGTTGCGCGAGCGCCTGACGATTTTGCAAGGCGTCATCGAGCTCTCCCAAGGGCCGCCGACGCCGGCCCAGCAGCGCGAAGCCGATGCCATTCAGGCGCAATTCGACACTACCATGACCGCGTACCGCGCGTTTTTGAGCGCCCATCATTTGCCGCCCGACAAAAACCCGGAGGTTTGCGAATGACGTCCGTGCGAGCACCGATAGCCGTCACACTGCTTTTTAGTTTGGCGATGACGGCCTGGGCACGGGCCGGTACGACCGGCGGAATCAACGGCATCGTCACGGAAGCCGGGACGACGACTCCGATCGCGGGGGCCAAGGTTACGGTCACGAGCCCGTCGGAGAGCGCGAGCGTTACGACCGACGCGCACGGACGCTTCGCATTTGTCTCGCTGGAGCCCGACGAGTATACGATTTCGCTTGAGAAGACCGGTTACGACTCAGTGTCGTACGGTGGCCTCGCGGTGCTGGCCGACGCGCAGCAGACGCTCAGCTTGAACATGCGCATCGCGCTCAAGACCATCGCGAACGTTACCTCGCGCAGCACGTCCAGCCTGGTCAAGCCGGGAACGACGGCGGACATCTACAGCATCAATGCCGCGCAGCAGGCACGCACGGCAGTCTTGGGCGGCGGCGGCGCGCTCAACAGCGCATACTCGGCGATCGCCTCGGTGCCGGGCGCCTACGTTCCGGCGAATCAAAACGGCTACCTCCAGGCCGTTCACGTCCGCGGCGGCGACGCGTACGAGGTCGGTTACGAGTTCGACGGCATTCCGGTCAATCGCGCCTTCGACAATTATCCGTCCGGTTCGCTCTCATCGTTGGGTCAGCTCGAGCTGCAAGTGTACACCGGTGCGACGCCGGCAAATGCCGAAGCCCAGGGCCTCGCCGGCTTCGTAAATCAAGTCATCAAAACCGGGACCTTTCCGGGCTACGCGAGCGCGAACTTGAGCCTCGGCTCGCCGATTTTCTACCACAGCGCGAACGTGGAGGTCGGCGGGGCGGCGCCCGATCGCAACTTCTCGTACTACGTGGGCATCGGCGGCTACAATCAAGACTACCGCTACGTTAACCAATTCGGCGGAGCGACGTACGCCGGCGAGTTCGGACAGCAGCTGGCCCAATGCCCCGCTCCCAGCGAGTTGGCGAATCTTCCCTCGTGCTTCACCAACGGCGCGCCGAACGTCGGATTGGGTGGTCAACCGGGATGGCTTCTCGGTCCGATCGGTTTCGGCACGATCAATGCCGCAAACGTCGCGAACCGCACCTCGGTCATCAACCTGCACGTAGGAATACCTCACCGAAACGACGGGCTGCGCGACGACGTGCAGCTGCTCTACGACAACGATGAAATTTTCACGACGTTCTTGAGCTCCGTCAACGACGAGGGGTACGTCAACTGGATCAACTCGGTCCCACCCAATCCAATCACCGGCAAGTCATTTCCTCCATATTATCTCGACTCGTATCAGTACGTCGGACAGCTGGGTGAGTTCTTGCCGTCCGACTATGCATCGCTGGTGACGCCGTACTTCTACCCGTCCTCACCGCCGCATCCGTTCGACGGCCCGATTCCGGATCCGTACAATCAGCGCGATCGCGGTTACAACGGCCAGGCGATCGTGAAGGTGCAGTACCAGAAGAACTTCAGCTCGAGCGCCTTTTTGCGCGTCTACGGCTACACGTACTACTCGGACTGGATCGAGAACGGGCCGATGATGTCGTTGCAGCCGTACGCCTACTACGACTCGGGCGACTACGAGATCAACAATCATACCCGAGGCATCAGCGTCGCCTTTACCGATCAGCTGAGCCCGCAAGACCTGCTCGAAGCCGAAGGCTCGTACACAACCTCGAGTGGCGCGCGCATCTACAACGAGCAGATGTTCGACCTCGCCGACAGCTTTGCGGTGCTGGTCGACAAGAATGCCGTCTTCAGCGGAACGTGCTACGCAGTCGTCACCAGTCACGGCGTCGAGTCCGCCGTTCCCACGACCTGCAGCGACGGCCAGGGTGGAGGCGTCACCTACGGCAACTTGCTGCCGACCTTCGCTTCGCTGGAGGGCATTTATTCGGGAACGTCGCCGCCGCCCAACGTCAGCGGCTTGAGCTGCGGCGGCGGTCCGTGCGGGTATTACGTGGTCGAAAACGGGGCGTACGGCTTGAATAACACCGTAACGCCATACTTCACCGGCTACTCGCTGACCGACCAATGGCGACCCAGCGACAAGCTCTTCTTTAATCTCGGACTGCGCGTCGACAACTACGACTACGTCGGCGCCAACACCAACTTTGGGCCGGCTCGAGATTTTTGGTTTAACGCCTTCAACCAGGACACGTGCTTCGACACGCAGACGCTCCAGCTCATTGACCGCAGCGCCCTGGTCGGATCCGGCGGCTGGAGCACGAACTCCCAGAAGCCGTGCTCGACCTTCGGCAGCCAATACGTGGACGCCAACATGCAGAACACGCCGGGCGCGTTCGACTACAACATTCCGCAGCCGCGATTCGGCGTGACCTACACGGTCAATCCGAATACCGTGCTGCGGGCCAGCTATGGTCGCTACAACGAACAGCCGAGCGCCGCCTACGAACAGTACAACTCGTTGCAGCAGAACCTCCCCGACACGCTCTCGCAATTCTACTATCTTGGCTTCACGACGCCCGGTCATGAGGTTGCGCCCTCGGTCTCCTATAACAGCGACTTTTCGCTCGAGCAGCATCTGCCGGGAACCGACATGTCGTACAAGCTAACGCCCTTCTTGCGGCAGACTCAGGATCAGATCGAAAATTTCTACATTAATTACACGACCGGGCTGGTGTCGGGGCTCAACGCCGGATATCAGACGTCGAGGGGCTTCGAGTTTCAATTCGACAAAGGCGACTTCAGCAAAAACGGCTTCGCTGCGCAACTTTCCTTTGCGTACACCTACGTCACGGTGAAATACAGTCTGCTGCCCAACGGCACGAGCATTCTTTCGCCGATCAACTCAGCGATCGCGCAATACAATGCCTACACGAAATCGTGCGCCGGCGGAGGAGCGGCGCACGACAAGAACGAGTTTGGTCAGGCAATGTGCGGCGCGACGACGAACGGGCTGCCTGCTGCGGCCTGCTATACCCCCGGCGGCACGCCCGATCCGTCGTGCAAGCCGGGCGACATTGCCAATCCGTACTGGCTCTCGCCGGCCTTCGGGCTGCTCGATCCGGGAGCGGCGTACCTGCCCTATTCGATCTTTCCGTCGTTGATCGGTTCGGGCGTCAACGCGTTCGACTATCCCTACGTCGCGACGCTATTACTCAACTACAAGTACAACAAACTGACGATTACGCCGTCGTTCCAATACGTGGCGGGCAACCGCTACGGCGCGCCGATTACGACGCCGGGCATCAATCCGGCGGCGGGGTGCGGCAAACCGCTTCCCGGCTCGACCACCGGCGATCCGCGCTACCCGTACGGTGCGTCCGGCGGCGGCCCGTTCAATGCCGATAACCCCGGTTGCGTCGCGACGCTGAACATTCCCGATCCTTATACCGGTCAGTTCGATGCCGTCGGGGCCTTTCGCGAACCGGCGCAGCTCCTCGGGCACCTTCAAATCTCGTACGCAGTCTCGCCGCGGCTGACGGCTTCGCTGACGCTCGCAAACCTACTGCAAACGTGCTTCGGCGGCCAGCATATGGCCTTCACGTACTACTGGAGCAACTCGACGTGCCTCTACACGAATCTGGTCGGTGGGCCGTACACGCCGCCGGTCGGCAACGCTTACAACCCCGGCGCGAACGTGCAGACCTTCTTGCGGTATCCGTACGAGCCGTATTTTGGAACCTATAACGACCAAACCAGTTCGCTCAACGAACCCTTCAACGCATACTTCAGCCTTAAGGTGAGCATTTGAAATACGACGCGATCGTCGTGGGCGGCGGTCATAACGGTCTCGTCACGGCGTGTTACCTCGCACGCTCCAAGTGGCGCGTACTGGTTCTGGAACGACGCTACGTGGTTGGGGGCGCTTGCGTGACCGAAGAAGTCTTCCCAGGCTTCAAAGTCTCGACCGCCGCCTACGTCAATAGCCTGTTTCGCCCGGAGATCATTGCCGATCTCCGCTTGAACGAATATGGCTTCGAAGCGATCGAACGCAATCCGGCTTCGTTCTCGCCATTTCTAGACGGGCGTTACTTGATGCTCGGCGCCGGCCTCGCCGCCGACGCCGCGGAGATCGCGAAGTTCAGCGAGCGCGACGCGCAGCGTTACCCGCAGTACGAAGCCATGCTCGAGCGCGTCGCATCAGTAGTCGAGCCGACGCTGACGCAAGTTCCTCCGAACTTTCTGCGGCCGAGCTTGGCGCAAATGCTCGAAGCAGGCAAGATGGGCCGAGCACTGCAGCGGCTGGGACCGGCAATGGGCGAAGCGATTGAAGTGCTTACCGGCGCGGCTCGGCCGATTCTCGACCGCTGGTTCGAGAGCGAGGAAGTGAAGGGCACGATCGCAACCGACGCGATCATCGGCGCGTTCATGGCGCCCTCGATGCCGGGCACCGCGTACGTATTATTCCACCACGTGATGGGCGAAACGAACGGCAAACGCGGAGTGTGGAGCTACGTGCGCGGCGGAATGGGCGGCTTGACGCAAGCGCTCGCGGCGGCCGCGAAGGACCTCGGTGTGGAGATCCGCACGGAGGCTGAGGTTGCGCGGATCCTGACGCGGCGCGGGCGCGTTAGCGGCGTCGCGCTGGAAAGCGGCGAGGAGTTCGGTGCGAACCGCGTCGCAAGCGGCGTTGATTGCCATCTCACCTTCGAGAAGCTCGTCGATCCGGGTGACCTGCCGCCTGCGTTTCGCGAAGCGGTAGCTCGAATCTCGTACAGCAGCGCGTCGTGCAAAATCAATGTCGCGCTCGAACGGCTGCCCAGCTTCACCGCCTTGCCTGGGCACGAACCGGGGCCGCAGCATTTCGGCACGGTTCATCTGTGTCCCGATCAGGATTTCATCGAGCGCGCCTACGATGACGCGAAGTACGGAGCGTTTTCACGCGAGCCGGTCGTCGAGTGCACGATGCCGTCTTCATTAGACTCTACCGTCGCGCCGCCCGGAAAGCACCTAATGTCGATGTTCACGCAGTACGCGCCGTACGCCCTAAAGGATGGTCCCTGGACCGACGCATTGCGCAACGAATACGCCGACCGTTGCTTCGACGTGGTCGAGCGGTATGCACCGGGATTCAAAGACTCGGTGATCGATCGCCAGATCCTGACGCCGCTCGATCTCGAGGAAAAATTCGGTCTGACCGGCGGCAGCATCTTTCAAGGCGCCATGCCGTTGCACCAGCTCTTTGCCTTTCGTCCGGTTCCAGGCTACGCCGGTTACACGACGCCGATCAAAGGTCTGTATCTCTGCGGCGCGGCCGCGCATCCCGGCGGCGGCGTGATGGGCGCGGCCGGCTGGAATGCCGCGCGCGTAATCCTTCGCGGAGGATAACGGTCAGGAACGCGCCGGAGGCGTCCAGTCGCGATGGCTCAGGTGCGCCGGAGCTTTTTCCAAGCGGCCGCGTTTCTCGAACTGTTCCGAAAGCCACTGGAACCACTCCAAGTACATCGGCCAATCTTGCGCTTCGCGAGTTTCCTTCGCAATAGTACACAGACGATGCCATATCGAGATCACAGCGCCGCCCACGAGATCCTCGGTCACGTCGAAAGAGATAGTGCCGCGATAAACCAGAGCACCGAGGGTTTCAAAGCGAAAAGCGATGACCGTAAGGGCCTCGACATAATCGTGGCCGAGAGCGTGCAGCTCTTTGCTCGAGATACCGGGAGCAAGACCCATAATCAGTTCGAAAGCGCGAGAGAAATCCTGATCCTGGAGCGACCGCACGAGCTCGACGGCTCCCGCGTCTCGGCGCTGTGTCCGCATCTGGGCGAGCTGGTTCACGCCGACGAGCGCCGTGATGAGGATAACGACGCCGGTGAATGCCGTGCTCAAGGCCGTAACTGCTTCCCAGGTCATTTCGCGGAGTTTCCGCGCTTTACGGAGACGTGCCTGGAGCCCGGAATGAGTGCCCAGCCATTGGAAGCTCGCCTGGCCCATCTCGTGGGAGCTTTCTTGCAGGTCGACCGAAGGCTCGAGACAATCGAACGCGCGATGGAGGCTCGCTTCAGCCAGCTCGAAACCCGCTTGGAGTCACGATTTTCGATCGTCGATCAGAGGTTCAATTGGCTGATCGGAATCGTCGTGGCGAGTTGGATATCAACCGTCGTCACGGTGCTCTTTCGTCACTGAGGCATCCGTTAGCGTCGGGCGCTGCTCGAACGGTCTACCCTCGAAGATCGTGCCCGAAATCGGGATATCACTCAGATGCTCGGCACCGGCTTCGTATGGATCTTCCTCCAACACGGTGAAATCCGCGCGCTTGCCCGAAGCGATGCTTCCGATCTCGTTCTCAGCGCCGAGGACGAACGCGGCATCGATCGTGATCCCGCGAAGGGCCTGGTCTAAGGTTAAAGCCTCCTCGGAGCAGAGCGTCGTGCCCTCGGCCGTGCGTCGCGTTGCCGCGATTTGCGCGAGCAAGAGAGGCTGCGCGGGCGCCATTGCAAAGTCGGAATGCAGGGCGAGCGGAACGCCGGCGCGTGCGACGCTTGCCAGCCGTGCTATTTGCGAAGCGCGATCGGCGCCCAGGCCGACACGCGAATACGCATCCCCAGTCTCATATAGGTAATACGGATTCGCGGAAACGATCGCGCCGAGCCGCGCAAGCTTGCGAATCTGGTCGCTCGCGCAGTATCCGAAATGTTCGATCGTGAAGCGATGGTCGAAGCGCGGTTTGCCTTCTAGCAATTTTTGCAGCGTTTGCAGCACGAAGCCGACGGCTTCGTCGCCGTTGGTGTGGACGTGAATTTGGTAACCGGCGTTCCAATAGAGGGCTGCGAGCTGCTCGAAAAGCGCCGGCGGCGTCATCCACTCACCGCTGTGGCCGTCGATGTAGCAAGCGCCGCCCAGACGCATGCCTTGCGAGTAGAAGGCTCCGTCCGCAAAGAGCTTGACGTGCCGAAGAAAACGCAGCCGCGACGTGTTGCGTTGCGGCAACGCATCGGCCCAGGCCAGTGAGTTCTCCGGACCCATCGTCATCGCCGGCGTCTTGGCGTCGGCGACGAAATACGTCCGGAACGGCACGTCCTGCGTATCGAGCACACGGCTTGGCCCCAGCCACTCCAGATCTGCATTGGTGATTCCAAACGACATCTCCGCGATCGTCGTTATGCCGCCGAAGCTCACGACGTCGCGTACGCGGCTCACGCCTTCCAGATAACGTTTCGGCTCGAACATGAACGATGCCATCTTCGGCGCAGCGAGCTCGATCATGCCCGCCTCCCAGTAATGCCCTTCCTGGTAGTTGACGTTAGGATTTCCCCGTGCCTCGGTTTCGGTGAGGCTCCAGTGCGCGAGCGCGGCGCTGTTTAAGTACATTTGGTGCGCCGCGCGGTGCCATACGACGATCGGACGTGTTTTCGAAATTTCATCGAGGTCCCGCCGCGTTACGTCGCCGTGCCAAAGCGGATCGTAGCCCCACGTCACCAGCGGCTCGCTCGGATCCGGCTTAGCGGCCTCAATCCGACGAAGCTCGGCAAGATACGCCTCTCTGCCGCGAGTCCGCTTGACCGTGCCCCACGGCAACCGCCACTCGAAGGCAACGATCAGATCGCTCATCATCATCGCGGCCGCCATGAACGGGTGGAGGTGCGGATCGATCAGCCCCGGCATGAGAACCTTCTGTGCGAAATCCGAAACGATTTCGTGCGGAGCGCTTTCGAGCCACGGCTTCAAGTCGTCGACCGAGCCGACGCCCAAAATCATGCCGTCGCGCACGGCGACCGCCGTTGCGGCCGGTGCGCTGGGATCCATTGTTACGATCTTCTTGGCGGTATAGACGGTGATCGGTGAGCCCATGGCCGAATCACTAACAACTGCGTGTGAAAAACGTGAGAAGGCCGCTTCCCAATGCGTTCGCGAAACACCGCCATACTATCTCGGGAAAGACACAACCAAATGCCTCGCGGCCGAAAGGAATGCTTCCTCTGTGACCAAGCCTGCGGACACGATTCTCACTGGCGCCGACGTCGTTACGATGGACGACGCGCGTCCCGCCGCCGAGGCCGTCGCGATCGCCGACGGTCGCATTCTTGCCGTTGGAAGCGCATCCGAGATCGAGCCTTTCAAGAGCCGGCGCACGAGGATCGTCGATCTCGGCGGCAAGGCGCTCTTGCCCGGGTTCGTCGACGGGCACAGCCACTTCTTCCAAGTCGCGTTGGTTTTGAGCTCGGCCAACGTGAGTGCGCCGCCGGTCGGGAACGTCAGCACGATTGCCGAGATCGTGGCTACATTGAAAGAGTACGCTGCGAAGCGTCCACCCGCGCCGGGGGAATGGCTCTTGGGCTTCGGCTACGACGGGTCGGCCCTGACCAATGGACGCGAGGCAACGCGCGACGATCTCGACCCCGCGTTTCCGGAAACACCCGTTTTGCTCGTGCACGTTTCGGGGCATGGGTGTCTTCTAAATTCGGCCGCGCTCAAAATCGTCGGAATAGACGCGAGCACGCCGACTCCGACGGGCGGGATGGTCGCGCGCAAGCCGAGAACGAACGAGCCGACCGGTCTGCTGATGGAAACGGCCTGGCTGAAAGTCTTAGGATTCGTACCTAAGCCGACGCCTGCGCAGGCGCTGCAGAGCATCGTGGCGGCGCAGTCCGCGTACGCCGCAAACGGCTACACGACCGCTCAAGATGCGCCGGCGATCGCGCCGATCATGGCGCTTTACGAGAAAGCGGCGCAACAGGGCTTACTGTCGATCGACCTTGTCGCATACGCCGACGAAGCCGGCCTTGGCGATCGCGTCAACGGCGGCTTGACGTTCCCAACCCAATTCTCGGGCCACCTGCGAATCGGCGGCGTAAAGCTCATTCTCGACGGCTCGCCGCAAGGTAAAACCGCGTACTTCACCCAGCCCTATCTGACCGATGGTCCGAACGGGGAAAAGAATTACCGGGGCGCGCCCGTCATCCCCGCGGATGAGGCCAACGCGGCCGTCGCATTCGCCTACGAGCATAACGCGCAGGTGCTGGCGCATTGCAACGGCGACGCGGCGATCGACATGATGCTGGAGGCACACCGGCTCGCCGGTGCGCCGGAGGGACGGCGCACGACCATCATCCACTCGCAGTTCGTGCGCCGCGATCAGCTCGATCGCTACGTCGAATACGGCATGACGGCATCATTCTTCACCAACCACACCTACTTTTGGGGCGACGTCCACGTGAAGAACCTCGGTAAGGAACGCGCTTATTTCCTGAGCCCGATGAAGACGGCCGGCAGTCTGGGCATAAAGATGTCGAACCATAGCGATTTCTTTGTAACGCCGCTCAACCCGATGTTCATCGCCTGGTCGGCCGTCAACCGGGTTTCGCGTTCGGGCGTCGTCATCGGGCCGGACGAGCGCATTTCGGCACACGCCGCGCTGCGCGCGTTGACGATCGACGCCGCCTACCAGTATGGCGAGGAAAGCCGCAAGGGCTCGATTACGGCCGGTAAGCTGGCCGATTTGGTCGTATTGGATCGCAACCCGCTCAAAGTCGAGCCGGCCGAGATCAAGGACGTGCGAATCGTGCGGACGATCAAAGAAGGCAATTCTGTCTACGAGGCGACCGGCGCGGCCGCGTGAGCTGATTTCGGCATGCATCCATCGCACGGCACGTTTGAGCTCTCGCCGCTCTTCGACCTTGGCGCCACGTTCGTCTGGGCGGTGTCGGGCGCCGGGCTCGGCGTTCGCTACGGCTACGACTACACCGGTATCTTCACGATGGCATTCGTTTCGGCGCTGGGCGGCGGCTTGTTACGCGACGGGATCTTTCTTCAGCACGTACCGATAGCGTTGCGCAGTCCCGACTACTTGGTGATCGTGCTGTGCGGCGCGATCGTGGGAACGGTCGCCACGTTGGTCGCCGGCGGGCGCAAACCGTCGCGCGCGTACCAGGGCTCGCTGGACACCGTCGACGCGCTTGGGTTGGGTGCCTATGCTTGCGTCGGCGCGCAAATGACGCTTCAGGCGAACCTGCCGGTGCTTTCGGCAATCTTCGTGGGCGTTGTCAACGGCGTCGGCGGCGGATTGCTGCGCGACATCCTCGTGAACCGCATTTGGATGCTGCCCGGACAGATTCTCGCGCTGGCCGCGCTAGCCGGCGTTACGCTTTTCGTCGCGCTGCTTAAGTTAACGCACCTAACGGCGGGCGAGGCCGCCTGGGCGGCGATCGCGCTCACGTTCGTCATCCGCATGCTGGCGATTCGGTTCGATTGGCGAACGCGAGCGCTCATAAAAAGCGAAGACGCGGGCAAGTAGGTCGAGGCAAGCTTCCCGTAGATGAACGAGCGCCGGCTCGAAACGCTGCGAAGCGTCGTCGTTACTTTCGCTCCCGCAGACGCGCGAATCGAGCGGGTCACCGAGCTTGCGGCTGAGGCGATTGACGGCTTGACGCCACGCCGTCGCCACGAGTTGGAGCAGTTGCTCGACCTCCTGCGGTTGCCGATGAGAGCCGGCGACGCGCCGCGGGGCGTATTGCTGCGCGCCTTTGCCGACGCGCCGTTTCCGAAGCTGCGCACCGCATTTGCGGTCTTGAAGCGGCTCTCGCTCTTTCTGGCCTACGCCGAAAGCGAACCCGGGAGCGAAAACCCAACCTGGGGGCGCATCGGCTACCCCGGACCGCGTCACGATGCTAACGCCGGCGTCATGCCGCTGCCGCTCGCCGTCGCAAGCGACGGCGAGCGCGTTCGCGCGGAGGTGGTCGTAATCGGGAGCGGCGCCGGCGGCGGAGTCATTGCCTCGGCTTTCGCGCGCGCCGGTAAACGCGTGGTCGTGCTTGAAGCCGGCGGCGCATACGACGCGCGCACGTTCACGCAGCGCGAACTGATGACCTCGGAGCTCTATCTCGACGGTGGTCTTACCTCCACGAGCGATCTCGGTATCGCGATCCTCGCGGGTGCAACCGTCGGCGGCGGCACGGCGGTGAACTGGTGCACCGCGCTGCGCCTGCCCGCGCGCATCGCTCAGGAGTGGACGGAACGCAGCGGGATCTCGCAGCTGGATGCGGATCTCGATCCGCACTATGCCTCAATCGAACGACGCCTCGAAATTCAGCCAATCGCCAACCACAATGCCAACAATCGCACCATCCTAGACGGCGCCCGCGCGTTGGGCGTGCATGGCGACGCCTCGCCGCGAAACGCCGCAACCAGTTGCGGCGACGGCTGCGGGTACTGCGGATTCGGCTGCGCCTACAACAAGAAACGCTCCACGGCGGCAACCTTTCTGTACGACGTCGCGTCCGCCGGCGGCGCGATTTATGCGCACGCAAACGCGCTGCGCGTGGAGTCGATCGCCGGCCGGGCACGTGGCGTCGTCGTCCGGCAAGTGGCCGCACCCGGAGAGTTGCGGTCGTTCGAGGTTGAGGCAGACCTCGTCGTCGTCTGCGCCGGAACGTTACGAACGCCCGGAATTCTGGCGCGTAGCGGAATCGCAAACCCTCTGCTTGGCAAACGCCTGTTTCTGCATCCGGTTGCGGCGGCAATTGCCGAATTCGATCGGGCAATCGAGCCGTGGACCGGACCGATGCAGAGCGCTTATTCCGACGCCTTTAATTACCGGCGCGGCAACTACGGGGTGAAGGTCGAGGTAGCGCCCGCCCATCCCGGCCTCGGCGCGTCGTCGGTGCCGTGGCGCAGTCGGGCGGGCCACGCGGAGCAGATGGAGCGGATGCGTAACGTTGCGACGCTCTTCGCGTTGACGAGGGACCGCGATCCGGGCAGCATTGACCTCGACGAAGAGGCGTACATTCGCTACGGAATTTCTCAGTTTGACGGCGAGAATTTGCTGGCGGGGCTGGCCGGACTCTTCGATTTGGGTTTCGCCGCCGGCGCCGTCCGAATGACGACGTTGCACGCGCGGCCGATCGAAATCGAACGCGAGGCTTGGACTGAAAGTCGACGGCGAGCATTCGCGCGACAACTGCGCCGCATCGGCGTATCGTCGAATCGCCAGATTCTCTTCTCGGCGCACCAAATGGGAACGGCGGCGATGGGGAGCGGTCCCGGCGATTCGGTGGTCGATCCGAACGGGTGCGTTTGGGGTTACAAAAACTTGCTGGTTGCCGACGGCTCCGTGTTTCCGCAATCGAGCGGCGTGAACCCGATGCTGACGATCATGGCGATGGCAAGCCGCATCGCGGCATTAAACGGCGGCGCTACTGCTGTAGTGTGAAACCGCCGGAGCGCTGAAGATCGGGTCCCATGCCGGGCCCAAGGAGGCAGCACGGACGCCCAACGGCACGGTCGCGAGGAGAAGGCGGCGACTGCCGCCCTCCGCGCGGAAACGCTACATGCTTTGCGATTGGCCTGAGGCGCCGAGGTGATATGCGGCAGCGAGATCCTCCATTGCAGTGGTGAGGATGGCGTGGTATTGTGCGTCGGCGGCCAATCCGTACTTGACGTCGATGTCGCTCATGACCTTGAAGTGAATCGGATGGGACACGGCGCGGTCGAGCATCACTTCAACGTTGAAGCCTTCACCGGTTTGACCTGCAGCCCACAGCGCGCCGGCTAGTGCCTCGCCGTCTTTCGGGTCGGGATTCGGCTGACTTGGCAACGCGATTTTCTTTTCGGTTACGATCTTCAGCGAATCGTCGACGACAAAATCGAACGTCTTTAGAAACTGCGCGACCTGATCCTTGCCGTACTGACTCGACAGCTTGCCAACCTCCGCGTCGAAATGCGGTCCAGTCAGCGTCTTGAGCAGCGTTACGGTGTTGAAATCGCCGGGGCGACCGCCGGCTTCTACCATTGATAGCGTGACCGCCAGCGCCGGCGCGCCGGTATAAATGCAGCAAGCTCCCGAGAATCGAGTTGGGGCATCGACGACGCTCGCCATGAGCTTCGCCGAGGCAATGCCGGTGCCGATCGACGCAACCGCAATCGCAAACACGGCAATCAAACGAACGTTCTTCATGAGTTCCTTTCCGAGCCGAAGCTCTTCCGATGTTATTGTCACCCTGAGCCTGTCGAAGGGTGTCTCGGAAGAAACGGACGGACCGCCGTTTTGGATTTAGATGCGGACCATTGCGATCGGCTTGGTGGTGGGCTGCCTCGAGCCGCCCTCGGGTTCGTTGCTGACGGCGACGGCGGCTAGCGTGGTGACGGCTTCGGGAAGGCGGATTACGGCGACCCCGTCGCGGGTCGGCGTGAAAGTAACCGAGGGCGCCACCTTCGTTGCCCCCTTCGCGAGCGTCCAGGCCTGGTAAATGCGGCCCGGCGGCGGCATGGGCAGGTCGCGCATCGCGATGTAGAGGCGGTCGCCGCGCGCCAGCACCTCACCGCCGGCAAAACGATAATGCCGTGAATCGGGCGCAGTGAGGTCGTCAGTCATCTGCGCTTGGGCCGCAAGCTGGGCGCGATCGCGGTCGAGGCGATGGTTCAGCGAAAGATCCACCAGCCCGGTGAGAATCGCCAGCGCGAGCGCTGCTGCCGCCAATGCATACGCCGGCCAGTCGCGCGGTACCGAGCGCCGCGCCGTTTCGGCGCGTACGCGGTTCATGACGCGCGCTTTGAGCAGGGGACCCGGCGCCGATGCACTGCTCGTGGCGGCGCCGGCCTCGGCCGAATAGGCCAGCGCCGTTACGGCCGGCTGTAAGAAGCGATATTCCTCGCGGCAGCGCTCGCATGTTTCAAGATGCGCGGCCACGACTTTAGCCTCATCGGCGGAAAGCAGCCCGAGCGCGTAAGCGGCGACGCTATCGAGCATTTCGTCGTGCGTCATCATACCGTTACGGCGCCTTCAAGGATGTTGCGAAGCCGGCGCAAGCCGCTTCGGATGCGCGTTTTCACCGTTCCCAGCGGGACTCCGATTCGCAGCGCGATCTGCTCCTGCGTGACGCCGCCGAAGAATCCGAGCTCGATCGGCTCTCGCTGCTCGCGCGTCAACTGCGCGAGCGCAATGCGGACTTGCTCGCCGTCGATGTGAGCCAGCGCCGTCTCTTCGAGCGAACCCTCGGCCGGAAGCGATTCCGGCAGGTCACTCGGCGCATGGGCCGCGCGGCTTCGCACCGCGTCGTACGCGCGATTGCGCGCAACGCGGACAATCCACGCGCCGAAGTTACCGCCGCGGAAAAGGCTCGGCTCACTCCAAAGCTTTAAGAACACGGCTTGGGTAACGTCCTCGGCGGCGATAGGGTCGGCAAGCACTCGTAATGCCAGGCCATAGACCAGGCGGTGGTAGCGATCGTAGAGGGCCTCGAAAGCGTCCGCATCACGGGCCTGCACTCGCTCCATGAGCCGGCCTGCGTCTTCCACGATGCCATCCTTCGTTGCGGTCGGGGCTTTGCACTTCCACTGTAAACGCGTGAGGGCGGCGCGCAGTTTTTGCGTGCGCCGTAGTAGACCGCCGGTGTGCCCTACCCGTAAAAAAGTTACGCCCGGTTACATCGTATCCGGGCGTAGCTTTAGAGGCCAAACCATGGATCAGTCGGTCGCTTCGGTGCCGACCGCCATTTTCGGCGTTGCTATCGTATCGTGGCGTTATGAAGTTTTTGAGAAATATCTCTTCGAGCGTTGGGAAGAAGGCGTGAACGCGCATTCTCGGGCTTTTCACGCGCCGCTGTTATCGTGCAATCACCATGCTAACGAGATTCCTAGCTAAGCTTTTGGGCCTTTTTGCGGTTCTCGCCGCGCTGAGCGCGATCGCCAATCGCGACACGACCATCGCCGCGATGAACGCGTTGTTGGCCGACCCTGCCGCCGTGTACGTAACCGGTTGTTTCGTACTACTCATAGGTCTGGCCATGGTCATCGGCCATAACCGCTGGTCGGGCGGGGCGATCCCGGTGATCGTAACGCTCTACGGCTGGCTCGCGCTGATCAAGGGACTTCTGTTCCTGCTTCCGCTGCCGTCCCAGGCGCAGTTCTATCAAGCCGTGCATCTGCAGCAATACTTTTCCGGCTACATGGCCTTCGAAATTTTGATCGGCGCGTACCTGATCTACGGAGGATTCAGGCCCGCGGCGCGCGAGTAAGAGGGCGCCTCTCCGGCTTCAAGCGCTTGCGGCGCGCGAAGAGTGCCGCGCGGCGAGTCCAACGGCAACCACCATGAGCAACGCTGCGAGATTCGACACGAGCGTAAAGCGGTCGTTGATCGCCATCGAACCCATCGAAACGCCGCCGAACGCGCTTCCGATGACGCGTTCCACGATCGCGCCCGCAAGCATGGCGCCGATCGTGAAAAGGGCCACGAACGTCCAGGTCACCCGAGGCGGAAACGATTTGCGATAGATCGCAAGCAGCGGTAAGATCAGCAGGTCGCCGTAGATGAAGGTCGTGTTCGCGCCCAGCGGAATGCCGGCATTGGCGAGAAAGCGCGCGATCGGCACGTTCCCCATCGAACAGATGAACGTTGCGATTGCGATCAACAGGCCGACCGCCAGCAGCAGCACGTACCCTACGAGCGGGACCTTCCCGACTGTGTAGAGCGCCCCGGATAGCCACGCTGGCGGTACGAGCGCTGCCGCGAAGCCGGCGATCAAATAGCCGACAATAAGCTCCGTCCGCAACATACGAACGTCGGCCAGCGCGGTCGCGGCGACGGTGTCCCAGCCCCGCACGGCGCTGGGCGCGCAATGGTGCGAGCACGAAGCTTCCGCTTCCTCTGCTGACGCGTCGTACAGCGATCGCTGCGGTTCGTGCAAGAGCAGCGTGAAGCCGAGCGTGACCACTGCAATGATTATCGCGCCGCCGAAGAACTCAGCGAAGACAAACCTCCATCCGAGCAACGACCAAAAGAGTATCAGAATCGCCACATTCATATTTGTCGAAGCGATGAGGAAGGCAAAGACCGAGCGGACGTCGGCGCCGCTGCGATAGAAGCCGCGCGCCGCGGCAGCCGCTCCATACGAGCACGCCGAAGAAATGATCCCAAAGCCGGTGCCGTAGAGCACGCCCTTGATGCCGGCCCCAAGGTACCGATGGAGCGTTGCGGGCGTGAGCATAACCTGAACGACGGCGGAAATGAGAAAGCCAAAGATAAGACCGAAGAGGCTATCCCAGAAAAACATTGCCGCCTGCAAGATGCCGGCGATCAACGCGTGAGCGACCGTCATCCGCCGATCGAAACGGGCGCGTGTCCGAAGAGCGGCGGAATGAAGTGGCCGGCGAGATACGATATCGCGAAGACGCCGCAGCCGTACAGTGCGATCTCGAGGCCTTTTCCGGCCGGGCTGCGTTCGCTCAGCGTTCCGGCGTAATAACCGACGCCAAAGAGCCCGATGAGCGCGAACAGCAGTGACGCGATGGTCGAACCGACCATCGACAACGGCAGCATGAAGGCCAGTATCGGCAGCAGCGAGCCGAGCGCGAAAGAACCGCTGATCGCCAGCGGAGCCCGCAGCCCGGTATTTTCGGCTTCACGCGGGTCGATGCCGAACTCGTCGCGGACCATTTCGTAAAGGTAAATATCGGGAATTTTCGTCAAGCGCTTGACGATCATCTCGGCCTCTTCGGCACTAAACCCCTTGAGCTTATAGTAGGCGACCTGCTCCGTAAACTCGCCCTGGGGATCGGCAGCCATTTCGCGCTTCTCCATATCGATGGTTGCCTGCACCACCTCGCGCTCGGACTTGCGGCCGAGGTACTCGCCGACGCCCATCGACAGCGCGCCCGCTAGCAGTGCGAGAAAGCCGCTGATGAAGACGGCGCTGCGTTCGCCTTCCGCGACACCGACGCCGGTAATGATGCCGAGCGTCGTAAGAATCCCGTCCTGCGCGCCGAACACAATTTCGCGAACGCTGCGCCGTTTTTCGAGCGTGCGCCGCTGTTGCGTATCGGGAACGCG
>Ga0187783_10000345_pt1 | contig 34062 bp, 26 predicted proteins | sample 1015_SJ02_MP02_2_FD_132471 | JGI IMG/M metagenome (GOLD analysis project Ga0187783, IMG submission 132471) | Tropical peat soil microbial communities from peatlands in Department of Meta, Colombia - 1015_SJ02_MP02_20_MG | ecosystem: Environmental > Terrestrial > Soil > Wetlands > Peat | place... | reverse complement strand
CCATGCGCGAGGAGATGTTGCTCACTGGTCCGCTCGAGCCGACCAACGAGTGGTACGCGCTAGCCAAGATCGCGGGCATCAAACTGGTCGAAGCCTACCGCGGCCAGTACGGTGCCAATTTCATTTCGGTGATGCCCACCAATCTTTACGGACCGGGTGACAATTACCACCCCGAGCATAGCCATGTGCCGGCGGCTTTGATCCGGCGTTTTCATGAAGCCAAGGTTGCCGGCGCACCGACGGTCACCGTATGGGGTAGCGGGCAGCCGCGTCGCGAGTTCCTTGCGGTCGACGACCTTGCCGACGCCTGCATCTTTGTCCTCAAGCACTACTCGGCGTCCGAGCCTCTCAACGTAGGAACGGGTCACGACATGACAATCTCCGAGTTTGCTAGCCTCGTCGCCGATGTGGTCGGCTATGGCGGGCGACTGGTTTTCGACGCCTCGCGTCCGGACGGTGCGCAAAGGAAGCTGCTGGACGTCTCGAAGCTGACGCGCCTTGGCTGGCGGGCCAAGACATCTCTGCGGCAGGGAATTGCGGCGGCCTATTCGGATTTTCTGGCCGGTGGAGGTCGATGTGAAAGGGTTGCGCAACCACGAACCAAGACGTGCCTCGAATGATGCTGGGCCGGTGAAACTCTCGTGCTGCAATCGGACGCAAACTGCTTCAATCCTGCGATTCGACTGAAATGCCATGCGGGCTTTGGCGACGTTAGTTGTCGGCAGCGACTACGAAAGCAGTTTTGAGCGCTATTGCCGGCGGAACTGGACGGCATATGCCGACCGGCACGGCTATGACCTCCTCGTCTTCAATCGGCGACTCGATAACTCGCCGCGCGCGCGCGGACGTCCGATCTACTGGCAGAAGAACCTCATCTTGGAGCAGCCCGAACTCGCCGACTACGAGCAGGTCGCTTGGATCGACAGCGACATCGTGATCAACGCGGAACGCGCGCCACCGGTTTTCGACGGTGTGCCGGTGGAGCGGATTGGTGGCGTAGATGAGTATTCTGTGCCGGACCCCGAAACCTATCGGAGGGCTCTCGCAGTCAGTTATCTCCGTGCTCGAAGGCTGCGGCAACCCTTCCTCCACAATCCCACCCCGCAGGACTATTATCGCATCCGCGGCTTTCCGGAATTCGACCGAGTTATTCAAGGCGGCATGATTGTGAGCTCACCGCGCCATCACCGCCAGGTATTTCGCGACGTCTACGATTACGAGGATCCAGGCATTCCGTCATCAAACTACGAGATGGCGGCCTTATCGTATGAAATACTTCGCCGTGATCTGGTGACCTGGCTAAATTATAGGTTCAATCGTATCGTATTCTTTGGATTGGCCGAGTATCTACCTGTGACAAGTCCTCCTAGCTCGGCACCGAAGTTGGCCCCGACTAGTACGCTATCCACGGCTGCCATCATCGCCAAGTTGTACGCGGACAGCTATTTCCTGCATTTCGCGGGCTGCCAAGCGCTAATGACGCACCTTGATTCAATTGGCGAGGGTCGATGACTTGATATTCTCAAGATCAGCGAAGGTCGGCGCCAACCGCTGTTTGCCTATGCGTCTGGCGTCCAGATCTTTGGCACCGCGTCCGCAGCTCGCACCCGAAATTTCTGCAACTGATCTCGAGGCGACGAGCTAAAGGCCAGTCTTTCGGTTCGATCGTCACTATCCTTGGCGCGTTCGACGCTCTTTGGGTGAATCAGTGGAAACTGCATGGCTCGCGTCGGAAGTCTGGTAAAAATCGAATCAGCTCTCCGCGAGAAGGTCGATTCTGCGCCAAAGCCGACATTGGTAACAAGATTTTGCGCCAGCTGAACCGCGAGCGCGTTGGCCCGCCAACACGAGTAGGTCAGCTGAAAATCCCAAGTGTCGAATCCGGCGTGCACTTTGTCGAATATGGCGCGCCAATACGCCGACGCCAAAGGATCGCTGAGATGTTCGATGAGCCAGGATGTATTCCGCAAGCTTGGCCACTCGTCGAGGTCACCATCATATTGCTGCCAAGTCCGGCGCCAACCGGCCCAACCCCAGATCAGCGGGTAGCGCGAAAAGAAATAACTCGCCGGACCGCAATCGGCGCCGAATTGAAAATTGCTACCGCAGATGATGGCAATTCGCGGATCATTTCGGTAGCGGTCTATCAGCTCGGTGCAAAAGCGAAAAAACGAAGGATGCGGAACGCAATCGTCTTCGAGGATAATGGCCTCTTCTACGCGATCAAACACCCAGGACAGGCCGGTCTGTAGGCGCGAGCGAATGCCGAGATTGATTGGAGCGACGTTCCACTCGATGTCGGCCCGCCAGTCGAGGGATCTGATCAGATTGATGACGGCGTGACACTTCGCGTGATCCTCAGTGTGATCCCGTTTGGGTCCGTCCGCGATAATGAGCAGGTGTCCCGGCTTGACCTTGGCCAAGGCCGCCAGGACCTTCCGAGTATGGGAGGGCCGATTGTACACACACAAAGCGACCGGGGTCGCGAGCGGTTCGATCGCCGTCATTGGCTCGCGCGCCGACGATTTACAACCGAGTGAAGAATTTTCAGGTACTCGCGCAGGGGGGCGCGCGCGACACGGCCCATGTTGGTTTCATGAATCCTGCGCCACAGTGCCAGCTCTGGAAGACATTTGCCGCGCAACCCAAGGTCTTCTGCGCGCGTCCACCACTCAATCGCCGTTCCAATAGTCAAATCGGTTGCGAACAATCCGACTTTGCGAAGCGAGTCGCGTCTTATCATGACCGACCCAAGCAGGCGCGAGGGTGTCGCTGCAGCGGAACGAGCCGTGGCTTGGGATGAAGTACCAACAAATTCGACGACCAGTCCGTAAACAAAATCAAGCTCGGGGGCGTTCGAAAGAGTGTCGAGCTGAAGTTCAGTTTTTATCGGCGGCCAAAGATCGTCCGAATCGAGAAAGGCAAGATAGGGCTTCGAGGCGAGGCCTACACCGTAATTTTTTGCCTGCGCAAATCCAAGCGCGGCTTGCCGGACGTAGCGAACTTCAGAGAACTGGCGCACTTGCTCCGGAGTTTCGTCAGTCGAGCCATCATCCACGACGATGATTTCCGCCGGCGGGCACGTTTGTTCACGCACGCTTTGCAATGCCTCGCCGATGAACTTCGCACCGTCGCGCACCGCAATAATCAAGCTCACCGGCGCCTTCCTCATGACCTATTGTACCCGCGCCTCCCGATGAATGGGAGAGGCTGCCGCCAGCGCTCCTTGAAGTTTCAGTTTATGCACGAAAATGCCTAACCGTCGCGTGTCGGATGAAATTCCGAGCGACTGCGGCGACCTTGGCTTGCGTATCACAAAAGTCAACACTTGGTATCGATCGGTCAGCGCCCGCTCCAGAATGGTCATGGTGCGCATATGTGGCAGCGCATCGACCTGCTCGAACAGCCAGTCCGCCGAGCGGTGGCGGTTGATCCAGATCTCGACGCGCAATCTGGGCGCCTCGGGAGCGACCATCGCTGAAATCGTAAACTCCAGGGTCGTGGTACATCGTGCCTCGCCAAGGTCGAGCGCGATTGCCGCCTCGCGCCCCTCGGTCCAACGGCCGTTTGCTTCGGGTTCCGACCAGCCTGTGAGCAGCGCCCCTTTCGGATCGCCGGAGAGCGACAGGTCGAGCGGTCCGTCCTGCAGGTTCGCCGCGCCGCGCCGGCCCAGCCGGACCAGTGTGCCGTCACGACGCCAGATTCGCGAAATCAGGGATCGAAGCCAGGACGGGTAGCCTGTGGCGGCAAGCAACGCGAGCGCCGATGCTTCCAGGACAGAGTTGGCGCCCCAGCTGTATCCGACCCAACGCCGCAGCGCAGTCACGTCTCGTGCATGTTCCAGTGTCTCTTCGGAACCCCGATAGTCCTGAAACGAAAGCAATGCGCTGGCCGCCCGATTGAGCGTAGCCGGATTTCGGGCTCGCAATCGATAGTCCAGCAACTTAACCAACGAAACGTGTTCACGGTCCAGCAGCGATATCACGTCGTGTGGCACTTGGACGTCAAGGTGATCGCGCAGAAAACGAAGGCAGTTTCTTGCTTGCACCGCCACGCGACGGGTCCGAACCTGTGTGACGAAATAGGGCCAATCGAATCTCACATCGGCGTGGCGAAGAATGATGGTTGAATCGGTAACCCACCGGATGGTGCCAACTCCGTTCCACGGCGCGCCGTGCACGAAAGCATGCAGAACCTGATCTTCAAGGCACGGCGCGTAACACCGTTCCCCGCCGAACTTAACCGGTATCCGTCGGTCCCAGAATGCGGCATCAGCGCCGGTCCAGCGGTTTTGCGGGTAGACATACCAATGAAGATCAAGATGGCCGATCTGCCCGGTTTGGAAGTCACAATTAATGACTCGATCGACCAACTCCCGGCTGACAAATTCGCCTCGGCCGTAGTAGGGACGCCAACCCGTCGTCTCGAGGATTTCGATTGCCGATTTTGCATCCTGCGGATGCACAAGCAGATCGATGTCGGTCATGGCCCGCATCGGCAGCTGATCGGGCAGAGCAGCAATGAATGCAATGCCTTTGAGCAAGAGGAACGGAATCTTTGAACGGTGCAGTGCGTCCAAGACCGGACGAGCGGCCTCGACCAGAACGTTGTTCAGAAACCACGCAAAACGACTTACGCCGCGGAAGCGTTGTATGAGCGGGTCGTCGACGCCGTGGGCTCGAAGATTGTTGGCCAGCAGCGGCAAAACGCGCTGCGAACCGAAATCCAAGGCGTCAAGGTCGAGAGTCTTGCGCCATTCAGCGAACGCGTCGAGGGCGGGACGCCCCGAAAGCAGAGCCGCCCGTAGGAGCAGGGTATCTTGCGGTCCCGGAAGGGGACTGACACTACTGTTGAGCATCGCTGGAGACCGAACAGAACGGCGCGGCAAGGGGCGTCGTTTCGCGGTTCCTCAGCGGCGGTGTCGAGCGAAGCCCTGTTAGAGTCACGTAAGCCGCTCCATTCGCCGTTTTTGCAATTGATGGTCTTGAGATCACGCGTTCCGGCGCTGCCGTAAGACCGACTGCCTGGCAATCGCCAGCAATTCTTCCCGGTAGATCGGCATGCGTGCTGCGATATTGGACAAATTCGACGAATGAATGCGCTTATGCAACAGCACGTCATCGATGATGTCGATCCTGGCTCCGGAATTGCGCAGCTTTGCGAACCAGACAATGTCGTTGGCGATCTGCCAGGTTTCTTCGAATTGCCCCAACGCATGAAACGCGCGCGGCCGCAGCAGTGCTACGCCGGGCATATAGGCAACGTAACTTCCGTTGAAGAGCTTCGGCTTGAAACCACGCGGTATCGAGTGGCCTTCCTCGAGGAAAAACTTTACGCGGCCAATGACGCAGTCGAGATCCGGATCGCCGGCAAGCCGCTCGACTCGGCGCGCAAGGGAGTCCTTGGGCCAGATGTCGTCACTGTCGAGAAAAGCGATGGCGTCGCCACGCGCGGCATCGATCCCGCAGTTCCAGGCTTGTGCAAATCCGGCGCCGTCCTGTTCGACGACCGTCGTTCGCGGATAGGAGCCGGCGATCAGCCGCGTTTGATCGGTCGAGCGGCCGTCGACAACGATCAATTCGTAGTTCTGGTATTCTTGTCCTGCGATGCTGTCGAGCGCGAACGCCAGAAATTGTGCGGCGTCCTTGGTCGCCATGACGATCGAAACGAACGGATCGCTCATTGCAAAGACCGAATCATTGGCCGTCTCGCCCGCGAATTCGGATTGGCTCGGCGAACCAGAAAACTGGCGATCCTCAGCGATTTCGGTAGTTGTAGGTTTGCCAGCGGATCTGGAACATTCTTGTGTAAGGTCGAGATTCGAACCGGAGCATTCGTCGGTACAGGCGCGTTGAACGTGACGATCTGAAGTCGGTCGTAGATGCACCAAGCGTCCCACGTCAGATATTCGGATCGGTCGCCGCCGGCCTCTACGGAGATGAAGCCCGCGGAGGGGCCAACGACCAACAGCAGGCCGTCGATCGGACCGTCAGTCGTCTGAAATTCGATCGCGTTGTCGGAAGCCAATTCAATATAGGGGTAGAGGCCGCGGAACCACGCGCATTTGGCGCTTGCGGCATCGATCGCCATGCCCAACAAGGCTGGTTCCAAGGCGGCAAACTCGTAGCTGTCCGGATATTTCGGAGCAGGCAGTTCGAGCTCGGAAAAAGTGCCCGAACTCATTTGCATCACGGCGTCAGCAACGATATCCGAGACCCATTGCGCCCCTTCGACAGAAAGGTGAACGCCGTCAAAATTAAACGAATCGCGTTGCTGCTGGGACAGGCTGTGCTCATATAAGCGGCCCACATTGATTGACGGGACTCCATAGTGCTCGAGCAACCTCTCGTAGGCGTCGATGATCGGATTCGAACTGTCGAATGATTGATCGCGGCGATAGAGGTGGAGGTTACAAAGCGCGCAGCGATGCTTGAGAAGCTGCCGCACGATGCCTTCTAGTACCGGACCGATTCTTTCGGTCGGCGCTTCAATTCCTTTGTCGCCGGTCGAGCATTCAATGAAGCAGATATCCGGCGAATGCTTCAATACAAAATCAGCCAACGTATATAGGCAGCCGATCGAACCGGTCGCAGAAAATCCGGCATTGATTGCACGGTGTGGATGGCCCGACCGGATCACTAGGCGATCATGAAGGAGCGGTCGATAGCCTTTTCGTTGTGCGGTAACGCTGTTGCCGAGATAGGCGATGCAACACGGACGCCGTGCTAGTTCGCTCCCGACGGCGCCTAACCCATTGCGCACGTGAACGTGGTCCTCAATCATTGAATGGTTCGCGGCGCTGAGCCCGTCACCGACTGCGGAGCGACCGCGCGAGCCGCGGCAAGGGCGGCTTCCGCCGCCGCGGTCGCGCCGCCGGCCTGCGCCGCCCGCGCAAAATACAATTGCGCCCGCCAGTGATCGCAGCCCGCCTCTATGGCCCGCCTGAAGGCTGCAGCTGCTAATGCCGGACGTTCCCGATTGAGCAGCACCAGACCCGACCACAACGCCAGGTGCCCGTCAGCCGGGAAGTAGTGCCAGTAGTCGAGGACGCAGTCGCCGACTGCAGGCTCCAACGATGAAAGACGTGCTTCCGCCTCCAGAAGATCTTGGTCTTCAAGAACGCTCGCGCGGAAGTCCGCCGCAGCATCGCCAAGTGAGCGAAGCAGCAAGGCGGCGCCCCGGTTTGATTGTGCCTCTGCGTCCGTCATAGTCCCCAAATCGACGGAAGAATCATCTCGTATTGCCTTGGGACGTTGCAGCAGGTGCTCGTAAACGCGGTTGAATTTCTCGGCGCAATTGCGCGCTCCAAATAATTCTCTGGCGCGAGCTGCAGCGTTGCGTCCAAGCCGATTTCGTTCGTCTGGATAACGATAGAGAAATTCGACCGCGCGTGCGTATTCCTTTTCATCCTTGGCGACCAGTCCGGTTTCCCCGTGGGCGATCAAATGAGGGGCGCCACCATAGGGCAGCACCACCGGCGGTACCCCGGCATGCATGACTTCCTGCAGGACAAGCTCTCCCGCACTGTAGTTGTTTTCGCAGAGCGGATATCCGAACACGTCAAGTCGGGCGATTACGGAACGGACATCCTCGACGTAGTCCAGGAACTCGAAGCGCCCTTCATCTTTAAATGTGCGAACTTGTTTCTTGAGAGTTCCGATTGCCTTGCCTGGCCCGCAGATGATGAAATGCGCACTCGGGACATTATGTCGGCGCACATCGCAACGAAGCCGGGATGAAGTTTTGCAAAATCCACAGTACCAATGTAGCCAACATTGAAGGTCGTGTGGTGCTGCGAGCGAATATCCTCGACCCTCGCAAAATCGGCACCGCAAAAGATCGAACTGGCTTGCCCGGGCTTCAAGGATTTCACGAGATCCAATTCGAGTGTCATTGGAGTCGCGGCAACAAAGATATCCGCCCTTTGGATGATCTCACGCGTGATGAGGTGGGGCGAATGTTGTCCGTTGACGTGGCTCCATAACACGGCGCGCATCGGCGGAAGCTGCCGTGCCCACAAGTCGTGTAGTTCTGGCGAGTTCCAGTAGTGAAAGTGAACGATATCGGCGTCAGCCAAAGCGGCAACGACCTCGGGGGTTGCACTGAGCGGCAGCACGTTCAGGCCGGCTTGCGATGCTAGGTCGAGCGAACGCCTCTCGGCCGGCGACAACGAGATTGCGCTGTGGCGGAACGAATCCGATTGCGCGGAGTATTTCGCGATTCCGATCAGTGCACGTCCGGCACCGCCCAGGGATAGGCGCGGGATGATGTGCAGGACGCTCGGGGGAAACCCAGGCACGCTAATCGCTACCCTCGTCTGTCACCGCTACCCTGCGAATGAAGTCCGAGACCGCAGCCGGAATAAGCGCAGGATCAGAGCCGAGATGAAACCGATAGCACGGAAGCCGCCGTACCAGCGACGATAACATCGTCACCGCCTCGGCGCCCGCATTGGGCAACATCGAAATCGATTGCGATGCCATTTCGATCAGGGGAATCCGTGGGGAAATCCGCTCGAACCGGGGCCTTCCGGCGTCGCTTCTGCTTGGCAGCAAGATCGCAAGCAGAGGAATGTGGCCTTTGAGTTGTCCTGCGTAGTGAGGATGCAAGTAATAGAGGTTTTTCTCTGTGTCGGGATCCTCGCGATTAATCCGAGGCAGCGGCAGCCGCGCCCAGTCGCCCGAGCGCAGCTTGGCGGACGAGTAAAGACTGTAGACCATTGGCCTCGGCATTGTCGCGACTGCACAAAAATCGTCGCCGACAAAACTGAGCCCTGACAGCATGCAGCCGACCGAAGTGTTCGATTTTCCGGCACCGCCGCGGCCGACGATGAGGACACTGCCCTCGTCGGTGCCGACACCGGCAGCGTGCACTACTTGTCGACCGTGATTTCGCATGAGCCAGCCGAGAATCCAGCGCAGCGGCGCCCCCCGCTCATAGGTGGGGACGGTCCCGGGATCGTAAGCGCAGAACCAGCCGAGGCGGTTTCGCCGGTCAAAGAGGGACAAGGTTCTTCCCTGTCGATCGTACGCAAGGCGATGTTGATCGTCGCCGAAGCCGTTCAGCTCGCCGCGGGCCGTGAAGTCATCGATTGCGACTGGGGCCGGCGGCATGGCAACACCAGTGGACGCGCGATCCCACAGACGGACCGTCAGGACGGGTACCTCGCTCAATCGTTCCACTTCCAGGTGAGCGAGACCAGCAGCAATAGCCGGCAGCAACGCCGGTCCGGCAAATTGCAATTGCACTGCCAGATCGGCAATCTTGTAGCAGCGATCGAAGGAACCTTGCACTTGCGCCCGCGCCCGCGCCCATGCTTCATCGGCCAGCTCAAAGTACCTGTTGAGCATATCGGCGTGTTCGCCGAGACCGCTTTGCAGCCGCGTCAATTTTTGGTCGTAGCCGCAGCTTCGGGCCTGAACACCGGCCATCCGCGGTCATCCACATCGTGGATCGGATCAAGGAGCAGAAGGTCCTGCAAATCGGTATACATTTCAACAACGGGATGAGTGAAGGGCTTTTTTGCATTGTCCGCGATGCGGATCGATGCGGACGTCGTCTCGGTCTGCACGGGAACGAGCAACGACTCCTGTTGCATCTTGTCGACGAAATGCGTGACGGCGCTATCGATTTCGTGCGCATCACCGTCGTAAGACGCGAAAAGTGCTTCTTTCACCGCTTGGACATCGGCTCCATCGAGCAGCCAATTCCAAATCTGAGCGCTGACGCCGGGCAGACTGTAGTAAGTGCCGGTTTCAAGGTTGATCGCCAAAACCTCATCATCGAACTTTTCGAAGACTGCCTGCTTGTCGTTCAGGCCAAAGCGTGACGGTGAAGTCATAGTTAGAATCCCGTAAGCTTTGCGCTCCGTACCGGCCGGCCGGGGCCAGTGTCTCGCCTGAGGCGTTGCAGGTTACGCCGGCGCTTTGATAGCATTCATGGTACCGATCTGCAACGAATTGGGCTATGTCTTCGCGTTGCGACCCTCAATGCGACTACCGGTTCAACGCATCCCCTCGAGGTCCTTTTGCGAGTGACCCGTGAACCGTGATCTACTCGCGGGTGAGGCCGCCTTGGTAACCGGAGCAGCACGAGGCATTGGCGCTGCGATTGCCGGCGCGCTGGCCGCAGAAGGCGCAAGCGTATTTCTGACCGACATCGAAGGGAAAGCTATCGAAGCCGCGGCACAGTCGCTGGCAAACTGCGGATCTCGAATAGGGTTTTATTCCGCTGATCTCAGGGATCCCGGCGCCGCAGACAGAATCATCGATGCAGCGACCGAAAAGGTGGGGCCGATTTCGCTCATGGTGCACGCGGCGTCGCCCGCCTTTTCCGGATCAGCCTTGGAGCTGAGCGAAGACGTTTGGAACGACATGCTTGGAGTCAATCTTCTGGCTGGCTATCGAATCGCCCGACGTCTCGGCAACGTCATGAGAGGCCGGGGAATCAAGGGCCGGATGCTCTTCATCACGTCGCTGCACACGCAAACCCCCAGAGGCAGCCCCGCCTACAGCTCAGCTAAGGCCGGGGTGACGATGATGATGAAGGAGCTTGCTAAGGCGCTGGGACCGAGCGGCATCCGCGTTAACGCAATTGCTCCGGGCCTGATCGCGCCAAACTGGTATCCGGAGGCTGAACGCTTCATCCAAGCGACTCCTTTGCGGCGAATCGGCAGTCTCGACGAAGTCGCCGCAGTGGCCGTCGCTCTGTTGGCCGATCGCTTCTCGAGTTTTGTCACCGGCACCGTTGTTACGGTCGATGGCGGTCTGGCGCTCCACAACTGGCTCGATAACTAGTACGTTTTCAATTCAAGGGGTTTGTTCACCGACGAGCTAGGACGGTCCTCCAATGACGCATGGAGATGGCGACGTTCCGGATCACGGCATAAACGCCGCACGCAAGTATCTGCATCAGCTCCAGTCCATGCTTCATCGCCTCGAGGAATCTGAGATGGCGGCGATCACACGGGCGGGAAGCCTGTGTGCCGACGCGTTGATTGCAGGCCGCCGTATTTACGTCAGTCCGAAAGGCAGCCACTGCCTCCACACCGAACTTACGGGTCGAGCCGGTGGATTTGTGATCCTCAGGGTCTTGACCGAGGATGAGCCTGAGCTCGGTGCCGGAGACGTGGTAATCATCGGTACCAATGCCGGCTTTGATCCGTCCACTGTGGGATTAGCTGTGCGATGCCGCGCAATAGGCGTGCATACGATCGCGATCACCAATGTGGTTTTCGAGCAGTCGATAAACTCTGTCGATCCCAGTGGCAAGACATTGCATCAGGTCGCGGATATTTGTATCGATCAAGGCGGTCTGAGCGGCGATGCGGTCCTAAAATTCTCGGAATTGGAGGTCCCGATCATCCCTTCCAGCGGAGCGACTTCAATCGCTGCAGCCTGGATGATCTTCGCCGCCGCAGCCGAGCGAATGATCGCTGCCGGCAAGCTGCCGCTCGTTTATCAGGCAATCCAGTTGCCAGGCGCTACCGAACACAATTTTCGCGCTCAGGCCGAGGCGACTAGTACTGGGTTGGGCTATTCGTAGGCAAGGCTGACTTTTCGAACCTTCGCTGGCGCCTCGTCACCAAAGCTCCATTGCGGAGAATCTCTCGACCAGAATGACTCCGCGATGGTGCCAATTGGAGCCGCGCCGTTAGTCCGAGAATGCGACTGTTTGATGTCCGATATCGTGGTCGTTGTGGTCCTGCTCTTAGCCTGCGCTGCAATGGGCATGCCGCTTTGTATCCTTCTGCCGCAGGACCAGTTCGCCGCTCGGCTTATTATCGCGCCGCCGCTTGGACTGGCCGTTTTCGCGGTCGCCGGAACTATCCTCTACCGAGATGGCGTCCCGCCTTGGCTTTCGATGCTGGTTGGCGCCGGAGCGGGGCTGGTTGTGACGGGCGCCTGGCGCCTTGGGGCAAACCTACCTCGCTCCGGCGGTTCATCCACTAGCTTGGCGCCAGTGGCCGCCGGGACAGTTGCGGTGCTTGTGCTTTGCCTTTCGCCGGCGTGGACCGGAGGGGCAAAGTTTCGCATCTTCCAAGCCAATGTTTATGACCAGATGACGTTTTGGGCTGCGAGCGTGACTGTTCGAACTCACGATTACGCCTCGATCGTCGCGGAACAAAGCGCCTCGCTACCCGACCCTGTGGTCGAGCGGGGAGGTTGGTTTCTCGGCAATCGAGGAGTTATATCGATCGCCCATGCCGCGGTTGCTGATATCAGCGGTCAAGGAGCGATTGACAGCACATACGCATTCTTGGCGACACTGCAGGTCAGCTTCTTTTTAGTTGCGCTGTTTATTCTGATCAACGTTTTTTCTGCCGGTTATCGGCTGGCATCCTTTACAGGGAGCGCGCTAGCCGTCGGATTTTTCCCGCAATATGTCTTCGACATCAATTCTTGGTCTGAACTTTCAAGTCTGCCGCTGTATTTGCTTATGGTTGCCTTCGTCGCTCTTGCCTTTGACCCGCGTCGACTCGGACCGCCCGGAGCCATGGCAGGCTTCGCCGTCATTTTTGGCGTACTGCTGGGTGGACTGCTGTACCTATATCCCGAAAATCTAGCGATCTATGGCACGGCTGCCACTACAGCGGCGGTGACCGCTTCCATGCCGCGCAGATCGCGAAGCTGGCGCGCGCCCGGTCTTGCCGCCTTGGGATTAGGCGTTTGCATAGCCGTGAGTCTGACGCTGTTGTTCTGGAGCGGCACTCTTGGGTTCCTGCTTCGTCAATACGGCAGATATGGAGGCCTGCGTCCCGATTGGTACCACTATTTCCAAGGTTATCTATTTGGCAGCGAACAAAATTATGTTGCGGTGCTGTCCGATGCCGCGAGTAATCATGCGCAAATCGTGAATGCCTGGTTTTCGCTGCCGATTGAATCGATTATCGCCGGCCTGGGGCTCTATTTCCTGCTTCCGGGTGCATCCTGGCCGCCGGCCTTCGCGGTGGTTTGGAAAATTGCCCTTTGTTGCTTTTTGGCGGCACTAGTCGCCGGCGTTATCCGCGCCATCGCGCGAATCTGGCACACGAGCCGGGATGAAAGCAGTGCTCGCATGATCGCGGCCTGCCTGGCTGGCTGTCTTCTGCCGGCCGCGATCGCCTTGGCGGGATACTATTGGGCTGCCGGAAAGGGCCTCTCGATGACCGCTCCCATGTTGTTCCTCCTGGCCTCCACGCCGCTGCTCGACAATTCTGCGGCGGGAAGGATTGGACAACTGGGACGCGGCGCGAGTTTCTTATTTGTGCTTGCTCATCTTGCGCTGGGCCTCTTGCGTCCGATCCTTGTTACGGAAGCGGCAGGCGGCAACCTTCCGGGATTGCCCACCGCAGCCGCCGCGGTGAGTCAGCAGAAGGATGCGTTGGATTGGGACGAACCGAGGTGGGCGGCCGAGCTCGGCAAGTGTCACGGCGTCTTCTTGGATCTCGACAACCCCGTGATGCTGCAGCTCGTCCGCCGCGCGGCCGTCGATCTCAAAGTGCCGTGGGCCGCATCGATTAGGCCAATCTGGCCCGAAGAACCCTCCGCCCGGCCGTACTTGCCGCAAGGCTGGGAAAGCTTCGATTGCGTTGCATCAATAAATCCGCTCGCCGCCAAACCGGGCCAGACGTTGATCTGGCTCGGACGGGACCGTTCTATCTTCGACTACCTCAAAGCTCCGCACGCCGAACTGGAATTCGGCGTGCAGGCTATTGCGGGAATTTCGCTAATTGGCGGCTATGGAATCGAAACGACCCCGCAGGGAGCGCTACAGTGGACGGCACGAGTGGCGCGCTTCGAAGTACCGAATAACCCTGCTGCGTCGGCAAGGACCTTGCGATTGGAACTGTGGCCGATGCCTCTAGTGGCGCAGGCCCTGAGGATCACGGTAAACGACGCCACCCTTTACGACGGCGTGGTGCCGTCGGGCGCGGTCACGGTGACGCTGAACAAGTTCGCCTCACAGAACGAGCTTAGCGTGGAGTTAGAGGCCTCGGCGGCGACGCGCTATCCAAATGATCCCCGCGAACTCGGCGTTGCGATAAAGGAGCTTCGACTAATCAAGTAGGGTTGGAGGCGGTACAATCATAGTTCCCGTTACCATGGTAATCCGCCTTTCTGAGGGTTTAGACTGGGTGCGGCAGCCTCAACGAGGGTTTGCGAGGGTTTGCGAGGGTTTGAATGACGAATGGTGATTCTGAAAAGCGTTTTCAGCAGGAACTGCAGGAACTCAAATATCGCATCGCTAAGCTCGAGGAACGTACCGATTCAATCGCCCGGGCATTTTCGCGACTGCGGCACCAAGGCCGCCGTCTGTGGCTCCGGCCGCCATTGTGGACGTTTGAACAATACGCCCCCAAGGAGCTGAACGTCGGACGAGCTCACGGCAACGAAAAAATTCCGCCCGCGGCGGTATCGATGGCGATCGTGACGCCGAGCTTTAATCACGCCCAGTACATTCGTGCGGCCATCGATAGCGTCCTGACACAGAATTACCCATGGCTGAGCTACCTCGTTCAGGACGGCGGCTCCTCCGACGATACCGTCGACATCCTGAACTCCTATAGTTCGCGATTGGCTTGGCGCAGCGGCCGCGACGGCGGGCAGGCTCAGGCCATCAACCACGCCTTGGCCGCCTCTAAGGGCGAGGTAATGGCCTATCTCAACAGCGATGACATGCACCTGCCGGGGACGCTCGCCTACGTGGCGGGCGTATTCGACGCGCATCCCAATGTCGACATCGTCTATGGTAACAGAGTTTTCGTCGATCGCGACGGGCTCGACATCGGCCGTGCCGTGCTGCCGCGCCATGACGCGAAGGCGCTTTATTGGGCGGACTACATTCCGCAAGAGACGATGTTCTGGCGCCGCCGGGTTTGGGACGCGATCGGGCCGTTCGATGAATCCTTCCACTATGCGCTCGACTGGGATTTCATCCTGCGGGCGCAGCACGCCGGGTTCAAGTTCCTGCGCGTGCCGCGCTTTCTCGCCTGCTTCCGGGTCCACGACCAGCAAAAGACCGCGGTAAATTACGATCAAGGCCGCGACGAAATGCAGCGGCTAAGAAAGCGCTATCTCGGTTTCGAACCGACCCAAGCGGAGATAACAAGAAAAATAATGCCTTACCTTTTGCGGCAACTTGCCGTCCATTTGGCGTATCGGTCCGGCCTCCTGCGCCTCTAGGCGATCGGGGTCGACAGCTGCGTTGCCGCGTTCAGTCTTAAGTCGGCTTTCGCGCGGAAGCAGCAGCCTCGCGCGAATGTATCTCACCTCTCGTCGGGACTTTTATCCGACGTCCTCAGGCGCATCAGTTGGCACGCCCTGCCCAAGGCGGCAAATATGCCTCCGGTACGGCGCTCCTGTTCAAGCGCGCGCAATTTGGAGTTAAGCGCTTCATTGGCAAGTCGATACGCTCTTAGGCCGGCCTGAAATTCCTCATGCAGCGTAAGATAAGCTGTCCAACGTTTTAAATCGGCAAATTCCATTCTCGGGATCGGCACATCGATGCCGTGGGATAGCAACAGGTGCTCAATGAACGAGCCTTCTGGGGGCCCAAGGTAACGCGGGATTCCTGACCGTCGCCAGGTTTCATTGAAGAGGTGGACAAAGAAAGAATTAGCGCAGCGCTGCTTTAATGCATCGCATTGGCTCGGATCGAAAAGGGCGGGGACCTCGAGGGCAGAGATCGGATATACCGAATGCATCTCCTGCCCAAATCGCGCGAGGTCGTATTTCGCCACCATCTCGGTGAGAAGATCTGCACCGGTCTCTCCGTACATGGGGTTCTCCCCCACCTGGATGCATCGATCGATGGCCTCGGCGAACGCAGGGTTTCCGGGCGGAAATTTGAGCACGGAAAACGTCACTCGCAGCGGATCTTCGCGCTCGAGCGCAAAGAAAATCTCGGACTGCGGTAGCTCCGGCCGCAACAGCACCGCGTCGAGGTCGACCCACCAGCCGCCGAGCTTATGCAGCAGGGCGTAGCGAAACAAGTTAGCGTGAAGCGCGAAGCTGCCAAGGCCAAGGTCTCGTTGGTATGACATCACGCGGCTCGCCGGCCAAATTTCGCGTGCATCCCTTCGAACTATCCAACCCGGAACCGCGATCTCTGGATCGTAAGTGAACAGCTCGACTCTATGGCCGCGGTCAACGAAACTGCGCGGGCCCACCAGCTGGTACGGGCTGAGTGAGCTGCCATGCCAAAAGCTGCGGACTGTTTCTTGTGCTGAAGAAATCGTCCTTGCGCCGGGTCGATCAAGTGATGACATGAATGTGTCGCGGAGCGGGGATTTCAATTCGGCCTTGGATCAACGCCCCGAGATTCTATGGCGGTTGGCCCTAGCGGAAAGAAAATTTACTGTTCGAAGCGCGTCGAGCTTCCTCAAGGAACGCCGGGCTTCCACGCGCAGCAGCGCCCAAATCGTGACGCCGCGGCGTTGCTTTCTCAACTTGCCGACAAAAGTCCGCCACACGTGAAAGCCCATTCTTTCTCGAAGCGCCCAAAGCACTCCGTCTGGTCGAAAAACGGCACTCAAAGCCTCGAATGTCTCCAACAACACGGTCTGCACGTTTGGGTCTGAGAAATAGTCCCGGGAACGACTTCCCTCCATGCCTGGCAACAGATCCACTGTCTGCCAGAATCGATTGGTCGCCAGAATTCGATCGAACCTTTCCGCACCGGCAGCCAGAGTTCGGAGCACGACACGACGCTGCAAGCGCGCGCGGGTCACCGAGTCGGTTCGCAACGTCGAAACGGCTCTCAGCGGAGGGGAAAACGCGGAAATGTTGCGAGCGTGATGGCGGTACATTGAAAGCGGCTGGAAGATCAGTGCCGAGCCGGCGACGATGTGGATGAACGAGCTGAAATAGCCATCGCAACCCGCGTGGCCAGTGCAAAATTGGGGATCCGGGCGGGTGATGTCGATGAGTGTTCGCCGGTACATGTTGGCTGTGCCTGGCGCCCAGCCTGCACCGGTACGCCAATGCGGCACCGATATGACCCTGTCTCTCAGCGAGCGGTAGTCCTCGTCAGAGATCGTCGAAAGCCGCAACGCCGTGGCTTCCGCTCGCAGACCAGCTTCCTCCGCCCGCAACCCATCACCAAAATAGCACCGCGTCGAGGTTATGACCCGTCCCGCCCTGTCAGTCTCGATGACGTCGTTGGAGGTAAATCCGACGGACCAAGGGAGAGCGAGGTGGACCTGGAGATGAACGGAGAGGTAGTTTGTAAATAACGCGTCGTCGGCATCGACGAATGAAACAAAACTCCCGGTTAGCCGATCAAGGACCTTGAGCGCCGCGCGGAGCTGACCGATATTTTCGTCGAGGTACAGCGTCGAGAACCGCGGATCATCGCGAGTATGACGTTCAATGACCTCACGACTTTCGTCCGCCGAGGCATTGTCCACGACGACGCACTCGAACCACGGGTAGTCTTGTCGCGAGATCGAATCCAGCGTCGCGCCGACAAATTCTCCGTAGTTGCGGTTGACGACCACGATGGACACTAGCGGCGGCGCGAGTTCCCGCGCCGGCAACGCTCGCCCGGCAAATCTCAGGTGAATCGGTGAATTCTGCTCCATCGGAGGTAACGCGTATTACCAGAGAGTTGGACTGACATAGATTCACGCAAATCGGAATAAATGTTCCCTTGCGTCGAGACTACTCAAGCCCGTGACGACTGATCAGTAGCGTCCATCACGGTTCCGCCCCTGGACATCGGATTCGGCAAGTCGAAACGCTCGAGCGTATTCGGGCACAGCCGACAAACATTCTCCTCTTCCAGCACGAAAAACGAGGCCAGCTCTTCATCATTGCAAGTAGGTTCGAGCGGCCGGTAGGACGCGGCGAGCCGGCGCCAACTATCTTCCACCGCTATGCTTCGCTGCATGAGACCGAAATAGGTGATCGGCGGGCACTTCCAAATCTTGCCCAAGAAGAGCTGCTTGCAATGTTTTCCAAGACACACATTCCATGCTGCCCTCGGGCTCCCGTTCGGAAAAATTATCTCGCCGGAGCGAACGTGATAGCGGCGCGTCCATCTGTTGTACGAGTCCTTTATTTCTATCGTTATCCCGTGTTCTCGCCGCCAACGGTCAGCTAACGATCGCACTTTTGCGAACTTCTCTTGGAACTCCGCGCTGCCGTGATGTACAGAAATTTCCAGGATGACCCGATCCGCTGCCCTCATCATAACCTCAGGCAGCTCGACGTGCTTATTTAACAAAAATCCATTCGTCGATAGTCTAATCCGACTGTTGGGGAACGCGGCGAGCGCATGCTCCACTATCTTTGCCAAATCTCGGTTTAGCGTCGGCTCCCCTCCCAGTATCGAAAACACCCACGGACGCAAGCGACCAGACCAGGCGTCAATCCACTGAGCACACTGAGCGGCGGTTGGACCGCCCTGAATGCTGAGTGGAGAATAGTGCGAGCAACTCTCGCAACTGAGATTGCAGCCATGCCAAGCGTGGATTTCGAGGTTGCCCAACTCGATTACACGCGGGCGGCTCTTTGTGCGCTCCGCGTCAGTCAGACGAATTGGCTTCCGCGAGAAACCGGCCCCAACCGATCGCGCTATCGTTCTCCAGCCGATCTTGCGCAAGCTAATCAGTCCTCCGCTTTAAAGGGCAGCGCGTGTCCCGACGACGGAATATTTGTTGCAGAAATAGTAACAATGCTTGCTATCACACGGTGTGGAGAAGGAACGCCTCGCAAACGTGCCCGCGAGTAGGTTGCCCAGAAAATGCTTCTGGCCGCAACGATAGACATCGCCATTCGGAAGTATTTGGACGAACCGATCGCCTGCTTGACACAACGATCCTGTGTAGATCGGCAGGCCGTCGACAAACGTTTCGTCGTTCAATAAGTCAATGCTGGGCCGCTCGGCCGAATCCGAGAGCTGCGACCCGTAGAATCTGCGTGCTATCCGCGAAAAGTCTCGAAAGCGATCTTTATCCAATGAACTGTAAGCATTCGGATAAGTTTCGCCGTTCCTAACGCCGCGGAAGAGCTTGGGAATTGGATAGAGGCCGATCGGTTCAAGCAACGCGATGGCCTCATCAAATCGCGCGAGTGCCGACGGGGTCGCGACTACGGAAACCAGTACGATAAATCCGCTGGAACGCAGCAGGTTCGCATGCCGAAGGAACGTTTTGGAACCAGAACGAAGCTCGCGCTCTTCGAGATGAAGGCCGGCATTGATGAAGCTTACGCGCGAAGGATCAATTCTTTGGGCGAACTGCGCAAGCGAGGAATGAGTGAGATTGGAATTTATCGAGATGTAGTGATTGTCGGTCAGTCTTTCGGATAGCTCGACAAAATCTGGATAGAGGCTCGGCTCTCCGCCGGTCATGTGCAGGAGCCAGACATGTCCGCTCGCATCGAACGTCGATTGCCAGCCTTCAGGTTGCGCAAACACCTGCAACTTCGAGCCGAGCATTGTGGGTGGGAAGAAGCAGTAGGTACAACGATAGTTGCAGGTATTGAGGAGATGCCAATCAGCCTCAATGTCATACTTCATCGGAGCGTCTCATCGATGCTGACCGAGCCTCGAAACGGAAACGGCCACCAAACTCTCGCCCCGATAAGGTGCCGCGGAAACCACCTACACCCGGTCACAAAATTAAACGTATCATGGAGGAGCCAATACCAGCAACACGTTTCGCAGCGCGGACAATGGACACCCAGAAATCCGTGCGATTTGCGGAAAGCGGAGCAGTGCGTGGTCTCTATACCTTTCCTTCCCGGGCCCACCTGAACCCCGCGAGCGCCAGACTAGGCGTCACCAAGCCCGTGGGGACCGCTAACGTTCGATCGACCCGGGGCCAGGTGGAAGCTCAAATCAGCGGCGGGCGCGACCGAAAATCGGGACCGGCGGCCGCGCCCTCCGCGCGTGCGAGTCGAGCGCAGCCCAATACAGAAAATACACATCCGGCGGCGCAATTAACCACTCGTTAACCATGCCTCTGCCACGCTACGTGACCGGGCACAAAGCGGCGCTTCAAGAAAATGGCTCTCGAAGGTAAGGCGGCGCACCGAAGTGGTTGGCACCGCCAAGCCGAGCGTCTCGCCGCCGTCCACACCGCGGCGTGGACCGAACCGCTCGCGGTCGCCTCAAATGCACCGGGTGACCAGGCCTTGCAACAGCGGCCACCCGCTCGGAGGAACCTCAAGAGTGAACTCGGGTCAAAGCTTGCGAATCACGTTGAGCTTAAACGCCGAGATCTGCCATTTGAGCTTAGACGCCGAGAACTGCCAGAAGCCGGGACCAATCGGATCCCAAACGCACAAATCAACGCGTTCGTCCCAGACGCCGTTGCCGCGGCTGCCGCACTGGCCACCGAGGTGGGCTTACTGCGTGATGAGATCGCTCGACGAGAGAACGAGAATTCCTCGCTGCAAACTTCGCTGAATTTGGTTGCCCTTGAAAACACTCATCTCTCCAGCCTGCGGGCTGAAACTGAGGCGGGCCTCGCTCGAATCCAATCTCAACTGGATCTGGCCAACGCATCGCTTACGCGGGTGCAGTGCGAACGGGACAAGCTGGCCGCCGTCGTCGAAGCGCGTGAAAAGCAGCGGACTGAAATGAATGAGCTCAACGCCCGTCGCGAAGCTGCTTCTTCCCGGGCTCTCGCCGCTGAAACGTTGCTAGCCGAGCTGCGTCAGAGTTTGATCGCGCGGACCGAGGAGAACAACTCGATTCTCAGCGAGAACGCACGCCTTTGCGGCTCCCTCGCAAAAAGTGACATCGCGATTGACACAGCATGGGCCCAGGTCGAAAGGGTAAGAGGGTTGCTGACAGCTGCTGAGGGTGATCGCGACAGGCTCGCCGCCGAATTAGAGGCAGCGAATGAGAAATACCTGACCGAAACCAACGCGCTTACGATTCGCCTCGAGACCATGTCTACGTGTGCGGCCGCCGCCGAGAGACAGCTAGCGGCGGCGCGTCTGTGTTTGGCAGCGCGGGCCGAAGAAAACAGCTTGATTGTCGGCGAAAGCTCCCGTCTTTTCGAACGCCTGGCAGAGAGCGACGCCGCGGTCGACAGCGCACGGTCGCAGCTCACGGAAGCGAAGACTGAACTAACTTCGGTGCGGGCTGAACGAGACAAACTAGCCGCTCAGCTTCATGAAACCAACGAAAAACATCAGGCTGAAGCTGGCGCACTTGACGTTCGTCTCGAAGCCATGGCTACACGCGCCGAAGCTTCTGAAAAGCTGCTGGTGGAGACGAGGCAGAACCTGATATTGCGGGCGAGGGAAAGCGTTTCAATCCTGAGCAAAAACGACTGGCTTTCGGATTGCGTCGCAAAAAAGGACCGAGAAATCGACGAGGCTCGATCTCGGATCGAGCAGCTAAACGCAGCATTGATGACCGCAGAGTTCGAGCGCGACAAGCTTGTTTCGGAGTTGCATGGCGCGCGCGACAGGCGGCTGGCCGAAATGGATCTACTCGGTGGTCGGCTAGAGGAAATGTTTAACCTCGCCGCTGCTGCCGAGAGTGCTTTTACAGAGGCCAGGCGGAGCACGCTGAATAAAGTGGACCGGCTCCAAAGCTCACTTCGATCCAAGACGGTGCAAATCGGCGACTTGGAGCACGCACGATCGCAGCTCATCGAAGGTGCGAATTCGTTGTTGAGCGCGTTTAAAACACGCGAGGCTGCGCTGGCGCGCACCGAGGAAAGAAACAAGCTACTGGAGGAGCGTGTACAGTTTTTACTCAGGCTTCTCTTGGCACAATCGTTCTCGTCCTCATCGCCCCTGCAACCGGAACCGCAGGTCATTGAAGACGTGCTTCAGCTTTGATGGTCGGGCTTGTGTGACCAGGCGGCTGGGCGCCGGGTATTGGGGGCAACGCCTGGCCGCGCTCAATCAAACGATTGCCTGGTCTCAATGGCGCTACCCGCCGCTTTTCGTTGATCTATCATGGGATGCCTCATTTTGGCCGTCCAATGAACGGCGCGGCAGGAGCCGCGGCGAGCGTCACCTGCCGTTTGCCCATCCACTCGGAAGAGATCTAACGCCGATGTGACGCGAATCACCTAGAGGGGAAGTCTGCCGCCGTATCCGTCCTACGGTGTGCTAGGGTACCTGCCTCGGCTAGCGGGCCGATCCAAGCGGGCATCCCTGCGGCCAGGACCGTTCCGAGGGGCAGCGTGTTCGCATGATGTTGCTATCTCACGACGAACTCGCTTGGGGCGGTGAAAGCTTCGAATGTCCTGCTCCTGACGAAACCTTGCCCAGTCGGTTCAAGCAGGTCGCGCGCCGGTTCGATACCAAGGCGGCGCTCGCCTCTTCCACATGGCAACCGAGCTATGGCGAGCTCGATGCAAGTTCTGATCGTCGCAGCATGGCCGTAGTCGCCCGCGGCATAGTGCCCGGTGACCGCATCGCGATCCTGATGCGGCACGATTCGCCGCAAATCGACGCCGTGCTTGCTGCGCTCAAGGCGGGCGGCATCGTCGTCGTGCTCAACCCGACGGATCCTGCGGCGCGTTTGCGATTGACTCTCGAAGATGCCGCAGCGTCCCTGCTCATCGCCGATGCCACTCACCGGTCGCTGGCGAGCAAAGTCGCCGGGCCGTGCGCTTGCGTTGGCTATGACGATCTTGCTGCCGCCGCGGCGGGACCGCTGCCTCGCTTCGATGCCGATACGACCGCCTTTATTGTCTACACGTCCGGCTCCGCCGGTCGGCCCAAAGGCGTGATGATGAATCACCAGCACGTCATGCACAACGCGCTGCGGCTTTCCTTCGCCATGGGACTTTCGGCCGACGACAGAGTGGCCCTCTTGGCGTCCTTGGGCGGCTTGCACGGCGTCACTAATCTTTGGTGCGCGCTTCTGCACGGTGCGCTGCTGCAGCCCTTTCCGGTTATGGAGCGCGGTGTGACCGGTCTTGCGGACTGGATGATGGAAAATCGGACGACCGCTTTCAGCGCTTCGACCTCGCTGTTTCGCAGTCTTATGAAATCGATGCCGGTCGGACAACTTTTCGAGTCGGTGCGGGCCGTACGCATCGGCGGGGAGCTGGTGAATTCAACTGATTTTCGCGCCTTTCAACGGCATTTTCTTCCGCGCGCCTCTCTCGTGAATACGCTCGCGTCTTCGGAAGCTGGCAACATAAGCTGCTTGCGGATTTCGGGAACGGATATCCTCGCGGAGGGCGCCATGGTCGTGGGCCGAGCCCTGCCTGGCATCGAGATCGAGCTCAAAGACGACGATGGCGTGCCGGTTGCGGCGGGAGAGGCCGGGCAAATCATCGTCAAGAGCCGCTACTTGTCTCAAGGCTATTGGCGCAACGAAGCGTTGACTGCTGAGCGGTTTTTTCGCGACGGCGACGGCACGCCGGCGATCAGAAGCGGGGATTGGGGCCGGATCGATCAGAATGGCGAGCTCGAATTTCTGGGCCGCCGTGACACGCTCGTCAAGATTCACGGATCGAGCGTCGAGCTTGATGAAGTTGAGCGGGCACTCTCGCGCCTCGCCGACGTTGAGCGCGCCGTCGTCTGCGCCTTCGACGGGTCTTACGGCGCTCAGCTCGCCGCGTTTGTTTTGCCAAAAGAGGGACGGGAGCTATCGTCACCGCGCTTGCGGCGCGCCGCGCGTTCCCTGCTTCCCGAGTTCATGATCCCCGCCGTCTTCCAGATCATGCATGACCTGCCGTTGATGGCGCACGGCAAGGTGGATCGCCGCAAACTGGTGCAGACACTCCGCCCCGCAACCCGACAGCCGATCGCCTGCGAGACTGAAACCGAGACGCAGATTGCCGCGATCTGGACGGACGTTTTCGATCTCGCCGAAGTCAGCCGCAACGACGACTTTTACGAGCTGGGCGGAGACTCGCTGATCGCCAGCGTTATCGCAGCGCGCGTATACAGTGAGACCGGCGTCGAGCTCGATCTCAAAACCTTCGTTGATCATCCGAGCGTCGCCGATTTGGCGCATTTCGTCGACCGCAATCGGGGCCGGCGCAACGAATACCGGGTTCCCGTCCGCGCCGCGGACGGTGAAACAAAATTTCCGGTTTCATTCGCGCAGCAGCGAATCTGGGATTTCTGCCGGACCAATTCGGCTGGCTACGTTCTGTCCGCTGTCTATAAGATTCTGGGTCGCCTCGACGGCGAGGCGCTGCGCGCATGCGTGAACCGGCTCGCGGCGCGCCATGAAATCCTGCGCACAACCTTCGAGGAGGGCGACAACGGTCCGCTCCAGGTCGTCCACCCGCTGGGCGAAACGCCGCTTCCGTTCCACGACCTCTCGGAAGCGGTAGATCCCGCCGCTGAGATGCGTGAACTGAAAGCGAAATATGCGTCACAATCGTTCGATCTGCAGCGCGGGCCGCTTTTGCGCTTTGCACTGGTCAAGACCGGCGCGAACGAGCACCGGCTGGTGCGGGTCATTCATCACATCATCTATGATGCATCCTCGTGGAAAATCTACATGGATGAGCTCGCGGAATTGTATGCGGCGGCGATGCGCGGGGAGGAGCCGCCGGACCGGGACGAAGCAAGGCCGCAATATGCCGATTATGCGAGTTGGCAGCGTCTATCTTTTCACGCCGACGCGCCGGCATGCGCGAACATGATCTCGTGGTGGAGGAGAGAGCTCGACCAACCCGCTGCGCCACTCGATTGGCCGGCCACGAGATTTTTGCCGCCGGCCCACGTCGATCCGTCGGAGGGCCAATTTGGCTGCGGCATCGAGGAGACGGCTTGGCAACGCATGGCCGACATCGCCATCGAACAGAAAGTGACGCCGTTCGTTGTCTGGTTGGCGGCATTCAGCGCATTTCTCTGCGCGGAGACGCGAACCAACGACATTGTCATCGGCACTTATACTTCAAACCGGAAGCGTCCCGAATTGCAGCGCGCCCTCGGCGATTTTTCCAATCTGGTCACGTTGAGGTTCCGCGATGCCGCCGGGAAGGGCTTTCGCGGCTGGATTTCAGCGACGCGTGACGTGCTGACCTCGGCAACGGCCCATTCGGAAGTACCTTACGAAGAGCTGCGTCGATCCTTTGCCACCGTTGGCATGGCCCTGCCGGAAATTCGCACGATTTTCCTGCTTGGGCCGGCCGAGCGACCGCTTGAGTTCGCCGGATTGACGGTTGCTCGGGAAGACCCGCCGAGCCTTCCCAGCATGCCGTGGGGCTTCACATTCGTTCTGGTGCCAAGCAAACGTCTGTGCAAGTTCGCGTTCGATGCATCGCTTTACGATCCGGTTGCGGTGCGCGCCGCGGGCGGACGATGGCAGCGCTTCATCAGCCAGCTTGCGTGCTGTCCTGACGCTCCCAGGGAGCGTTGACGCAGCCGGCAGCTGTCGACGCCGCCACGAAAGGTGCGTCATTCTCGTGACTCCGAGGTCACCTATTCGCGCATACCGACACGACCAACAAAAAATGCCATAAGATTAGATCGTCCCACCCCTAAACGAGCCGATTGCAGTGTTGATAACTGAAGAGCACCATGCGGGCGACGATTAAATGGGCGGAAATGCGATTGCGGGCACGAAACACGCAAACGCTGCGGCTCGCCTACCGCATCGCTCGGTCGTTTCAGCCCTTCGTTCCCTCCAAGACGTTGCCTGAAAGCCTCGTGCGCGATTGTCGATTTTGCAGTTCACGTGTGGCCATGCTCGACCATCTTCCCGGCGCTGGCCGCGTGGCTGAGCTGGGTACTTATAAGGGCGATTTTGCTCGCGAGATTCTTTCATGGAAATCCCCTGTGGAATTGCACCTTATCGACATCGACTACGCGCAATTCGATCGGTCCCTAGCCGCCGACCCGCGCGTGAAATGCCACCAAGGTTTGACCGACGCGACGATGGTCACGTTTCCAGATACATATTTTGACTGGATCTACGTCGACGCCGGCCACTCATATGCTGCGGTGCTCGCCGATGCTTTCGCATCGGCGCCGAAGCTGAAACCCGGTGGATATTTGCTGTTTAACGATTTCGCGCATATCGACCCTTTCCTCGGTCGCTACGGCGTCCATCGGGCTGTGGTCGATTTTGCCTTGGAAATGAACTGGCCGCTACGTCTCTTCGCATTCAATGAAGTTGCGCTCTACGACGTCGGATTGCAGAAACCTGAAATCAGGGTACAGTGCGACTCAAATTAAATACGAAGGGATACATTTTTGCCCGACGATCAGTCTTCCTAGAGCGATTGCAGGGCCCGCACGCCGTTGGCCCGGTGGTGAACACGCGCGGGGGCGTGCGCTATCCCTGATTGCTAGCGAGCGGCGCCGCAAACCTTATCTTTGGCAAGGGGCAGGTCCGCTTTGCTTCCTCAAGCGGACATCAGGCGGACGGTCCGCGATGTCGGCTTTGTGTTATTAGCGACATTTTGCACTGCAGCAAACGAGGCCATCATGCGGTCTCGGCTCGCGTCGTGTGTCAGTTGGTGTGTTATTGCCGCCAGCAGCCAATACCAAATGCTGCGCCCGAGGCTATTCGGGATCGGCGGCGCGCTTCCGATTGTGCAGCACAATTACCTTTTCGATTGGGCTGATCTCTATTGGTCCCGCGATCTGCTCCCATTCTCCCGACAGCATGAGGCGGCGATTGATTTCCGTCGAAAAGCGATTTTCATAAACAGACATTGGTAGCTCCGTACCGGCAGCGGGGGTGACAAGAAAATCGACTCTCTCATCAGCCGACTGAACGATGTCCGCGATTTTCTCCTTGTCCTCAAGCTTTAGCCGTTGGACGGAAGTTGGGACAAGTCTAACTCCAACAAGTTGAGAGCCGGCGATCATTGCGGCCCCGTCCTTGTCGAAACGAATATGCTGGTCGAAAAACATCGTATTGAAGATAACTTCTAGATTTAGTCCCGCAGTATAATCGAAAGCGTATGAGAAACGTCGAGGCCGATCGGCGTGCGCTGCGACATTAGTTGTCATTGTTTGCATGACTTCACGAATTCCCTCCCGTCGCGGCATCCAAGTCGGTACATCCCAAGAGTTTTGTGCGATACCTCCGGCCGCATTAAAACCTAGGGCGAGAATAAGCACGCTCGCGCGCAACGCCGAGAGCGGCCGGGGTAACGGTATTTGCGATGCATCGAGCGGATCGAGTAGGAAGAGCACGATTCCGCCGACGCCAACGATCGAAACGAATGGGTTAAGTCCAGAACCGCTGAGTACCAGATAGCCTAACGGCACTACCGAAAACAGTAACGGGCGCCAGTTGAGTCGTCTTTCAGCTCCAGTCCGAAAATCTCTGAGCGATTGCGCACACGTATGCAATGCGATGAGTACTAGGACAACCAGTAATAGTATGCCAATATGATTTACTGCCAATCTAAGGTGTGCGACACTTTTTGATAGAGAAAGGTGCGCATTGGCGTCCTGATTCCAGACTACATAATAAAAATAGAGATAACCGTAGTGGCTAATGAAGAACCAGCCCGCGACCGCCGCGGCGACGGCACTGGCCAAGAGCCATCTGAGCATGACTCGCCGGCGAATTTGTCTCCCGACGATTAGGTCGACTGTGGCACAGACACCGAAAATCGGCACGATATAGACCAGCGAAGTCGCTCGTCCCAGGCACAGCAATCCAGTTGTCAGCCCGAGCAACGCCCACCAACCCAGTGCCTGAAGTTTACGAGCTAGCAGGTAAGTCGCCATCACAGTCACGAAAAGCAGATATTGCAGCAGGTCCATTCGGAAATCAGATAGTCCGCCGTTGCTGTCGAATGCCGCCGCGATTAGAACAAAGGCAGCCGAGAAAACTATGGACTCGGCCCATGTCCGGCCTCTGAGCTTAACGAAGTAGAAGACAATCGCGAGCTGCATCCAGGCAGCCGTAAATATTTGAATCCAAACGCCGACAGCACGCGACGCGATTCCAAATCGCGCGAAAGGCGCAAACAGAACCCAGGGATAAACGACAGTGCTTGAATAGATCGCCCTCGACAGCGCAGCGACCGTTCCGTCCCTTTGCGCATTGAGCTGCATATTCGCGAGCAAATTGTCGTAGGACAACGAATCGAAGAATGGTCCGTAATTTGCGTAAAATAGCAAATTGAGCGCAACAGCGTAGAGGCCCAAAATGAACTGGAATGTGATAACCGCAATCACACTCCAAATCATCAAGGCGTTCTGGTCATTCAGCCGTCCTGCAAATTGTTTGGCTTGCCGCATGCTATTGCCCGGTAGCGACGTTGAGCACATCGCCCGGCGGGCGCGACCGGAGATTGAGCTGCGTAACGTGATCGATCTGCGCTTGAAACGCTATGATCGGAGGAGGGATGGATTGAGCGCCACCGGCAATGCTGACAGCAAGACTTATGAAACACAGAATGATGGTGGCCATAAGAATTACGAGCGACACGCCAACGACGGTTGTCATCCACCCTGGTGTCGCTATGCCGATGAACTTCTGAATGACTGCGATCACCGACGCGATGATACAAAACAAAAGTAGTGCCAGCGCTCCAAATATTATCCGTGTCAGCAAGTTTTCGATGAATACGGCCATCGCGCGCAATCCATGAACGACGAGAGAGACAAGATTCATTTGCGAAGTGCCGCGAAATCTATATCCTCGCTCGGTTGGCACGTTGATGATCGGCAAGCGTGAACGCAGAACCGTTGCCGGTAAACTCAGCCAAAGCTCGCTCATACTGGCGATGCGACGTGCAGATATAATCGGCAGCGCCAGGAAATTTCCGAACCAGATACGGTGACCGGTGAGCAAGAGAAACATCAGCCGGTAGAATTGGTACAAGATTCGAAAAACTAGGTTTTCGCTGCGCTTCGCGCGCTTGCCGACGACAACGGCGGATCGATGATCGTCGATCGCAGCAAGCAGGCGAGGCACGTCCGCCGGTTTGTCCTCGCCGTCCGCGTCCATCACAACCACAGCATCGGCGAGGTCATTTTCGACCACGTATGCAATGCCGATGGCGATAGCGCGCTGATGTCCGACATTCCGCTTTAGTGTAAGAATGCAGCCGTCAAATATGCTTTTCAACCGCGCATGAAAGCTCTCGACGATCGGCGGCAACGAACCATCATCCACAATCACCAGCGAAATGTCCGGCACGTGATCGCGAAGCACGGCCGCGAGTTGCCCGACCAAATCGACCAAGCTGGGGCCATCATCGAAAACCGGCAGGACAATGACGACCCTCTTCCGCTTCATAGCCACGCGCAGACTCCCTTAACCCAGGATACGTTAGATGAATCTTTTGAGTAGCTTCACGGTAGCGATTTGCTGAATTGCTTGGAAGCACGAAAGCGCTGCTCGAGGGCCGGGTGCAAATGGCGCGCGGATCGGAAAAACTTAGTTCGCATTACAGCGAAATAAGCTGCCGATTGACCGCTATGGGTCATTGTCGACGTTTTTGACCCATTGGTCCGATGTCTGCTTTCCGGGAAGTCCCCCGATGTGCGCCACTGAAAAGGCACCGCGCAGGCCTTTGTCATGAGATCGTGATGTCGGCTCAACGGTCGCTAATGGGTGTCGATGATGTCCGTCCCCGGGTACGCAAGGGCCGCCAACCGCAGGTCCCCCTTCGAAAACGATGGGTCGTCGGTGAAGTAGCAGCCATGGTCCGTCAAGTAGACTCGATGAGGTGGATTGTTTTCGTAGTTGAATTGCATGTCGCGCCCATTCGTCCATGCTTGCAGGATTGCGAGCTTAGCGAAACGCTTCCGATTTTCATCCACGTGCATGATCTCGCAGCGACCGTCGCCCAGACCATCGAGATAGCGGGAGCCGTGAGCTGCGCCCGGCCACAGATCCCATGCCCTCCTGTGTATCAGGGTGATTGTGGATCAAATCGGCCCCGATGGAAATGACCGCGACTTCGGGTATCGGTGCTCCCATCAGCCGGCCGAGGCGGCCGACCACCTGTTCCGTGAACAAGCGCAACCGCTTATGATCATCGTTCCGAGGCGCTCCCTTGACGACATAGATGTTCCCATCGGCACATCGCAGATCGACCGGGTGAGCTCCCGTTCGCCTGCGCCGCATAAAGGTCTCGGCCGGAATTGGCTTTGGCTGACGCCTCGCGGCTCTCTCGATGGCTGCCGACCAATCAAAGGGCGTCAAAAATTCCGCCTGCGAACCCGCCCAGAGCGCCGCTTGCGTCATGGCCGTTGCCGCGCGGACGTCGCCTAAGCGATCGCTGAACCGCGTCATCAGTTCTCGAAGCTCAGCGATGTCTTGCCGGGTCGAGGCGAAATTCCGAAACAGCTCTCGCGTCGCTGTGCGAGCACGAACTAGAACCAGCGCTCCAACGGCCAGCAACGTGCCGGCGACGGCCAAGATCATCACACACTGCAGCATCGGCGCGTCCCAGGAATTTATAACAACACCAATGATTTGCACGCAACCAGAAAATTGCCGAAGCGCTCCGAGGGTAGCGTCCGGCCGCTGGCAATCACACTCATCCAAACCGACCGCAGCAGGGCGCGCTTATTCCCGATGCCGCTAAGGGGCCTTGAGAGCGCGAAGGAGCAAGGCAAAACTCAGGAGGCACGTCGGGGGGTCTGAAGGAAACGCGGAACCGAACTAAAGTCCGCTAACGATCCGATAGTAGACATTGCGCCTCGGTATCTCAATGTCGGCTATGTGCCATTACCGGAAGTCGGAGGGTTTTCGATTGCAATCGCGGAGCGCGAGGCTGTCGCCGCCGACGCGGTGCGCCGGCTTCCTTTATGACGTTGACCGCATCTATCAGACTACAAGCAAGTGACAATTGTACGGCGGCCTGTTAGACAGGCCCGAGGGCAGCTTTTGGGGCTCATGGACATCAAAGCGAACGCGCGGAGGTGGACGCAAATACTGCTGTTGACGGCGGCAGCGTTCGCGGCGGCAACGATCTCGCGGGACAGTAGCGTCGCCAATGATGCGACGCGCGATCGCGCCGCCGACTGCCTGCCGGTGTCGAACGTCGCAACCGCCGCACCCGCTGCCGCGCCCGACCCGCAACCCTCGCCGTGTGATGCGGCGCAAACGCTCAGGTCTAGGGAAGATCTCGACACGGCCCTGCTGCCGTTGCTGAAGGATATCGTGACCATCCCGCCGTCCGTCGGACTAAGTCCTGGAAAGGGTGGCGGAATTGTCGTCGTCGACGACAGGATCATCGTCGTAGACATCCACGGCAAGTTCGCCGTCGTCGCGGACAAGGGCACCCGTTTCGAGAAACTCAGCCTGCCAGAGCTGCCGAATAACGCGACAGAGTACGAAAGTTTGGCGGCGCCGCCGAGAGAAATTGCCGGTGGGTTTCACGTCAATAACGGCTTTGTCGTACACGACATCGAATATCGATCCGAGGCCGCGGGAAACATCCGGCTGTACGTCTCATATGAGAGATTCCTGCCTGAGTTAAGGACGACTGCGCTTGCCGTCTCGACGATTCCTCTCGGCGAAAATCTCATGCCGCTCGGCCCCTGGGAGGATGTGTACCAAAGTCAGGCACTTCACGCTGAATGGTATTCCGGTATCGCCGGAGGCGGCCGGATGCTTGTTCGCGGCGACGAATTACTGCTGACGGTTGGCGACTACAATCAAGACAATGTTTTTATGAATTCTCGCATGGAAGCGCAGAATCCGGGGACCGATTTCGGCAAGATTCTTTCGATCGACTTGCGCACCAAAGTCAAAACGACCGTCAGCATGGGGCATCGCAACCCGCAAGGGCTGGCTGTTACATCCGGCGGCACGATCTACGCGACAGAGCACGGACCGCGCGGCGGCGATTTGCTGACCCGCATCGCGCCAGGCACGAATTTCGGCTGGCCGATTCTCACGCTTGGAACTCATTATTTGAGCTATCGGTGGCCCAATCGCGACGCCGACAGCGGCGGCGCCAGTTTCAGCAAGCCCACCTTTGCATGGGTCCCTTCCATCGCCGTCTCGAACTTGATCGAGGTTAGCGGATTTAATCCGGCGTGGGACAAGGATTTGTTGGTCGAGTCGCTAAAGGCGAAAAGCCTATATCGCCTGCGTCTCGACGGAGAGGATCGAGTTGTTTACAGCGAGCCGATCTGGATCGGCGAACGGTTGCGGGACATCAAAACGCTCTCGGATGGCACACTGGTGCTGTTTACCGATAGCGTCAAGCTGATCTTCCTCGCCGTTGATGAAGAAAAGCTCGCCGCCAACAAAAGAAGCCGTTGACGCGCGCGCCGCAAAGGAGGTGCCAAGGTTGTCACTGAGAGCATCGCGCCTCCATGCGGGCAAGCCGATAATGGCCTTCGCCAGATCCTCTGGATGCTGTTCGATCTTGACCACCCCAAACCATCGACCAGCCATTCTGCTGTGCCCTGGAAATCCGGGCGTAGGGGCGGCACCCTGAGGGCTACTTCGACCGTTTTTGCCTGTTTTACCTCTTGAACGCTCCCGCCATGACAGCAATAGGTAAACGACGTACACTTTTAGTTGTCGAGCCGCATCTCGAAGGCCAGTTTGGCCATCCGTGGCGTTACGCAATTGCTTTCGCCGAGCGTTTCGCGAAGTCCGCATGGTCGATCCGCGTCCTTTCACATCTTTCATACATCGGGCCATCGAATCTTGGCGACATGTTGATAACGCCAGTCTTCGGACGTTCCTACTTTGAACAAGTGGATCGCATTTTGAGCGAGTCTAGTTCAGGCAGTGGGGGGCGTCCGGACCAGCAATCAACCGATACCGTATCGAGCTTTCTCAACGTCTTGCTAGAAGAGATCGAGCGGGAAAGTAGCCAAACTGACGATATTCGTATTCTGATCCCGACCGCCACAACCGGAATTTTGGCAGAATTGCTGGCGCTTCCGTTTTTCTTGCGCGGGACAATCCCGCGCGCGGCGTTGCTGTTCCATGAGGAGCCTGAATTATACGCGAACTGGTATCGCCCGCTCGCCATTGGGTCGTTGCAATCCAGGCTCGCAGGGATTGGATGGGGTCGCGATCTCCGTTGTTTTGCGACCAATGCAAAACTTGCGGAAGGCCTCACCAGTTTGCTCGGCATCCCCGTAGAGGGTATTGGCGATGTCTTTGGAGATGGCGAAATCGCCCGCCTGCAGTCCGTGACACGAACCCCTTCGCTCATTCAACTACCGTCGAGTGAAAAGAACCTGATCGACGAGTTACTCACCATGCAATTACGGGGGAAACGCGTCGCCTGGTGCCCAGGACAGATGCGCCCTGACAAGGGCGTGGGCAACCTGACGGCAATCGTGCAAGGTATGGAACGGGAGAGCACATCGTTTCACCTCGTGCTGCAGTCTCCGATTGAAGAAGCAAGAAAACAGGTGGAAATCGAAGCCCTCGCGGATCGTTCGTGGGCGACTGTGATCCGGGGCGCGTTATCCGACGCCGGCTACGACGCCCTTTTGGGGATCGTCGATGTGTTGCTGCTTCCCTACGACCGCACTATTTATGCAAGACGCGTGAGCCGTGTGTTGCAGGAAGCCGAAATTGCTAATCGGCCTGCACTTGCGTCCGCGGGCATCTCCGCCGAGGACGAAAAAGTCGGTAGCGCCGTCGCATTCGTTAGTGACTGGACAACGTGGCCCCGTCTAGCAAATGCATTGATAGAGCAGCAGGAAAAGCAAGAGCCCGCTGAAGGTAAGGCGAATCTCACCGACAAGTTTACGCGTTGGCGGGAAATGACCGACTGGCTGACATCGTCGCCCTCGACCAGCGTCCCAAAGGCGGCGGTTCTGTATGTTCGCGCCTCTCAAGAAAGCGCCATTCAAGTGGACCGCTGCCGACTGGACCTCAAGCATTTGGCGTCTCGCGGCTTCCCGGTGTTTGAATTGCTATTGACCGAAGGTATCGAGACTCGATCCTCCATTCTCGATCAGATCGCCGACAGCCTCGCCCAACTAACGACCTGGACCTGCCGGCCAGCGAAAGTTGATCTTCTCAAGAAGGAAATCAGCTTGTTCTTGTCCAGGCTGTTTGATCGACGCAGCGTTGTCCCCGAGCGCCAAGTGCCACGCTCCGATATCCCGAACTTGATTGGACAGGTCCGCGATCGACGCGGATTTTCACTGGTGGTCGTTAATGGCTGGAATGCGAGCGAGGGGGTGATTCGGCGTCATCTGGAGCTGCCGAACGACGTTTCTGTGTTGATCCAGT
>Ga0187783_10000344_pt1 | contig 34094 bp, 23 predicted proteins | sample 1015_SJ02_MP02_2_FD_132471 | JGI IMG/M metagenome (GOLD analysis project Ga0187783, IMG submission 132471) | Tropical peat soil microbial communities from peatlands in Department of Meta, Colombia - 1015_SJ02_MP02_20_MG | ecosystem: Environmental > Terrestrial > Soil > Wetlands > Peat | place... | reverse complement strand
TCGCTACATTCTGGACCCTGAGGAATGGCTGCTCGCACGACAAATGGCCCCTCGGCTCGGGCTCGAGCGTCTCGAGATGGAGCAGGAGAGGGGAACCGAGGGTGGTGCGCGGGAGGAAGACAGTGGCCGCGGCGATTCTCGCCCGCCTGCTCCGCCGATCGTTGCCGGGCCGGTCGGTTCCGACGACATCCCTCGCGATTTCCGAGAACCTCTCCGCGTGCTCGCAAGCCAACCCACCGCGCGGTATCACGGGAATGTGGCCGCATTCCTGACCGAGGTGCGCGGCCGGGTGACAGCTCGGGAGCACGTCTTAGTCTCGGCTGCGAGTACGGGCGAACTCGAGCGTCTCGCCGACATCTGCCGCGAGTACGATGTGCCGTATGCCCTGGGCGAACTTGAAGAGGATGTCACCGTCACCCGTCTGGCCGGCGAGGGATCGAGCGGCGGCCTCTCGGCTGTCACTCTTGTCAAGGCCCACCTCGAAGAGGGGGTGAGCTTTCCCGAAGCCCGACTCATCCTCTACGGGAACCGGGATCTGTTCGAAACGCTTCCCGCTCCGCAGCGCCCGCGCACGCGCCCCAAAGCGGCCAGCTTTTTCAGCGACCTCGCCGACCTCAAGAGTGGCGATTACGTGGTTCATCTCGACCACGGGATCGGCCAGTTCGACGGGTTGCGCCAGGTTTCCGTCGATGGAGCGAGCGACGAGTTCATGCTGCTTCGGTACGCCGATGATGCCCGGCTTTATGTTCCGCTGGCGCGCCTTGACCTCATCCAGAAATACCAAGCGCTGGGCGGGGCCAAGCCCGTTCTCGACCGCCTCGGAGCGGGCGTTTGGGAGGCGCGAAAGACTCGCGTGCGCAAATCGCTCAGCGACATGGCCGACGAGCTCTTGGCCCTTTACGCGGAGCGCAAGATGGCGCCCGGCCACGCCTTTCCGCCCGACTCCAACTGGCAGCGCGAGTTCGAGGATGCCTTCGAATTTGAGGAAACGCCCGACCAACAACACGCTATCGACGATGTGAAGCGCGACCTGGAATCACCTCTGCCCATGGACCGCCTGCTGTGCGGCGATGTTGGGTATGGGAAGACGGAAGTGGCCATGCGTGCGGCCTTCAAGGCCCTCGCCGATTCCAAGCAGATTGCCGTGCTGGCGCCCACTACGGTTCTGGCCTTCCAGCACTACGAGACCTTTCGACGCCGCTTTGCCGCATTTCCGGTTCGCATCGAGATGCTGAGCCGGTTCCGCACCGAGAAAGAACAGAAGAAGACGCTGGCTGAACTCGAGGCAGGGAGGGTCGACATCGTCATCGGGACGCATCGCATCCTCTCGCGCGACGTGAAGTTTCACGATCTGGGACTGCTCGTGGTGGACGAAGAACAGCGCTTCGGCGTCGCACACAAGGAGCGGCTAAAGGAAATGCGCAAGAACGTCGACGTGCTGACGATGTCCGCCACGCCCATCCCGCGCACCCTGCATATGTCGCTCGTCGGCTTGCGCGACATGAGCGTGATCGAAACTCCACCCAAGGATCGCCTGGCCATTCAAACGACCGTCGCCCCGTTCAGCGAGACGCTCATCCAGCGTGTCATCGGCGAAGAGCTTGCGCGCCAGGGCCAGATTTTCTTCCTGCACAACCGGGTCGAGTCCATCGCTTCGATGGCCACTTTGATCATGAAACTGGTTCCCAAAGCGCGTGTTGTGGTTGGCCACGGACAGATGCGGGAAACGGAACTTGAAAGGGTCATGCTGAAATTCGTTCGTGGCGATGCCGATGTGCTCGTCTCCACCACCATCATCGAAAACGGCCTGGACATCCCTCGCGCGAACACGATCCTCATTAATCGCGCCGACCGCATGGGTCTTTCCGAGCTCTACCAGCTGCGCGGGCGAGTCGGACGTTCAAATCAGCGCGCCTACGCCTATCTGCTGGTCCCCCCCGGCGGCAATCTGAGCCCCATCGCTCGACAGCGCCTTGGCGCTTTGAAGGAGTTCAGCGACTTGGGCGCGGGCTTCCGGATCGCCGCGCTCGACCTTGAATTGCGGGGCGCGGGCAATCTGCTTGGACGCGAGCAGCACGGCCACATCGAGGCCGTCGGGTTTGACCTCTACTGTCAGATGCTCGAACGGGCCGTGGCCGAGCGCAAGGGTGAAGCGGTCAGCTCCGAACGCCGGGCCACACTCAACCTCGGGCAAGAAATCCGCATCCCACCTGAGTACATTGAGAGCGAGAACTTGCGCCTGCGCCTCTACAAACGGATTGCCGGCGTGGCCTCGGAAGCGGAGCGAAATGAGGTTCGCAGGGAGCTTGAGGACCGCTTTGGTCCTCCTCCTCCGGCGGTCGAAAACCTCCTCGATTACGCGGTCCTCAAGGCCCTGGCCGAAAAGCTCCTGGTGGCCACCATTGATCGCCGGGGCGATCAGCTGGCCTTCCGGTTCTACGACGAGACGCCGCTTGGCCCGGAGCGTCTGGTGAAATTGATTCGCAAACATCGCGACATGCGGCTCGACCCGAGCGGGGTCCTCTGGCTCGACTGGAGAGGCTATCAGGGCGGGGCGATGGCTGCTGTCAGAAACGTATTGCTGCAACTACAATCGTAGGGATAAAATCCCCTCGGAGCTCGTCATGAGAATTGGTGAACTGTGCTCGGTTGAATTTCTCCTTGTCGGGGCATCGCTCTTGCTGGCCTCAACGCCCCTCGTTGCCCAATCGAAGGGAACGGTCGTCGAGCAAATCGTGGCCCGCGTAAACAATGAAATCATCACGCTTTCCGACTACCAGAAAGCGGACCAGGAGCTGAAGGACGAAGTCAACCAGGCATGCCAGGGGTGCACGCCGGAGAAGATCCAGGCGGAGGTAAAAGATCAGGAAAAGGACCTGCTGCGCGGATTGATCGACGCCGCCTTGCTCGTCGAACGGGCCAAGGACATGAGCATCAATGTCGATAACGACCTAATCAAGCAGCTCGACGACGTGCGCAAGCAAAACGGCCTGGCCACCATGGATGATCTGCGCAAGGCCGTCGAAGGCTCCGGGATTGCCTGGGAGGACTATCAGACCGAGATGCGCAATAAGCTGCTGCGCGACAACGTCATCCGCCAGGAAGTGGCCGGCAAGATGGACATAAGCCCGGACGCCGTAAAGCAGTATTATGACGCGCATAAGCAGGAATTCGACCTTCCCGAGCAGGTCGTGCTCGCCGAAATCTTCCTGAGCACAGAGGGGCGGACACCGGAAGAGATTTTCTCGATCCGCAAGAAGGCCGAAGACCTGCACAATCGGCTGGCCAGGGGGGCGGATTTTACCCAGCTCGCTGAGCGCTATTCGGAAGGCCAGACGGCGAAGGATGGCGGCGTGATTGGTACATTCAAGCGCGGCATGCTGGACAAAACCTTGGACGACGCCGTGTTCAAGCTGAACAAGGGCGAAATCACCGACGTGATCCAGACGAAAACGGGTTTCGAGGTTCTCAAGGTGGTCGAGCACTATCAGGCCGGGCTGCAGCCGCTCCCGGTGGTGCAGGACAAGATTCAGAACCAGCTGTACATGGACAAAATGCAGCCCGCTTTGCGGGATTATCTGGCGCAACTGCGCGAGGAAAGCTACGTGCTCGTGAAGGCCGGCTATACGGATACGGCCGCCGTTCCAGGCGAGACGGCCATCCAGGAAGTTGCGCCGACGCCGGACGCGCAGTCGAAGAAGAAGGGCAAGAAGAAACTGCCCCTGCCGACCAAGAGCAGCGGCTCCTGACGCGCGGATTCCGATTCACCGACTAACGACGAACCTGGAGTTGGCCGGCAGGTTTGTCCGGGAAGGGGACGAGCCAGGCCCAGGTGTGCCTGGCTGGACGCCGGTTTCCGGAGTACACGATCAAGCCATGAAATCAGCCTATGTCGCCGACCTCAAAGACGGGCAAGCCGTCGAAGCCCTCTTCCTGGTTTGCGAGAAGGAAATTCGCACCGCCGCGCGCGGGAACACGTCCTGGCTTCAACTCGAGCTCGGCGACCGCACGGGCTCGATTTCCGCAAAGATGTGGGAGAACTTCGCTCCGCTGGTTGAAACGTTCGAATCGGGCGATGTGATTCGCGTCCGCGGCCGGGCCAAGGTGTACAACAATCGGCTCGAGTTGTCAGTCGAGCAGATCGTGCCGGTTCGAGAAACGGACTACGATCTGAACGATTTCCTCCCGCACACAAAGCAGGACATCGAGGCGCTCTACGCTCAGCTCTGCTCGGCGGTTGCCTCGGCGAGGAATCCCTGGATCCGGCAGCTTCTCGCGAGCGTCATCGAGGATCCCGCCATCACCCCGCGCCTCAAGCGCGCCCCGGCGGCCATGACCATGCACCACGCCTTCATCGGCGGCTTGCTCGAGCACATCGTGAGCCTGATCGGCCTTTCGGCCGCAATCCGGCCGTATTATCCCGAGCTCGACGCCGACCTGCTTCTCGCCGGCGTCGTCCTGCACGATGTCGGTAAGGTCGATGAGCTACGCTACGCGCGCGAAATCGATTACACGACAGAAGGTCGCTTGCTCGGCCACATCATGTTGGGCGTGGGCCTGGTTCGCGATAAGATCAAGGCCATTCCGGGGTTTCCGCCCAGGCTTGCCGTCATCGTCGAGCACCTGATCTTGAGCCATCATGGCACGTACGAGTTCGGGTCGCCTGCGCTTCCGCAAACGCGCGAGGCTGTCGCCCTGCATTTCCTCGACGATCTCGACTCGAAAATGGCTGCCGTTCGGGAGACGCTCGAATCGAGCTGCGCACCGGACGGGTGGAGTTCGCGGAATCCGTCGCTTCGCCGCGCGTTGCTCCTCGCCGAAAAGTACTTTGGCGATGCCGCGGCCGCCGCTAAGCCGGCGCAAGCGGCAGAGGCTGCGAGCGGAAATGGACGGCAGCTGAGCATGGATCGTCTCGGTGAAAAGACATGAATTCATCCCTACTGTGCCACTAGCACATGTCTGACGCGGCCAACTCGACGCCGGGAAACGCGACGCGACCCGTGCCACGCCGATCCGTTCTCGATCTGGCGCCGCTCGAGCTCGATTGCATGAACACGCTGTGGCCGCTCGGCGAAGCCACCGTCCGCGACATCCGCGAGCACCTCGCCGAGCGACGTCCTCGCGCCTATACGACGATCATGACGATCATGGACCGCCTGGCCTGCAAAGGGATTGTCGAACGCTCGAAACGAGGCCGTGCCTACGTCTATCGTGCGCGGTTGAGCCTCAAGGAAGCCCGCAGCCAGGCCGTCGGCCAGCTGATCAACAGCTTCTTCGCCGGATCCCGGGAAGCTCTCCTCGAACAGCTACAGGCAACCGCGGCGGTCCCGGCCTCGCAGGCCATGCGGGCCGCGGCGTCAACGGGAGGGGAGAAGATCGCCTCCGGCGTTCAGGGGAGCGAATCGATACCGCCAGAGGAACCACCCTCCCGGGCTACCGGCAGCACGACCGCCGTCCCCCCGGACGACGATCGCCTAGACCCCGCCTCTCCCCTGGCCCCCGAGCGAGGTTACTGATCGCAAACAGCCGCGCCACGCCGACCTTTCTGCGCTAACCAGCCCGTGCTACCTTTCGACTGGATCTCGCTCGCACGTGTGGAGGATGGCGTTGAACCGGCTCATCGAACGCAACGGCGAACGGGGGGGCTCACGACTGAACCTCGTGCTCACCTTGCTGGTTCTGGCCGGGATGGTGTTCACGGCGGTGAAGATCGTTCCTCCCTATTTTGCGAACTACCAGTTCCAAGATGCCGTCCAGAGCGAGGCGCGTTTCGCCCTGGCGGGCTATCCGAAGAAGACCGAGGACGACATCCGGGACGACATCTGGAGAAAAGCCCAAGAACTCTCGATCCCTCTCAAGAAGAGGGAGGACATCCAAATCCTGCTGCAGCAGGGGGACGTCAACATCTCGACCGCATACTCCGTTCCGGTCGACTTGATGGTCTATCAATTTACGCTTGAATTTCATCCCCACGCGGACAACCGCTCGATCTAAAATAGGATTCTGAATCAATTGAGATGGGCTTAGGCGAACCCAGCGCCCGATAGCGGCAGTTTCGGTTTTAGCTCTTCGAGTCTGCAAAGGTTCAGCGGAGAACAAGATTGCGCATTCGAATCGCCCGCGGTTTCTGGACTTCACGTGTCGGTATGGCGATTCTCTGTCTGGTCCTGTTCGCCTTGCTTGCCGGCACCTCCGTCGTGGCTTATTACTACGTTCAGTTTGGCCGTTTGGTGCGGCAGCGGCTCACCGGCCAAATCTTCCAAAACACTTCGCAGGTGTTCTCGACACCGGGAAGGCTGTATTCCGGCGAGACCTTGACCATCCAGAACCTCGAGGAATACCTGATGCACGCCGGCTATCAAGAGGGAGAGGTGCCCGGCTCCCCGGGAGAGTTCCGCATCACGCGGAACGTGATGGAGATCCGGCCGTCGGAAGATTCCTATTTCAAGGGCGCGAACGCGATTCGCGTGGAGTTCTCCGGCCCCTACGTTTCGCGGATCACCGATCTTTCGAGCGGCGCGCAGCGGGATTTCGCCGATATCGAGCCGGAACTGATTACGAATCTATTTGACAGTTCGCGCGAAAAGCGGCGAGTCATTCGTTTCGAGGATCTTCCAAAAAATCTCGTCGACGCCGTGCTCGCCGCGGAGGACAAGCGGTTCTATGACCACGGCGCCCTCGACCTGGTTCGCGTCTTCGGCGCCGCGTTTTACGACGTAAGCCGCGGGCAAAGAGCCCAAGGCGCCAGCACGATCGACATGCAGGTGGCGCGCTCGTTCTTCTTCACCACGCGGCGCGTTTGGAGCCGAAAAATCAAAGAAGTGCTGATGGCGTTTGAAATCGATCAGCGCTTTTCGAAACAGCAAATTTTCGAACTTTATGCCAACGAGATCTACCTCGGCAATCGCGGGAGTTTTTCGATTCGAGGTTTCGGCGAAGCCGCCAACGCCTACTTCGGCAAGGATGTGCGCGAACTGAATCTGGGTGAATGCGCGTTTCTGGCCGGCATCATCCGCGCTCCGAACCGTTACTCCGCCGCCGAGCATCATGTGGATCGGGCGAACGATGCGCGCAACCGCGTTCTGGGCGAGATGGTCGAGGACGGATTCATCAAGGGTGCCGAGGCCGCGCAGGCCAAGGAGGCCTCGCTCAAATTCGTCCCCGGCGGTATCGCCACCGGATCGGCGCCATATTTCGTCGACATGGTGAAGGACCACCTCCTCGCCAGGTTCTCGGAAACCGATCTTGAAAACCGCAGCTACCGGATTTATACGACACTCGACCCCACGCTCCAGGACGCCGCAGCACAGGCGGTGGCCATCGGGATCGAGGGCGTCGACAAACTTCTGGCCCACCGCGAGGCGATATGGAAGAAGCGCGGCGAGGCTGCTCCGGAAGTGCAATGCGCACTGGTGGCCATGGATCCGCACACGGGCGAGATTCGTGCCCTGGTCGGCGGACGAAATTATGGGGAGAGCCAGCTCAATCACGCGCTGGCCCGGCGCCAGCCCGGTTCGGTCTTCAAACCGTTCGTCTATGCGGCGGCATTCGACAACACGATCGAGAATCTCCAGCCCGTCGTCACTCCGGTCACCACGGTTGACGACGTGCCGACCACCTTCGATTTCGACGGCAAAGAATACACCCCGAACAATTACGGCGAGGAATTTTACGGAACCGTAACGGTTCACGATGCCTTGATTCACTCGCTGAACGTGGCCACGGTCAAGGTGGCCGAGATGATCGGTTATCAGCGTGTCGTCGATCTCGCCAGGCAGATGGGGCTCGGAAACAACATTCAGGCCACTCCTGCCGTGGCGCTGGGCGCGTATGAGATGACGCCCATTGATGTGGCCGCCGGATATACGGCCTTTGCCACCAACGGCGTTCGTGCTGAGCCCCTGTTTATCCGCAGCGTCATCTCATCCGACGGAGGAATCGAGGAACAAAACAACCCGCGTACGCGCCCCGTCCTTGACGCGCGCGTTGCCTTCCTGACGACCAGCCTCATGGAGGATGTCATCAACCATGGGACAGGCTATCCGGTGCGCGAGATGGGATTCAATGCGCCCGCCGCCGGAAAGACAGGCACCTCTCGCGACGGCTGGTTTGCCGGTTACACCTCGAACCTGCTCTGCGTGGTCTGGGTCGGATTTGATGACAATCGCGACATCGGCCTTACCGGGGGTCAAGCGGCGGCGCCGCTTTGGGGCGAGTTCATGAAGCGCGCGAGCCTGCTGCCAGCCTACCGAAACACCCAGGAGTTTGATCCTCCGGCAGGAGTGATTCAGGAGGTCATCGACCCGCAGACCGGTCAGCTCGCCACGCCAGAGTGCCCGAAGACGGTCACACAGTATTTCGTGGCTGGCACCCAACCGGGCCAGTTCTGCCAGTTGCACGGCGGTGCCGAAGCTGCCCAATCATCGCTGGGCTCCTGGCTCTCCCATCTGTTCGGGCACGACGCGACTCCTCCTTCACCCCCCGTCGCGGGGACCAACCCAGCAGCCCCCGGTGCTGCTGCCGGCAAGCCCGGCCAACCGCCAAACCCAGGCGATCAGCCGGAAAACGAAAAGAAAAAGGGGCTGCTCGATAAGATTTTTGGTATCTTTGGAGATAGCAAGAAGCCTCCGGACAAACCAAAGGATCAGCCGTAGGCTTTCCTGAGTTATTCCGGCCGGGCGAGGGCCGGAAAAGGAGCAGGTGATGAGACATTCGCTCCTGTGCGCCATCGCGCTGGCTCTCGTCCTCACGCCCGGTGCCCCGGCCCAAGAACAGACACCTTCCGGCGTACCTTCCGCATCCACGGCAGCAGAGAAGCTGAGCCCTCGGCAAAGTGCGGAATTGCGTGCGGACATCCTTATGGCCCGCAAGGAATTCGTCGACGCCATCCGGGCGTACGACGAGATCCTGAAATCCGACCCGAAGAACGCGCAAATTCTCAACAAAGTCGGCATCGCTTACGAGGAGTTGCCCGATCTCGGCCGGGCCGAGCGCTATTTCAAGAAGGCCATGCGCGAAGACAAGACCTTCGCGAGCGCGATCAATAACCTGGGCACGGTTGAGTACATGAAAAAGCGCTACGGTAAGGCCGCCGATTACTACAAGAAAGCGCTCGAACTCCATACCGAGATGGGTGCGATTTACGTGAACCTGGGTTATGCCTACCTGGAAGACAAGAAATATCCGGAAGCGATGACGGCCTTCGGCAATGCGCTCAAGGTTGATCCCAGCGTTTTCGAAAGGAAGGAAGGGGGCGGAACCATCGTCCAGCAGCGCAGCACAAGCGATCCGGGCCTTTTTTACTTCTTCATCGCCAAGAATTACGCCCTAGCCGGCGACGCCGAACATGCCGCTCACTATCTCAAGATGGCGCGTGATGACGGGTACAAGGAATTCGCTTCCGCAGCGAAGGATCCCTCGTTTTCGAAAGTGATTAAGGATCCTCGCGTGCAGGAGGTCCTTACGGTGGTACCTTCCTACGCGGTTGACCGTCACAAGATGCCTGGGAACTAAGCAGAGATTCGAGGGCTCGGAACCCGGGCGACGCCTGGGCGAGGAAGCGCGAAACAGCTTCGCTCAACACCCCGCTGACTTATCTCATATATAATACGCGCGGATATGCCTCTTCCGCCGCGATTCGGCATCCTGCTCAGTGTTTTGGCCGCCATCGCGCTTCTAGCGTGGCGCCCTGCGCTGCCGCCGGGCGAGGTTCCCTCGACCGCCTTGTACGATCAAGCCCTCCGGAATTCCCAGGCCACATCGAGGATCGTCGAACTTCGAATCGACGCTGAAATCGAACCGGTCCTCGCCGAATACATCGTCAACGGAATCGAGGACGCAAACAACAGTCACGCCAGTCTGGTTCTGATTACCATGAGCACACCGGGCGGGCTCGACGAATCGATGCGACAAATCATTGGGGCGATCCTGCAGTCGAAAGTGCCGGTCGCGACCTATGTCTATCCGAGCGGCTCGCGAGCTGCGTCCGCCGGATTCTTCATCCTCCTCTCAGCCGACGTGGCGGCCATGGCGCCGGGAACCGACACGGGGGCCGCTTCGCCTGTCTTCATCTTCGCCGGCCAGACGGTGCAGATTGATGAGACCATGCGCAAGAAGGTCACCAACGAGGCTCTCGCTTATCTGCGCAGTTACGCCACGAAACGGGGCCGGAACCCCGATCTCGCCTCGACGGCCGTCACCGAGGCCAAGGCGTTCACGGAAAAGGAAGCTCTCGACGGCAAGCTGATCGACCTTCTCTCCCCCTCGCCCGAGGATCTGCTGGCCAAGCTGAATGGCCGCACCATCACGCGCTTCAACGGATCGACAACGGAGCTAGCTCTAGCGAATCCCGTGATCGTGAACCAGGAAATGAGCACTCGGGAGAAATTTCTCGACCGCATCGTCCAGCCCGACATATTCTTTGTGCTGCTCATTGTCGGGGTGCTCGGCCTGTACACCGAATTCACGCATCCCGGGCTGTTTGCGCCGGGCGTGATTGGGGGAATCGCGCTGCTGCTGGCCCTGTTCGCCATGCACATGCTCCCCATCAACATTGCCGGTGTGCTGCTCATCATCCTGGCCATTGCGCTGTTTGTTCTCGAGGCCAAGTACCCGACCCACGGGGTTTTGGGGATCGGCGGAGTCATCGCCATGGTTTTGGGCGCCTTGATGCTGGTTCGCTCGCCCATCACGGGCGGGGGCGTGAGCTGGTGGGTAGCCCTTGCAGCGGCGCTGCCCTTCGCGGTCATTATTGTGTTCCTCGGCCGGCTGGTCATTCGTTCCCGGGCATGGAAGGTTGCAACGGGCAAGGAAGAACTCCTCGGCGAGGAGGGCGAAGTCACCCAGCCGATTGACGCCCACGGCACCGGAATGGTTTTCGTGCATGGCGAGCTCTGGCGCGCGGCAACAAATGGAGCAACGATTCCCAAGGGCGCACGCGTTCGGGTGAGGCGAATCGAGGGGTTGCTCTTGCACGTCGAGCCGGTCAAGTCGGCACAGTAGGCGCGAGAGAAAAAGCGGAGGATCGATAGATGGGCACATGGGCGATCGCGGGAGTCGTGGCCGTTTTCCTCTTTCTGATCTGGCTGTTCAACTGCATCTACATCATCAAGGAGTGGGAGCGCGGCGTGGTCTTGCGCCTTGGGCGCATGGTGCCGGAAGCGAAGGGCGCGGGGCTGCAATTGATCTTTGCCCCGATTGACAAGCTGATTCGTATTTCCCTTCGTATCGAAACGCTCGAAATTCAGCCGCAGGACGTGATTACGCGCGACAACGTTTCGGTGAAGGTCAACGCAGTGTGCTACTTTCGGGTCGTGGACGCCAATCTTGCTGTCTCGCAAGTGCAGAATTATCTCTACGCGACATCGCAGCTCGCCCAAACCAACCTGCGCAGCGTTCTCGGGCAATTCGAGCTCGACGAAATTCTGTCCGAGCGCGAAAAGGTAAACGCAAAGCTGCAGGTTATCCTTGACCAGGATACCGAGCCCTGGGGTATCAAGGTAACGAAGGTGGAAGTCAAACAGGTCGACATACCGGAGAGTATGCAGCGCGCCATCGCCCGCCAGGCGGAGGCCGAGCGCGAGCGCCGCGCCAAGATCATTCACGCCGACGGCGAATATGAGGCCTCGGCCAAGCTCGCCGAGGCGGCTGCGGCGCTGGAAAAAGAACCCGTATCGATCCAGCTGCGGTATCTGCAGACGCTTACGGAAATCGGCGTCGAGAAGAACACGACGATCATTTTCCCGCTGCCAATCGATATCATTACGCAGTGGATGAAAGTCAGGGAGGCGAGCAAGTAACCGGAATGGGCGGTGGAGGAAAGCGCGGAGGCGGAGACCGGATACTCGAAAGCCGGCATCTGGTGGGCCTTTTTCTGGGCGTCGTGCTTCTGTGCGGAGTTTTCTTCACGCTCGGCTATATCATGGGACACACGCAGTACGATACCTCCGTGCACGCAGCCGACGTTGCCGCACCGAAGCCCGCCCTTTCCTCTGCGCCTTCGCCGAAATCCGAGCCGGAGGTGGATAGACCGGCTGCGCCCTCGGTCAACGAGTGGGATTTCTATTCAAAGAAGCCTGACGATCGCCTGTACAGCTCGTCGGGATCTTCCCCCTCGCAACCGCCGGATGGCCCTTCCCGGGATCCCCAGCCCCGGGCAAGCGCAAAGCCTGCCATAGCGCCGGCCAGAATGCCGGCCCATTTCGAAGCCCCGCATATGCTGAAAAACTCGATTGTGCTCCAAATCGCCGCGCTCCGCCGCGCCGGCGACGCCCTCGCTCTGGCCGACGCACTAGAGCAAAGAAGATTTCCCGCATTCGTCGTGACCCCCGCGGCAGATCCCTACTATCGGGTGCAAGTCGGCCCGTACGGGAGCGAATCGGCGGCCGAGGCCGCCAAGCGCGCCCTTGACCACCAAGGCTTTAAAGCCATCATCAAACGTTGAATGAGTTTCCCTGGGTACACGAGGGCGCTCCTTGCTCTGGGCAGCGGCGCACTGCTGGCGCTTTCGTTCCCGAACTATAACCTCCCTCTACTTGCGTGGATTTCAGTCGGCCTGCTGGTCGTCGCCTCGGCGGGCTCGCGACCGGGCGTCTCGCCGCTCTATGGGTTTCTGCACGGGGTAATTTTTTATCCCGTCAGTTTGCCGTGGATCGATGTGGTCATGCGGCAATACGGCAATGTTGACCCCTGGTCTTCGGCCGGAATTCTGCTGCTGATCGGAATCGCCGGCGGACTCATCTGCTCAGTTTTCTCCTTCGGCGTGGCCCTCGCCTCGCGCAAGAGTAGCGCACTTGCCTGTCTCCTAGCGCCTTTCCTCTGGGTCGCGCTCGAGTTCGCGCGCACACACCTGCCCATCATCGGCTTCCCCTGGAACCTCACCGGTTACGCCGCGAGCGGCAATCTCGCCTTCCTCGAGCTGACGCCCGTGACGGGAATCTACGGCCTCAGTTTCCTGGTCGCCGCTTACGGCTCACTCCTCGCTTACGCGATCCTCACCAAGCGCCGACGCGTCTGGAAGGCAGCCCTGCTTTCGGCCGGGGTGCTGATGGTGATTGCCGCGTTCGGGGGCTACCTTGTCCCGACGGCCACGGCCGACCACGTCGCTCATCTGGTGCAAACGAATTTTCCACAGTCGGAGCACTACCCGGACAACTGGCTTGCCCTGCACGCCCAGGAACTCAACCAACTCGAAGCCATCAGCATCGACGCGGCCAAAAGGTCGCCAGGGTTGATCGTCTGGCCGGAGGTGCCCGCGCCCTTCAGCCTCGCGGATCTTGCCTTCGCCCAACGCGCGGTCGAAATCGCTCGCGATTCGCGCAGTGATTTCCTGGTGGGCGTCGTCGATTGGAAATTCACTCCGGGACAATCCTACGCGACAAACAGCGCCGTGCTCCTTGACCCCGCTGGCCAGCGCTCGTTCACCTACGACAAGATTCATCTCGTGCCGTTCGGCGAATACGTCCCCCTGCGGAAGTGGATCACCTTCGCCGGCCGGCTCACCGCAGACATCTCCGACTTCACCGCCGGCAGCGAGTACCGCGTCGGGCAGCTTCCCGATTCGTCGCCGTTCGGGACACTCGCATCAACGAAGGACGGCAAATTCGGTGTATTCATCTGCTACGAGGCAATTTTCCCCGACGAGGTTAGAGAGTTCACAAGCCACGGCGCTCAGCTCCTCATTAATATCTCGAACGACGGCTGGTTCGGCCGCTCCTCGGCACCCGCGCAGCACCTGATGATGGCTCGTGTGCGTGCCGTCGAGAGCCGAAGATGGCTGCTGCGCGACACGAACAACGGCTACACGGTATCCATTGATCCCTACGGCCGCATCGTGGCGAGCATGCCCACGGACATTCGCGGCGAACTTGACGCGCCCTACGCCTTCCGCAGCGGCCTGACTCCCTTTGCTCGCTTCGGGCCCTGGTTCGCGTGGCTTGCGGTCGCCTTCTCCGCCGCGCTGCTGGGCGTCGCAACCTCGCGAGCGGGGAAAAATCGGCCAACGGCCAGCCAATGAGGGCTGACGCCCAGCAGAATCTCCTCCCCTTCCACCTGGCGAACCAGGTCAAGCAACATCTTCCGCCGTGGCAGGTCCGCCCAGCGAGCCTCAAAATCCCGTGCCAGATACCCGGGCCCCTCGACGGCAAACAATTCGACCCAGGAGAAACCCGCCTCTGCGAATTCCGCGCGCAATTGTTCGGGCCGGTGAAAGAACGCTCGGGTGAAATACTCGGGCCTCTCGGTCGGATTGCGGTGCTGACCCTGGCGCAGGTCGCGGCGAAGAATGGGCGCGAACGCGGGATCGTCGATGAAGCCCCGGGTGAGGCCATCGAAAAGCGACCCAAAGCGCGAGATCGCGGCAGCAAACAGGGGCCCGCCTGGTCGGAGGACGCGCCGCGCCTCTTTGAGCGCACGCACGCGGTCGGAACGTTCGGTCAGGTGGTATAGAGGGCCGAGCAGGAGCACCGCATCGGCCGATCGATCGGCGCGGCTCAACCCTCGCGCGTCGCCGATTTCTGCGGAGGCAATTTCGCCGATGTGCCGCGCCGATTCGATGTGGCGCGGCACGATGTCAATCAGATGCGTTCGGTATCCGAGCGAGCCGAGCCAGGCGCTGTAGATTCCCGAGCCGCCGCCGATGTCGAGGATCGTTCGAGGCGGAGGGGGCAGATAGCGGCGGAGGAGTTCCTGGGTGCGGGCCAGTTCGAGAACTCCCCAGCCGGACCTCAGGCGGTCGTCCTCCGGCGTTTCCGTGTAATGCGAGATGATATCGGACATGCCGGGAAGTATAAGGCGAGAACCCGGCGACAGAGGCGCGCCAGTTAGGCAGGGATGCGTTCCGGAACATTTTCGAGCGATTTCACGTACCATGATGTGCGGCCGAGACTATGCGCGTACGCAGACCGAGCAGACAGGAAACAAGAAGAGAAAAGACGGCTCGAGGAAGCCGGGCGATGACGCGCCCGGCATACGGGGGGGACCGGAGATGAGACGGAGGATGTTGATCACGGCGGGGATGCTCGCGGCGGCGGCGGCGAGCACAGTCGGAGCCCCGGGTGCGTACGCGGACGATTGGTCAAAGACCTATGCGATCACCGGTCGCGCCGATCTCCACGTCCAGACCGACGACGGGGACGTCAGCATCGAGTCGACGGATCAAACCGGTATCTACGCGCACGTAACGACCACGCGCTATAAGATCGGCGAGGAGGTGCACGTCGACGAGAGTCAAAGCGGCGACACGGTGAACATCCACGTTCGCATGCCGCACTTCAACTGGGGATTTTGGGGGCACGGCGGGTCGGTACGGGTTGAATTGCGCGTGCCGCGCAACCTGAATCTCGACGTCACTACAGGCGATGGAAACGTGAGCGCGCAGCCGGTGTCAGGCAACCTTCGGATTACGACGGGCGATGGCAATATCAAGGCCAACGGCTTGAAGGGCGATTTGTACATGCATTCCGGCGATGGCCACATCGAGGCGTCGGGGTTGGACGGCGCGCTGCGGGTGGATACGGGCGACGGGCACGTCACCGTGGGCGGACGATTTGACTTGCTCGATCTCCGCACCGGCGACGGGAACATCGACGCCACAGCCATGAACGGCTCAAAGGTGGGCAGCCCTTGGAGCCTTCATTCCGGCGACGGCCACATCAACCTGCGCGTGCCCGGCGATCTGAGCGCCGACCTCGAAGCCCATACGGGCGACGGCAGCATTACCGTCAACATGGATGTTACGGTCTCCGGATCGCTCACTCATTCCTCGATCCACGGCAAACTCAACGGCGGAGGTGGGCTGCTGAGGCTAACCTCCGGCGACGGGTCGATTCACCTCGAAAAACTTTGATGCCTCCGGGCTGGGCGCAACCGGATGCCGGCCCCGAACCTCCCGCCCGCAACATCCGGATTTGCAAAACGCGCTGACATGCAGCATGATCTCTGGTTTGCTCGACCAGTTTCGTGCCTCGGTGTGCGAGGCGACGAAATCGGACAGGGTACCTTCGAGTGCGAAACAATCGGGACGGAGAATCTCAAGTGAAACGGGGGAACGGAATGCGCAGGCCGCTCCATATCGCTCCGCCAAAGGGTCGGCTCGGAGTGCTGACGCCGGGCCTGGGCGCGGTGAGCAGTACGCTCATGGCCGGAGTTGAGCTGGTGCGACAAGGGCAAAGTGTTCCAGTAGGATCGCTCACCCAGATGGGTACCATCCGACTGGGCAAGCGAACCGAGGCGCGCGTTCCCCAAATCAAGGATTTCGTCCCCTTAGCCGGGCTGGACGACCTCGTTTTCGGGGGCTGGGACGTGTATCCCGATAATGCCTACGAGTCGGCAACCAAGGCGGGAGTACTCGAAGCGAAGGACCTCGAGAAGGTAAAGAAGTTCCTGAGTGGAATCAAGCCCATGAAGGGGGCATTCGACCAAAACTACGTCAAGAATCTGCACGGTCGGCATGTGAAAAGGGCGAAAACGAAACTTGAACTCGCCGAGCAAATTCGTGAGGATATTCGCACCTTTAAAAAGAAGAACAAATGTGAGCGGCTGGTCATGGTCTGGTGTGGGTCGACGGAAGTTTTCCTGAAGCCGGAGAACGTGCATCGGGATGTGGCTTCCTTTGAAAAAGCCATGAGGGAAAATCATCCGGCCGTTGCGCCATCGATGCTGTACGCGTACGCCGCGATCAGCGAGGGCGTGCCGTTCGCCAATGGCGCGCCAAATCTGACCGTGGATATTCCGGCACTGCTCGAATTTGCGCGTACCAAGCATGTTCCCGTGGGCGGCAAGGACTTCAAGACCGGTCAGACACTGATGAAGACCATCCTCTCCCCGGGCTTCAAGGCGCGCATGCTGGGCGTCTCCGGCTGGTTCTCGACCAACATTCTGGGAAATCGTGACGGCGAAGTGCTGGATGATCCGGGATCGTTCAAAACGAAGGAGGAATCGAAGCTTGGCGCGCTCGATTACATCCTCCAGCCCAAGCTGTATCCGGAACTGTATGGCAAGTTCTACCACAAGGTGCGCATAAACTATTACCCGCCGCGCGGGGATAACAAGGAGGGCTGGGACAACATCGATATCTTCGGCTGGCTGAACTATCCGATGCAGATCAAAGTGGACTTCCTGTGCCGGGATTCGATCCTTGCCGCGCCGATTGTGCTGGACCTAGCCTTGTTTTTTGATCTGGCGAACCGCGCCGGCCTGCGCGGGATCCAGGAATGGCTCAGCTTCTACTTCAAGTCGCCGATGTGCGCTCCCGAGCTCTATCCCGAGCACGATTTGTTCATTCAACTGATGAAGCTGAAGAATACGCTGCGCTGGATGATGGGCGAGGAGCTGATCACGCACCTCGGCGCAGAGTATTATGATTGAGTCGAGACGAGCTGGCAGGATCGGGCATGGAGAGCAGGTCTGGTCGCCGGACAGGGGTCAGCTTCATGGCTCGGACTGACGCGGAAGGGAGGTTTCAGGAATCGGCCGGTTGGACAGAGCGCCGTGGGGTTCTGAAACCGGTTGTTGTCTCTCTGTGTTCGCTAGCGGGACGAACGATTCCCACGAACGGGCAAACGATCCCGCTCAGCTGTTGCGAAATGCGGTTAACTATAAGAAAATAAGGAAGTTAGATGGGCATTCGGGCGGAAGTTGAGTTGCCATAGAGGAAGCGAGGTCAGTCTCTGTGGACATTGTTCGGCCAGAGCTTAAACGAAAAAAGAGGATGCGCCGGATCCTCTATGGGGTCGGAGCACTGGTGGCGGTCGTGGTCATAACTGGTGCGCTGGCACGCCTGAAGCCGGCCGCGCCCTCGGTCGACAAGGCCACGGTTTGGCCGGACACGGTCAAACGCGGCTCCATGCTGATCGATGTGCGCGGGCTCGGCACCTTGGTTCCCGAAACGATTGACGTCATTTCCGCTCCCGTCGATGGAGTGGTCAAGCGGCGCTACCTGCTTCCCGGAACACCGGTAAAAACGGATACGGTGATCATGGATCTAACCAATCCGCAGCTCGAGCAAGAGGTGATGGATGCGCAATATCAGCTAAAGGGCGCACAGGCCACCTACGAAGAGACCAAGGCGCTGCTCGAGAACCAGCTGATGGACAAGCGTACAACGGCGGCGGGCATCCGTTCGCAATACCAGACGGCGGACCTCCAAAGACAGACCCAGGAGGAGCTGTTCAAGGACGGCCTTACGCCGGAATTGACGATGAAGACGGCCCAGGTGCAGGCAACGGAGCTCAAGAAACAGGACGAGCTGGCGCAGAAGGAAGTCGAAACCTTCCAGAATTCGATGGAGTCTCAGCTGGCCGTGCAGGAAGCAACCATCGCACAGAAGAAAGCACTCTATGATCTGTATTCATCGCAGCTCGAGCAGATGCACGTGCGGGCGGGAATCGACGGAATGTTCCAGGAACTGGATGTGGATGTGGGACAGCGCGTGACGCAGGGGACGCCGCTCGCGAGGGTGACGCAGCCGACCAAGCTCAAGGCGCAACTGAAGATTGCCGAGACGCAAGCCAAGGACGTGCAGATCGGGCAGAAGGCCGAAGTCGACACGCACAACGGAATCATCAATGGAACGGTCGAGAGGAAAGATCCCTCGGTCGTAAACGGAACGGTCACCGTGGACGTCAAACTGGACGGACCACTGCCTCAGGGAGCCGTGCCGGACTTGAGCGTTGAGGGAACGGTCGAGATCGAGCGTTTGACCGATGTGCTTTACGTCGGCCGCCCGGTGCATGGCGAGCCGAATACCACGGTCGGGCTGTATCGAGTAGGAGGACCTTGGTCGGATGCCAAGGAAGCCGTTCGCGTGCAGGTAGAGCTCGGAAAAACCTCGGTGAGCAATGTCCAGATCCTGAAGGGGCTCGACGTCGGGGACACCGTGATTCTGTCGGATATGTCAGCTTACGACGCCTTCGACCGGATCGAATTGAAGTGATTGGGAACTTTTGAGCTGCGGGGAGCGTATGGACCGTTGTGGCGGGGAAGCGCGTAACTCCGCGTTCAGTTTTGACAAAAGGAGTCCAGCATGAACAGCACGGACCAGAGTCTGATCCGGTTGGATGGCGTTACGAAGGTGTTTTACACCGATGAGGTCGAGACACACGCGCTCAGCGGCGTGCACCTCGAGATCAAGAATGGGGAGTTTCTGTCCATTGCGGGTCCATCCGGCTGCGGCAAGTCGACTCTGCTCTCGATTTTGGGCCTGCTGGATTCGCCGACCGACGGAAACTACTGGATCAATACGAAGCCGGTAGCAAACCTTTCGCTCTCCGACCGCACGCGGATTCGCAACCGGGAGATCGGGTTCATTTTCCAGGCCTTCAACCTGATCGGTGACTTAACCGTGTTTGAGAACGTCGAGCTGCCCTTGACCTACCGGAGCATGGCCTCGGCGGAACGCAAGAAGCGCGTCCAAGAAGTGCTCGAACGCGTGGGCATGGCCCACCGCATGAAGCATTACCCGTCGCAGTTGTCCGGCGGTCAGCAGCAGCGCGTGGCTGTGGCGCGAGCGCTGGTGGGTTCGCCATCTATCCTGCTGGCCGACGAGCCGACGGGAAACCTGGACTCGAAGAACAGCGAAGCCGTCATGGATTTGCTGCGCCAGCTGCACCGCGAGGGCGCGACGATTTGCATGGTCACGCATGACCCGCGCTATGCGAGCATCGCCGACCGCACGATCCATCTCTTCGACGGCCGCATTGTGGAAGAGACGGTAGGCTCGCGCACGGCGACCGTCTAGCGCTGGTCTCCTAACTCAATCCAGTCAAGCTTAAAAGGGAGTTCCTTACTCTGAGGGAGGGGTGTGCGCGGACGGTTCGTAGGCGGCGAAATTTCCTGACGCGAGGTTAGAACTCAACTCACCTGTTTCCGAGGTGCGGATGAGCACGAGGGATCTTCGAGCATCGGTTCACGAGATTCGAAGATGAATTCGCTGTGCGGTACGCCCTGCGGATGCTCAGGAACAACCTAGGCGCGCGGCCAAGTCGATCCCTGGTGCCTTGCGCTCGGCGTAGAAACGACGAGTGAGGAGCAACCACATGGGGAAAACGGCCCGTTGAATGAGCGGAGGGGTTGAACCGAGGTCAACAAATGAATTCCGTTCTACAAGACCTGCGATACGGACTGCGAATGCTGAACAAGAATGCGGGCGTCACTCTGCTGGCGATTTGCGCGCTGGCGCTAGGCATCGGCGCCAATGCCGCCATCTTCAGCGTGGCCGATCCGCTCCTGCTGCGGCCGGAGCCGTTCCCGAACCTTAGTCGGCTCGTGCTGGTGTTCAACAAGGTCGGCACAATCACGGACGAGAATTCCATGTACCCGGCAGATTTCGAGGCCATGCGCGAGGAGAGCAGCTCGTTCGAAGAGTTGTCCGCCTACTCCCGGCGCGACGCCAACCTGACCGGATATGGCGACCCTGACCGCGAGCTGGCTGCGAAGGTGACGCCAAACTTTTTCCATGTGCTCGGCGTTCAGCCATTTCTTGGCCGCGGCCTCAGCGCCCAGAGCGGTACCCCCGGGCACGATGACGAGGCGGTGCTGAGCTACGGGCTGTGGCAAAGCAAATTCGCGGGCGATCCGGGCATGATTGGCAAGCGAGTCGAGATCAACGGCCGCGCCTTCACGATCACCGGAATTATGGGCAGGGATTTCAATTATCCCGTGGCCACGAATCTCTGGCTGCCCATGGCCCTGACCGCGGCGGACAAAACGGATCGGGAAAGCAATTACCTTTTTGTGGTGGGATTGCTGAAACCGGCTGTTTCGGCCTCGCGCGCGGCGGCGGAGCTCGGCGCCATCGGGCAGCGGCTGGCCCACGAGTTTCCTCGCTCGAACGAGCGGCTGGCCATACGCACCGTGTCCTTTCGCACCTATGCGACCGACGAACAGACTCACGACTTCATGCTCCTGCTGCTGGCAGCCGTTGGATTCGTGCTGCTGATCGCCTGCGCTAATGTCGCCAATCTTCAGCTCGCGCGCATCGCCGGGAGGGAGCGAGAGATCGCTCTGCGCCGGACGCTGGGGGCGAAGCGATGGCGCATGGTGCGGCAACTTCTGACCGAAAGCGTGATGCTGGCGCTGGCCGGTGCCGCCCTCGGGCTGCTACTTGCCGACTGGGCGGTTGGACTGATCTTGGCCAAGATGCCCGCTGCGCTTTCGCAGTACTTTGCGGGATGGAATCGCATTGGGCTCGACTGGCGCGCCGTGGCCTACGTAATGGCCATTGCGGTGCTCTCTGGCGTCCTGGCCGGAATAGCTCCGGCGCTCGGCCATTCAAAACCCGATCTTTCCGACGCGTTGAAAGAAGGTGGTCGAGGGGGTTCGGGGCGCGCTTCGCATCGGCTGCGGGCCGTGCTCGTGGTCGGGGAAGTTGCGGCAGCGTTGGTGCTCCTGGTGGGAGCCGGCCTGCTCGTCAAGGGGTTCTACGCCCTGCTCAGCGCAAACGAAGAATTCGACCCACAGAACTTGCTGACCATGCAAATCGCGCTGCCCATGGGGAAATATCCCGACCAGGCCAAAATCGCGGCCTTTTACCACCAGGCCCTCGACCAAATGAGCACAATTCCGGGTGTCCAATCGGCGTCCCTCGCGAGCTACTTGCCCTACAGCGACAACCAGAGCTATCACCCATACACCGGTGCCGGGGCGGCGTACGCCCCTGATGCGAGCCACATCGCCCTTGCCGAATCAATCAGCCCAAATTATTTCCGCACGCTGCACTTGCGGCTGCTTCGCGGACGCGAATTTGCTGGCTCCGACGGGCCAGACTCTCCGCGCGTTGCGATCATCAGCCGGTCGATGGCGGACCGCTATTGGCCTGGGCAGGACCCGATCGGCCAACGCGTTAAGCAAGGCCAACCTGATTCGAAGCGGCCATGGCTCACGATCGTCGGCGTTGCGGCGGATGCGAAGTACAGCCCCTTTCCGGCCGATGCAACCGTCTATTTCCCCTGCGCGCAGAACGCCGATACGAGCGTCGCGTTTCTGCTGCGAACCAGGGGAGACCCGCTCAAGCTTGTCCCCGCCGTACGCTCGAAAATTCAAAGCGTTGATCCGGAGCAGCCGGTTTACGAGCCCCAGACGCTCTCGCACCTGGCCTATGAACAACTGATTGGAATCGCCTATATGGCAGCAATGATGGCCGGGCTCGGGGTCATCGCCCTGGTGCTCGCCTCGTCCGGCGTTTACGGGGTCATGGCCCATTCGGTCACCGAGCGCACACACGAAATCGGCATCCGGCTCGCGCTCGGCGCCGCACCCTGGGAAGTGCTTCGATGGATCGCAGCGCGCGGCATACGATTGTCGGCCATCGGGCTCGCCATCGGTCTATCTGCCGCCTTTGCTCTCGCGCGACTGCTCGGGAGTCTCCTTTTTGGTGTTTCGGCGAGCGACCCGCTGATTTTCACGGGCATACCCGCGTTTCTGGCCCTCGTCGCGGTGCTGGCCTGCTATGTGCCGGCGCGACGCGCTATGCGCGTTGATCCGATCGTGGCGCTCAGGTACCAGTGAGCGACGAATGACAGCAGACCAGATCCCGAGACGTCCGCGGCGGGCCGGGCGGAACCAACTCGCGAGTGCCCCGCTTTCGTGGTGAGTCTGAGGCATCACGCATTCTGTGCGAATGAGGAGATAGAGATGAACAGAACAGTGCTTGTTCCGATTCTGGCAGTGATCGCAGTGTCCCTTCTTCCGCTCGAGGCGGCCTTCGCGCAAGAAAACACACCGCCGAGCGATCAGGAATGTTCGGCGAGGAACTACGAGGTGAATGATCTCGCGACGTACGCGGAGACCCGCCAGGAGCAGCTGATCGCAAGTTCGGCAAACCACATTGATCCCGGGCAAAACGGGTCGGTTCGGGTTCATGGCTGGGATCGGTCGGGCGTTCTCGTGCGCGCTTGCATTCAAGGTGCGGCGCCTTCGGAATCCGAGGCTCGAACGCTCGCTTCGCAGGTGAAAATCACTCGCGGCCCCGGGGAAATCGAGCCGGACGGCCCCTCCGAGGACCATTCCCACCACTGGAGTGTGTCCTACGAAATCTGGATGCCGAGCGCCTCAAATCTCGACGCCCACGCAAACAACGGAGGCATTTCGATCGAAGACGTACACGGTGAGATTCGCTTCGACACGACGAACGGCTCGGTTCATCTCGATAAGGTCGGCGGAGACGTGGATGGATCGACGACCAATGGCTCTCTTAAGATCGAACTCGCCGGCAATCGCTGGGAAGGTCGCGGGCTTCGCGCCGAGACGACGAACGGAAGCGTGCATGTATACCTACCCGAAAACTATTCGGCTCAGGTCGAAGCGTCGACCGTAAACGGACGCGTTCGCGTGGATTTCCCGATCACCGTCAGCGGCGAGATTGGACGGAACCTCTCGTTCCAGCTCGGATCGGGCGGCCCAACCATCGAAGCGCGGACGACGAATGGCGGAATCTACATCGGACGAAGCTGAGCGTGGTCTGAAACGTGCCGCTGTCGTTCTCGCCGGCCCGGTCGGGGTGGCCGCTCTCGAAGCCGCCCTGCGGTCACCTGGTCGTCGAAGCGGGCCACATGCGGTGACGTCCGAAATGGCGCGATCCCGAAGTCGACGAGAGCGAGGTGAACCGTGACAGCGCTAACCGAGGACATCAAGTTCGGGCTGCGCATGATTATGAAGCATCCCAGCTTCACGGCCATCGCTGTCCTTACCTTGGCTCTCGGCATTGGCGCGAATACGGCGATTTTCAGCTTCGCCCACGCGATACTGGTTCGGCCAATCGCGCTGCCCGCAATCGATCGGCTGGTAATTCTGGCCAGCGGCTCTCAAAAAGCACCCGCCTCCGCGGCGGACTATCTGGACTGGAAAGCCGAGAGCGCCTCGTTCGAGTCCATGGCCGCCTATGAACAAGCGGACCTGAACATGACGCGAGTCGGCGCGCCGGAACGCGTGCTGGGGGCCCGCGTCAGTGCGGATTTCTTCGAGGTATTGAATGTCAAGCCGGCGCTCGGCCGAAGCTTTTTACCCACCGAGGATCAGCCCGGCCGCGATCAAGCCGCCCTGCTTAGCTATGCGCTGTGGCAGCGCCGGTTTGGGGGAGATCCCGAGGTGCTCGGACGGGTGATCGAGCTCAATTCGAAGGCGTACACGGTCACCGGCGTGATGGCGAAAGAGTTCGAGTTTCCCGTACCCACCGACGCTTGGATTCCGCTGGCCTTGACTCGATCCGAGCGGGCTGAGCGCGCGGGCGGAACGCTTTACGTCATCGGGCGGCTAAAACCCGGAGTCTCCGCGGCCCTAGCGCAATCCGATATGACCACAATCGCCGCCCGGCTCGCTCGCGATTATCCGGCGACCAACCAGGGGCTGCACGTGCATGTCATGTCGCTCGTCGAGTTCGTGGAAGGCGACATCACCCGCGCGTACACCTTTATGCTCCTCGTCGCAGTCGGCTTCGTGCTTTTGATCGCCTGCTCAAATATCGCGAACCTGCAGTTGGCCCGCTCGATGACGCGACAAAGAGAGATGGCGGTCCGTGCCGCGCTGGGCTCGAGCCGGTGGCGCGTCGTTCGGCTGCTCCTGACCGAAAACGTCCTTCTCGCCCTGCTTGGGGGCACGGCAAGCATCGCCTTCTCGAATTGGGTGCTGGGGTTTTCCGCAGCCAAGATGCCCGCGGAAATCGCCCGGTTAATTCCCGGCTGGAACCAGATTCATCTCGATTGGCACTCGCTCTCCTACACGCTGGTGATCGCCTTCGCCTCTGGCCTGATCGCGGGGCTGCCCCCGGCGCTCGGCACCTCGCGTACAGCCTTGACAGGGGCTTTGAAGGAGGCGGGGAGCGGCAAGACGGAAACGCGCAGTCGGCAAAACATCCGCGGTTTGCTCGTGGCCGGCCAAATTGCTGTGGCCCTCGTTCTCCTGATCGGCGGGGGTCTGATGGTCAAGGGTTTTCGCCGGCTCGTTGCCGTTCAACAGTCGTACTCGCCCAAGACCATGCTGACGTTCGAGGTCAGCTTGCCCAAATCACGATACGCAAACCCAGCCAAGCGCGAGCTGTTCTACCGAGAGGCGCTCGAGAAACTCGGTGCCATGCCCGGCGTCTCCTCCGCCGCCGCGTTCACCACCTTCCCGGCCAGCAACAACGGAGTGTCGTACACGGACTTTCAGATTGAGGGCAGGCCCCTCCCCCACCCCTCTGCGATGCCGCGGGGCGTGATTCAAACGACCAGCGCGAACTACTTCGAGATGATGCATGTTCCGCTGCTCGACGGTCGCGAATTCACTGAGCAAGACCGCGACCAGATGCCGGCCGTCGCCATCGTCAGCCGAAGGCTTGCGCGACTCTATTGGCCGAGCGAGACGGGGCTCGGTAAGCGCATCCGGATTGGTGATCCAACGCCAGAGGGCCCCTGGCTGACGATTGTGGGGATTGCGAGCGACGTTCTCTACGATTGGACAAACCAGCGGCCGGAACCGACCATCTATGTTCCCTACGCGCAAGCGCCGGCGCAGGATAGCTTGCTCGCGATTCGCGCCTCCGCAATTTCGGAAAACCTGGGCAAGGATGCCCAGGCACAGATTGCCGCGATCGATCCTGAGTTGCCGATCTTCGAGGTTATGACGCTTGAGCAGGCCATCCAAAACTCGATCGTGGGTCTCGCTTTCATCGCCAACATGATGGCGGGACTCGGCGTGATTGCCCTGGCCATCGCTCTGGCCGGTGTCTACGGTGTGATGTCGTTCGCTGTCGCCGAGCGCACGCACGAAATTGGTATTCGATTGTCGCTTGGCGCACAACGCCGCGATGTGCTGTGGCTCATCTCGCGACGGGCATTGTTGCTGACGCTGCTCGGCTTGACGGCGGGACTGCCCTTGTCGGCCTGGCTCGCACACCTGCTCGCGGGGCTGATTTTTGGCACGAACGCGATCGATCCGGCGACGTTCTTGTCGATTTCGACGCTGCTAGCTGTCGTCGCGCTTCTGGCCTGCTACATCCCCGCGCGACGCGCCCTGCGCGTCGATCCGATCGTCGCACTGCGGTATGAGTAAACCTTTTGGCCACGGGGAGACCGGTCATGCAAGCGATTCTCGAGGACGCAAAGTATGCGGTCCGGATGCTGGCGAAGAACCCAATCTTCGCGATTGTGGCGGCCGTGACCCTGGCTCTCGGCATCGGCGCGAACACGGCCGTCTTCAGCATGGTCAACGGATTTCTCCTGCGCCCTCTGCCCGTCGAACATCCCGAGAAACTCACCGTCCTTGCCCTCAGGCAACGGCACGGAAACGTGGACGGCCAATTCTCGGTGCCCGATTACCGAGATATCCGTCAAGCTACCCCCCGGGTGTTCTCGGACTTGTTCACCTATCAGATGGGGCTCGATGGCCTGAGCGTAAACGGCAAACCCGATCGTATCTTGACGAACTACGTGTCCGGCAACTTCTTCTCGGCGCTGGGAATTGAGCCCGCTCTCGGCCGGCTGATTCTGCCCTCGGAGGGAGAGGTTTCAGCGGCCGATCCCGTGATGGTGCTCGGGTACGGCTACTGGAAGGCGCATTTTGGCGGCGATCCCGGAATCGTGGGGCGAAAGGTCTCTGTGGACGGCCACCCGGTCACCGTGGTGGGCGTCGCACCCGAGGGATTCTCAGGCCTCGCGTCATTTCTGAGTATCCAGGCTTATCTGCCGCTTGGCATGGCCGTCTTCGAGGGCAACCCGAACGATTTCATGATGAATCGTGGATTGCGCAATTTTCGAGTGCTCGGCCGCCTGGAAAAAGGTGCCACGCTCGCGCAAGCCGAGGCCGCCCTCGCGGTTGAAGCGCGGCGCCTTTCGGCAGACCACCCAAAGGAAGATCAGGAGCTCGGTTTGGAGGTCTATCCGGAGATGCGCGCCCGGCCCATTCCTGACCCCGACAACACCGTGATGGTGATTTCCGGGCTGTTTCTGGCCCTGGCCGTGCTGGTTCTCGCGCTCGCTTGCGTGAACGTGGCGAACATCCTGTTGGTTCGCGCGACCGTTCGCCAGCGCGAAATGGCCATTCGCGCCGCTCTCGGGGCAGGCCGCACACGGCTGGTTCGCCAATTGTTGACCGAGAGCCTCCTCCTGGCACTCGCCGGCGGAGTGGCCGGGATCCTCCTCGGCGGGTGGGTCAGCTCCTCGATCGCGCGTCTTCCGCTCGGTACCGATCTCCCCATCCGTATGGAATTCAACCTCGACTGGCGCGTTTTTGCCTACGCCTTTGCCGTGGCCCTGATGACCGGGGTAATCGTGGGCATCGTGCCGGCGGTTCGAGCTTCACGCGGGAATCTGGCCGGCATTCTCCACGAAGGCGGGCGCGGAGTCATCGGAGGTAAGAGCCGGCTGCGGCACGCGCTGGTGATCGTGCAGGTGGGCGGTTCGCTGGCGCTTCTGATCATCGCCGGACTGTTCACGCGCAGCCTTGGCAAGGCGCAGCGGACCAATCTCGGGTTCGATCCGAATCACGTCGTGAATTTCATGATGGATCCAACCGAGATCGGGTACTCGGCAACCCAAGGGAAGGAGTTCTTTAAGAACCTGCTGGATCGCGTCCAAGCGCTGCCTGGGGTGACCTCGGCAGCCCTGGCCAATTGGGCGCCCATGAGTTACTACACGGCCGCCGACACAGTCCGAATCGACGGCTACGAACCTCCTCCCGGTCAGCCTGAGCCTTCCGCGCAGTACAACGGGGTCTCCACAAGCTACTTCAAAACGATGGAAATTGCTTTGGTCCATGGCCGCGCATTCACTGACTCGGACAGCGACGCGGCACCGTACGTAGCGATCGTGAATGAAACGATGGCCAAGGCCTATTGGCCCGACAAGGATCCCATGGGCCGCCATTTGACCATGGCCAGCGAGCCCAAGCATTCAATGGAAGTGGTTGGCGTAGCCAAGGATTCCCGTTTCGAGGGCATGACCGGGCCGGTCGGCAGGCTGTTCTACATCCCGTTCATGCAGCACTACGCAACCAATTCCCTGGCCACGCTCCAGATTCGGACCCTGGGTGCGCCGCAGGCCATGATTCCGGCAACCGAGTCGCTCGTCCAATCCCTTGCGCCTGACTTGCCCGTCTTCGACGTGAGGACGATGAGGGAAGCCATGGAAACCCTGAACGGCCTGCTATTGTTTGAGTTCGGCGCGGCCATCGCGGCCGCTCTGGGAACTCTCGGGCTCGTGCTCGCGATCGTCGGAGTCTACGGCGTCGTCTCGTATACGGCCAGCCAAAAAACGCACGAGATTGGAATCCGCATGGCGCTCGGAGCGCAGCCCGGGGGCATTTTGACAATGGTTTTCGGCCAAGGAATGCTCATTGTGGTGATCGGTCTCGTTCTGGGGCTGGGTGCGGCTCTTGCGGCGGCTCGTGTGGTCGGCAATTTCGTCGCGGTGAGCTCGACCGACCCGGCGACCTACATCATCGTGACGCTCGTCTTGACCTTCGTCGCACTGGCTGCCTGTTACGTCCCGGCGCAACGGGCCATGCGCGTCGATCCGATGGTGGCTCTGCGACATGAATAAGCTGCGCTTCTCGAAGGGGAGCGAACCGCGGAAGGAAAGGCTGTGATTCCCTAAGGAATCGCGCCGCGACAGGGGGAACCAATGCAGAATCTGATGCAAGACCTTCGCTACGGAATTCGCATGCTGGCAAACAATCCCGGCTTCACGCTGGTCGCCATCCTGACCCTCGCACTCGGAATCGGTGCGAACACCGCCATCTTCTCGCTGACCGACCAGGTGCTGCTGCGCGCGCTGCCGGTGCGGGACCCGGGACGGCTCGCCATTGTCCGCGCGGAGGGATGGAAGACAGGACATGTTTCTTCCGACGGTGACGACAGCATGTCCTTCTCGTATCCGGAATACAAGGACTTGCGCGATCGCGCGCCGGCCTTCTCGAGCTTGCTCGCGCGTTACGGTCTGTCGCTCAATGTGGCGGCAAACGGCTCGACCGAACGCGCCGAAGGCGAACTCGTTTCGGGCAACTATTTCGACCTCCTGGGCGTCGAACCGGCGCTCGGCCGCGTATTTTCGCCCGAGGACGAGACCGCGCCGGGTGGAAACCCGGTTGCGGTCCTGAGCTACGGATATTGGACGCGGCAGTTCGGCAACAACCCCGAAGTCCTGAACCGTGTGCTGACCGTGAACGGAACTTCGCTCACCGTCGTCGGTGTAGCACAAGAGGGATTCAGCGGCGTGCAAATCGGCCGCTCGACCGACGTGTTCATCCCCATGACAATGAAGGCGCTGATGACTCCGGGATGGGACGGACTCGATGAGCGCAATGACGCCTGGCTGAACGTGATCGGGCGGCTCAAGCCGGGCTTCACGGTGCCGAGCGCGCAAGCGGCGGTTGCTCCGGCCTTTCGCGCGATCGAACAAGCCGAGATGCCCCTACTTAGGATTTCGCCCGGCAGCAAGCAGGAAAAGCGGTTTCTTGAACGGCACATCGTGCTCGATGAGGGAACTCACGGCCGGCCGATTTTGCAGGCAGGTGCCGAAACCCCCTTGCTTGTGCTGCTGGCCATGGTGGGATTGATCCTGCTGATCGCGTGCGCGAACCTGGCCAGCTTGCTCGTGGCCCGCGGTGAGGCGCGGCAGCGCGAAATGGCCGTGCGGCTGGCGCTCGGGGCAGGACGCGCACGACTCGTGCGGCAGCTGCTCACGGAGAGTTTTGTGCTGGCCGTGGCAGGAGGTGTAGCCGGCGTGCTCTTGGCCGAATGGACTCTCGGCAGCCTGGTCGGCTCTCTCCGGCAGGGTGTAGGCGCCCAAGGACTCCAGGCGCACCTGGATTCGCGGGTCCTCCTGTTCGCCCTGGGGATTTCCCTGCTGACCGGTGTTCTGTTCGGTCTCGGGCCGGCGTTGCGCGCGACGCGCACCGTTTTACAGACAACCTTAAAGGATCAAGGCGCGAGCGTGTCGGACGGAAAATCGAACGTGCGCCTCCGAAAGTGGCTCATGATTTCGCAGGTTGCCCTCACCGCGATGCTGCTGGCCTCCGCTGGATACTTCGTGAAGAGTCTCATGAATCTCGAGCGGCAAAATCTGGGGGTCAAGATCGATCACGTGATCCAGTTCTCCCTTTCGCCGTTCCTCAATCGCTACACCCCGCAGCAAACTTCCGCTCTGTTCGATCACCTACGGCAGGAGATCGAAGCGCTGCCAGGCGTGCGCGGCGTGGGCATGGCCCGGGAGGCGCTTTTCGATGACAGCGATTGGGGCAGCAACCTCACCTTTGAGGGATATACCCCGGGGCCTGATGAAGACATGCACGTTTTCCGCAATTCGGTCGGACCAGGCTATTTTTCGGCCATGGGAATTCCGTTGCTGGCCGGACGCGAGTTTCGCGAGAGCGACACGTCGACGAGCCCCAAAGTCGTCATTATCAACGAAAAGACGGCCAAAAAATACTTCCCGGGACGCAACCCGGTCGGCATGCACATGGTCTGGGGACAGCATAATCCCCCCGCCCCGCTCGATACCGAGATCATCGGCGTGGTCCAGAACAGCAAGCACGAGGACTTGCGCGATGAGATCCACACGTTCGTCTACCAGCTGTACACGCAAGACCCCACGCTCAGTTACGGCACCTTCTACGTGCGGACCGGTCAGGACCCCCTGGCGATTACCGGAAGCATTCGGCAAGTCGTGAAAGGGCTCGATTCCAATCTGCCCATTTTCGCCGTGAGGACGCTCGCCGAACAAGCCGAACAGTCGGTCTATACCGACCGCTTGCTGACGTTTTTCTCGTTGTCCCTCGCATTGCTGGCTTCGTTGCTCGCCGCCATTGGACTCTACGGCGTGCTCGCCTACATGGTGGCGCGTCGGACGCGCGAAATCGGGATCCGCATGGCGGTTGGCGCGAAGCCCAGAGACGTTTCCTGGCTCGTTCTGCGCGAGGTCATGACCATGTCGGGGATCGGACTCGCGATCGGTCTGGTCGCGGCGTTCACCCTCGGGCTTTTGATTGAGTCCGAGCTCTATGGAGTGAAGGCGAGCGACCCGGTAGTCTTCGCCGCCGCCACGGCATTGCTGGCCACGGTAGCCTTTCTGGCCGGGTGGCTGCCGGCGCGCAAAGCTGCGGGAGTCGATCCCATGGTAGCCCTCCGCTACGAGTGACGTCCCGAGCCCTCGGGTCCCGAGAGTCGCGATCCGCTGGGCGGGCATCAGCTGGCTCGCGATCGATAACCTCGAGTGGTACAATCCCGCGCGGTTGACAGGAAACATTGCAGCGCTCACAAGCCACAACGGTCTGTTTTGCCATTGCGCAGTTGATCGTCGCGCTGTCCGCGGCCATGGGCGCGAAGGCATGGCCCCGAGCGGGTCGGCAGGCCATGCGCCCCGGGCCGCACGACGCCGTCATTTCTGGCGACGTCGATGCCTATATTGCCGACGAGATGCGCGAGCAGAGGATTCCGGGCCTGTCGCTCGCCGTGGTGCTCGACGGACGGCTGATCAAGGCGCAAGGCTACGGTTACGCCGATCTGGAATTCCGAGTGCCCGTTACGCCGGAGACGATATTTCAGTCCGGTTCGATCGGCAAACAGTTCACGGCGACAGCAGTCATGATGCTCGTCGAAGAAGGCAAAATCGGCCTGGAGGACAGCATCACGAAGTTTTTTCCCCACGCGCCGGCGAATTGGACCTCGATCACGATCCGCGATCTGCTGAGCCACGAGTCCGGCATCAAGAATTACACCGACGGCAAGGAGGTGAACCTGCGGAAGGACTATACCGAAGACGAACTCGTCGACGTCGCCGAGTCCCTCCCACTCGATTTTCCGTCCGGCAGCGATTGGAGCTACAGCAACACGGGATATGTGGTGCTCGGCGTTCTGATTCACAAAGTAACCGGCGAATTTTACGGCGATTTTCTGCACGAGCGCATTTTTGCGCCGCTGGGAATGAAGACGCGTGTGATCAGCGAGAGTGACATCATCCCGAACCGCGCCAGGGGCTACCAGCTCGTCAACCATCAATGGAAGAATCAGGACTGGGTTTCGCCGACACTGAATACGACCGCTGACGGAAGCTTGTATTTCACAACACTCGACCTGGCAAAGTGGGATGCCGCGCTGTATGCGACGAAGTTACTCAAACAGTCCTCGCTCGACCAGATGTGGACGGTTCAGAAACTCGGAGGCGGTCTGAACCGAGGCCAGCCCAACAAGGGCCATTACGGATTCGGCTGGTTCATCAACAGCATGAACGGGCACCGCTTGATCGAACACGGCGGCGCCTGGCAGGGATTCACCGATTCGATCTGCCGCTATGTGGATGACAAGTTGACCGTGATTGTGCTCACGAATCTCGACGCGGACCATTCCAATCCGGACAGAATCGCCCACGAGGTGGCGGGATTCTATATCGGGGCACTGAAACCGCCACCTCCCCCGAAAGCGATTCGAGACACCGAGCCCGAGGTCAGCGAAGAATTGCGCCAGCTGGTCGCGCAACTAACCGCTGGGAAGGTCGATCTCGCCATGCTCACCGCCGAGCAGCAGAAGAGGCTCGACGCGGACGCGCAGCAAGCCATAAAGGAATTTCTGGCTGACCAAGGGGCGCTCGAGAAACTCGAATTGCTGAGCCGCAAGGAGGAGAACGGCGAGCGCGTGTACACCTACCGTGCGCGGTTCGAGTACGGCGTGTTGGCGCTTTCGATGCGGCTCGCGAGCGACGGCAAAATTTCGGACCTGGGATTCAAGCGGGAGTGATCGTCTAGCGCGCAGGAGCCGCCGCCTGGAATGGCCGGCGGGGGGTGAACAGGCGCCGCATCGCTCGAATCACCGAGCGCATGGTCAGGATAATCAGGGCAAGCATCACCATCACGATGGCAGCAGAGGCGTAGGGATGGTGCGCCGCAAGCCAGGTCAAGAAAACCACCGCCCCATCCTCCCCGACGCTCAGCGCGATGTTCGAAAACGGCTCGGGCGAATGCGTGACCGCCGTTCGCGCCGCCACTTTGCCGCCATGCGCGGCAAGGGCAACCAGTCCGCCAAGCAGTGTGGCCACGAGTTGTTCTCCGCGCGGTAGTTGCGACGTGGCCCCATAAGCCAGCACCGCCGCCACGGGCACCCTTACGAACGTCTGCAGCGCATTCCAGAGGAGGTCGAAGACAGGGATTTTGTCCGCCACGAATTCCACCAGGAAAAGCACGGCGCAGCCGGCGATCACATAGCTGTTCCCGACCAGATGAAGGCTCGGCGGGAGCCCGAGTACACCCGTCCGCGACAGGATTCCCAGCATGGCCACCGTCGCGTACACGTTCAGTCCCGCCGAGAAGGACACGACAAGCAGCATCGCGGTGAGGTCTCCGCCTGTCGGTAGGGAAGGAATGATCGCGGTACCCATGCTCATTCCATTCTACCCGGAACCCGAGGCCCGCTACCAAGCGAGAGCCCTAAATTCTTGTGCCGCGAGAATGTCAGGTAGGTCGTATATACGGGACGGAATCGTCCGTGGAGAATTCCCGGGTGGCTGTTGGTAGAGGAACTATCGGACGGCTGCGGACGCGGTCTTGACTTGCGGTTGAGCAGGAAACCGGCGCGCAAGCCAAGCGCGAACTTCCGCAGGATGATAGTTGAACGGGCCGAGGCCGCCGCGATAAACGATCCTGCCGGATTCATCGACCACGTAGAGGCGCTCGGGCCAGCCGGCGTAGAGGTGGTCGGCGAGGTCGCTCATGGCGTCGATCCCGAGCGGTAGGGGGAAATGGAAGCGCTGCGTGAAATCGTTGGCGATCAAGACGCGCTGCGCGAGATTCTTCGGCTGCGCGTAACACACGTTTTGGTCGATATTGGATTTCATCTCCCACTCGTCGAGCGGATGCGCCTCCCGAATGTAGATGGCCAGAAAGTCCACGCGGTCCTTATAGTCGTTGTACATTTTGACCAGATCGCCGATCTGGCGGCGGAAGGGCGGTCAAGTGTAGCTGCCGAAGATCAGAACGAGCGGACGTGCGCCGATGCGGTCCCGAATACGGAAGGTCGAATGGCCGTCGAGCGCGTAGAGCGGAGCGTCAGGTGCCGGATCGCCGACATGCAGATCCCCGCGATGCCATTCGGGCAGCGCGTAGCGCAGAAACCCATACAAATCGCGCGGGCTCCCCAT
>Ga0187783_10000343_pt1 | contig 34117 bp, 20 predicted proteins | sample 1015_SJ02_MP02_2_FD_132471 | JGI IMG/M metagenome (GOLD analysis project Ga0187783, IMG submission 132471) | Tropical peat soil microbial communities from peatlands in Department of Meta, Colombia - 1015_SJ02_MP02_20_MG | ecosystem: Environmental > Terrestrial > Soil > Wetlands > Peat | place... | reverse complement strand
CGGGACACGTTCCCATCCCCGTTGTCGTTGACGACATTGAGGTCGAGAGCCTCAGCGTCCTTGAGCTGGTCATGCGCGCGTGCCCGATCATTCTCATCGATGAGATCGACCAGTTCCAGAGCACCCTCGTCGAAACGGGGAGCAAGGAGGTGCGGCTCGCCACGAAGGGACGTGAGCAGGCGGACCTGGCGCTCGCGCAGATCGAGACGCAACGAGACCTGCTGCCGCCAGGGGCGGATCGCCGGGTGGTGCCGCCTTTGCTCCGTACACGGTTCCTGTCGGAGCAGTTCCTGAACTACGTCATGGAAGGCGAGATCTGGCTGGAGGATGAGCGTGACCGCCCGGCCTCGGGCTGGCATCTGCCCGGCACTCTGGACGGCCCGGTGGCCCGGGCGCTTTTCGGAATCCCTGACGGAACCGAGATACCCGCCGGGGTCTACCAGACGTACAACGTGCTGTTCCCCGATCGGGAAGAGCTCGTTCCCGTGGACCTTCCTGATGACCTGCGGGCCGTCGCTGAACTCATCCGTGATTCGGTCAGCAACGACAGCGGTGGCGATGAGATCCGCGATATCAAGCACCGCATGCATGAGAGCCTGGCTGGGCGCGTGCCGGATTCAGGGGTCCGCAACGACATCGTGAACGGCCTGCTCGTGCGTGCCTGGCTGGGTTCGCTGCGGCAGGCGCTGACACGGCTGACGTACGCGGTCACGTCTCCGGATGTCCAGCTTCCTGGAGCTCGCCAGCTCGCGGAAAAGCTTGGCGTGTTCGTCCAGCATGCGGCCATCCCGTACGGGCCTCTCGGTTATCTGCTGTTCGGGTTCAGGGTCATACGGTCCGACACGCCGCGTCCGCAGGGTGAGCTGAGCGTTCAGGCGATCGGCGGCGATCCGCACACAACGACCGCGCAGCTTGCCGGGGTGGTTGCGCTTGCTGCCTGCGGGTTCGAGCGAATCGTCATCGGGCTGTCCGCGACTGCGTTCTTCCCTGGAGCAGCGCGCGAGCACATCCATGTGCCCGTCACGTGGGCGATGACGGACACCGCTCCCGGAGGGGTGAAGGCGAACGCCGGGACGATCCTGGCCGGAATGCAACCAATCCGGATCGCCGGCCTTTCCGACGGCCCTGCCAAGGACGACGTACTCATCGAACTGGGCAAGCGCCTGTGGAGCGACCGGCTGGGTCCATATCTGGAGAACGCACTGACCGATCAACGCCATGACCGAGCCCGCGCCCTGATCGTGGGGAACTCCTACCGGCAGGCTGGCCTGCTGGGACGCGGCATCGCCACGATGACCGACCCGCGCAGGCTGGCCATAGCCGTCAGCTCGAATAACGGGCCGGTCTACCTCGCGCTCCCGGCCGCCGCCGAATCCCTGACCGCTGACCAGTTCGAGTCATTCGGGCACGGCGCTGTCGGCCGGGTGCTGATTGCCCCGCTCAGCAGGGTCGCCAGAGGACTGAACATTCTCGTGCCCGGCGAGCAGATCTCGGCTATCGCCTCGATATGGGTCTGTGTCCGGCCGGTTGCCCAGGTCCATGAACCAGCCGAACTTTTCGCCAGTGTCAACGTGGCAGCGATCGGCAAGGGATCGGCCTCCGCAGACCCGGCTGCCGTACTCGCGCAGCAGCGGACAGCAGCTCACGACCGCCTCTACTGGATCTTGTCCTGCGACCGCCGTTTCAGTCTGCTGCCGCGCAAGCTGAAATCGGAAGTAGTCGCCGGGATGCTCGTCGACCTGATCCAGCTTGCCGGACGCGCACGCCGCGGCGGCACGCCCGTCGACCTGTTCCTCGTGGATGGCGCTTTCCACGACCCGCGGCTATCTAGCGACCTGCCCTCACTCGTCCGGTATCACTTCGAGAACCTCGACGAGGACGAGCAGGCAGCGATGAAGCGCGTCTATGGCGGCATGCTGACCGCACTGCTTGAGTACGCGGGCGTTCCCAGTTAGGACGGCAGCGATGACAACTGGGCCTGATCGCGTCGATCTGCTCGCCTTCCCCTTCTCCGGGTCGCTGCTCGGCAGCGTCGCAACATACGAGCTTCCGCCAGAAGCGCGGGAGACATGGACCGAGCTGATGGGCCGGTTCCGCGAGCGGGGCGGTTCGGTCGGGAACCTCCCCACCGCCGCCCTGACAAACGTCCTGCGCTCTGCATGCCGGACCAGGGTCAACATCTACCCGACCGTCAAGGATCAGCCTCCGCAGATGCTGGTCGCTGCGCAGGCACTAAACGCCGCCGACCTCTGCGATGCGATTCGCCTATGGGAGCAGGTCATCCTCGGCGTGGAGGACGGCTCCATCCGCTTCTCTTACGACAGCAGGCTTGCAGACATCATCAGCACCGTGACTCCGGTGCACACGCAGCTCAGCGACGAGGTGCGCCGGGTAGGCACGCAGCCGGATGCGCTCGGCTGGGTCTTCGACGTCTCTAGCTGGCACGCAGCCGAGCAACTCTCTGCCCGGCCCTGGCCGATCGACGGCATGCAGATCACCTTCCGAATGGACACGAACGGGGATCTGCTCGTCTGGGACAACAACCTGCTCTGGTCGCACAGCTGGCGCGGCTACCCCCCGCGCTTCGCAGCAGCTCAGATTCGCCTGGCGATGAAGACCCTGCCGTGGATGAACGATCCGGTCCTGATGCTCAAGCCTTCGGTCTTCTGGATCGCTAATCGCCTCAGGAACGCCCGTACGGCATGGCTGGCACCCAATGACCCGGCCGCTCCCCTCCTGGTCTTGAAGCTCAACGGCCGGTACGGCCAGATGGCCGTCGATCCCTACACCCGGACGGCACTCGCCATATGGTCACGGCTGCGGGGTGAGCAGCCTCCGGAAACATCCGATGTCGAGGAAAACGGCCAGCCAGGGCGGCTCCGGCCCGTGATACCGGTGCCCGTCAGGTACCCGGTTGGGCGCGGCCTCGGCATGCACACCCTACGAGAACTCGCCGCCCACGCCGCCGAAGTTCTCGGCACCCCTTCACTGACGGCATCCAGGGTCATCAGCCACCGGTTCCTGAAGCGTCCCGGCCGCGAGAAGGGCCGTGATACTGAACTGCTCGACCAGGAAACCCTCGGCACGACCATCCGCGCCTCGGATACTGCCCGGCTGCGCATCGTCGTCCTGTACCAGTACCCTCATACCCGGCGCCGTATCCAGAACCTCCTGGCATACCACTTCGAGGACGCCGGATTCGCCACCAGGCAGATCCCGGACAGCACCGAGATCGCGCTGAGCGGCGAGTGTGTGACAGCAGTCTTCTGCGAGGCACGGGACTTGCTCAAACACGGAGAGCACGGGCGACGGAAGTTCCTGCTCGCCGGATACTCCGCGCTGATCCCGCAGGACGGGACCCGCATTGTCGCGCTCTGCGAAACCGAATACGACGAACGCGAATGGGCTGAGCGGCGCGTCAAGGCGCGTATCGACAAGACCGCCACTGACCCCGACGAGGCAGATGCGAAGCATCCCGTTAACAAGCTCCTGGCCAAAGATGGTGTCGCATCCCAATTCATCGCGACTAAGAAGGCAAGCGAGGAATCCAGCGGCACCGCGATAGCCACGATGGATGACCTCACCGCAGCGGTCTCCGGGGACTATGCCGGGCACGGCGCCATCGGGGACCTGCTCAGGACAGCCGGCCTCGTCCACGCACGGCTAGGGGAAGCGCTCGCCTTCGGGACCGACGGGATAACGACCCCGTGCGTCTACGTCGGGATCCACCTGCGGCAGCAGAACAAAAACAAGAACAAGCTCTCCTGCACCCTCGCCGCCCTGGCCCCCGAAGGAGACCAGTGGGGCGCCTGGGGCTACTGCTGGGAACCTCACCCCGTTACCGGCAAGACAGGATGGCAGCCCTACGCTGACGCCAACGTGACGTACCGCGCCGGGAACCTCCTCGCCTCCGCCCGCCACACCATGTGGGACAACGGAATCCCGCAGCTCATAGACGTGGCGCTCGGCCAGCTCGAAAACCGCTTCCAGGGGATCCCCTACGTCGTGTTCATATCAGGCGAGGCATGCCGGACCATCTGGCCAGGGCTGGCGAACAAACACCTCGAACGGCTCCCAGGGCCTGACGGTCTGATCGACGGCAAGCAGCCTCTCCCCGGCCGCACCGGCCGCAGGCCTGCCGCTGTCGTCCGGGTGACGCCGAGCAACAGCGGAGAAGTCCCCCGGCCCGTCCCGCACATCGTGCACAGCAGCGGCAGAACGGTTAGGACAACCAAAGCCCTCCTCCAGCTCGACGATCCAGGAGGAGACCGGGTCTTCTTGCTGGCCAACGTGCCACGGCAGTACGACGGCGACGGCCGCCATCGCAGAGTCGGCGCCCAGCACTCCCGCTGGACGGCCACACCAGATGAGCAGCCGCTGACCTGGTACCAGCACACCGCCACCGAAATCCTCGTCTGCGGCGCAACCGAAGGACCAAGGAAGTACGGCGTCGCCGCCGCTCGCCTATGCGATCACGCGATTTCCTGGGACGGCCGAACCCAATACCCCGCGCCCCTGCACCTGGCCATGCAGATGGACCGCGATCACCCCGAGTACCGGAGAACCGTTTTCATGGAAGAGCAAAGCGCTGCGCTCAGCGAGGAGGAACTAGGCGATGAAGCGGCGTTCCCTACGTGAATCACCGAATGAACCTAGGGACGTTGGCCTTGCTCGCGCGCCTCGACCGCGGCGGCAGCACCGCTCGCAGCGTTTACGGCCCAGGTGGCGTCTACAGCCGCAGCAGTCCGGCACGGACCCTGGCGAGCAGCTCCGGATCGGCCGCTGGCTGATCCGGCACCACGTCGAGCGCCGGGCAAGGCGAAGCGTGGTCACTGTCCAGACGGGATGGTAGAAGGCATGGCGCATCAGCGCGTTCGCCCACGATGCGGATCGTGTTGGCATCAGCCGCCATCAACGTCAGCGCCCTCCCCGGTAATAGTAGGGAGTCGGCGGTTCGCGGCGCGGCATCGCAAAGGCCAGCACTAGCGCGGCTGGCCAGCCCACACCGGTGGGCAGCACGGTAAGGAACACGATGAGCCAGAGTTCCTCGGCGTGCCGGATGACGCCTATCAGGATCGGCAGCAGGTACAGGACGGCGAGCCCGCCGAAGATCGCTAGCCAGAATGCCGCGCTGTTCGCAAGCGCCGTGCTCACAAGTTCCTCCATGGGAAGGCCGTCAGGAAGTCAAGATGGAGCCGACGCGGGAGTGGTCAGTCATCGCGGTCTGTCTTCCACTTCGCTGATTCGGCTAGCGCCCTCAGGCCGGCAGCCGCGTCGGGGCCGTAAAACCGGACCCAGCGCACTTCACCGGTCGGGCCGGGCGTGGCCCACCAGCCCGACCCTGTCGGTACGTAGCACGGACTGAAGGAATAGGGGAGGGTGCCTGTCCGCGCTGTCTCGACGAATGCCAGCTGCGCACGCCCGTCGCGAAGGCACTGTTCGGCCGCGTCGCGCGCTCTGCGGTCGTTGTCGCTGATCCCTAGGTTGCCGTGCGGCCCGGCGCTGTCGCGGGCCACTGCCGTCCACAGGTACACGATCATGGCGCGCCCCGCGTCCCCTACCCCTTGGGGTGGATAACGCAGGTCCAGGTACAGGCGTCCGTCCATGACGGGCAGCCGCGCCAGATGATCAAGGGCGGGACAGCGGCGGCCAGCTCGTCGTCATCAGGAGCAGAGGCAGGGCGAAGGTCCGCTATAACCTCCTGCTCAGCTAGTCGGCGAGCTGCGGTCAGCCGGACCACCTTGTCCAGGTAGCCCTCGCCGGGTGGGTCAGCGCCTGCCAGGTCGTCAGCCAGCTCATCGATCATCAGCGCGGCATACTCGCCGAGCTCCGCGAAGAAGCTCTCCGGGTCCTCGATCCGCATGTACTGCTCGGGGAGCTGCTCCCAATGTCGCCGGACTGCCTCGCCGTACCTGTTCATGCCGATCATGACCGGCTCCCTTCCTCCGGCAAGGGCGTGAGACGTCACGGGCAGGACTGACAGCGCTCAACTTGTATGGACGTAAGTCAGCTGCGCTATTGCATCTGCCGGTCCGACGGTCACGCTCCCGTCACGTCGTCTTCTGGCCTTAACGTGGACCGCTATGGTTCGAGTATGCATCGGTCCTATATCTTACGCAATAGTACGAATGCACTATGACTTTTTTGAGGAAGGGGATCAGCGCGATGGGCGCTCACATGAGGACAGTCGGAAGCCGCCGCTTGGTCATCGAACTGAAGCGGTTCCGTGAGCAGGCCAGCCTCACCGGCGAGCAGGTGGCAGACGCGATGGGCTGGTCGGTGGCCAAGGTCTACCGGATCGAAGGCGACAAGGTCCGCGTGCTGCCCAGAGACGTCCTGCGGCTGCTGACCCTCTACGGTATCCAGGGCGAGCAGCGTGACGCCGTCATGGAACTGGCCAGGCTCGCCCGCGGCAAGGACTGGTGGCATCAGTACAGCGGCGCCATCCCGGAGTGGTTCCAGTTCTACGTCGGGCTGGAAGCAGCCACCAGCGCGATGACGGAGTACAACGCCGAGCTGGTTACTGGACTTCTCCAGACCGAAGCGTATGCGCGTGCGGTCATGGACGCCGCGTTGCGAGTCGATAACGACGACATGGAACGCCAGATCGCGGTTCGGATGCAACGGCAGAAGCGGCTCACCGCAGCCGACGCGCCGACATTGTGGGTGGTCCTCAACGAGTGCGCGCTGCACCGCCAGGTCGGTGGCCCGGCCGTCATGCGTGAGCAGCTCGCCCATATCGCCGAGATAGCCGCGCTACCGAACGTGACCATCCAGGTACTCCGGTTCACCGCCGGGGCGCACCCGGCAATGCTCGGATCGTTCACGCTGATGCAGTTCCCTGACCCCGCTGACCTCGACGTGGTCTACGTTGAGGCCGAAACGGGCGCGCTGTACCTGGAGAAGCAAGAGGACGTGCGGCGGTATAGCCTGATTCTTGACTACCTGCGCGCTCAGGCACTCGGCCCAGCCGAATCGCGCGTCCTGATCGAGCAGATGGCCACCAAGACGTTGGGATAGTCGCATAGAACGAGAAGTTGGAGCGCTGACCGTGGACCTCAGCAGCGCTGCGTGGCGCACAAGCAGCTATAGCGGCGGAAACGGCGGCCAGTGCGTTGCTGTAGCCACCGTTAGCGGCCATGACACGGGACGAGACGGGCTGTGCCTGGTCCGGGACTCAAAAGACCCAGACCGAACCGTGCTGGCATTCGATCGTCAGTCGTGGAGCAAGTTCACTGCTGACGTTAGGGCTGGGAGCTTCAACCTGATCTGAGCCGGTGGCGGTTCGGATTGAAGGTTGCACTAATAGACGAGTACTCATTTGATGAGATCGATGCTCTCGCTTCGCGAGTGGGGCTGTGGTATCGGTACGGACGTTCGCTCAGCTCAGCGGCAACGTGGTAGCGATTACCGGGGCAGCTGACGGCTCGGTACAGCTATGGCGGGTCAGCGACGACGGCCTAGCGCCAGCCGGTGATCCCCATCCAGGCGGCCCCGGCGACATGGCGCAGACCGTAGCGGCCGGGCAGGCCGACTGCGGCCTCATGGCAGTCACTGGTGGATCTGACGGTTCAGTGCAGTTGTGGCGGGTCCACGACGACGGCATGGTGCCGGCCGGTGATCCGCGTCCCGGCCACGCGGGCCCGGTGCAAGCCGCGGTGGTCGGACAGCTGAATGGCCACCTGGTAGCGGGTCACCGGAGGGCGCGATGGGATGGTACGGCTGTGGCGAGCCGACGACCTGGAGCAAGTGCCGGCCGGTGAGCCGCAACCGGGCCACGGCGAGCGTGGGGTGGGAGCAGCAGCATTCGGGCAGATCAGCACCCGGCCAGTGGCAGTCACCGGAGGATACGACGGGACGGTGCGGCTGTGGCGGGTTGGCTACGACGGGCTAACAGCTGCGAGCGGTCCGGTCCGTAGCCTCCAGACACGTTGAGGACATGTCATGGCGCGGGAGGCAGGAACCTGCTCGGCTGTCCGTGCCAGGAGATCACCAAGGAGTCTCGGGCGCGGGTCGCGGCGACGAACAGCAGCGACCGCGCTCGCAGGAGCTCTCGCTGGTACCTCACGGGATCGCTATCTCGAAGCGCCTCGATACGCGCGCCTGGGATCGCGGAGTCCGTGATGCCGACGAGGATCATCCGCTGGTACTCGAGCCCCTTGAGCCCGTGCAGGGTCCCGACGTGGACCGCGTCGTGACCACTGGTGGATCCGATGGCAGTTGCCCGCACCCCTGCAGAGTTCAGGAAGTCCTCGACCTCGGTGCGCTGCCGGCGCTCGGGTACGGCCACCGCGACTGACACGTCGCCGCCCCATTCTTTCAGGTGGCAGAGCATCCCATCCAGCTCGGACGGCCAGTTGGAGTACGCCCGCAGTTCGGGGCGGGGTCCCCGCAGCACCGACCGGTAGCCGTCAAGTGTGTCAGTTCCGCCGTCGAGGTCGTCCCACTGGGCGGTTCCGAGGAGCCGCTCCGCGACGGCGAGGATCTCGCGTGTGCTGCGGTAGGTAAGCGTCAGCCGGGTGGATCGGCCGCGAATCTCGATACCGAGGCTGCTCAGAGAGACGTAGTTGTCGTAGATCCGCTGATGGGTGTCCGCGGCGATGAATAGGTCGTTCGGCCCCGGAGCGACCATTGCGCGCAGCATCTTCCAGTGCGCTGCGGACAGATCCTGCGCCTCGTCAATCACGGCGTGGCTATACCGGGGAGCCCGCGAGGCCTCACTGCGTGCCGCCTGGGCGGCGACCCGCCGGAACGTCCAGAGGTTCCGTTCCTCCAGACGCTTGGTGTACTGCTCGACAAGGCGCCAGATCTCCGCGCGCTGCACGCGGTTGAGCTGCCGCCCGCGCCCGGCACGGCGGGTACGGAAGTACTCTTCCCGGGTTTCGATCGCGTGCCCGAGCACCACCTGCGACCACTCATCGTTCAGGAACTCGGCGTCCCACCGGGTTTCGCCGAGTTCGAGCAGCAGTTCCTGCCACAGGTCCACGGCCTTGTCGTCACCCATCGCGTGCGGTCGCGTCCCGTGCCGTGCCTCCGCGACGACCTGCGCGGCGAGCCGGTCAATGTTGACGACCTCGACCCGCTCCAGGAGTTCCGGCCCGCCGAGCAGCACCAGCCGGTGCTCCAGGTCAGTGGCAAGGTTCTTGGTGAACGTGGTGAGCAGGATCGGCTTACCGGGACCTGGCGGCAGCCGGGAAGCGAGCCACTTCACCCGGTGCAAGGCCACAATCGTCTTGCCGGTGCCCGGTCCGCCGCTGACCCTGGCCGGGCCGTTGTAAGACCGCGAGACGACGGCACGCTGGACCGGGTGCAGGAACACCTGCCAGCGAGCGAAGTCGTCCGCGAGCACCACACGCAGCGCGTCGTCGTCGCTTGAGACGACGGTGGCTGGCCGGTCCGCCGCCGCCGAGAAGTCGGCGGTATCGACAGGACCCTGCGCCTGGACGGGCGTGGTGACCTGTTCCAGCACCTGCGCGGGGGTGAAGCCATCGTGCAGGGCGAACAACACGTCGGCGGTGAGCTGAGGCGCGCACTCACCGAACTCCAGCAGTTGCTCGTCGGTGGTGATCGAGCGGATCACCGGCAGCAGCGGCCTCGCGACCCCGAGTTCTAGGAGCTCGTCGTCCGGGTAGTCCCCGAACAGAGCGGGAGGACCGGCCGGCTCGGGCACAGCGCGGACGCTCTCCACAATGGATGGCAGGTCGACGAATTCGATGCCGCCCGAGATCTGGTTGATCTGGTAGGCGTACCGATCGAGGTTCCCGTAGACCTCGCCTCGTGGCTTGACCCCGACGATCAAGTACTCCTCGTCCCGCACGTGCAGCAGCAGGGCACGGTAATCATCGTTGACCCGCGCCGAGTACAGGCGCGAGTCGCCCTTGAGCTGTTTGAGCCGGATCCCGTGCGCGAGCGGATCTTGCCGGAACTTCGACATGAACTCCCAGACCGCGCCCTTGACCGGACGGTCCAGCCTCGCGATGTCCTTGTCGGCCTTGTCCAGCAGCCGCAGCCGTACGCTCACCCGCGAACCTCCAGAATCCGCCTGGCCAGTTCCTCCACCGGCCAGTCCGCCGCACGCCGCGCGTCCCACCCGGCCGCTGCGAACGCCGCGGCGCATTCCGCGGTCTCTGACCCATCAGCGAGAACGGCGACCTTCGGCGGATCCCAGCCGAGTTCAGCCTGCCACCCCTGGTCGTCCACCTCGAAGCCGACGCAATCCTGAGCGGGCGGGGGAACCCCACGGTCGCGTAGGGCGTGCGCGAGCGGCGCGACTTCTTGAGCCAGGAGGTCGATCGGCCATGACACATCAACGCCGACAGGGAGACGTGCCGCGTCGGGAGCCAGCCCGGCGGCCCACGGGGTCTCCTCGACGGCGCTGCGGCGGTGCCGGCTGTAGTGGGTACGCAGCCCGCCTGAGCCAGCCACCTTGAGCGCGTACGCCAGCGCGTACGGATCGCCGGCCTGCAGGTTGGTATAGGCGATCTGGTCCCCGTCGCCCGCGCCGTAGTCCAGGAACTGGAGCAGGTTCCCCCAGTACAGCCAGGCCCGCCACCGACGCCGGTGCGCGTTCTCGTCGCTTTTGATGACCGGCAGCCGGTCGTCGATGACCGCAAGCGCGGTCCACCCGCCGACCGGCTTCACCCGCTGATCGACGATCACAGTGACCGGCAGCCCGCTGTCATCTGCAACGCGGATCATGGAGACCCGGCCGGTAGGCTCCCTGGACAGCGGGTGACCCAGGAGAGCGGCCACGAGTCGTTTTGTCATATTGGCATCATCTAGGCCGGTGAGTTCGGCGCCGGGTTGGCGAAGGAGCCCGGCCACCGCGGCCGTTGCTCGTCCCGCCCAGCGGCCCGGGTCGGGGGCGGCGAGGAACGCCTTCAGCGTCTGGAGCGGGTCGCACCAGATCGTGCCCGGTAGTTCCGCGGGGTCGCCGCCGAGCCTGCCGTAGACGGTGCGCGCCTGCTGCTGCGCGTTGCCCTGGTACGGCGGCCAGGGCACGTCCTCGCCGCCGGTCACGCTCGCCCAGTCGAGCTGGAACACGAGCGTCCCGTCGGCCCGCAACTGCGCCCGTCTGTCGGCGTCCTCGGCGAGGCGGTTGACGTCGGGCGCTGCGTGCCATCGGTATCCGTCCAGGTAGACGGCGACCTTCATCCCGCTTGCATCGGCCCGGGTGAACTCCGCGTCGGGCCTGGTGCCCTTGATCGTGTTCTGCAGGGTGATCTGCCAGTGCACGACGTCGCTACCCGCCGCGCCAATGCGGAGGTCGGCGGTGTACCGTCCGTCACCGGCTCCCGATCTTGAAAGCGAAACGACGGTTTCTGAGGCCGCCCAGTCACGCAGCGCCTGCCAGAACCTGGCCTCCAGCTCGCTTTCTACCTGATCCCAGAGCGAGATGTCCCCGGTGCTGCCCACCGGGACGGTATCCCAGTCGCCGAGCAGTTCGTCCAGCATGGACAGCGCCTCGGCGCGGGAGACCAGCGGCCATCTGTCGTCGTCGATGTGGCTAAGCAGGCAGCGGTGGCAGGCCTGCCGGCCCTCTTCCGCGCACCGGCATTCCGCGACGACGGTGCGCGCGTCCTGGAGGACCTCCCTGAACTCCTCCTTGTCGGCGAGCCGGTGCAGGTACCCGGTGCCGCCGCGCAGCGTGTCGTGCAGGACGAGGAACCGGCGGCGGCGTCCGGTTTCCTGGTCGGGCATGGTCGCGGTGATGATCGCCAGATGATCGGGGTCACCGCCGTACTTCTTCGCGACACCCGCCATCAAAGCAGCGGCGAACGACGCCACCCGCTCATCGATCAGCGCCGTCGCCACCGGGAGCAGCACCCGCAGCGCCTCGGTCTCAAGTTCATGCGCGAGGATCAGCTCGACGTGCTTGCCGCCATCGGGGGTGCGGCGCTGCGGGCACCAGCGGCGGTGATGGCTTAGGGTGTCGAAGTTCGAGCTGATCAGCGGATCGGCGTTGTTCGCGGGGACCGGGCGCTCGGTGGTGGTGCCGCCGCAGGACTCGCACGTGTAGAACTTGCCGATCCGGGTCTCCTGCCCGGCGAACAGGTCGTTGGCCGGGCGGTCGGACCGGGAGACGCCGAGGTTGAAAGTACGGACCAGCGCGTGCCTAGCGAAGTCCACGCCGAAGGTCTTCTTCTTGTGTCGCCACGAGCCGGGCTGGATGTGCGCGGGATCGACATCGACCGCGTATGCCTTCTCGTAGTACTCGCGTTCGCGGTCGTCGCTGTCGTCGGAGATGCGCGCATCGTCGCGCCGGTCGCTGGAGGTTACCCGCACTGGACTCAGAACGTTGTGGAGCGCGCTCGCGTCACCGATCGTGGCGTTGCCGCATCGCGGGCAGGGGCTAGTGTCGTCGCCCGCGAGCGTGTCGCGGACGTACCCGCAGGCCTGGCAGACCCGCCACTTCTGGTAGGCCGGACGGGACTTGGGCCCGATGTCGAGCCCGGTGACCCGGTGCCGGTAGCCGCGCAGGTAGAAGGTGTTTCCAGGCGCGAGTTCGGTCAGCGCGAGCCGCGCCGGACGGGGGTACTCGCGGATCTCGCTGAGGTAGGTCTTGCTGCCGTCGTCGCCTTCGTCCTGCCAGGTGAGGGTCGCCTCCAGCGTGGTGATGTCGTCCAATAGTGAGTAGTTCGGCAGCAGGCCCAGCTCGGTGAGGGCGCCGTGGGCGTCGGTGCGCCCGATCTCGCCGATCCGCTTGCGGACCTCGCGGCGTTCGGCGTTCAGTTCCTTCCTGTGCTCTTGCTGTACCGGGTCGCTGGGTACCAGCGCCTCGATGGCCGCGTCGATGGCCTGGATCCGGTCACGCAGGTCTTCCAGACGGCGATTCCAGGATTGTTCCGCAGCACTGACCGCGTCTTTGATTCTCAAGGTGGCGAACTCCCGGAGGCCCTCCCGTGCAGCCTCGTCCAAGTGCGCCGGGAACAGCGCGAGGAACTCCTCAGCCAGGTCGTCACCCTCGCTGATGGCCGCCGCGGTGAAGCGGTTCAGCCAGCCGGTCTCGCCGAACAGCACGGACGCCTTCCGTGGCATCGGCAAGATGCCGTCGAACCGGCCGCGTGCCGCCAGGCCGGCCAGGTGAGCTACGTACTGGCGGCGCAGGATCTCGATGGCGGACAGGTAGCAGCCGGGCGGGATGATCTCGCCGGCGATCATGTCCCGAGGCTCAGCGAGGAAGTACTGCTCGCGTTCCCTGCGTCCGGCGAAGGTGACCAGGAACGCGTTCCCGGTGCTCCGCCCAGCACGGCCCGCCCGCTGCACGTAGTTTGCGGGTCCGCGTGGCACCGAGGCGAGGATGACCGCGGACAGGTCGCCGATGTCGATGCCGAGTTCCAGTGTCGGGGTGCAGGACAGGACGTTCGGGTCGTTGTATCGCGTCGGTTCGCGGAACGCGCGCTCCACCCGTTCACGCTGACCGCGGGTCATGGCGCCGGTGTGCTCGGCGGTGACGACCGTGTACGGCTCTGCATCGGAATAGAGCGACCGGTAGTAGTCCTTCTCGTATTCCCGGTCGCGTACAAGGCGGAGCGTGCCGGGGCACCGGTAGCGGGGGCACGGCTGGTGCTCCCAGTCCGCCCGGCGGTCCGGGTGGACCACCTGCTGCCAGTGGCAGGTATCGCATCCGAGTGTGGCCTCGGCCGCCTGGCCTTTGGTCAGCAGCCGGACCTGGACGTGCCCGGGCCGCAGGCCGTACACGAGGGTCGCGCCATCCTCAGCGGTGCGCGTCGCGAGCACGTCCTCGGCCGACAGCAGATCCAGGAGCCGGGGCAGGTACGCGGCTGCCTGCTGCGCGCCGACGCCGAGGCAGCGGGCCGCCCAGTTCGCGTACCACCCCTGAGGTGTGTCGGCCACATCAAATTCGGAACGGTTCCGGCGCCGCGCCAGCAGGAACTTCGGCGCGGAGACGCCCTGCACCCCGCGTCTGGTCTGCGGAAAGGCCGGCATGCCGTCGGGACGACGCCCCCAGATCGCGGTATAGCGCCTAGTGCCCGCGTTCCCGAGCCAGTTGTTGAGCCAGTGGTGCGTGATGCCGCCGCCCATCCGGAGCCGGTCCAGGATGCCGAGCACCAGTACCAGGTACTTATCCTGGGTGATCCGGCCGTCGAGGATCGTTCCCTGACCGGTGATCTGCACGTCGCGGGCAAGCGCGGCGATCCGGTCCGGGTCGGCGAGCGGGACTTCGACGGCGGCCGTCCGGGTGAGTTCCAGGGTACGGCCCTGCCGGGACCGCAGGCCGAATTCGAGGATCATCTGGAACGCGAGCCGTTCGGCGACCAGTTCCCAGGTCTCCCTGGTTCCGGTGATCTCACCGCCCAGCATCCGGTCCACATCTCGCCGTCCGTGCAGGTCCGGCGGCACGACGGCGGGCAGCCACTCGGGGGCGCTCGCCTCGCTGATGACATCGGCGATCAGGTCGCTGAGGTTCGCCGTACCGCCATTGCGTTCCAGGACCGCGGCGACGAGCGTGCGCAGGGAGAAGGAATAGGACCGGCTGGCTACGAACCCGGCCCGGTGGGCGGCGTCCTGCACCGCGTCGTTGAACAGCAGCGTCTTGCGCTGGGGTTTGTCGAGCTGCCTGCCGGTGAACAGTTCAGTGATGGCGACCGAGACCAGACTGGCCAGACCGGCGCCGAGGAACCGGGTTCCTTCTTCCATGCCGCAGGCCGGGCAGCGGTCGTGTTCGGCCGAGTAGACACCTTCCCTTTCGTGGCGGAGGTCGCCGAGCACGAAGGCCCCGTCGATCAGCCACCCGTCCTCCTGCCGGTCCCGGACGGGGTCCAGCGGGCGGATCCGGTCACCACCCGGTTCGAGCACGTGCACCTGGACCGCACCCGGCTGGCCGTCGGCGCAGGCCGCAACCTCCTGATCGGTCGCCTTGATGAGCGGGCGCACCAGCCGCTTCTCCGACACCGACGCCCGGTAGATTTTCGCCGGATCGGGCTTGAGTAGCTGCGGGTCCCTTTCCGGGGAATACACCGCCCACCCAGACCGTCCGCAGTGCCGGCAGTACACGGCCGGGAGTGCCTCGCGCGGCACGCCGCTGGTGGTGGACTCGGCGTCCGGCGCGGCCTCCCCGTACCAGCCGAACGCCGGGCTCATCCCGACGCTGCGGACCACCCGGCTCAGCGGCCGGACCCACAGATGGGTCTCCACGTGCAAGAACGGCAGATCCGGTTTGCCCGGGTTGCGCGCCACCGACAACAGCGCCACGAAGCGGGCAAGGGCCGCCGCCGTACGTTCTGGTGACTGCTGCCAGGCTGCCCCCCAGTTGTAGGCGAGCCGTGGCAGCGTCTGGAGGATCTCGCCGGGCGTGGACGGCCTGTCGCCGAGGATGTCCAGCAGCGCGTGCGTGAGCTGATGACGGCGGAGCACACTCCCCAGTTCAGCCGGGGTGAGGGTCTCCTGGCCGGTGACGGCCTTGGTGATCGCGGCCATCGCCTGGTCATCGACACGGGGGTCCCCGAGGCTCCACAGTTCCTGCGGCGCGGGCAGCGGCAGGCCGTAGTCGACCGGGTCGAGGAACTCCTCGGCCGTCAGCCGCTGCTCGGTGATCACCGAGCCTTCCGGGAACGCGGTGCCGAAAACCTGCTCGGCGACCTCCCGGATCTTGGTCTCGTCACCGCCCGAACCCAGCGTCGCCGAGGTTGCGACCGGGCAGATCCTCCCCAGCGGCCGCCCCGACTCGGCGTGCCCCGTCGCCGCGGAAAGGCGCCGCAGCAGCATCGCCACGTCGGTGCCCTGCGCGCCGTCATAGGTGTGGAACTCGTCCACGACTACGTAGCCGATGTCTGCGTCCCGCCATAGCGGCAGATCCTCGCCGCGCTGCAGCAGCAGGTCCAACATCTTGTAGTTCGTGATGAGGATGTCCGGCCGTTCCCGCCGGATATCCGACCGCTCCGTCATCACATGCTGGTACGTGGTGTCGGGCGAATCGCCTATGTACAGACCAGCAGTGACGCCTTGGAGTTCGGGTCGCTTGAGGAGGTCGTTGATCCGGCCCGCCTGATCGGTGGCGAGCGCGTTCATCGGGTATAGCAGGACGGCTTTGACCCCCAAGTTCCCGCCGGAACGTACCCGACGGCAGTGATCAAGCACCGGGATTAGAAACGCCTCGGTCTTACCGGACCCGGTACCGGTCGTGATCAGCGTCGGCTCGGGCGTGTGGTCCCGGCTGGACAGCCGTTGCCAAGCTTGAATCTGGTGCAGATACGGCGTGGGCTCCTCAGGCGCCCAGTCCAAGTCCAGGATCTCCCGCCAGTGCCCCGCCACCTCCCGGAATGGGGTCCGGATCCGCAGGTATGGCCCCCGGAAGATCCCGTTCTGCGGGTGATTCAGGAACTTGTCCAGCGTGTCCCGGACGGGCGGGTCCGCCAGCGCGAACGTGGTCGACAGATACTGCGTGAGGTTCTTCCTCAGTTCTTCGGCCGCCAGCGTCGGTCTCACCGCATGTCACTCTCCCCCGCCTGAGCCTGCCGCAGCCGCTCGCTGAACACCGCGTGCGCCTGCCGATACTCGGCAACCCGATCCGCCTTGTAGAACGGCGGCGTATACCCCTCGGGTGGCGAATTCAGCTCCGAATCCTCCAGGTACAGTTCGAACTGCCTCCAGTGAGGCTTAGTCTGCCCGAGCCCATATGTGTTGTGATTCGCCGCGATCTTCCGCCCGTTCGCGTCGAAGTACATCTCTTCCTCGTATCCGGCGAGCACGTTGAACCGCGACTCATAAGCAGCGAGGAATTCGTCGATATCCCAGCCCAGCCAAACAGCGACCAGCGCGTCGATCTCCACAAGCGTGGCACGACGCGCGTACTCGGTCCGCAGTGGCGTATTCCATATCCAGCCGCTACCGACCTCACCAAGAGATTCCAGGTTCGGCCAATCACGCGTCCATTTCTCCGCTAGCCATGCCGGGTCGTATAGCGCGCGCCAGAGATCCGCATAGACGTCTGTCAAGCAGTTCAGGCGGAGAGTACGTAGCAGCAGAGCACCTGCAAGTGGGTGATGTGCTTCCGGGGCCGGGAGTATCCGAGCCTCAGACACCCTTAGGTGGGACCGACCTGTGATTCGAAGCAGATAGTCAAGGCTAATAGAAGCCCAAAATCCGGCACTCAATGCAGTAAGCTCATCGTTAGCCACGAGGGCACTATTGACCGCATCAACGTGTGCAGGTCCCGGAGGTATAATGCAAGCAATCAGACTCCGCTCTCCGTTGTCCGCAATCATAACACGCCAAGCCAGACGGTAGAACTCGGTGTACGGCCGCCAGGCAGACTCTGGGAAACCGGAATTAACCCATCTCTCTTGGGCAGCACGATAGCGAGTCAAGTCGCAAGCACGGCGGTATTTGGTCGTCGGTACCGCATCGGCGGGAAGTGTCGTGAGATTCTGCGGATCGTCATAGTTCCCCATCCGCGGAGGCTGTTTCGCAAATGGGGTGGCGACGAAGAAATGCGGCCCCTGTAGCACCACCTCAGACCAGTTTCCTGGGTCACTCACATCTTCTCGGATGAGGCCGGCTTTACTATCAACAGCCTCATCGTATCCTCGACTGACTTGCACACGGTCGCCGATCCGTTCGTCGCAACATGCAAGTTTAGCCATTGCGCCCAACTCGGCGCTTGTGACAGCGTGCACCAAAGGTGTCTCATCCATCGGCTCGTCACGTCTCCCAAGAAGCTCCTGCCACAGCACTAGCCGCTCATCATCCACGCGAATGATTCGCCCCCGGTGCGGTCGGATATCCCAATGTTTCTGGTACTTGATCCGTGGCATTTCTCCGGACCCGTCATGATTAAGTGACTCGGTGAACACTCTTGCACCATATAGCGCACTGGATTGCAGGAAGTCCACATCGCCCGATGGACCATAGACGTGCATACCGAATTCGAGAGTTCGACTCGTTGGGGGAGGGAATGCCCAGTTACCTCCGTTGATAAAGCTCGCGTGCATCCGTAGCCGATGGTATGCAGCGGCACGCAGCTTCCCTTCGCGAACCCCTTCCAGATGCGTATCAGGATGCAGCAAGCCCACAGTGCCACGCTGCCCCGTGTGCACCCACGTCTGGTACATGAAACCCCGGTAGAAGTCCGGCTGCGTACCCGCTAGCGTCGGAAAGGTCGCCGCATCGGTCAAGAACCTCCCTAGCCCGGCGTTCGCTGTCAGTTCGTCCAGGTAAAACTTTCGCGCTACCAGCGGGGCGAGAGCCTTCCTTTTCCGCTCACTCCTCTCTTCGACCGAAACGCCGGACACGAGCTCGAACCATGGCTCAAGCTCGGCAAGGATTGGCGCCTCCTCCCAGCGAGGACGCACCCAGGGTGGGTTTCCAGCTTGGAGATCGAAGCCACCGTCGGCGAAGACCTGGGCGAAGCGGAGTTCCCAGTGGAAGAAGCCTTGGGCCTGGGCGATCTCGGTGACTGTGGCTAGCCAAGGGAAGCGGGCGGCTAGCCCGGGGAAGGAGTCCATGCCCATCCAGGGCTCTAGCTGGTCCTCGTACTTCGTGATGTCCGCGAGGTTGTGGAACTCGCCTACGAGGGAGTCCTGGGGGATGTCCTGGCGGCCGAGCACGGATTCGGCGAAGTCGAGCCAGTCTTCGAGGTCCTTCAACGGCATTTGGGCGCGACGGGTGATCTTGGGTTTCCGTGGTGCCCCCTTGTGCGGGGCTCCGTCGGCGAGCGTGAGCTGCACGGGCTCGTCGTCGAACAGCGATGCCTTCACGTAGGTGACTGGGAACGTCGGGTCGACGATTTCCGGCTCGGGCGTGGCCGACACGGCCACCGGATCCCGGGCGTAGACCTCGTCGGAGCCGTCGAGCAGACAGGTCTTGCCTGCCGGCCAGAACCATAGGGCGCACCAGGCGTCCATGATCGTCTTGAGCCGCCAGAACGGGGTGCCCGGAGCCCGCAGGTCCGCCAGCACCTTTTCCCGTGGGATTGCCTCCTGCGGCCTGGGCAGATCTTCGGCGTTCCAGACGTCGATGGCGCGGCTGATCTCGCGTTCAGAGATGCGGAGGCGCTCAATGACCAGTGACCACAGGTACTCGGTGCGGCCGGCGAGGGCCTGGAGTCGCTGGATCGTCTTCCTGCCCGAGGGGGACCGACGGATTCCTTTGCGCCAGTCGGCCAGACGTTTGGTGTCCTCGGGGGCGAGTTCCTTCGCTTCCTTTTCCCCCGCGACGCAACCCCAGCCGTCGGCGGCGAGCAGGAAGTGATGGATGTGGCCGACGGGGATCTCGCCCGCCGAGAACGGCACGTCCTCGGGGGCGGACTTCAGCCATTGTCCCTTGGTCAGTTTCTCCGGTGGGTAGAGCCTGCGGCCCGCACCGATCAGAGAGTTGCCTCGCACTAGGTGCAGGCCGAACCAGGGCGCCTGCAGGCCGCGGTGCATGACGTTGAGCCAGATTGATACCTCGGCGAGTTCAACGGCGGTCTCGTTCAGGTCGACGCCGTAACAGTTATGCAGCGCGATGTACGCCTTGACCTTCTGCAGCGCGAGCGTACGCTCGTCCGGTTCGAGACGTTCGCCGGTTTCCTCCTCACGAAGCTTCAGGTACAAGGTGGCAAGCTGGTCGATCGCCTCGTTGAGGAACGCGCCGGAGCCGAGCGCGGGCTCGCACACCCGCCAGTGCAGCACCTCGGCGGCTGATACCGGACGCCCCTCCTCCTTGATCCGCTGCTGAAGGGTTAGCTCCACGGTGACGCTGGTCAATGACTGAGGCGTGTAGTACGAAGCGCTGACCTGCCGGTCCCGGCCCGCTAGCCGGTAGACGAACGACCCCGGCAGATAGCGGCGGCGCTCGCCGGTCGGGAACCCGTTTTCGTCCTTCGCCATGACGAAGACCTCGTCGGCGTAGCTGCCGGTCCGGGACGCCGGGATCATCCACGAGCCGTCCTTCGGGTCGCCGCCCTTGGCGACCTCGTACAGCTCCTCGGTGGCGATGAACCCGCTGTAGGACATCAACCCCTCGTACGCGGCCCCGAGCTGGTTGATGCCGAGCTGGGCGTAGGAGATGAAGCCGCCCCGTTTGGTCTTGCCTTTGGCCTCGCTGCCTTTGGCGAGCATCAGCAGGCGCAGTACCTGGTGCAGCGCCTGGTCGCGCAGCCTGGTGTCCAGCTGCGGCGCCGTACCGCTACTGTCCTCTTCATCGTCATAACGAGGGTCGGCGATGCTCCCGATCAAGCTGGTTCTGTCCGGGTCGAAAAGGTCCGCCTTGAGCGACTCGAAATGCAGCCCTTCCCCCTCGGAGAGGCCCGTGACGTCCGCCGCGCCGCGCCCGTTATGTCCGTCGTTGACCATGCGGAACAGCAGCGCAAGCGACTCATACAGGTGGAAACCGATCCGCGCTTCCTCGCCGATCAGCCGGTGGCTGGCGATCTCGCCGAGCCGCTGCATGCTGTATCCGGCTATGTAGTCCTCGTCGTCTGCGGGCAGGATGCCCAGCTCCGGGCGGGACTCGGCGTACAGCAGGAACAGGATCCGGTACAGGTAGCGCAGCGACTGCCGGCCCAGCTCCCTGGCGAGTTCGCCCGGTTCCATCACGTCGCCGGGTTGCAGGCCGTGCTCGTGGAGCCGGGCGAGCACCTCGTTGGCGATAATCTGCACCGACTCGCGCAGTCCCTCGCGCAGTTCGCTGGATACCCCGACGGAGTGCTGGCGGGATCCTGTCACCCACTGGGCGAGCTGCTCGTCGCCGCCCGCGGCGGGCGGTTGCAAGGCGTCTGCGCTGAACAGCGCGGCGATCGTCTCCAGCTCAGCCTGCAGGTCGCGTTCGATCGCGATGTCCAGGCTGACCGCCAGGTACCGGCCCTGGGCCCACTCGGCCCGGTCCGCGAGCACCACCACGCCGCCGTGCAGCAGGAGCACGTAGCGCGGCGGCTCGTCAGCGTCGAACAGCCAGCGGGCCAGTTTCTTGCCGGTCTCGATCGTCTCCCGGCCGCCGACCTCGACCGGATCCAGCAGTTGGTCCGCCTGCTCCGGGTCGAGCGCCGAGTCGGTGTCAGTGGCCCAGCCGCAGTGGATCGCGACCACGTTCTGCTCGGCGTGGGCTACCGGGATCTCGAACGTCTCGCCGGAACGCTCGACAACCAGCATCTGAGGGGCGGCGGTGTAACCCAGGGCGATCAGCACACCGTCGTTTTGCTCTCTCAGGCTCTTATCGTGGCCACGCCGGTCAGCGTCGTGGATTTTCTCGCCCTCGGCGAGCCGCTGAGCGAATTCCGCAAACGCCGGGCGGGCGCGGAAGTACTCGCGCCGCAGGTGCCGCAGACCCTTGACCGGAGTGGGTTCCCCGGACTTGTCTCGCTCCGCCCAGCGAGCGCGCAGGCCGTCCTTCGCCTTAAGCTCGCGGGGCAGCACCTCAGCCAGGTAGTACGGAGACAGGTAGTCCTGATGGTTGGTTATCGAGTCGTAGCTCATCGGCCACCATCCAGGACAGCAAGGACGCGCAGCAGCGGTTCACCCGCGGTGTGCAGCTTCGTGATCATGTCATTCAGCTCGGTGGCCGTGACGCGGACCTCGCGTTCCCGGCGGGTGCGTGTCGGTACCGGAACATCGATGAGGCTGGCCCGCTCCCAGGTGGCGACACGGTCCCTGTAAGCGTTGATCGGCTCATCGACCAGCGCCTCGTACGCATTTCGCTGGCCCTCCAGGTGGGCCCGGGCAGCCTGCACCGCGGCGGGCACCAACTCCTGGAGGGCGCCAATATCCCCGAACTGGAGCGTGTTGACCATGCCGGGGCCGACACGGGCCTGGGTCAGCGTCTCGGTCATGTCGCTGATCTGCGGGCCGTCTGGCAGGCCAGTCACCGCCATCCACTCCACTACCGTCGGCTGGCCCAGCGCGTTCGAGTACACGCCCTGGATGAGGAAGGCTGGTTCTTCGACGTTCGCGATGAGAACCGGTGCCTGCTGTTTCGCCACTCCCAGCAGCACCTTGTCGGTGAGCCATTCGATCATCGGGTGGAGGTCGCTGAGATAGGCGATGTCCGGCCAGAGGGTCTTGGTCTTCCGCGCCTCGTCGAGCTTGCGCTGCGCCAGGTTCCGGTCGAATGTCACCTTCATCCGCTCGGCGACGTTGTGCCGCTTCAGGTAGGACGGCGGGAGCGCCTTGAGCCGCTGGATGAGGTCCTCGGGCGGGGCGAAGGCGAGCATCGCGCCGTCGTCGTCGACGTGCAGGTCGGGGCAGGCGAAGCGCAGCGCCTCATCGGCGAAGCTCTTCGTGTCCTTGAACAGCTTCGGGTCCCGCGCTCGCTTGGGTACCTGGGCTTGCTGGGCGCCGACGCCTCCGATCAGGTCGGCCAGGAAGTCATCGTCGTCACTGGTGGCTTCGAGCGACTCCTCGACGGTCTTCCCGGCCAGCAGGTCCTGAACTAGGCGGTCCTCTTCCTTCCGCGCGCTGTACAGGCGGGTGACGCCCTCGGCGGTGCCGAGGCTCCGGTGCGCTTCTTCCTCCTTGGCCAGCAGCTTCTCGGCCACCGTGGTGTCGTCCTTGGCGCCGTCAGTCCGGGAGGTGAGGACCAACGCGGCGAACTGCGGCTGGTGCTCCTGGCCGTAGCGGTCGATCCGGCCGTTGCGCTGCTCGATGCGGATCAGCGACCAGGGCAGGTCGTAGTGGATGAGGTGGTGGCACTGCCGGTGCATGTTCACGCCCTCGGAGGCCACGTCGCCGGTCACGAGAACGCGAACCGGCTCGTCGGCGAGGGAGAAGCGCTCCACGATCTTTTCCTGCTGGTCGTCGGAGAAGCCGCCGTGCATTATGTCGATCTGGCCCGGCTCGGTGAGGCCTAGGCGCTCACGCAGGACCCCTTGCAGCCAGGTGAGGGTGGGCACGCTCTCGGAGAAGACGACCACCCGGGTATCGCTTCCGGGGCCAACTCCGATGTCCTGCAGCTTGGTGACAAGCGCGTCGAGCTTGGCGGAGTCGTCGTCGTGTATCTGGTTGGCGAGATCTCGCAGATGCTCGAGTGCGGCACGTTCGCCGGGGTCGTCGGAGTTCTTGAGCCGATTCCTTACCGTCTGCGCCAGCGCCTTGTGGGAGGACAGGAACGCTTTGAGCAGCGTGTACTGGAACAGGCGCCGGTCCTTGTTCCCAACGGCGTTGGCTAGCCAGGTCACGGTGAGTTCCTCGAAGACGCGTTCCTCTGGTGGAGTCGCCTGGCAGCGGATCGGTACTGACGGGCCGCGTTCCGCCCATTTGGTGGCGATCTCGTTGGTGACCTCGGGACTGACCTTGGTGCGCCGTATATAAAGGTGCTCGACGTCCTTCGGCTCGTAGTGATGCTTGTCGGCGATGGCCGCGGGGTCGAGCATGTTGACCAGTTCGGCGAATGATTCCGCGTTCCCGTTGTGCGGGGTGGCGCTGGCCAGCAGCAGGGCGTGGGTCCGCGGGGCAAGCCGCTTGGCCAGCTTGTTGCGGAAGTTCCCCGCTCCCATGAGGTTGTGCGACTCGTCGATGACGACGGCGTCCCACTCCATGTTCTCCAGGTGCTGCCGGTACGCGTCGCCTTTGAGCGTGTCGATAGAGATGATGATCCGCTTGTAGTGAGTGAATGGGTTGCGTCCCGCCGGTATCTCCTGCTGAATGCGCTGGATGCCGAGGCTGTCCAGCCGGATCAGCGGGATCGCAAACCGGTTCCACAGCTCCTGCTGGAACTGCTCAAGGATCTGCTGCGGTGTGACCACCAGGATCCGCTCACCGCGACCGCGGCGGATCATCTCGGCGAGGATGAGTCCGATCTCCAGGGTCTTTCCGAGACCTACCACGTCGGCGATGAGGATCCTCGGGCGGAGGTTTTTCAGCGCCAGCTCCACTGGGCGTTGCTGGTAGGTGAGGGGGTCGAGCAGGAAACGGTCGGCGAGCGCGATGCCTTGCTCGGACTGCGGAAGCGGGGTCCTTCTTAGGGTGGCTTCCAGGAACAGGCGGCCTCTGGCGAACTTCGCGGAGTCGTCGGGGACAAGGACCGTTTCTTCCGGCTTGCGCAGTACCGGTTTGGGATCCTCCAGTTCGGTGAAGAAGACGGCGTCCTCGTCCCGGATGAGCTCCGAGATACCGGTAGCACGGATCTTGTACCCGTCGCGTTCGGTGGCGGTGCAGCTTCGTACCAGCCACTCGGTTTCTCTTACGACGATGCGTGCACCCGGGGGGAACGGCGTCTGGTCGCTCAAAGCCTGGCTCCCCTGGCGTAGTCGTGGCGCAGGTACTCGGCTACCTCGCGGACGAGGTCGTTGGGGACATGCGGCTGCCGCGGCATGCGTAGCCGGGGTGCTTGCGGTGGTTCTTCGGCCCTTGGGGTGGGGTCGGTGTCACGTTCTATGTAGGTGCGTTTGATGAACTCGTAGAGCGTGGGCGTGTCAGGCACGGCCTTCAGTTCGTCCGCTGCTTCTTGTACCGACGGGCGCTCTCCCGGGCCGTGCGCCAGCATTCGCTTTATGAGCGGCTTCACGGCCTCTGGCACGCCGGACAGGTTGGGTTCGGTCCCGGGATCAGTGAGGGCTTGCCAGATAGCCGGCGTCGTCGGGCCGTCGTAGGGGTAGTGGCCGACCGTCGCGAACACCAGGACGGCGCCGAGAGCGTGCACATCTGCCTTGGTCGTGAGGTTCCTGATGTTCTCGGCCTGTTCCGGCGCCATGCAGACCGGCGTGCCGATCGCGTCCGAGGTCTGGGTGATGTCTCCTGGGCGATCCGCGAATGCGGCTAGGCCGAAATCGATCACCTTCGGCCCGTCGCTGCTCAGGATCACGTTGGCGGGCTTAAGATCCCGGTGCAGCAGGCCGTTCTCGTGGATCTCCGTGAGCCCTTCGGCCAGGAGAACTCCCAGCACAGCGGCGTAACCTTGTTCGAGTATGCCTCTCTCCAGGACGTACTCGGCGAGCGTGAGGCCCTGGACGTACTCGGTGGCGAACCACTGCGGGACCTCATACGGCCCGGCGGCCGCTACCAGGCCGGCCACTCGGGGACCCTGCACCATGCCGAGGATGTCGATCTCCCGGTCGAACCGCGCGCTGACCCCGGACTTGCCGGTCAGCTCGTCGCGGATCATCTTGACTGCGACTCGGTCGCCCTCCGGGGTGACGCCGAAGTAGACGGTCCCCATCCCACCCTGGCCGAGCCGTCCCGACAGCCGGATATTGCCGACTTGCCTGGGATCGGATGATTTGAGGGTCTTCATCCGCACCTGCCTCACTATGCGACACGTCCCGCCCGCCAAGATGTCAACCCGTGCCGCGTGGAAAGCATAGCGGGTAAGTAATCGGTGAGTGAAAAAACCCGTTGCATAACGTTTATCTCACCATCGGCGTCAGTGATCCATCTGCGAAACCGTGGTGGCTCGCCCTCCTCCTCGGCCTAGTGCTCTGCGTGACCGTCCTTGACGCGAGAGAATTAGCCCAGGCCACCTGCCGGGCACCGTTAGTGCAGAAAAGCCGGCCTGGTGAAGCTGTCCCGTCATGACTCCCTTCATAACGCATGTCTCACTGGTCATATGCTATCCCGGCGCAGTTGTCCCATTGTGACTGCAAACACACGTTACGTGACCGATTTTGTTCCTTGCGTCGAGCGGACGGAACGGGACGCGAGACTGCCATAAGCAGTACGTCCGAACTTGAATACTGACAGCATGGAATAATTCGCAGAATTTAGGGCAACGGCCTAGGCCGAGGAGCAGAAGCAGCAAATCTGCTTCTGCGAACAAGCGATATCCATTCGTGGGGGTAGAGGACGTCTATTAATCCGGGTAGTTCCGCATGACGGAACTGCCTATCATTCGTTATGCAGTAGCGGATTGTCTTTTCGAGACTACATTGCTCTGCCGTACGGTAAACAAGACCATCTTCATGAGAGAGCGGAGGGCTGCCGTAGGAGGTTGTTACGTCCAGGCTTCCGCCACCTGACATGTCAAATACAAGGTCCCACACAAGGTGTTCCACAAGATCCGTAGCTTGCTCCTGGGTCCAGCCCAGACCCCGGTCATCGGGATGTTCCGCAGTTAGAGGCTGACTCGCTTTCGTTGCGACTAGACCATCGATATGATCGCTAGTCCACACTTGAAGCGGCTGGGGGCCTGCAAAGCGGCCGGTAGTGGCAAGTGCTAGTGCGCGAAGACTATCCACGCGCCGGTCCGCCCCGCAGAGAGGTGCGGCCTGATACAATGCAGCGGCATTATTAAATTTTGGCCATGAAAACGGCGGGCCCAGAAGCTCGGCCACGTCAAGATATACGTTTACATCGTAAACTACTGCATGGCAATCTGGAGCTTCAATTTCTGTCATTATGTGCTCAGCCTGCCATGCGCTTTGCGCGACGCTTAGCTAGAAGCGCAACGATTTCAGGGTCTGCTCCAGTCGTGCTATGCCCGGTAGCGCCATGCGAATCGTCGGGATGCTCGGCTGGCTGGCCTCTAAACGAAGAGCGAATTTCACTAATGCGCTCTGAGAGGGCATCGGCCGTAGAACTTGGCGCTCCCGGCGCCAGACCACCGGCCGCGAGATCAGCGCTTGTCCGGCCTGCAAGCTGTCTCCCTCGGAAGAACTTCTTCATTGCGGAGTGAGAAATCGGCTTTCTGCTCCATGCGGCCGGGAGCATTCCCCGCCTCGCCTCTCGCCATGGTTGCTCGCTATGGGTCAGCTTGGACAAGTCGTCGCCGGACATTCGTCCATATGACATGCACACCAAATCGATCAGCTGACGGGCCTGCTCATTCAGTCGTGACGGATCCCCGCTACGCCAGTCGGATACCAAGCGCCGTCCCTGGTGACGGCGAAAAATTGGCTGGACAACTGGCCCGTCACGCCAAGCTTCCACCGTTTCACTAAACAACGGCTGATCTGTGATTGCCAAATACCAGGCCTGGCAGTAATACAAGAGCTTCTGGAGTTTCATGGCATCCATCGTGCCAAGCTCTTGGATAAGAACTGCTGCCACGTCATCCGCAGTAGCCACAGTCACCGGCTCTGACATGAACCCAGTATAGGACCGACCACCGACAACAGCCTCTAAGCGGCGGATGCCGGGGTGTGCGTCAGATTTCTAGGTGACTGGCGAGTAGCTTGCCGGCAGCCTGGTCAGGCGGCTCCTGTCTGGTTGCGACAGTGCTCTCCAGACGCGTACTGCGGAGCGATGACACGGCCCGCAGCCCACTGACCTGCAAGTTTCCGTCTTGTTGCAACGCGTGCGACCAGAACAGCGTCGTTACCAGCGGAAACGCGTTGACCCTACCCGCTCAGTCGCACCGAAGTTGGGGTCGGCGGCCCTATTCGTCCACATCACCCTCGGCGAGGCTCTCGTCGATGTCCTCACCGGTTACCAGCGAGGTGACGGGCGCTGAGTCCACGTCATGGGTCTTGAGCTTGTCCTTGATCCTGGCGACAAGACTCGTGCGACGTGCTTCGAAGAAGGCCAAGAAGTCATCGACTGAATGTGGAAGGCCTGGTGGCAGGGCGTTCAACTTAAAGAACGCCCTGCGCTCGTCATCGTCGGGGTACTCCTTTTCGACCCAATCGTCAGGTGCGATGGCCGACTTTCCGATGTTGACCGGGCCAGGGAGGAGTTCGAGGTTCGGCAGCAGGTCGCGCTTCAAAACAATGTCATCAACCTCGGCATCAGAGAACTTGCGCTCGCCATCGGGCGTCCTGGTCCTCTTTAGCGTCTTGGCGTCGAGGTCTGCCTGCGGGAAGACGTGATCTACGTGGTACTGCATCTTCGTATCGACGTGATCGAACAAGGTCGCGAGGACTGCCCAGGTCCGAGCCCCGCCATAGCCAAGGGCAAGGATGTCCTCGATCAGCGCGTCCGTGACATCCAATGACTTGCCGCGCAGGGCCATTGCGCGCTCGATGGCCGCGAGCGGGAACTGGTCGACGCCATCGTTCTTGATCACCTCGCGGAGATCTCGAAGCAGGGTGTCGAGCCCAGAACCCCAGACACCGCGGACGATAAGCGAGCGCAACACCCATGACCGCAGCCCTGCACGGTCCGCCTTGACCTCCTTGCTGTTAGAGAAGCGGTAGCTCTGCGTAAGCCCACGCCTGTGCACGTAGTAGGCGACCGGGATGAGCACGCTGTCTGCGGTGAGGGTCGCGCCTGAAAGGCCGAAGTCGCTGAGCAGGCCGACCCCAACCTGCAGCGAGCTGCTCAACGCATCCCATCTCGACTCCAGCGTTGCCATGTTGGCTGTCGTGAAGTTCTTCACCCTGAACGCGATGTCACCGACATCGGCAAGTACGAGGCCGGACTTCAACACGGTGTCCTGAGAGAAGTCGAATCCCTGACCGGCCTTGTTCAGCGAATCAACCAGACCGTGCACCGCAGCTCGCGCGTCGCCCTTCCACTGTGCCGTGGCGATCGACAGCAGGAGATCGGAGTACGACAGCACCGTGCCTGCGGAGTTCACACGTACGAAGATGTCGAGGACGCGCTCGATATCCTGGTCATCCTCCTCGTAAAAGTGGAGGCTCGCGCTGTGGTGCACCTCCTGCCAGAGCTTAGCGATCATACCCACGGCGACCGTATCGTTCCCGACGTCGTACTTCGCTGGAACCTGCATCATGGCGGATGGCTCGGCTGCGCCGAAGATCTCGGCTACCGGAAACCACTTCTTGGTCTCGTCCTCAGCCGCCGCTTCTACTTGCTCCTTCGTCAAGAAGGCGAAGTGGTACTTGAGGGCCGCCTCGTTCTCCGGAGCGTAGCCGAGCAGGTTCAGGTACAAGCGCCGCTCGGGGTAGGACCACGCCTTGCTCGAATGGCCGTACTTGTTCCTGTATGCGTACGTGCCGCGGAGCCCGATGTTGAGCGACGTTAGACGCTGCTGACCGTCGAGTACCGCCGTGACCTCACGATCCGTCGGGATATCGACAACCGGGTTGTGGCGCTTGTCGAAGGCACTGTAGTCCCTCATGAAGCCATAGAACTTGAACTTGCTGATCGTCTCAGGCAGGACCCGCCACGATAGGAAGCTGCCGATCGGATAGCCGCGCATGATCGAGTCGAAGACCTTGATCACCTGTGAGGGCTTCCAGACGAACTCACGCTGGATCGCCGGCAGGATCAGCTCGTTCTTCTGAATGAGGCGGAGCGCGGCAGCGATTGTCATCGGTTCCTTGTGGCCCATGGCAGCCAACGCTAGTGGGAACCACTGATGATGTCGTCCGAACCCCACAGAGCAGACAGTGGCCGTCGCTTCGGTAAAGGCGTAGGCGTAGTTTGCGAGTGATACCCCGGATCGCGCCCAGACTGTCGCCGGGCGAGGATGCTGCTTGAGGTCGCGAAACCTAAGGTGCCCATCGCCCTGTCAGGGGGTCCGGCCGGGGCGACGTCGTGGTGATGGGCGGCTTACTGGCCGGGTGGCTCGTTCAGGTATGGACGACAGGGTCTTTTGCTGGTTGCCTGGGCCGAACGGGAAGCTGCTGGCGACGATCTGAGCGGCGGTCCGAGCGGTGTCCGGGTCTGCGTGGGGATGTTGCTGCTGTCCTGGCGCGGTGGCGGTGCCTGGTGGTGCTGGCCGGGCTGTTCCGCTGGCTTGGCGGAGCCCGGTGGCGGCGCGAAGCGCGGCCTGAGCCTGGTGGGCGCGCTGCTGCGTCTGGCGCAGCTGAGCGATGGCTTCGGCGAGCACGGCGAGCTGGATGTACAGCTTCAGCGGCGCGAACGACTTGTCGTTGGTCAAGTACCCGTAGGCAGAGATGAGCCGGGCGGCCTGGCGGAGCCGGTTCCCTGCCGAAGTGGGCGGCGGGATGCGCCCGTACTGCTCGCGGGCGGCGCGGTCGAGCCCGTCGGCTGCTTGCCGCAGGATGCGGCTGCCGAGCGCGGCGGCGGTGACCCGCAGCGTGTCCCCGGCCGCCCATGCGGCGTCGGCAGCAGCATCTGGGCTGGTGAGGGACCAGGCGCGGATCTGGGCGGCGGCCTGGCCGGCGACGCTGGCGGCGTACTCCCACAGCTGCTGCCGCTCCTGGATCGTCAGGTGCGGGACCGGCTGCTGTCCGGCTGCCCACCGCTGGGCGAGCCTAGGCCAGGACAGGTCGGCGGCGAGCTTGCCGCCGCCGTACCACACCGCTGTCCCGTCCCTGGTGGTATCGCCGGGCAGCGCGACCGAGTACCCGGTGACCTGCCCGGGGTTCTTGGTGCTGTACCGGGCCCTCACCTGCACGCCGGCCTGGCCGAGGAAGGCGAAGAACTCCTCCGCGCTCGCCGCGGTGGCGGCAGCGGTCGCGACGTGGCGCCGCAGCGTGACGCGGGGCGGCTCGCCGAGCCCGCGCCGCTCCGCCTTCCCGGTCTCGGCGCGGGTGGGGCATCGGTCCGCGGTGTGGTCGGGCGGGGCGGTGGACCGCAGCCCGTAGCGCTGCTCGGCGGCGATGCAGGCGTCGCGGACCCGGTAGCGGGTGTTCCAGGTGCTGACCCTGGCGCCGTCCTGGCGGGCCAGCATAGCCACGAGGTGGATGTGGTCCGGTCCGTGGCGGACGGCGATCCACCGTACGCCTTGGTCGTCCTGACCGTGTGGGGACAGCCCGGTGCGGGCCATCACGTCCCGCGCGATCTGCGCCCACTCCGCATCCGACAGCATGCGGTCTTCGGGAGCGGCGCGCATCGAGCAGTGCCAGACCGGTTTCGCGCACGCCAGGCTGCCCTGCCGGTCGTGGGGCAGCCTGAGCCGGGAGACTAGGCGGCGGAAGTCGCGCCGGCCATCAGGGCGAAGCCCCGGCTCCAGGCAATCTGGCTCACGATAGCCGGCCACGATATGCGGATCGGTGTGCTCCTCACAGCGGCCGGGGCCGTACAGGTACCGGATAAGCCCGGCCACGTCGTCCCCGCGCGGGCAGATCTTCCCGATCACCGCCGCCCCTGCCCCGAATAAGCGAATTGGCCGCCCTGGCCCTGGGGCGCGCGAACGGCCAGCTGGGGTCAGCGGACGCGGATTCTGTGCTTTCCCGCGTTCCCCGCCTGGGCGTATCGCTGAGATGGCTCGCTTCCACAGATCGACGCTGAGAGCATCGACCTGGGCGGCCCAGCGCATGGCCTGCTCCGCCAGGCGCGGCAGGTCTCCAGGAGGCTGCCCTGTTGAGTTAAGCACCTTGACCGCCTGGTTGAGGTTCACCCCGACCTTGCGGACCTGTTCGGCGGCATGGTCAAGACGGTCACTGTGGCCGAGCGCGTCGTCTAGCGCCCTTTCGGGGGTGAGCACCGTGCCGCGCGCGGCAGCCAGGGTGGCCTCGGCCGCGAACGCGGCACGCGCCCGCCCGGCCCGGCTGGCAGCGGCCAGCACCTCGGCATGCTCGTCCTCAGTTAGCGAGAACCGCATCATCCTGGCCCGCGGTACCGCCTCGCGTTGCCTGCGGCGCGGCGGGCTGACAGGCAACGAGCTGGCGTCTCCCTCGTCGCGGTTTATTGTTCCGGGCATGCTGCGCTTCCCTTTCTCGCCGCCATTCCCTAGCGCGAATGCGCCCGTAATTCCGGTGGTAAGGCAAGCCGACCACCTGCTTTTGAGTATGCATCATGGACCGCGCCCGGTCCAAACCTATTGGACCCGATAGGGGCATCTTGCTCCCGCCTCCACAGCAGCGTGCCGAAAATCCCTGGAAACAGTCGGAAAAGCCATCACAGCTGCCAGAAGCGTCGATAATCTGTGGAAAAAGCAGCGAACAGATAACCGTACGCCATTTTGCCGCGTGTTACAAAATACACGCCAGACAACATTCGCAATTACAGCCCGATGGGCTCAGCGGGTACGAGGTATTCCACTTCGGCGGCATGGGCCTCCGGGACAACAAACAGACCCGTGTTCTTCTCCATCAGTTCTTCGCCGACCTGTTCTGGCGATTCGGCATGACCCCGCCCGGGCTGCGCTCGCCGCGGCGCTACACGACTCCCGGAGAAGAGGAAGGTAGCCTCCGGATCGCTACACAGCCCGTCCTTACGGCAGGGAACTACGCTTCCAGGCCGGGCCGGTCTTCCGCAGCCCGTATCGATCCTCGGCGGCCCGGCAGGCATCCCTCACCCGCAGCCGGTCGAACGACAGGCGCGGCCTCCGCCCGTCCTGCCGGGCCAGCATCGCGACCACGTGGAGGTGGTCGGCAGCGTGCCGGACGGCGATCCATCGCACGCCTTCGTCATCCTCACCGTCGGACAGCCCAGTACGCAGCATCACGTCCACGGCAATGTCGCCCCACTCGACGTCGGACAACACACGGTCCGTCAGGGCTGCGCTGAGCAGGCAATGCCACACCGGCCTCGGCGAACCCCAGTCCCCCATCGCCGCGTACGGTTGCAGCAACAGCCCGATCAGCCTGCGCATGTCGCGGCGCCCGGATGGCCGCAGCGGCGGCTCCAGTTCGGCCGGGGACCGCCACCCCGCCACCAGGTGCGGGTCGACGTGTTCGTGGGACCTCCCGGGACCGTACAGGTACCAGACCCGGCTTTCCAGGCTGGTTCCATGCGGGCTGATCTTGCCCATCATCGCCGCGCTGCCGACCGCTGATCACTGGCGGTGGCGGGGTCTAGTCCGAGGGCTTCGAAGATAGCGCTGCGGGTAACCCGGTACTTCGCGCCCACGGATATGACCTTCACTGGGAAGCGACCTTGCCGCGCGAGCTCGAACGACTTCGTCCTGCCGATACCAAACGCCCGGCCCGCGGTCGTCAGGTCGACCGAGACCGGCAAGGACAGCAGTTCGTCTAGAGACATCTTCAGCTGACTCATCGTGCCCGCCCGTTACATGTCGCAGTCCGCAGCCCGCAGACTTGTACTAAAGTTCGTTGGATTGCGAACTTTCTGCCAGTATGCTCGGAACCGAGGACGATAGCAAAGGAATCTGCGGACTAAGCTGAGAAGTTCTGAATTTGCGGACTCCTTGAGATAGGGTCGCTGGCATGGAGGAGCTAAAGTCACCTGGCGGCCTCACCCAGGGCCAGCGTGCTGACCTGCCTGTCCGGAGGGTGACCGTCAACTCGATCGTCGCCCTCAACATGGCGTACTTCAGGAAGGCCGCCGGTCTCACCCAGGAGGAACTGGGCGAGCGGATCGGCTGGGGTAAGTCGGTGGTCTCGACCGCGGAGCGATCGTCAGATGCCAAGCGGGTCAGGAGCTTCAGCGCGGAAGACCTCATCGCTATCTCGACCGCCTTGGGGGTCCCCATGGCCGCCATGTTCCTGCCGCCGGAGGATCACGGGACTGCCGTCCGCTATGTGCTGGACGGCCCCGGCCATAGGCACTTGGAGGTTACCGACCTGCTGGCATACGTTTCCCCCGCGTACGGGGGTGACTCTCCAGTAATGGACGCCTACCGTAAGCGGAACATCGCGGCGGGGGCAAGCCTGCTCGCGGCCGTGCGTCAGGCCGGGCTTCATCTCGCGGCGGGCGATGGCGCTCTCGGGAACCTCGGTGCCGATGAGGCTTCCGGGTTCGTCGCCAGCTCTCCGGTACCGATAGATCAGACTGTCGATCAGCAGATCGCCGATACCGACGACGCTTCTGGTCGGACCTTCGAAAGGGCGGCCAGCGACACTGACCTGATCATCGCCGATGCGAGACGTGAGGCGACGCGGATCATCGGCGACGCGCAGGAACGTGCCGCAGCCCTGATGCGTGACGTAAACGAAGTGGTCCGGCATCGCTCTGAGCTGGAAGAACGAGTCGATGACTTGCGTAAGTTCGAGCGCAGTTATCGGACCAGGCTTCAGGTCTTCTTCGAGGGCCAGCTCCGCGAGCTATACGCCCCGGAAATGCGGCAGCAAGCGGAAGAGCGGATCAGGGAGTTGCAGGAAGATACCGCAGGCGCGGATACCGGCCGGGCAAGCGCGCTGCTCCTGCGGCGGGACGGCACCTACGAGGTGCTGCCGCTCGGCCCCGGCGATAGCAACGACAGCAACACCGACGAAGGGTTTGGCGACCACGATACGGAGGCGCAACCATGAGAGGCACAGAGCCGTACCGGCAGTGCTGGTGCAGGGACCCGGAAACGGGGAAGCCGCTGCGCAGCAGGTGCCCGAAGCTGAAGAACAAGAAGCACGGCAAGTGGTACGCACGATACGACGTAGGCGGCACCGAAGGTAAACGGCGTCAGCCCGTCGTTGGGCCCTTCGACACGAAAAAGGGATGCGAAGACGAGCTGGCCAGCGCGCTGGCCAGGATCGGCG